>Ga0187772_10001079_pt1 | contig 12716 bp, 8 predicted proteins | sample 0116_SJ02_MP15_2_FD_133137 | JGI IMG/M metagenome (GOLD analysis project Ga0187772, IMG submission 133137) | Tropical peat soil microbial communities from peatlands in Department of Meta, Colombia - 0116_SJ02_MP15_20_MG | ecosystem: Environmental > Terrestrial > Soil > Wetlands > Peat | place... | reverse complement strand
TTCGATGCCTATAAGGCGCACCGTCCGCCGATGCCGGAAGATCTGTCCGTCCAGATTCCGTTCGTGCGGCGCTACTGCGGGGCGATGCGCATGCCGATCCTCGAATATCCGGGGTACGAAGCGGACGACGTGATCGGCACGCTCGCCCAGCAGGCGGCGAAGAAGAATCTCGATGTCGTGATCGTGACGAGCGATAAGGACCTGATGCAGCTGGTCGGCGGGCGGGTGCGAGCGTTGAACCCCGCCAAGAACGACCTCCTGATCGACGAGAAGAAGGTCGAGGAGATCATGGGCGTCCCCCCGGACAAGGTCCCGGATGTGATGGCGCTCATGGGCGATGCGATCGACAACATTCCGGGCGCGCGCGACCCGAATGAAAAACCTGCTCCCGGCGAGCGGCGAAAAGCGGGCATCGGCGAAGTGGGCGCGAAGCAGTTGATCCAGCAGTTCGGCAGCGCTGAACAGGCAGTCGCGCGCGCGGGCGAAGTGAAACGCGCGAGCTACCGCGAAGCGCTCGAAAAATACGCCGCGTTCGTGAAGCTGAGCAAGCAGCTCGCGAGGATTCCGACGGATGCGCCAGTGCCTCTTGCGCTCGATGAGTTGCAGTTGAAGGAACCGGACGCTGCTGCTCTCCGCGCGCTCTATGCGGAGCTTGGGTTCACGTCGCTGCTCAAGGATCTCGCACCACTAGTCGAAGAACGCGTCACCGACTACACCGCGCTCGATTCTCCCGCGGCGCTCCGGCAATTTCTGGACTCGATTCCGCCCGGCCAAAACGCGTCCGTGTGGCTATCGCTCGATTCCGAGGAACCCGAAGACGAGGGATTTGGCACGCGCGTTTTGGGAATTGAAATTTCGACGAAACTCGACGCGGCCCGATTCGCCCCGAACGACAGCGAGAACACGATGCTTGCGGCGATCAGCCAGTGGCTCGCCGATCCGAAGCAGCCCAAGATCGTCCACGACCCGAAGCTCTTTCAACTGCTCGCGCCCGCCGATTCATCGGGCGGCGCGAAGACAGTGGCCGGAATCCGCGATGCGACGATGCTCTATTCCTACTTGCTCCGGCCCACCACCGCGAATCACGCGTTCGCCGAAGTCGTTCTGCGCCATCTGAATCGCACGATTTCCGGGGCGCCAGGTGAACGCGCGGATTTTCTTCTGCGTCTCGCGCCCGTGCTGTGCGCGGAAGTCGAGAAGCACGACTTGCTCGAAGTCTACGAGAAGATCGATCTGCCGCTCGCGCCGGTGCTGGCCCGCATGGAAGCCGACGGCGTGCGCGTGGATCCGCAGCGGCTCGAAACCATTTCCGCGAAAACGCAGGAGGAAATTACCCGTCTCGAAAAGGAGATCTACGAGCTCGCGGGTTTCGAATTCAAGATCGGCTCGCCGCAGCAGCTTGCCGAAGTGCTCTTCGACAAGTTGAATCTGCAGCCTCCGCGCAGGAGCCGGATGAAAATCCGCTCGACAGCCGCCGAAGTGCTCGAAGAGCTGGCGCTGGTGCACGAGCTGCCGAAGAAGGTGCTCGAATATCGCGAGCTGGCGAAGCTGAAGTCGACCTACGCCGACGCGCTTCCGCGGCTCGTGCATCCCTCGACCGGCCGTCTGCACACGCACTTCAGCCAAACTGGCGCTGCCACGGGACGCCTCAGCTCGTCGAATCCGAATCTGCAGAATATTCCGGTGCGCACGGAGCTGGGCCGCGAGATTCGCGCCGCGTTCATTGCCGCGCCCGGACATCTGTTGCTTTCCGCCGACTATTCGCAAATCGAATTGCGTATTCTCGCGCATCTTTCCGAAGATCCAGTCCTCGTCGAGGCGTTTCGGCACGGCGAGGACATCCACTCGCGCACCGCGCAGGAAGTTTTCGGCGTCGCGCCGTTCGCGCAGACGCCCGAGCACCGTCGCGTCGCCAAAGTGATCAACTTCGGCGTCATCTACGGCCTTTCTCCGTTCGGCCTCGCGCAGCAGCTGGGGATCGACACGAAGGAGGCTGCGAAATTCATCGCCGCGTATTTCGAACGATACAACGGCGTGAAGAAATATCTCGATGGCCAGATCGCCGAAGTCCGCAAGACGGGATTCACGCGGACGCTTTTCGGACGCACGCGCCCGATTCCCGAAATCAATTCGCCGCAGCCCGCCTTGCGCAGTTTTGCCGAACGCACCGCCATGAACACACCGATGCAGGGCACCGCGGCCGACCTGATCAAGCTCGCGATGATCGATCTGGATCGCCGCCTCGCTGAAGATTTCAAATCGCGGATGATTTTACAGGTTCACGACGAGCTGCTTTTCGAAGCTCCTGAGACGGAAATTCCGCGGTTGACGAAAGTTGTCAAAGACGCGATGGAAGGCGCGCACAAACTGCGCGTCCCGCTGCTGGTCGAGACGAAGGCCGGGCCGAACTGGCGCGATATGAAGTGAATTCGGAGAATCGGATTGGCCGCAACTCTGTGATTCTCGACACGCTCTGTGTTAACGTCCTGTCGCTTGATTGATGCAGCGAGGTGAAGCGATGGCACCCGATCATTCCGAAGGATTTCTGAATCTGGTGAAAGATGCGAAAACGCGAGTGAAAGAAGAGGATTATCGCGAGACGAAGCGGCGGCTCGACGCCGGACAGAAATTGGTGCTCATCGACACGCGTGAAGACTCCGAATGGGCGCGCGGCCACATTCCTGGCGCGATCCACCTCGGCCGCGGTGTGATCGAGCGCGACATCGAGAAGACCGTCCCCGATAAAAGCGCGCAAATCGTTCTGTATTGCGGCGGAGGCTACCGCTCCGCCTTGGCCGCCGACAATCTCCAGAAAATGGGCTACCGCAACGTGATCTCCATGGACGGCGGCTGGCGCGGCTGGACCGAATCAGGCCTTCCCACCGTCAGGGATTAGCGCTCGGGATAAAGCGGGAGTGCGGATTGCGCGCTACGGCTCATTCCGAAGGAGGAATTCACCATGGCGAGCACGCCACGTAGGATCGTCACGGGCCACGACAAAAGCGGGAAATCGATCGTAATGTCCGACGGGCAACCGCCAAACGGCCTGAAGATTCCCGATCGCGGCGTCACGTTTTACGAAATGTGGAACACCGATGCTGGTCCAGCACCAATCACGGCCACCGAACTCGAGCCCACCAACCGGCCGATTGAACTTGCGCCAAAACCGCGCGGCACGGTGATTCGCATTCTCGATTTCCTGCCCGGCTTCTCCGAAAAGGCGGATGGCAATCCGCCGTTCATGCATCGTACCGAAACAGTCGACTACGGAATCGTGCTTGAGGGCGAGATTTTTCTGCTGTTAGACGACTCCGAGCTGCACTTGAGGGCCGGCGATGTGGTGGTCCAGAGGGGCACCTACCACGCGTGGGAGAACCGCTCCGACAAACTCGCGCGGATGGCGTTCGTATTGATCGACGGCGCGTTTTCTGAACAGTTGAAAGCGTCGTTGCCTGCAGGGGCGCTAGAGAAGGTAATTCGCGGGCCGCTGAGTGTCGCGCGGGGCTGATCAAACAGAAGTGGCTGGGGCGGTTGGACTCGAACCAACACCATCCTCATTAACAGTGAGGTGTCCTACCGATTGGACCACGCCCCAACCGAGTAGAAGTATTCTATCCAAGATCGCAGAATTCCCGGAACGAACTTTTTCACTGCTAATCGGTGCTCAATCTGTATTTATCTTTCAGGAATTCAGGGATGAAAGCAGTCCTGCCGGGCATTCAACAGGGGTGAGTGGAAGTAACAATGCGGCAAGAAGTGGCCGGGGGAAGGAAGCCGGCCCAGCCCTCAATCCCCTAAAGGGATCCTCGGCTTTCCTCCCCCTGACCCTCACGCTTATCGCACGCGAAAAACCAAACGTAAGCTGCTGAAATTACAAGGATTTCATTCGTGTGACTCGCGTAAAAAGTCCCCACCGCCAGTAAAAATTCCGGCGCGTCGATCGAACACTGTGACAATGGCGAAGAACTTTCCCTCGCCGTGGGTGTTTGCCGGGAAAGGAAAGGCGAAGAAGGTGCTCCTACAAGTTGGCACGCAGCTCGGAGGAAAAAGACGGCTTGTTCGAAACTGAACGTCTTCGCCTGCGACATTGGGACTCTCGCGATCGCGAACCGTTCGCACGATTGAATTCCGACGTGCGCGTGATGGAGTTCATGCCGGCTACGCTTTCTCGCGCGGAGAGCGACGCCTTTGCAGACCGCATCGAACGACATTTTGAGGTGCACGGCTTCGGACTCTACGCCGCCGAATTGCGCGATTCATGCACGTTCATCGGTTTCGTCGGACTTGCCGTGCCAACGTTCGAGGCTCACTTTACTCCGTGCGTCGAGATCGGGTGGAGGCTTTCCCCTGAGCATTGGGGGCGCGGCCTGGCCACCGAGGCGGCACACGCCGTGGTGCGCCATGCGTTTGACGATCTGGGGCTAAGCAATTTGGTCTCTTTTACGGTTCCCGCCAACGTCCGATCGCGGCGCGTGATGGAGAAAATCGGAATGACCCACGACGTGTCCGACGATTTCGACCACCCTCACCTTGCGGTTGGCCACCCGATGCGCCGCCATGTTCTCTACCGGCTGCGACGCGATCCGAAAACGTAGATTTTCCTGTTCCTGCGGGTCGCCTTGACCCTCGCAAACGGCTCCTGCTATGTTGATAGATTACGCTGGGCGCATTCTACCCAGTGAGCGAGGAGCCTCTCTGTAGCGGGGCGCTCGACCCATGGGCCTCAAGAAAATCATCATCCGCGGCGCGCGGCAACACAACCTCAAAAACATCAGCCTGGAAATCCCGCGAAACACACTGACGGTTATCACCGGTCTTTCCGGCTCGGGCAAATCGTCGCTCGCATTCGACACGCTCTACGCCGAGGGCCAGCGCCGCTATGTGGAATCGCTCTCGGCCTACGCGCGGCAGTTCCTCGACCAGATGGAGCGGCCGGAAGTGGACTCGGTTGAAGGCCTTTCGCCGTCGATCGCGATCGAGCAGAAGACAACCACGCGATCGCCTCGCTCCACCGTCGGCACGATCACCGAAATTTACGATTACCTGCGCGTTGTCTACAGCGCCATTGGTACCCCGCATTGTCCCAACTGCGGCAAGCCGATCGCGCGTCAATCGACCGAACAGATCGTGCAAGCGGTGATGGCGCTCAAACCGGACGACCGCATCATGGTCCTCGCGCCGGTGGTTCGCGGACGCAAAGGCGAATACAGGAAGGAGCTCGAAAAATTTGCGAAGGAAGGTTTCGTCCGCGCGCGTGTGGACGGGAAACTCGTCAGCCTCGATGAGCCGATCGCACTCGACCGGCGCAAGAATCACACCATCGAAATCGTCGTCGACCGCCTGCTGCTGAAGAACGGCATCGCGCAGCGCCTCGAGCAATCGGTCGAAACGGCGCTGAAGCTTACTGGCGGCTTAGTCACGATTGCCGTGGTGAACGGCGAAGAGCACGTGTACTCGGAAAAGCTGGCGTGCCCGGACTGCGGAATTTCAGTGCCGCAGCTTGAGCCGCGCTCATTCAGTTTCAATTCGCCCTACGGTGCGTGCACCGAATGCCACGGCCTCGGCTCCAAATACGAATTCGATCCCGCAAAAGTGATTGTCGACTGGACTAAGCCGCTGTTCGAAGGCGGTCTCGGGCCGGGCTCCGGAACGGCCGCGTTGCAGCGTACGCTTCAAATTGCGGCAGCGGCGTACCATTTCGATCTTGAGACTCCATTCGAGAAATTCTCGCGCAAAACGCAAAACTTGATTCTATACGGCAATCCGTCGAACGGCGGATCGAGCAAGGGACTGAACTTTCTCGGAGTTCTGCCGTTCCTCGAAAAAAATCTGGAAGAATCCACATCCGACACGTACCGCGAGTGGCTCACGCAATATATGTCCCCGGCTCCGTGCGCCGCGTGCAGCGAGCGCCGGCTGCGTCCGGAAAGTTTGGCCGTGGAAATCGCCGGACTCTCCATTGCAGACTTCACAGCGCTCTCGCTGGCCGACGCACGCGCCGCCGTGGACAAAATTCGCGCCAAGCTCACACTTCGCCAGCGAAAGATCGCGGGCCGCCCGCTCGGCGAAGTCGCCGAACGTATCGAATTCCTCCTGGCGGTTGGTCTTGGCTATCTGACGCTCGCGCGGTCGGCGGCGACGCTTTCCGGCGGCGAAGCGCAGCGAATTCGCCTGGCAACGCAAATCGGTTCGCGCCTCCGCGGAGTGCTCTACGTCCTCGACGAGCCGTCGATCGGCTTGCACGCTCGCGACAACGGACGGTTGCTGTCGACGCTCGAGACCCTTCGCGATCTCGGCAATACGGTGCTCGTCGTCGAACACGACGAAGAAACGATTCGCCGCGCCAATTACGTCGTCGATCTCGGGCCGGGTGCAGGAAAGGCCGGCGGGCATCTCGTCGCGGCCGGCGCGCCCGAAGAGATCGCTGCCAATCCGGCGTCGCTCACCGGACAGTATCTCTCGGGGAAAATGCACATCGCGGTGCCCGAGCAGCGGCGCAGCGCCAACGGCAAAGTTCTGTCGATTCTGGGCGCGCACGGCAACAATCTCAAGAATATCGACGTCGCAATTCCGCTGGGGCTGCTGACCGTGGTTACCGGCGTTTCTGGTTCGGGGAAATCGACGCTCGTCAACGACATCCTGTACCGAGCGCTTGCGTCAAAGCTCTATCGTTCGCGGGAAAAGCCCGGCGAGCACCGCGCCGTGCTGGGGATCGAGCACATCGACAAAGTGATTCAAATCGACCAGGCACCGATCGGACGCACACCGCGCTCGAATCCTGCAACGTACACGGGAGTGTTCGCGCCGATCCGAGAGCTGTTTGCCATGCTTCCCGAATCGCGCGAGCGCGGGTACAAGCCCGGGAGATTCAGCTTCAACGTGAAGGGCGGGCGCTGCGAGGCGTGCCAGGGCGACGGCCAGCGGCGCATCGAGATGAATTTTCTGCCGGACGTTTACGTCACCTGCGAAGTGTGCCGCGGCAGGCGCTACAACGCTGAAACACTGGCAGTGCGATACAAAGGCCTCTCGATTTCAGACGTGCTCGACCTGCCGATCGAAGAAGCGGTGAAATTGCTCGAGAACATCCCGGCGATCCAGCAGAAGTTACAGACGCTCGTCGATGTGGGGCTTGGCTACGTGCAGCTCGGGCAGTCGGCGACCACCCTTTCCGGCGGCGAGGCGCAGCGTACAAAGCTCGCGAAGGAATTATCGAAGCGGCAAACCGGCCGCACGCTCTACATCCTGGACGAGCCGACGACGGGCCTGCACTTCGACGATGTGAAGAAGCTGCTCGACGTGCTGAATCGTCTGGTGTCGCTTGGCAACACCGTGCTGATTATCGAGCACAACCTCGACGTGATCAAACAGGCGGACTGGATCATCGATCTTGGCCCCGAAGGCGGCGCGGCCGGAGGCCGTGTCGTCGCACAGGGCACGCCGGAGCAGGTCGCGCGCGTCAAGAAATCCTATACGGGACAGATTCTTTCCCGCGCTCTGAACGGCGCGAATGGAAGCCGTGCGAGTTAAGGTCTCATGAACTTCGAAGATGATCATCGCCTCTCATCGAACGTGCCTGAGCCCGCTGGCGCTGAGACGGGATCGAACGAGCCACGGCCGTTCGGCCTCGCTGCGCCCAGCGAACCACCTCCGCAAGCTGCCGCGCACGTCCCCGAAGACCTTCGCGTACCCTGGGGCTGGCTCGATCTGCTCGTCTTCGTGATCGTAGCGTTCCTTGCCACAATCGTGATCGGCGCCGTGGTGTTCGCGGGCTTTCTAGTGTGCGGCGTGTCGCTTTCACAATTGCGCGCGTCTGTGGGCAAGCAAGGGCTTTTCGCCATCATCAATCAGGTGCTGCTATTCCTGGGCCTAATTGCGTATCTTGCGGCTTATTTGCGGCTCCGCTTCAGCGCGCGATTTTGGCGGACGATCGGCTGGCGACCGCTGGAAACGGGGCGAATGCCTGCTGCGATCAGCTACGTTGGGTACGTCGCAAGCGGATTCTTGCTTGCGGCGACGGTACAAATCGTTTCTGCAGTTGCGGGCACGAAAGCAAAGTTGCCGATCGAGCGGCTGTTCGAGGACCGGCTGACGGCGCTGCTGATTATGTTGATGGCGGTCCTGATGGCGCCGCTTGTGGAGGAAACGATCTTTCGCGGCTTCATCTATCCCGTTGTGGCGCGAAGCTTAGGCCGCGGCGTGGGAATCGTTGCGACGGGAACCCTTTTCGGACTGCTGCACGCATCGCAGTTGTGGGGTGGCTGGACGCAGATCGCGCTGCTCGTCTTCGTCGGGATCGTCCTGACGTACGCGCGCGCCGTCAAGGGGACGGTGGTGGCGAGCTTCCTGATTCATCTGAGCTACAACTTCTGCGTTTCACTCGCCTTTGTGATCGCCTCGCACGGGCTGAAAGTGATTCCGCCCGGATCCTGACGACGGCTTCGCGCGCTTGTCGCGGAATCGGATAGAATGATTGTTCGCGCGCGCCGCGACCTGGCGGCTGGCGCGCCAATCATCCGGAGAAGATTCATTGCCCACAGTTGAACCGATCCGGTGGACGCCAGAAGGTGTGGTCATGCTCGACCAGCGGCGGCTGCCGCGCGAGGTCGTCTACAACACCTACACGGATTACCGCGAGGTCGCGAAGGCGATCAAGGACATGGTGATCCGGGGCGCGCCAGCCATCGGAGTCGCGGCGGCGATGGGCGTGGCGCTCGGCGTAGAACACTCGAAGGCGAAGACTCTCGCCGAATTGTGCGCGGAATTCGACGTGATTTGCGATTCGCTTGCGCGGACGCGTCCGACGGCGGTCGATCTGTTCTGGGCGATCGAGCGGTTCAAGCGCCGCTTCGCTGAGCTCTCTGCCGCTTCCGGAAAGAATGGAGCGGGCGCGATCGCTAACATCAAGAGCACTCTCATTGAAGAAGCCAAACAAGTGCACCAGGAGCGCCGCGATGCCGATGAACGCATCGGCCGCTTCGGCGCCGAACTGTTGCCGATGAAGGGCCGCGTCATGACGCAATGCAACGCCGGCGCGCTGGCCACGGGCGGCATCGGTACGGCTCTCGGCGTGATTCGCATGGCCGTCGAGACCGGTCATCATATCGACGTACTCGTTCCGGAAACGCGGCCTTACCTGCAAGGCGCGCGCCTGACTGCCTGGGAGCTGCATCATGATCACATTCCCCTGACGCTGATCACAGACAACATGGTCGGCCATTTTTTGAAGACGGGTGGAGTAGGGGCCGTTGTCGTCGGTGCGGACCGCATCGCGCGCAACGGCGACACGGCCAACAAGATTGGCACGTATGGAATCGCGGTTCTCGCGCGCGAGCACAACATTCCGTTTTACGTCGCGGCGCCGATTTCGACGCTTGATCTTTCGATTTCTTCGGGCGAGCAGATCCCGATCGAAGAGCGCGCGGAAGAGGAAGTCACTCACCTGGCCGGCGTGCGCATCTCGCCGGAGGTCCGCGCGGCACATCCGGCGTTCGACGTGACGCCCGCGCGCTTCATCGCGGCGATTATCACGGAGCGCGGCGTGGCCCGCGCGCCATACGAGGATTCGTTGCGAAGGTTAGCCGGTTACTCGTAGCGCAGCGCTTCGACGGGATTCAGCAGCGACGCCTTCCACGCAGGATACACGCCGAAGAACACTCCGATCAGGCTTGCCACGGAAACTCCCAGCAGCGCCAGAAATCCGGATACCGATGCCGGGAAAGAAGGAAACGCCAGCCGGACGGCCAGCACGATCGACGACCCGAATATCACTCCAATCGCGCCGCCCACTCCCGCAAGAGTCACCGCTTCCAGCAGAAATTGCCACAGGATATTGGCCCGCCGCGCGCCGATGGCTTTGCGCACGCCGATTTCGCGCGTCCGTTCCGTCACGCTCACGAGCATGATGTTCATCACGCCGATTCCGCCTACCAGCAACGCCACCGATCCGACCGCGATCATCACGATGAAAATTCCATTCGAAATCTCGTTCCAAGTCTGGACGAAGGTGTCCGTGGTCATGATCTCGAAATCGTCCTTCTTGTCAGATGGAAGCTTTCGCATGCGACGCATGTACTCGCGCACTTCGTCGACTGCGATCGGCAAGTCGTCCGTGCTGCTCGCCTTGGCCAGCAGGATCACGTCCTTAAATTCCGGATGCAGTTTCTTCAACACCGCAAACGGAAGGCAGACCATGTTGTCCTGAGCATTGTCGCCCGTTCCCAGCGCCTGCTTTTGCTCTTCGAGTACTCCGATGACCGTGAATGCATGCCCCTCAAGCAGCACTTCCTGTCCGATCGGGTCTTCGCCGTTGGGAAAGAGAGTGTTGGCCGTGGTGTGGCCCAACACGACAACCGGGGAGTGATGCTCGCTGTCCGTCGCGTTGAAAAACCTGCCCCGCTCCATGTCGAAACTGTTGATCTCGACCACGTCCGGCCCGTCGCCCGTGAGGATGACGTTTTTCGATCGGTAGTTGCCGCGCCGCACTTCGCTCGATCCTGCGCCGACCTCGTAGTTTGCAATCTGCGCAGCGGGAGTCGCGGCGACAATGTGAGGCAGTTGCGCCAAGCCATCGGCCCACTCGGCCTGGATGTACCTGCGCTGCAGAAGCTCCATTGACGGCCGCCCGAACGTGGCCCACGACATCCGCGAGACGATGATCGTGGTCGAGCCGAGCGTCTGAATCTGGCCGAGCACGTTCGAATTCAGCCCGTTGACCACGGCTCCGATCACGATGATCGTCGTGACGCCGATCATGATGCCGAGCACCGTGAGAAACGAGCGCAGCGGATTGCGCCGCAGCACGTCGAGCGCAAGCGTGATCGATTCCTTGATTTCGTCGAATCGCCTCGTCACTCGCATCGCCCTCGCCTCGTTTCGCTACTCGGATCGCAGCGCGACCACTGGATCGAGCCGCGCGGCTTTCGCGGCTGGATATACACCGAAGAAAAGCCCCACGCTCGTCGCCACAATCAGTCCGATGATGACGGACCACAATTGCACCGAGCTGGGCAGCGCGGTCGTCAGTGTCACCAGCTTGGCCACCACGATTCCGCCCAACACGCCGAAAACGCCGCCGATCGCCGCCAGCGTGGACGACTCGATCAGGAATTGCAGCCGGATGTCGCTTTGCCGGGCGCCGAGCGATTTGCGAAGCCCGATTTCGCGCGTCCGCTCCGTCACGCTCACCAGCATGATGTTCATGATCACGATCCCGCCCACGATCAGCGCGATCGACGCGATCCCGATCATGACTCCGAAAAACGTGCCGCTGATGCTGCCCCACAGCGAAAGAAATGACGCATTCGTTTCCATCGCAAAATCGTCCGGGTCCTGATAGTCCACATGGCGGCGCGCGCGAAGGATCATGCGTACTTCGTCCATCGTGGAATCGATCGCCTGCGTGCCTGCTGCCTTCACCCACAGCCTCACGGAATCGTCCCGCGCGTACATCGCCTGATACGTAGTGATCGGCATGATCACCCAGTTGTCCTGCGACTGCCCCATCACGGAGCCTCGCTTCTTCGCCACGCCGATGATTTCGCACTCGCCCGTGTCGACGTGGATCTCCTTGCCGATCGGGTCCGACCCCGGAAGCAGCTTATCGACAATGTCGAATCCTACGTCGCAGACTGGAGTCGCACGTTCGACGTCGAGCCGCGTGAAATAGCGCCCTTCGGCGAGCTCGCGGCTGTAGACCTCGGGCATCTCGTGTGTGAATCCAATCACCGCGGTGTCGGAAAGGTATTCGGTACCGTACTTCACCTGCCCGACCTTGCTCAGGTTTGCCGCGACCGCCACGCAACTCCGGCACGTATCGCGAAGCGCCTCGTAGTCGTCATAGTGAAACTTCTTCCGCTTCTGGGAGGATTCCCACTGATCGACGTTCGTAATGATCGAGGGCGCGCGATTCACCATGAAAACGTCCGCCCCTAGGTTGAAGATTCGTTCGGCGACGTACTTATTCAGGCCGTTGACGAGACTCACGACCGCAATCACGGACATTACGCCGATGACCACGCCGAGCAGCGTGAGCATGCTGCGCATCTTGTGCGCCCGCAGGCTGGATACGGCGATGCGCACCGCCTCGCCGAACGACATTGAGGTTTTGGCTGCCATGGGGCTGCGTCGTACCCACCTCATTATACGTGGCTGATGCGAAAGAAGTTGCAGCGAGTGGGCAACCGTCGCAGGAAATGCAGAGTGAACGAATCGAAGGGCTTAGATGCCGTGAATGCGAGCTAAAAGCAAATGGGGAGCCTCGCGGCTCCCCATTGCAAACCTCAACTAATTGCCTGAACCGCAGCTAGAAGCTGAGCCGCAGCGAGAACTGCCCGAACCGGCGTTCGTCGTGATCGCCGCCAAGAGCACCGCTTCCCAACCCGCCTTTCTCCTCAATGACCGGAAGCTGCGTAGTGATCGGTGGGCTGTAGTAGTTGGCCTCACCGTTCACGTAGAAGTTATGGTGGTTGAATACGTTAAATCCTTCTGCGCGGAACTGCAGGTTGAACTTTTCCGTTAGCTTGAAATTCTTGCCAACCGCCAGATCGTCGTTCCATGCGCCCGGACCGCGGAAGGCATTCCGCCGAGTCATATTCGCTGGATACGGCCCGAAGTCCGAAATGCCGAGTGCAGCGTCGTAAGGGGCAGTTTCGGTACCGACCTGCCCATTGGGCGTCTCGATCTGGATCTGGTTGGCTGGCAGCGGAACGGTCAAGGCG
>Ga0187772_10001078_pt1 | contig 12716 bp, 10 predicted proteins | sample 0116_SJ02_MP15_2_FD_133137 | JGI IMG/M metagenome (GOLD analysis project Ga0187772, IMG submission 133137) | Tropical peat soil microbial communities from peatlands in Department of Meta, Colombia - 0116_SJ02_MP15_20_MG | ecosystem: Environmental > Terrestrial > Soil > Wetlands > Peat | place... | reverse complement strand
TGCCGCTGCGTTCCAACGCTTTGCCAAGCAGCAGAGGCGGCCGCGCTTGGCCGGGCATCAGCTCGACGGCTTTCTGAAGAGGCTCGATGGCGCCAGTCGGATCATCTGAGAGGAGCGTCAGAGCGAGATTGAGGTACGCAGCGCCCATCTTGGGATCGAGCGAGATCGCCTTCTCATATTCGGTCCTGGCGTCAGCAGGCTGCTCCATCGCGGTGTAGACGTAGCCGAGATTGTAGTGAACGGTTGCGTCGTCGGGCTTCTTCGCGAGGTAATCCTGATAATCCTGCACTGCTGTGGGGTAGTCCTGCCGATCTATAGCCGCTTGCGCGTCGGCGAGCAGGCGGTTGAGGGCCTGCGCTGCGGAGTTCGTGCTCGAGCTCTTGCGTGGAGGATAAGTCGTCTGAGGGGAAGCCGCGACCGCGGCCGTGAGCAGGGCGCACACGGCGCAGCACGCAACCGGCTTCCGAAGCATCGTCATGCAGTCGAGGAGTTAACCTCTCGTCCGTTCAAGCCTACCTGTGGGTGTTGGCCGCTGTGGTTCACGCCGTTGCGGGTGTTCAAAATACGCGCGAGGAACTTCCCAGTATGCGACTGAGAATTTCGCGCGACTTGCTCCGGAGTCCCAACGGCAACGACGCGTCCACCTGCATCCCCGCCTTCGGGCCCAAGGTCGATTACCCAGTCGGCCGATTTAATCACATCCAGGTTGTGCTCGATGATGAGCACAGAGGCTCCTCCGTCGAGCAACTTTCGGAATGCGGTCAACAATTTCTGAATATCGTCGAAGTGCAGACCGGTCGTCGGCTCGTCGAAAACATACAGAATTCCTGCATTCTCCTGCCGGGTAAGATGCGACGCAAGTTTCAAACGTTGCGCCTCTCCGCCTGAGAGAGTCGTCCCTGACTGACCGAGCCTCAAATAGCCGAGACCGACTTCCTCCAGCACACGGAGCCGCGCGGTCACCTTCGGATGCGCCGCAAAGAACGCTAGCGCTTCGCGCACGGTCATTTGCAATACGTCGTGGACGTTCTTTCCGTTGTACAGCACCTCAAGGACGCTGCTTTTGTAGCGAGTCCCGCGGCACTCGTCGCAGATGAGTTCGACGTCCGCCAAGAAACGCATCTCGACAGTCACGGTCCCGTCACCCTGGCACGCCTCGCAACGCCCCCCGGGGATATTGAAGGAGAAATACCCCGGTCCGTAACCGCGCTTCTTTGCGTCCGACGTGCCGGCGAATATCTCGCGGATAGGATCGAACGCTTTGAGGTATGTAGCTGGATTCGAGCGCGGCGTGCGCCCGATGGGCGACTGGTCCACCATCTCTACGGCCGCGAGCGCGGAATCGCCTTCGAGGCGATCGCAAAACTCGCGCCAGTTTCCGCCAGTTCGCTTTGCTTGCAGGGCCTTGTATAGCACGTCGTACACGAGCGTGGATTTTCCGGACCCGGATACGCCAGTCACAGCGACCAACATGCCAAGAGGAATCGTGAGGTCGATACCTTTCAAGTTGTGGCTGCGCGCCCCGAAAATCTTCAGAAACTTCCCGTGCGGCTTGCGCCGGCGCGCCGGCACTGCGATCTTCAACTCGCCCCGCAGGTAGCGGCCTGTGAGCGACTGCATATCCGCGAGCAACTCGTCGCGCGTTCCTTGGAAGATGAGCCTCCCGCCGTGCTCTCCCGCGCCGGGTCCGAGGTCGAGCACGTGGTCTGCGGCGAGGATCGTGTCCGGGTCATGTTCGACCACGACGAGCGTATTCCCAAGTTCCCGCAGACCCTTCAAGATGTTGATCAAACGGCCGGTGTCTCGCGGGTGCAGACCGATAGACGGCTCGTCGAGGACATAGAGCGCGCCTACTAGATGCGAACCCAGGGAAGTTGCGAGCTGTATCCGTTGAGCTTCGCCTCCGGAGAGGGTCGAAGTCAAACGATCGAGAGTGAGGTAATCCAGGCCGACTTCGTCCAGAAAGCGCAAACGTTGCTGAACTTCTTCGAGAACCTTTTCCGCGATTACGGTTTCAGCCGGGCTTAGCTGCAACCTGTCGAAGAACGGCCGGGCTTCCTTTACGGTCATCTGGCAGACTTCCGTGATTGACTTGTCGGCTATCTTGACGGCGCGCGCCTCGGCGCGCAGCCGCGTTCCCTTGCAATCAGGACATGTCGCATAGCCACGGTAGCGGCTCAGGAAGACCCGCACGTGCAGTTTGTACTTCTTCCGTTCGAGCCAGCCGAAGAACCCTTTGACTCCCGGAAAATCTTCTTTGCGGTCTCCCTCGAGGATCGCGTCCCGTTGGGCTGCTGTCAGGTCGCGAAACGGGACATCAACGGGGATTTCCTTGGCGCGCGCAAATCGGCGCATGTCGACGGCGAGTTGACGGTAGCGCGGCTTGGTCCACGGTTCGATGGCGCCATCCGCAAGCGTCTTTCCTCTGTCGGGGACAACGCGGTCGAGATCGAAGTCAATGGTGTTTCCGAAGCCCTGGCACCGCGGGCAGGCGCCGTACGGGTTGTTGAACGAAAAAAGGCGCGGCTCTGGCTCTTGATAGACCGCCCTACATTTCTTGCACTCGAACCGCTCGTTGAAAACGAGCCTTGTAGGCCCGTTCGGCCCGTCCGCGGGGAACTCTAGAGTTGCCTCGCCGCGGCCCTCGCGGTAGCAGATTTCTATCGAGTCCACGAGCCGCGAGCGAACCTCAGGCGAGAGAACCAATCGATCAACTAGCACATACACGGGCTTCGCAAACTCGACATCCAGTAGCTCTTCAGGCGCCGCAAACTCAAAGACCCGGCCGCCCTGGTACAGCCGATTGAACCCTCGCTTTCGCAGGCTGACGAGTGCCGCGCGAATCGCCTCTGAGTTGGGAGTGACCGGTTTTCGCGGGCGCGTCGGGGTGGCTGTTGCGGCTTCCGGCGAAGTCTTCAATTCATAGAGGACGTAGAAGCGTCGGCCTTCGGTAAGTGCCAGTACGCGCGAAGCGATTTCATCGAGCGAATCCTTGCGAACCTCTTCTCCGCACTTCAGACAAAAGGTATGGCCCACACGTGCGTAGAGCAGGCGCAGATAGTCGTAAATCTCCGTCGCTGTGGCGACCGTTGATCGCGGATTTCGCGTCGAGTTCTTTTGGCGAATGGAGATGGCGGGGGCGATCCCGGTGATTTCATCCACGTCGGGTTTTTCGATGCGCTCGAGGAACTGCCGCGCGTATGCGGAGAGCGATTCGATGTAGCGGCGCTGTCCTTCGGCATACAGCGCGTCGAAGGCGAGGCTCGACTTGCCCGAGCCGGAAACGCCTGTCACGACCGTGATGGCGTTGTGAGGGATCGCGAAGTCGATGTTCTTCAGGTTGTGGACGCGAGCGCCACGAACGCGAATTTCTTCGGCGTCCTCGTGGATATCCGGAGCCTCGCTGCCTGCACCCGGACGCTGGGTGGCGCCAACGTCTTCAGTGGGCTTCGTCGGCATGAGCTTAAACAAATGATTATACGCGTGCGTGCGAAAGGCGGCAATCGGGCCCCCGTATAAGCAAAAACGAGATTAGGGGAGGGAACTAGTCAGCGGAAGAGGCTTTCGGAGCGTAGTATCCCGTGCGCGTACGGACGAGGAGCTTGCCCTGTCCGCGCGGAGGAACCACCTGGACCTGCACGGAACGGAAGGAACCATCCTTCATCGAATTGGTCGGATAGTATCCGAGGGTGTACTGGTTGCGAATTTCTCTCGCGACCTGCTCGCAAGTTGGAGTTACTTGGTCGAGGCCTGCGGGGAAGTAGGCCCTTCCTCCGGTCGCCTCCGCAAGCTCTGTGAGCACCTTTTTCGCGCGACGAACGTCTTTCTTTTCATGTTCGAGGTCGTCCTGGCTGAAGACCCCGATGGTGTAAATCGCGGCCCCGGATTGCTGAGCGACCTTCAGCGCATCGTCGAAGGTCTTCCGGCTCGCGTCGTCCACGCCGTCCGTGACAACAAGGAGCACTTTCTTGTCCTTATGCCCTTTCTTCAGATGGTCGAGTGATCCGATAACCGCATCATAGAGCGCGGTGCTGCCTCGCGTGTCAATCCGGGAAAGCGCCTCATTGAGATTCTGTTGGTCGCTTGTGAAATCGCCATCGGAATCCAGGTAGTAGTCCTCGTTAAAGTTGACGACGAACGCCTCATCTTGAGGATTGCTCGTTCGCACGAATGTCATGGCCGCGGCGTTTACTTGATCACGCTTCTCCCGCATGCTTGCGCTGTTGTCGATGACGAGGCCCATGGTCACGGGGATGTCATCGCGCGAGAAAAACGAAAGCTTTTGCTCGATCTTGTCCTCGAATACCCGGAAATTCGGCTGTTTGAGATCAGCGATGAACTGCCCCTGCGAATTAGCCACAGTAACATGCAGGACGACGAGCTCAACCTCAGACCGCAGGCGATGGTCTTCAGGCGCCTGTTGTCCGGTCATGTTATAGCCCGGAGGCGGAGGAACGTTGATCGGCGCGGTCGAGAGAGGCAGCTCCGTCTGGCCATCTGCAGGCACAGTCAGACAGATAGCAGCCAGAGAGAGAAAAAGGAAAGGAAGAATTGAACGGATCCCGAAACTAATGTCCCGGCGCGAAATACCCCGTCTTCGCGGCCACGGTGAGTGGCGGGAGGCCCTTGGGCGGGCGCAATTTGACCTTGATCTTTCTCCACTTGCCGTCATGCGTTCTGTCGCTGGGTCTATATGCAAGAACATACTGATTGCGCAACTCCATGCTGATCTTGGTCGCGATATCCGGAAGGTCGTTCAAGTTCGAAACAGTGAACGTCCGGCCGCCGGTCATCATCGTCAGATCGTCCAGAAGAAAAGGGCCATTCCGTTCCTCCGGTGTCGGCCCGCCTCCGGGTTCGTACAACCCGATGGCGTAAATCTGGACATCCGCTTCTCGAACGAACCTGCGGATTTCCGTTTCGCTGTACCGACTATGATTATCGCCCCCGTCAGATATGATGAGCAAAGCTTTCTTTGTGTTGTGTGCTCCTTTCATCTGGCTCAACCCTAGATAAACGCCGTCATACAGCGCGGTCAGCCCGTGCGCCCCGGTGTACATCAGTCGGTCTTGCAATTCATCCACGCTCGCAGTGAATTGGCTGACGAGCTGCGCCCGGTCGTTGAAGTCGACGAGGAAGAATTCGTCTTGCGGGTTCGCCGTGCGGAAGAATTGCACGGCCGCCTGCTTCGATTTGTCGATCTTGTCCGCCATGCTGCCGCTCATGTCGAAGATCACGCCGATCGAAACCGGCACATCCTGGCTCGAGAAGCCGACGATCTCCTGCTCCACGTTGTTTTCGAAAACGCGGAAATTCTCTTGCTCAAGGCCAGTCACAAGGCGCCCGAGCGGGTCCGTGACTGACACACCGACGAGAGTCATCTCCGTCTCGCTGCGGAGCGGCTGGCCTTTCTTGATTCGTTGTGTTTCGGAAGGATCGGAACCTTGCGGACCGGCGGGAACTTGTTGAGCAAGAACAGGCAATGCAAACAGGAGGAGACTGCCCAAAACCGCGCACGCCGCTCCGGCCCCCCGGTTCACCCTCGGCAGCGCGGCGCGGAATCTCAAAGCTCCCCCAAACGCCTACGCTGTGATTCTATCACCAGGTACCTTCAAATCAAGGGTCGTACTAGGAGGCGCTGATTTGGTTACTGCGTTCTGCTCATTTGACTCCTCACTGTCGATAATTGTTTTGGTGCACCAAAGCTGTTCATTGTGCCGTGCTAGTATGGTGCGGCAACCGGAAGGTCTTCGAAATCTATGGCCGCATCTTTGTTGAAAGTCCTCGCGGTAATACCGGCGCGTCATGCCTCGACGCGCTTCCCCGGCAAGCCGCTTGCCCCAATTGCTGGCAAGCCGATGATCCAGCATGTGTTCGAGCGCGTGCGGCGCGCGCAACTGATTACGCAGGTCGTAGTGGCAACCGACGATGCGCGCGTCAAGGCCGCCGTTGAGGGATTCGGCGGGGAAGCGATTCTCACACGCCCCGATCACCGCACCGGGACAGACCGTGTGACGGAGGTCGCTGCGCACCTTCCCTCGGAAATCTACGTAAACGTTCAAGGTGACGAGCCGTTGATCGATCCCGGGACAATCGATCTCGTTGCCTCTGCCATGCTTGAAGAGGATTCAATTCAGATTGCGACGCCTTGTTCCGCGATTATGCATCGAAACGACATCATGGACCCCAACATCGTGAAGGTGGTCCGCGATTTCGAAGGAAATGCGCTCTATTTTTCTCGGGCCCCGATTCCGTGGGTGCGTGATGCGGGCGAAGCGGTTTCCGCTCGTCACTGGAAGCACATCGGCCTGTATGGCTACCGTCGCGATGCGCTGCTCGAATTCCCGACGCTCCCGCCCGGTGAGCTCGAATACGTCGAGCAACTCGAACAACTACGGTGGTTGGAAAATGGCTTTAAAATCCGCGTCGTCGAGACCGAATATGACGCGATCAGCGTCGACGTCCCTTCTGATATCGAGCGGGTGGAGAGACTCGTAAAAGCGAGTGCGACTTAGCGGAGGTTACAGAGGGGTTTACGACCTCACTGCAACTGGAAGTGAACCTCCAAGTGCGCGCGGATGGCCACGGGCTCACCGTTCAGGTAGGTCGGCCGGTATTTCCAATGACGCACGGCATCGAGTGCGGCTTGCGCGAGCAACGGGGGCCCTTCCACAAGCTGCTCCTGAACGACATTGCCTTGCTCGTCGATTACCGCGTCGATGATCACCACTCCCTGCTGCCTTGCCGATCGGGCGATTACCGGATACACGGGCGGGGGAGTTGAAATCGCTTCCGGCTGCTTGACATCGCCGCCAACGCGGATGATCTTTCGCTCGGTCGCGGCCGGCGGCGCAGGAGGCTTCGGCGCTGCGACGCCGCCCAGAATTCCCCCCAGGACCCCGTCCGTCTGTCCGCCGGGCACGCCTCCAGCAACCCCGATCAACTCGGACGGCGGTTCTTCGTCATGAATGATCGCGATTTTCGCGGGAATTGCAACCGGCGCCGTGAGCTTGCTGGGTTGATACGCGTGAGGAAGAACCTTGGCAATCTTCTGCGCCTGCAGTGGCGCGGGCGCCGCGGCTGGCGGTTTAGGTGCCACCAGGAGCATCGACTGGAAGTCTCGAAGATTGATCGTCTCGGTAAGGAATAGTGGCGCAACAATGATTGCAGCTACGATGACGATGTGAACGAGTAGGGACACAGCCCAATCGAGAGGATTCCTTTTTTCACCGTGCCACGGGACACGAAGGACTCCGTTCAAGAAGGTCTCTTGAGCCTGTGCACTGGTCTTCAGGCGAAGGCCGACGTTGGCGCCGGGTGGAACTCCCCAGACGGCGTCGTGGAAGACCTCGACCTTGGCGTTTAGCATTTCAATCCTCCTTGTTACATATAGCCCCGATGCAGATGTTGGGGCTGCGACTGAAATCACGAATAAATGTGATGTGGATCACACACCTGTGGCCCGCATTAGCTGCGATTTGACAGAACCGCGCTTTCACTCCATAATGCTTTGTACGCTCATTCCCTCGGAGGACTTTGAGCCCTTTGCCGACCGGCCCGAAGTACATATTTGTTACGGGCGGCGTGGTTTCCTCTCTCGGCAAAGGCGTTGCGGCAGCCTCAATGGGCTGCCTCCTTGAAAGTCGCGGCCTGAAGGTCACCCTGCAGAAATGCGACCCGTACCTGAACGTCGATCCCGGAACGATGTCTCCCTATCAGCATGGGGAAGTGTTCGTCACTGACGATGGGGCTGAGACGGACCTTGATCTCGGCCACTACGAACGATTCACTTCGGCGCATCTGACGCGCGACCACAACTGGACAACTGGTCGCATCTACGAATCGATCATTGCAAAAGAGCGGCGCGGCGATTATCTCGGGAAGACCGTGCAGGTCATCCCGCACGTCACGGACGAGATCAAGGCTGCCTTCCGCAAGGTTGCGGACGACGTGGATATCGTCATCGTCGAGATTGGTGGCACAGTGGGCGACATCGAGTCGCTGCCCTTCATGGAAGCGATTCGCCAGATGCGACTGGAATTGGGAGCCGAGAACGTCGTCTTCGCCCACCTCACGCTCGTTCCTTTTATTGCTACCGCCGGCGAACTGAAAACGAAGCCCACCCAGCACAGCGTCAAGGAAATGCTCAGCATCGGAATTCAACCGGACATTCTCATCTGCCGCAGCGACCGCCCGCTAAGCACTGACCTCAAGGCAAAAATTGCACTCTTCTGCAACGTGGCAGAGGGCTGTGTGATTTCTGCTCCCGATGTCGGCAACATTTACGAAGTTCCGATGACGCTCGCGGCCGAAGGTCTGGACGAGCAGATTCTGCGCTTGCTGCGGCTTGAAGCTCCGCCGCGAAACCTCAGCAAATGGCTCGCGATGCTCGAAACGCTCGAGCATCCACAGGGCGAGGTCCGGATCGGCGTGGTCGGGAAATACGTGCAGCTCGAAGATGCTTACAAGAGCCTCCGGGAAGCGCTAATGCATGGTGGCCTCGCCAGCCGCCAGCGGGTCGTAATCGAATGGATCGAGGCAGAGGACATTGATTCCCCGGCGACAGCCGAACAGCGCCTGCGTCATGTGGACGGAGTCCTCGTTCCGGGTGGCTTCGGCAAGCGCGGCATTCAAGGCATGGTCCACGCTATTACTTACGCGCGCGAAAATAAGGTTCCTTTCTTTGGGATCTGCCTCGGGATGCAATGCGCGACGATCGAATACGCCCGCCAGGTTTCAAAACTGGAGCGCGCGGATTCGACGGAATTTGATCCTTCGACCCCGAATCGCGTGATCTACAAACTGCGGGAATTGCTTGGCGTGGACGAGATGGGCGGAACCATGCGCCTGGGCGCCTGGCCGTGCAAGCTCGAGCCCGGTTCCTTCGCTGCGAGGGCATATGGCGCGACCGAAATCTCCGAGCGCCATCGCCACCGCTACGAATTCAACTGCGAATACGAGAAGACACTTACCAGCGCAGGATTTAAGATCACTGGGCGAACCCCTGACGGGGTTTATGTCGAGATCATCGAAATCCCCGACCATCCCTGGTTCGTCGGCTGCCAGTTCCATCCGGAATTCAAGTCCAAGCCTCTCGCGCCGCATCCGCTCTTCGCCGCTTTTATTCGCGCGAGCCTCGAAAACCGTCGGCAACGGCACGGTGAGGCGCACTCAACGGACGCACGAGCCCGCACCGCCGACGCTACAAGCGACTAGCGCCGCGCAGTAGCCAGCAAGACTTCTGGATTAACACTGGGAAGGACAGTACCGCTTCGGCTTAGGCGGCAGCGAGATGCTGCCAGACGGTGCCGGTAAATTTCAGTTGGAAGACCCCGCCCTCGTCCGCATGCAGAAAATAATCGCCCGTCGGGATTCTCTTGGCGCCCTTCGATCGCACAGAACACCGCTCCCACCGGGCCGCGCCGATACTGCGGCCGTGCTTATTTCCCCCGTCCAGGAGCTGAATTCCGTAGTCAACACGGTATTCCACACCCGTGGGCCGCGTAGGCACTAACCGCCCTGATCCCTTACGCTTACGCACTTCTTTGTTCATGCATAATTTGATGCTTTTCGGGCGCGAAAAGTTTCCTGATCGTCCTATTACCTCTGAGTCGACGGCAATGGAACTCGATGGAAACAAGCGTGTTAAGTGAAGAGATGACCTCTACTCTTGGATGGCTCAGCAAGGTACTTGCAGCCCGGCCCAGCTAAATAGCTCTTGGAGCAAGGCATTAGATAGGTCCGGACGATCCTCCCCCGCCAGATTCTGGTCGATTTCGTATCGCTGGCTTTTCAGGTAGTAAGTCAGCATCCGATACGAGGCTCGGTAGACTTTCACCTCCTCCGGGTCGATCCTAACGACCTGTCCCGGAATGGCTGACGTGAGTTCATCCCGCATGTAGATGGCGCCGAAACTGAACAGCCTCCATTGACCATGGCGCCGTTCCGCACGGTACAGGAATCGCGCGTAGGTCGAAAGCATCAAATCGACGCCCTGGATTTTCACCGGTAGATCGATGATTCCGATCAGGCTCGCAACGGCGCGGTCGCCGGAGAGGCTCACCGCGATGGGCGCGAGGCGGTGCTTCGCGAGTACGCCGCGCTTTGCCATGTCTATCGAACCCGCGACGAAATCGGGACCGCTTCCGCGGAACCAGCTGATCCGCACGACCGAATCCGGCCAGAAGCAGGCGCGCATCGTCTCCCATCGGCCCAGATCGCGGCTTTCGCGTTCCCGCAAGATGAGTTGTGTGATCGCTGTTATGTCGGCGCTGTCGGCCACATCCTTGGGGACGTCCATGGTCACCGTTCTCCTTTGTTTTTGCGCGAGGCATTATCCCACGTCTCCACTTCCACATTGAAAACAAAGGCGAACCCGCATAGGCTGGTAAATCGCATGACAACCCCACGCAGCTTTCTGATCGGCAAGATTCGCGTCGGCGACAACGCCCCGCTGTTTCTCATTGCCGGCCCGTGCGTCATTGAGTCCGAAGCTCACGCCATGTTCATTGCCGAGCACGTCTCCGCCGTCGCCGCCGACATCGGAGTTCCGCTTGTCTATAAAGCCTCCTACGACAAGGCCAATCGCTCCTCCATTTCGTCCTACCGGGGCCCGGGCCTCACAGAAGGGTTGCGAATTCTGAGCGAAATCAAGAAGCGGACCGGCCTGCCCGTCCTCACGGACGTTCACGAGGTGTCGCACGTAGGGCCTGCTGCAGAAGTCTGCGATGTTCTCCAGATCCCGGCATTCCTCTCGCGCCAGACGGATTTACTGATAGCCGCGGGGAAATCCAGACGCGCGGTGAATATTAAGAAGGGACAGTTTCTTTCGCCGTGGGACATCAGCAACGCCGTTGAGAAGGTTGCTGGCACGGGGAACGAAAAGATTATCGTCACCGAGCGCGGTTCGACCTTTGGCTATCGGAATCTGGTCGTGGACATGCGCGCAATTCCGATCATGCGGAAGCTCGGCTATCCTGTGGTCTTCGATGTGACGCATTCCGTGCAGCTACCGGGCGGGGAAGGGAAGTCGAGCGGCGGCCAGCCGGAGTTCATCGAGCCGCTCGCTCGCGCAGGCGTGGCCGCCGGAGCCGACGGAATATTTCTTGAAGTTCACGAAAATCCGGCACTGGCGCTTTCCGACGGGACAAATGCGCTCGCCTTGGAGAAGCTTCGACCGATGCTTCAGCGGATTCTGCGAGTTGGATCCCTCGTTCGCGAATGGAATGGTGCGCGATGACGACGGCAACTGCGAAGCGCGCGAAAAAGCGGAACGGATCTCAGCCGAGTTCGCCCGGCCGCGAGAGGGCGCTCACTCCGCTTGCTACAGCCAAGCGCGTACTTCGCATCGAGGCTGACGCCATAGCGGGCCTCATGGAGCGCCTCGACACGCGCTTCGACCGCGCCGTCGAACTCCTCCATGCCTGCAAAGGTCGAGTTGTCGTCACCGGCCTGGGGAAGTCTGGATTGATCGGGCGCAAGGTGGCTGCCACGTTTTCGAGCACGGGCACACCGTCACTCTTCCTGCATGCGGCAGAAGCGCTACACGGCGATCTTGGCACGCTTACGGACGCGGACGTGCTCCTCGCGATTTCGACAAGCGGAGAAACGGAGGAACTGATCGAATTGCTGGAATCGGTGAAGCGCCTGGGAATTCGTCTCGTTACGCTCACGGCCCATCCGCGCTCCACACTCGCTCTGGCAAGCGACATCGTGCTCGATATCGCCGTGAAAGAGGAGGCCTGCTCGCTGAATCTCGCGCCGACGGCCTCGACCACGGCTGCTTTGGCTATGGGCGATGCCTTGGCCATTGCGCTTCTTGAAAGGCGCGGTTTTCAATCCGACGACTTCGCCGCGCTTCATCCCGCCGGACGCCTCGGGAAAAAGCTTCGCCGCATCGAATCCTTGATGCATTCCGGCGACGCCATTCCGCGCGTCACGCCGAAGACGAAAATGCCCGACGTCATCTATGAGATGAGCCGCAAGGGTCTCGGCATGACCGCTGTCACGGAACCGGACGGCCGGCTGCTCGGAATCATTACTGACGGCGACTTGCGTCGAATGATGCAGAAGAGCAAGCAGAATGTGCTGGAGCTCACGGCGGGCGATTGCATGTCGAAAAATCCGGTGACGCTTCCCCGCACAGAGCTCGCGGCCGCCGCTCTGCGCCTGATGGAGCAGAAGAAGATTACGTCTGTCCTCGTTGTGGACGCGGCAAGCAAGCTCGAAGGCGTAGTCCACATCCACGACTTGTGGACCTTGCAGCTTTTCTGAAGGTTCCGCGACGATGGCGATCCGCGAACTCAAATTCCCACCGAAAATCATACGCCGCGCAAAGAACATCCGCGTTCTGCTGATGGATGTCGACGGCACCATGACCCCGCGGTACGTCTGCCTGCAATCGTTTCCCGACGGAAGCGTCGCTGAAATGAAGATGTTCAACGCGCACGACGGAGCGGGCCTCAAACTCGCGGCGATCATGGGAATCCGCACCGGCCTGATCACGGGCCGCGAATCGACCGCGACGGCCCGCCGCGCTCGGGAGACGGCGATGGAGTTCGTGATTCAGGGCCAAGGGAAGAAGCTGGAGGCCTACAAGGCCGTCCTCTCGCGCGCGGGAGTCACCGACGAGGAAGTCGCCTATGTCGGCGACGACATTCCCGACCTCCCGATCCTTGAACGCGCCGGGCTCGCTGTTGTCGTCGCGGACGCGACTT
>Ga0187772_10001077_pt1 | contig 12717 bp, 11 predicted proteins | sample 0116_SJ02_MP15_2_FD_133137 | JGI IMG/M metagenome (GOLD analysis project Ga0187772, IMG submission 133137) | Tropical peat soil microbial communities from peatlands in Department of Meta, Colombia - 0116_SJ02_MP15_20_MG | ecosystem: Environmental > Terrestrial > Soil > Wetlands > Peat | place... | reverse complement strand
TAACCGCAGCCGATGATCCCAACTTTCAGTTGGGCGCCCTTGAAAAACTCGGGTTTCCGGTCGATTGGCATGTGTTGCGTCGCACTCCTCGTTCTTTGTGACCCTGATAATGGCCAGAGCCATCGAAATCGCGTTTTTGGGGAACCGGTGGCCACTGCGGTCCTAACCCGCAGGAGCAATCGGACACTCGGCTAACGCGGCAGAGACAAATAAATATAGCAGGTTCCCTGCAAACAAAAAAACAGAGCGCCATCTGAATGTTACAGCTTGTTCAAGGCTGGTTGCTGTTCACCACAAGAAAAGAGAAGATGGACGGGGCGTTGCAGGCCGTCCGCGTCATTTTCCGCCGCGCGCCAATATCCATGACGCTAATCGTTCTATTGCTGGGGCTGGGTGTTGGCGTGATGGTAGGGCTGCTGGGCATTGGGGGCGGCGTCGTGCTCGTGCCCGCCATGGTCTATCTGCTGAAAATGGACCAGCACCTGGCGCAGGGAACCTCGCTCTTTATCTTGCTCCCGCCTATCGGGCTGGGAGCGCTGCGCGAATATTGGAAGCAGGGGCAAGTGGACTTGCGAGCGGGAATTCTCTGCGTGCTGGGAATGCTTCTGGGAGCCTACGGAGGAAGCCTCGTCGCGCTGCCCATGCGTTCGCGAAAGCTGGAGGGATTGTTCGGCTGCTTTCTGATGCTTGCAGCGGTGCTGCTCTGGAGAAAAGCATGGCTCGAGGGAAAGACAATGGAAGGCGGCGGGAGAAAATCCGATGCCTGAAGGGCTTGGACGAGATGCCGGAATTCTGGCCGTCGCGGCGATTTGCGGTGTGGCCTCGGGAATGTTTGGGATTGGCGGGGGCGTGCTGTTGGTGCCGCTTCTCGGGCTGCTCTTTGGCTTCAGCCAACACCGCGCCCAGGGAACGAGCTTGATTGCGCTGATTCCCCCTACGGGAATACTGGCGTTGCTGGCGTACTCGCGCCAGGGATTTGTCTCGTGGAGAACCGGGTTGCTGCTGATCCCGGGAGTATTTGTGGGGGGAATCGGCGGGGGAATGCTGGCGAAGAAGCTGCAACCTCGGAGAATGCGCCAAGTATTTGCGGGGATTTTGTTTGCGCTGGGTCTTTGGCAGGCCGTGAGCGCCTGGTGGCGCTGAAGGGTGAAGAATCCAGATGGTCGATTTGCACTGTCACATTCTGCCGGGGCTCGATGATGGGCCGAGCACCATGGAAGAATCACTGAACATGGCCGAAGCGGCGATTGCCGAGGGCATCTCGCATGTAGTGGCCACGCCGCATGCGAGCGAAAGATATGTGTTTGATTTCGCGAGGGTGCGCCAGTTTCGAAACGAATTGCAGACGCAAATCGGCGGCCGATTGAAGATTGCGACCGGTTGCGATTTTCATCTGAACCCGGAAAACCTCAGCGCGCTGCGGCGCGATGCTTCACCGTTTTGCATCAACCAGCACAACTATTTATTGATTGAATTTAACGAAATTTCCATTCCACCGGCGATGGACCAAACGCTGCACGAGATTCAACTTTCCGGTTTGCGGCTGATCGTCACTCACCCGGAGCGGAACGCCATCCTTCGCAACCGGCCGGAGCGCCTGAAAGAGTGGGTGAAGCGTGGATGCTACGCGCAGGTAACCGGAGGAGCCCTGACGGGAGTATTTGGGCCAGTAGCGCAGAAAATTTCTGCGGAATGGATCCGTGAAGGACTCATTCACTTTGTAGCCAGCGACGCGCACAACACGCGCACGAGGCCGCTGCAATTGCTACCCGCGTATGATGCCGTGCTGGACCAGTTTGGGGAAGAGAAAGCGCGCGCCTTGTTCCACGACAATCCGCTGGCGGCGTTCGAAGGGCGAGAACTGCCACACGTGCCGGAAATCGAAGAGGAAGAGCCCCCACCGCGCCGGAAGCGATTTTTCTTTTTCTGAGAATCAACCCGCTGCGGCCGCGCGAGAAAAGCTTAATGCGCTCGATTTAACGGCAAGCCCGCCCAGGCATGGAGCAAGCCCAGAACCTCGCGAACCACATCCAGCGCATCCCCTGTGTTGCGCCACCAGTGGGCCGGATCGAAGGAATCCCCTGAGGCGGCACGCACGATGGCGCGACCTTTCGCGCCTGCCAAGCGCCGCCAGAGCAAGCGAACGCGCCGGGTGTGGGGTTTGGTCGTAACGATGATCACAGACCGGTTTCCTGTGCGGTCGAGTATGGCGCCGATGACCTTCATTTCGTCGGCGGTGTTCACAATAGGAGGCTCAAGAATGCGAATCGCGTTCTCCGGGACTCCTTCGTGCAGCAAGATCAATTTGTTGTAGTACTCTTCGCCGTAGAAAGGGATTCCCATGGCGGCAAGAGTATTTCCAGGTTGCATGGAGCGCGTGAGCCAGACCTCTGGCGCATAGCCTTCACGAAACAGCTTTGCCGCCTCGATCACGCGAATCGGCATTCTTCCGCTGAGGACCGCGATGGCAGCAGCTTTTTCGAGGGGGTCCTCAACAACCAGCCAGCGGCCCACTGTGAAGAAAGCTGCGGCGGCGAGGACGAGCAAGAAAAAGAGTGCCGCCCCAAGAATTCTCCAAGCGCGGGAGCGGGTTGATCCAACGACCGGCGAGTCTTTCGAGTTAGCCATTGGGAACGCGCGAATGCTATCCCGCGCTGCAAATGTGGTCAATCCGGTACAGTCCAGATACACTGACCGTTTGCAATTTCAAGGAGGATGAATGCGAGCAGTGGTCACGGGCGGGGCGGGTTTTCTTGGATCGCACCTTTGCGACAAGCTCCTCGCCGAGGGATGGGAAGTGCTGGCGCTGGACAATCTTATAACCGGCGACAAGGCGAACTTGAGCCATCTGAAGAGCAACAGGAAATTCCAGTTTCAAAAAGCGGACGTGAGCAAGCCGCTGAGAGTGCCGGGGAAGGTTGGTTACGTTCTGCACTTCGCGTCGCCCGCGAGTCCACCGGACTATTTGAAACATCCCATCGAGACGATGATGGTGGGCTCGGTGGGCACGAAAAACGCGTTGGATTTGGCGCTCGCGAAAAAGGCAAAGTTCCTGCTGGCTTCGACGAGCGAATGCTACGGCGATCCGGAAGAATCGCCGCAGCGGGAGGAGTATTGGGGACATGTCAACCCCGTTGGTCCGCGCGCGGTGTATGACGAATCGAAGCGGTTTTCCGAAGCGATGACCATGGCGTATCACCGCTACTACAAGGTGGACACACATATCGTGCGCATCTTCAATACGTATGGCCCGCGGATGCGATTGAATGATGGACGCGCGCTGCCGAATTTTGTCTACCAGGCGCTGAGTGGGAAGCCATTAACGATTTATGGAGATGGCAAGCAGACGCGGAGCTTTTGCTATGTCTCGGATTTGATTGACGGCATCTACGCGCTGATGATGTCCAAAGAGCATTTGCCGACGAACATCGGGAATCCGCTGGAGATGACGATTCTTGAGTTCGCCGAGCGCATCCGGAAGAACTTTGCAAATCCGCCGCAGATTATTTTTGAGCCGCTTCCGCAAGACGATCCGAAACGCCGGTGCCCCGACATTGGCAAAGCGAAAAGCATTTTGAAGTGGGAACCCAAAGTGGGATTGGAAGAGGGGCTGCAACTGACACTGAACTATTTCAACGGAGTCTACAAAAAGAAATAATCAGGTTCGCAGTGCAAGGCCTAGCCGTCGAATCGGCAGGTCGAGTAAAACGAAAGGCTACTCCCTGCCAAACGAATAGTACTCGAAGCCCATCTCGCGCATGCGCTGAGACGCGTAAAGGTTGCGGCCGTCAATCACCAACTTGCGTGCCATGAGGCTTCCACCACGTTCCCAGTCGATCCTGCGGAACGATTCCCACTCCGTGCAGATCAGTGCAGCATCGGCTTCGCGCAAGGCCTCATAAAGGTCTTGATGGTAGTGCAAGTGCGGAAAGAGCGCCTTGGTGCGAGACATCGCTTCCGGATCGGTTGCGTGAATCTCGGCTCCCTCTTCGATCAATCGCTTCACCACCTCCAGGGCTGGAGCAAAGCGAATGTCATCCGTATTGGCTTTGAACGCGAGGCCAAGCACCGCGACGCGCTTGCCTTTTACAACCCATAAGGCCTGATGGATTTTTTCGAAGAAGCTGTCGATCCGTTGTTTGTTGACGCGTTCGGCGGCTTTCAGAATGTCGAAGTCGACGCCCACTTTCGCTGCCAGATGAATGAAGGCCTGAACGTCTTTCGGGAAGCAGAAACCGCCATAACCGAGGCCCGCTTTGAGGAACTGCCCGCCAATCCGCTGATCCAAGCCCATCGCATGAGTGACTTCCTCGACGTTGGCCCCAATTTTTTCGCAGAGATCGGCGATGACATTCGCGTAGCTGATTTTGAGCGCCAGGAACGAATTGGAAGCGTGCTTAATCAACTCGGCGCTGTTGATGGTCGTAACGAGGAATTCGGCTTTTGGCCCCGGCGGGCATGTCCCTTCGTGCACAGGGCAATGAAAGTTCTTTTCGAGGATGGGCCGATAGATTTCGCGAAGCTCGGCGGCAGAAGAAGGGTCCTCAACACCCACGACGATCCGGTCCGGATGAAAAAAGTCACCGACAGCGGTTCCTTCACGGAGAAATTCGGGGTTCGAGGCTACACGAAATTTCACATTGCTGTTTCGCGAGTAGGCGGAGAGCGCGCGGCTGAGCTCGAGGCCAGTGCGGGCGGGAACGGTGCTTTTCTCGATGACCAGTTTCGGCGTCCGCGCTTCGGTGGCGATTTGCCGAGCTACATGATCGATCGCGGACAGATCGGCTTCGCCGGATTCTTTCGGTGGGGTACCGACGCAGATGAAGATGGCCTCACCGGTTCGAATCGCTTCCCCCGAGTCTGCGGTGTAGGAAATGCGCCCCGCTTTGCGGGCTGAGTCCAAAATTCGGTCGAGGTGTTCCTCGTAAATGGGCATGCCCCCGGCATTGAGCTTAGCGATGCGCTCGGCGTCGATGTCCGTGCAAACGACCTGGTGCCCCGCTTCTGCCAGGCAAGCGCCAGTGACCAACCCCACGTATCCACACCCAATTACGCAAAGTCGCAAGACCGATTCTCCCTAGCGATAAGTTCGGATGGCGCGAGCCATGCCCATTGTGGATTTCCAATCGACTATTGTGACCGAAGCGCAGAAGGGAACAAAGCGGTTCGTGCCACAAGACTGCTGAAAGCAGAGCGAGGTTAAGTTTCCTAGTCCGACCTGGCCTGCGTTTTTTGCGCGCTCTTCATGCTTCTTCCCATTAACAGGCCTCGCAAGCCCAGCAAGACCAGGCGAGGCTGACGGCGCAGGACCTGCCAGAGCAAACGAGTGGATTCATCGCGATTGATCTCGCCTAACGATGCGCGAGTCGAGCCATCGAGCAGATCGACAAGTTGCGAATAGTCCTTCTGCTGAAAACGATGGAGCGAGCGGCGGATCATCCAGTGAGTGCCGAGTTCACGTCGAAGTCCCGCGAGTTCGCTGCTCTTGCTCTTTTTCAGGAGTGCCTGCGCAACTCCCAAGGCTCCGCGAAAACCGGTAACGACGCCACCCACGGTAGAGACTTTTACCTGAGCCGCTGCATCGCCCACCAGAAAGACTTCGCCATTTCCGATCTGTCGACGAACCGGAACCCAGCGGCTGTACACGGGAATGCGGGCGCCCTGCCATTCGAGCGGCTCCAAGTGCTTTTTTTCGAGAAAGCGCTCGAAACAACGCTTTGTATCCTTACCTTGTTCGCCGATCACGCCTACCGCGCCGCGATCGGGGGATTCGGGGATCAGCCAGTAGAAATAGGGCGTATCATCCGGCACAAACCAGACGCGAGTCGTGTCGGGTGAGCAATCCTTCGGCAAGCGCACAATCGCTTGAACGAGAGGCACGGTTTCGACCGGAGGCCAGCCCGAGGCACGGGCCACGCGGCTGGCAGCGCCATCCGCGCCAACAACGCTATCCGCGTGCAGTTCGAGTTGGTTTCCGCCGCTTTCCACTTCCATTCGCAGGCCGCGCGCGTTGGGTTCGATCTTCAAGAAACGAGTGTCAAACGAGAAGAAAGCACCGGCTTGCTGCGCGTCACGCGCCAGCGCCGCAATCAGGCGCGAGCGTTCGATGATCAGGTCCGGCTTTTGAAGGGCTATTTGCGCAGAGCGGCCATCGGTAAAAAGCTCAAAGCGGCGAATCTCGTTAACAATGCTCTCCTGCGCCAGGCAGCCCATTTGGTTGCGGAATTGGTCGGTGACAATCAAGGTGCGCGCTGCAGGCTCCAACTGAGGCTTAGATTCCAGCACACGGACGGGCCGGCCTCCACGGGCTACGTTTGCAGCGGTAAACAATCCTGCCGCAGAACCACCAACGATGATCACTTCGCGATTGTCAGAGTTTTTCAATGGCTGCGTTTGTTCGCTTTTCACAATCCTGCACGTTCCAAGAGGGCGCGCGCTCCGTCGATGCAATCCGCCAGAGATTCCCCGCAAAAAGATGGATCAGCTTCCCGTCCTGCCTGTGTGGGGCCACATTGAAAAATAGGAGGATGGGGCCTTGTAAGTATAGCGAAACCTCGAATGGGGACAAAGTACAAGGGAGGCTTTGCCCGGTCCACGAGCGGAGAACTTCCAACTACAATGAGCTTTGATTAGGTTGTGGAAGTCGATTTGCCGGTTTGCCGTTCGTAGGGTGCGTCTTCAAGATAGAGCACCCCAGCGAGAATGACAGCCAACGCGAGTACACCGGCAAAAAGAGCCCCGCGCGTAGAAAGGTAGGCCACCATCACCGCCGCACCACCGCCGAGCACGCCAAGAAAATAGAGCGTAACAACGGCGCCGCGATGGCCCAGCCCCAGGTTGGACAAACGGTGTGCTGCGTGGTCCTTGCCAGGAGTTGTGAAAGGCAATAATCCCCGCCGCGAACGAGAAATCGTGACCAACGTCGTGTCGAAAATCGCCGCCCCCAAAATCAGCAGCGGCGCCATCCACGAGGAAAGATGCGTGGCATTTTCCAGGCGAAGCTTTAGTCCCAGCGTGGCCATCAGAAATCCTAAAAACATCGCGCCGCCATCGCCCATGAAGATTTTCGCGGGTTTGAAATTCCAACGCAAGAATCCGGTGGACGCTCCCAAAACGGCAGCCGCAAGAGTCGTGACTAAAGTCTGGCCGTTCAAGTAGGCAAGCAACGCAAAAAAGACGGAAGCCGTCGCGGCCACGCCGGCGCACAATCCATCCATATGATCGAGAATGCTGAACGATGCCGTAATCCCCACTACCCATGTCACGGTGAGAATGGAGTCCAAGACTAGGCCGGCGTTTCCGCCAAGAAAGTTGCTGAACACCTGTGCCCGAATGCCGCTCAACAGAAGGATCCCTGCGGCCAGAGGCATGCCTACGAAAAGTTTGACTTGATGGTGTAAAAGCCCCCGGTCATCGAGGATGCCGACGGCCGCGACCAACGTGGCCCCAATAAGGATGCCGGCGATCTGCGTCCGTGCGGGCCCGTTGAATGCCAAAAGAACGGCGATGACGACAGCTGCGTAAATTGCAAGGCCTCCGAGGAGAGGAATGGGGGTCAGGTGAACTTTGCGTGGTCCGGGAAGGTCCACCATGCCGACGCGCAACGCAAAAGCACGAACCGGCACGACGAGCATCAGTGAAGCAAAGAGCGCAATGAAAAAAGCAAGCAGGCCTGCGGCCATGCCACCTCGTTCATCAAGCGAATCGTGCCCGCCCTGCTGGATCTCGACGGAGACTCACCTGATTCTTACCGGGTTGGGTGTCCGGCTCCCAAGTCAAGAAACTGAGGGCTGCCCCACGCAGCCTAAACACCATACTGCGATTTTTGTTGCGCGGCAATCCCTTGGAATCGCCGTGTGTCGGAAATGCTTCATGCCTCCAGGTATCAACGTCAAAGCGCGAAGAATTTCACCGAGATAACTGGCTCAGCGCTCGGTCAGCATTCGCTGAAAGATGCGTTTCACTGCCTCCTTGTCTTTTGTGGCGTAATACCATTCAATGGTGCGCTTGAGACCCTCGCGGAAAAGCACTTTGGGCTCCCAGCCGAGGAGTTTTTTGGCTAAGGAATTATCGGCAACGCGATTCAGGGGGCCAACAGGCATGTCGCGGCGAAGCTTGATTTCTGCCTTATGTCCGGTGAATTCGCAGACCATCTTCGCGCAGTCCATCACGCGAATGCGCTCCATGGTGCCCAGGTTGACCGGAGTGCCGTCATTGATTTTTTCTCCCGCCAGGATCGTTCCCTCCACGATGTCGTCAATGTAGGTCCAATTCCGGATTTGCATGCCATCCCCCCATACTTCGAAGGGGTTCTGTCCCAGGAAGGCGCGCGCGATCATCGCGATGACTGCGTGATTTTCGACGCCGCGCGGGCCATAAACCGTGAAGTACCGGCAAGACGCAGCCCCCAAGCCGTGTTCCTTGGCGTAAGCCTGAAGAGTGAACTCGGCCATCAGCTTGGCCCAGCCGTAAGTATTGTCGGCGTCGTTCGGACCTTTGGTGAGGTCTTCGGTCAGATAGAGTTCTTTGTTGGTGTCGGATTGCATGAAGTTGGGATACACGCAGCCGGAAGAAGCGAAGACCACTTTCTTCACTTTGGCTTTAAGCGCTTCCGCAAAGACCAGCCCATCCAGGAAAAAATTGGAAGCGGGACCGGCTTGATGCAAATCCACATAACCCCGGCCGCCATGGTCAGCCGCAAGATGAAAAACCACATCGACGCCTTGCGTTGCGGCGCGCGTCACGCCCGGCTCGCGCAGGTCTGCTTGCAGGAAATCCACTTTGCCGGTGCCGAGATGATGCCGAATGTTGTCGAGATGTCCGCTGCTTAAGTCATCGACGATGCGGACTTTTTTGACTCCTCGTTCGATCAGCCGGTCAGTTAAAGTTGATCCAATAAACGACGCTCCTCCCGTTACGAATGCAGTTTTCCCCGCCCAATACGAATCTGTGGTGCTCACGCGCGCTGTGCCTTCCTATCCCTCTCGTTCATGGAGAGTTCATCAAAAATATTTACAAATTTTTGCAACTCTTCGACTCTATCATAGTCGGGAGCGGCAGCTCTTGCCGCCTCGCCCATAGCCTTCAATTTGTTTCTATCTGTTGCCAGTTCCCGGATAACGTTGGCAAGCTCGCTAGGTTTGTCTGGATCCGCAGCCACCGCGAAGCCTTGTTGAAGGCCGAGCGAGACGACGTCCGTCTCAGCCGGAGCAACCGCCACGATGGGTTTCCCTGCCGCCAGGATGCCGTACATTTTGCTGGGGACGACCACGCCTTCCAGGCCCCGTTTCACGGTGATGATGTGGGCATCAGCAGCGGCAAGAACGGAAGGTATTTTATCATATGGGAAATAGTCAAGAAAGCGAATATTCTCAGCCCCTGAAGCGGCGGCTTGCACCTCTGCGCGCTGCGCGCCTTCTCCGACGAACACTAGGCCCACGCCTTCGGAGGCCAATTTACGTGCGGCCGTGATCAGTGTGTTCCATGCCCCGTAAAAACCGAGATTGCCTGCATGAAGCAGGACAAATGAAAAGTCGCTGCGGATTGCGTGAACTACGTCCCGGTCCGGCGGGGGCAATGCCGCATTCGGCGGAGGCATTTCAGCTCCGTCGCGGATGACCATTACGCGCGAAGGCTCGACGCCTTTGCCAATAATGCGTCTACGCATATCCTCGCCGAGAACGATCACTTTTGTAGTGTGCCGCAAAGCCCAACGATGCAGTTTTTCCCAAAGACGGGTGGACCTTCCGGGAGGCATAATTGCCCCGGCGATGGCCATGTCCGGATACAAATCGCGGATGTTGTATACGTACGGTTTGCGCTTGAGCATGGCCACAAAGGCGCCAAGGATTCCTTGAAAAGGCGGGTCGGTCATGGCCAGGATCACGTCGCAGGGCAAAAATAAAGCACGCGGTACCGTCAGGGCGGCATAGCTCAGATAATTCAACACACGCTTTTTCATCTGGAATCGCAGAAAGGCTGTAGAGCCCACCCGGATGATTTGCGCAAGACCCGCGGTTTCCGATTGATAGAGCCGCCACTTCCGCAAATCGCTTGTGTCGTAGGATGGCCGGCCACAGAGCACCGTCACGGAGTGGTAGATGGAAACTGTGTCGACTACCGTATGCGCCATCTTCGCGGTCGCGGAGTTGTCCGGCGGGTAGTATAAGTTGAGCAGCAAAATCTTCATGAGAACGAGAGCCGCATCAGGATGTGGACGGTCTTGTGATTAGGATATCCCCGAGAACCAGCGCGTCCATCTTCGTTCGTTCGAAGCAGTCAATGGCTTCTTCCGGGCGGCAAACGATGGGTTCGTTGTCGTTGAATGAAGTGTTGAGCACCACGGGAACCCCGGTAAGATCGCGAAATGCGGAAATCAGCGCGTGGTAACGCGGATTCGCTTCGCGAGCGACCGTTTGCAGGCGGCCGGTTCCATCCACATGGGTTGGTGCGGGAATTTTCGCACGCTTCTCGGGGCGCACCGCGTACGCAAGCATCATGAACGGTGAAGGATGAGATTTCTCAAAATATTCCGCAGTAGCTTCGGCAAGGATGGAAGGCGCGAAAGGCCGGAAGATTTCGCGGTGCTTGATGCGTTGATTCAGAATTTCCTTCATTTCCGGCCGGCGCGGATCGGCCACGATGCTGCGGTTACCCAGCGCGCGTGGGCCCCACTCTGCACGGCCTTGAAACCAACCTAGAATTTTTCCGTCAGCGACGATTGTGGCCGCTTGCTTCATCAGCTCTTGCTCATTGAGCTTGGCGATGGCGTATCCTTTTTGGGCGATTCCATTCGAATCGATCGCACGCCGAATTTCTTCGTTTGAGTATCCGGGTCCCCAATACGCGTGATCCATCACAAACGACCGCGGCTTGCCAAGAATCTGATGCCACACATAGAAGGCCGAGCCTACTGCCAGTCCCGCATCTCCTGCGGCGGGATGCACGTAAACCTGCTCGAAGGGTGTCGCGTCGAATATCTTGCCGTTCGCTACGCAGTTGAACGCCACACCGCCGGCAAGGCACACCGCTTTCATTCCCGTGCGCGCCGCCAACTTCTTCAGCAAGCCCAAGTAAACCTCTTCGAGCCGTGTCTGCAATGAAGCAGCGAGATTGCGGTGGCGCTGGTCGAGCGGCTGCTCGGGAGGGCGCACCGGTCCCAGCCTCCGCTCCATTTCCTTCGAAAACATTTTACCAAGCACCGGCGTCTTGTCGGCTTCCGCCCAGGACATTTTTGGTCCCGTGCGATGGTGCACGAAGTAATCAAGCCCCAGCTTGAAGCCATTGCTCTTTGAAGCGGCGTCGAAGCGCGCGATGTCGCGGAACTGTTCCAGTTGCTCGGGCTGCCCGTAGGCGGCGAGTCCCATTACTTTGTATTCGTCACCGAATTTCAGAAAGCCCAAATACTGCGTTACGGCGCTGTAATACAAACCAAGTGAATGGGGAAACGTCACCACGCCGTCGATTTCCATGCGGCTGCCGCTGCCCGTGCCCCACATTGTGCTCGCAAAATCGCCGAGGCCGTCCGCGGAAAGCAACGCGGCGCGTTCGAACGGAGAACAATAAAAAGCGCTGGCTAGATGAGCCTGGTGGTGCTCAATCCGATGGAAGTTCGCGGCAATTTTCTTGGGGTCCACATCGAACGCCTGCGCCAGGGCCTCCGGGATGCCCTTGAATTTCACCAACACTTTTGTCCGTTCTCGAGCGAACGAGGGCATGCGTAGCGCGTAAAAGAGTTTTGTGCCCAGCCGCGCGTAAGGGTTTCGCGGCACGGCGACGTGGTCGATGTTGGAAAGTGTCAGCCCCGCTTCCTTCAAACAATAGCGAATCGCCGCGGCGGGAAACCCGGCTGCATATTTCACGCGGTTAAAGCGTTCTTCTTCCACCGCCGCGATCAGCCGTCCATCGCACACGATCGCCGCGGAAGCGTTTCCGTGGTAGGCATTAATCCCCAGAATATTCATCGTGTAATTTGTCAGTGTACCGCAGGCGGCCAATTTATGCGGCGAGGTGTTGGCGGCACCATTCGTTTAATACATACAGCGACCACGGGCGAGACCACGTCGTCTTCCCTGCGAGAAACTCATTCCAAACATTTTTGACCCCACCGGATTTCAAAAATGGTGCAAGTGCCTGCGCCGGTTCGGCGAAGGAGGCTTCCATGCGCGCGCGCAAAGGACCACGCAGCCATTCTTCCCACGGCAAAGTAAAAGTCCGCTTGCGTTGCGTGAGAATTTGTTCTGGGAGCAAATCTCCCAGGGCTCCCACGAGCAGTGCCTTCTGGGCGGTTGAGCTCCAACGGGCGTCATCAGGCAGAGTTTCCACGAATTCCACCAATGGTGTATCGAGCAGGGGCACTCGCACTTCCAGCGATTGCGCCATGCTCACGGAATCCGTGTCGCGCAGCAGCGTGCTTACCATGTAACTTCGCATTTCCAGCCAGGAGATGCCCCCTGCCGTTTCGTGCTTGCGCGCTTCATCGGAGATTCTCTCCAGCCAACCCAGCCAGGTCGGATCCAGCGTGACGCCATCCGCGCCAACGCTGCTAGGCCGGAAACGCGGCTCGATTAGCTTCTCCAATCTTCCCGGCGGATAAAGCGTCCTGACGAAAAAATAGGCGTGCGGCAGGGTGTCAGGATGAACCCACGCTGAGGCTGCTTTGCCGCCAGCGTCTGGAGACGATCGCTGTCCGGCCAGCCCAGCGATTAAAGGGGCCGT
>Ga0187772_10001076_pt1 | contig 12721 bp, 12 predicted proteins | sample 0116_SJ02_MP15_2_FD_133137 | JGI IMG/M metagenome (GOLD analysis project Ga0187772, IMG submission 133137) | Tropical peat soil microbial communities from peatlands in Department of Meta, Colombia - 0116_SJ02_MP15_20_MG | ecosystem: Environmental > Terrestrial > Soil > Wetlands > Peat | place... | reverse complement strand
GGGGGTGGCGGGGCAGCAAAGAAGGGCTTCTCCCCCTTTGCCTTCACCCGCGCTCCCTTGAGCCCGGAAAGGCTCAGGCCCACGTTGTATCCTGACTTCAGCTTGAGGACGACGTGCTCTCCGTCCGCGTAGAGGTATCTCGGGACGAGGGTCCCGGTTACTACACCCCACTGCGTCTGCACCTCGAGGACGTCCCCCACGGAGGCACCTGCTTTCCGTAGGAACCGGAGGGCATCTCCCTTGTATCCCGAGAGGTCGCCCATGCGACTGGAGCCGACCCGGGTTCAGTCTTAAAGGATTGTTCGGCGCAGCATGCCCTCACTTCAGGCTTCGGCCCATGTAGGGACCGGCGCGCTCGTACCCCAGCTTGCGATAGTAGTTTCGTGTCCCCACTGCGCTCGTGACAAGCAACCCCTTGGCGTCAAAGTCCTCCATCGCCACCCTTTCCATCCTCCGCATCAGATCGGCGCCCAGTCCCCTGTGTTGCCATGCATCGGACTGCCTGTATCCCACCCGGACCGTCCTTCCGTAGACCCTCAGCTCTCTGACGACGGCCGAACCGCGCATCTCCGGCCTGTGAGCCATTGCCGACGGGGCACGCATCCGGACGAACGCTGAGATGACGCCGGAACGCGCGAACTCGTAGGAGCCGAACACTTCCTCCCCGTCCGACGCCATGTATCTCTGCTCTCTGTACTCAAGGGAGTCCTCCTTTGACATCGCGTCAGGCTCCCTGAGCAGCACCTCCCTGCACCGTATGCAACTGCAATTGTACCCCTTCTCGCGCGCCCTCCCCAGGACCAGCTGCCTCAGGTTTCCTGCCCTGACGCCCCCTTCGATTTCGTTCGCCGGTATCTCCCTCTGTATTCGCATTATCCTGTGCCATACTGGGACGAACCTCTTCATATCGCTCAGGAGTTCGACCACTGTTTCGAGTGAATAGGGCTTGTATTTGCCCCTCTTGAACTGACGTGAGAGGGAGGTCCCAGGCACGACAAGGGTCGGATACAACTTTGACATGTCGGGCCTGAACGCCTCCTCTTCGAACAACCGGCGGAGGTCTTCAAGGTCTTCTTCGGGAGTCGCGCCAGGGAGGCCCGGCATCATGTGGGCGGTGACCTTCAGGCCGGCGTCCCTTGCGACCTGGAAGGCGCGCGCAGTGTCCTCCACCGTGTGCCCTCTGTTGCTCTTGCAGAGGACTTCGTTCCGGAGGGACTGTACTCCTATCTCGAGTCGCGTTATGCCATAGGAGAGCATCAGGTCGATGTCCTCTGGCCTGCACCAGTCGGGCTTCGACTCTAGGGTGAGGCCCACGCAGCGGCTGGAGGACGATTCGTTGGAGCCCTGGGCCTGTTCGAGGGTAGCAGATTCTGTCCCGTTAAGGCCGTCGTACACCCCCTTGACGAACGCCGCCTGGTACTCGCGAGGGACCGCTATGAAGGTCCCCCCTTCGATTATTGTTTCCACCTTGCTCACTTCGTGCCCGTTCGCTCGATACTTCGCGAGACACTTCCTCACCTGCAGGCACGGGTCGAACCCGGCCTCGAGCGCGGACCTCATGCCCGGACTTCGCCTGAGGTATGACTGAGGGGTGCCAGAGCGCGGTCCCCCGGGGCAGAAGACGCACGTGCCATGGGGGCAGGCGAATGGCGCTGAAAACGCCGTGACTACCACTATCCCCGAAGCGCTCCTCCTGGGGTGGACCCGAAGCACTTCCTCGAATTCGGTTCGTGCCTTGGGAGGGAGCGAGGCGATGATTTCGGAGTTGGTCAGGTACCGGTCGAGGGCGAATTCAGACGCCGCCCGCTTCTTCAGTTTCTCCAGCTGGGCTCCTGAACCCACCTTCCCCTGGGTGACCTGTTCCGCTACGAAGGCTACCGCTGCCTCTAACCCGGACTGAGCCTGTTCGGTCACCGGCGCATCCAGTTCTGGCCCGGCTTGCGCTTGAGAGTAAAGCGTTTCTCGTAGGTCCGCTTGTTCCTTACCTTCGGGATCTTGCTTGTCTTGGGCTTAGCCTCTAGCTTGGGAGTCTGCGATCTTACTCATGGGCTCTCTAGGAGAGTTTCCCAGCCTTTGTGATTGAAGGCAGCCAGTAATGAGCTGGGCTGCTGACTTCCGTGAGTCGGCATGGTTGGCTATTCTACCTCCTATCGCTCGCGTTTCTCGCTAGGAATTTAATCTTTCTTGAGGCTGAAACCTGCAAGCAAGCCTGGACCAATTCGATCGAGCGATTCGACGAACGCAGGAAATACTACCCTTGTCTCATCGAAAAAGCCGCATTTCGAGTTCAAATGGGAAAGACGTTCCTCAGACGACGCATGACTCGGCTTCCACCTTTTCTCAGTCTCAACTTCGAGTGCAATCAGCTTCCTTCCATCGAATATTATGGCATCCGGAATTCTCTTCTCTTTGACATACTCTGAAAGTATGAAAACCCGTGCGCCCGAAGACCGGAGTCGATCTGACAGCCAGAGAACCACTTCATCGTGAAAGTGGCGAGATTTCAGGCGACGAGCTGTGATTGTGGGGTCGAGGTTCAACTTTCTTAGATGTGGAGCTTTGTTCCGAGAATTGATAGACATTCTAGCCTTAATCTCCTTCGCTCTTTCTTCCCCAACCCACAACTCTAGGGTTCTGCCTTTGTTCAAAGACACATGACCCCCTTTGAAGCTGCCAGAATTCACCACCAATCCCAGTTGGTAACCCACTTTGATGCACTTTCTGCTACAAAATCTGTTCTTGCTGGTTATGGGCAAACCACAAACAGGGCAGGAATGCATAGGCTGGCCAAAGGAAACGGAGGTTTCATAATAACGAATAGTGAAACTTTACAACGGAGTACGTAGAGTTCCCCGAAAGTGATCAAGATTGCGAAGTCGGTCTACTCACCTCCCGAAAAATCAGACGGCAAGCGAATCCTTGTGATGACCCTTTGGCCCAGAGGCGTCCCAAAGGACAAGGTAGACCTCTGGATGAAAGAGCTGGGGACACCGCGCGGCCTGATAAAGCGCTACAAGTCAGGGAAGATGAGCTGGAATGAATACGCCGTCGCATACCGCAGCTCCCTAAGGGGAAAGGAGGAGCTGCTCCGGAGCCTGGCTAACGAATCGAGGAAGGGGACCATCACGCTGCTGTGCACCGAAAAGGACCCGGGGACCTGTCACAGATCGCTCCTAAAGGAAGCCGTAGAGTCCCTCGAGTAGTGAAGTTCGCCTCCCCCCTGTCTGAAACCCTTTAATCGAGATGGGTCGGAGCGCGTCCGAACTCTGTTGGCCGAGGGTACCCCGGACATCCAGGATCTAGAGGCTCTGAGGCAGAGGAGTATAGCGGCGGCAGAAGAGGCGATTCGCGAGGCGTCATCAAGGCCGGACCTTCACCTGGTCCAGGCGATCCAGGCTCTCGACGACACCGACAAGTACCTGAACATCACAGCTACCCGTGCTTCCGAGTGGTACGGGTTGCACTTTCCCGAGCTGCCGCAGATGGTCCAGGACAACACCGCGCTCTGCAGGCTCATCTCCGAGGTCGGGGCGAGGGAACTCTTCTCGAACGAGAACCTCTCGGGCAGGGGGTTCACGGATAAGAAGGTCGAAGCGATCCTGTCAGCCCGAGACCGGTCGAAGGGTGGGACGATTTCTGATGGGGATCTCGGGAGGGTGAAGTCTCTCGCGTCGCTTGCCGTTCAGCTCAGCGCGTTGAGGGAGGGGCTGGACGGATATGTCGAGTCACAGATGAAGAAGGTCGCCCCGAACGTCGCAGAGGTCGCAGGCGCGACCATAGGCGCTCGCCTCATGGCGAAGGCTGGGGGCCTCGACAGGCTTGCGATCCTGCCCGCGAGCACAATCCAGATTCTAGGGGCGGAGAAGGCGCTCTTCAGGGCCCTGCGGACCGGGGCAAGGCCCCCCAAGCACGGAATTCTATTTCAACACCAGGCGGTCCATACGGCCCCGAAGTGGCAGCGGGGGAAGATAGCGAGGACCCTCGCGAACAAGATCGCAATCGCAGCCCGCGTCGACTATTACAGAGGGTCCGAGGACGCTTCAATCAAAGCGGGGCTGGACAGGCGGCTCGAAAGTATCAGGGAGAAGTACAAGGAGCCCCCGAGGCGGAAGCCTGAGCAGCGAGAGCGCCCCCGAAGGGAAGAGCATCCCAGGCGCGGCAAGTCCAGGCGAAGTTGAAGGCCCTCCTGAGGGAGGAGAGGGACGGCAGGGTCGCACTCCTGACGAGGAACCTTGCGCCTGGGAAGCGCGTCTACAACGAGGATCTGGTGCAGAGGGACGGTGTGGAATACAGGACCTGGGATCCGTTCAGGAGCAAGCTCGCGGCCGCCATACTGAAGGGGATGCCAGAGGACAAGATCAAAGAAGGGGACAGGGTCCTCTACCTCGGGGCATCGACGGGCACCACCGCTTCCCACATCTCGGACATAGTCGGACCCGAGGGGCTGGTCATAGGGGTCGAGTTCGCGCCTAGGGTCGCAAGGGAGTTCGTCGAGAACGTAGCCAGGGAGCGGAAGAACGTCATCCCGTTCGTCGCGGACGCGAGAGACCCGTCAAGATATTCTGTCACCAGGGTGGACGTGGTCTACTGCGACATCGCGCAGCCCGACCAGACGGAGATAGCCATTGCCAACTGCTCTGGGCTCCTTAGGAAGGACGGGAGGCTGCTGCTCGCAGTGAAGGCAAGGAGCATAGACGTGCTGAAGGACCCTGAACTGGTGTACGAGGAGGAGCGGCGTAAGCTCGTGAAGGCTGGGTTCAGGGTCGAGCTAATAGTAGACCTGAGTCCCTTCGAGAAGGACCACGTGCTCATCAGCGCTTCCCGTTAGAAGCTGTCCATGAGCGTCTGCTCAAGGTTCAGCCACGTCCTCCAGCTCTTGCGGACGTAGCTTGGGAGTGGCTCCCCCCTCCCCATTCTATCTATGAAGAACGCCCTGGTCGTGGGGTCGGAGGGGTAGCCGGAACCGAAGTCGCCGTGCTCTTCCCTCAGCCTCGCGACGGCCCTGTCCCGCTCCACCTTCGCGATTACGGAAGCGGCTGAGACCACGGGGAAGTTCCTGTCCGCCTTGTGGAGGGCGGTGACTTGGCAGTGCTTTCCCAGGTTCGCGACTATGTCGTCTCTGAAACGCCGCGGGATGACGTCAGAGGCATCCACGGTAACCTTCGGTGCGCCGAGCGCGTCGATCACCTTTGCGAAGTAGACCGCTTCCAAGTAGTTGAGTTTCTTCAGCCTTCGCCCCCTGACGACGACCTCGTCTATCTCGTCAGGAGAGATGTCGACCCAGTGGACTCTCTGGGCGACCCGGAGTATCTCGGGGTAGAGGGCCTCTCGCCTGGAAGGGGACAACATCTTCGAGTCCCTGACCCCCATCTCTCTGAACTCCCTGGCACCTTCAGCGGTAACCGAGACGCCTGCCACCACCAGTGGCCCGAGCAGGCACCCCCGGCCCGCTTCGTCAAGCCCCCCCAGCACCCTGCGGGCGCTCATCGTTGCCCCCTCCTCAGACCTTGGGACCCCCCACCGCCTTCAGAAGCGCTTCTGCGAGTTCGTCCACGGCCTCATCTCTGTTCTCTACGGTCAGGGTTATGATGGCCTCGGCTTTGCCCCTGAGGTCGCTCAGCAGGTCGTCCTCCAGGCGCTCGTGGACCACCGCAAGCATCGGCTTTCCTGATTCGATGCACATCCGGACCCCCTTCCTGAACTCTGGGCTCACGAGCTCCATGGGCCCCACCTCGTCCACCACTATCAGTTCGGAGGTGGAAGAAGCCGTCGCGAGCGCCCCCCCGCCAATGTTCGCCAGGTCGGTGAGGTTCACTCGGTACCTACCTACACGGGGTCCTACCCTGGATGTGGCGGTCGCCAGTTCCCCGGTCTTCCCCGATGAAAGGTCGCGAATCTCGAATCCAGTCCTCGCTCCCCCCGACCTCTTCTCGGAGGTTGTGCAACCCCCCACTATGACCCCTGCGCTCTTCAGCTTCAAGACAACCTTCGACACGGCGGTGGACTTGCCCACCCCGGGGGAGCCTGTTACCAGCCAGATTCCCAAGCCGGCCGCCCACCGAGGCGGAGGTACATGAAGGTACCAGAGAACGCCTGCGGAGGCGGGGAATCGTTTAACAGCGCAGAGCCGGACGTGCGAAAGCACCGTGAAGCTAGTCGAACACACGGAGGGGAGAACAAGACTCGTCGTCCCGGCAGCGAGCCTTGCCGTCGACCCTCCTCCGACGTCCCCGGTGTTCTTCAACCCTGCGGCTGCGCTCAACAGGGACGTCAGCGTCTGCTTGACGGCTGCCTCGGACGGGTCGACGTTCTGCGATTCCATGGCGGGAGTGGGGGCAAGGGGCCTCCGTGTCGCCAATGAGGTGGACAGGATCAACCACGTCGTTCTGGTCGATTTCAACGGGGAGGCCCTTGGGATCGCCCGAAAGGCCGCAGCACTCAACAGAGTGATGCGAAAATGCGAGTTTGCACAATCTGAAACATCCTCCTACCTGTATTCGAGGTACGGGAGGGACAGAAGATTCGACTTTGTAGACGTCGACCCGTTCGGGACCCCCGTGGGACAGCTCCAGGGTGCAATCAGGGCCACTTCAAACGGCGGAATCCTTTCTGTGACCGCGACCGACACGGCCGTGCTCTGCGGAGTATACCCCCAGGTGGCATGGAGGCGCTACGGCGCCATCCCGCTCAACAATCACTTCAGACACGAGACTGCAATCAGGCTCCTCGCGGGAGCGGTCACAAGGGCGGCTGCGCCCCTGGACACAGGGGCACGTCCAGTGGCAGGTCACTCTACAAGGCACTACGCGAGGCTCTTCTTCTGTATCGAGACCGGAGCCGCCGGAGGAGATTCCGCGCTTGGCAACCTAGGCTACGTTTCGTGGTGCCCTCACTGTGGACACGTTGAGGCGTCCACAGAGCCTAAGGCTTCCTGCGGGAGATGCGGCAAGAGAGCACGGCTGGCCGGACCTGCCTGGGTCGGTCCCATGACTGACGTTGGACTGCTGCGAAGGGCAAGGAGGGCAGCGGAGGAGACTGGGCTGCACAAGGCCGCAGCTGTGTTCGAGGGCCTAGTTGGGGTGGAGAAGTTTCCCCCCTGGAGCTTCAGCGTCGTAGACACCTGCTCTAGGCTTGGCGTTTCCACGGTCTCAGAATCGGAAATCTACCGGCGTCTCAGCGAGTCGGGCTACGACGCCATGCGAACACCTTTCGAAAGGACTGGAATCAAGACGGATGCCGATTACGAGGCTTTCGTCGGATGCGTCGAGAACTCTCTGAAATCGGCCGGTGCGAGGGGCGCCCCCTAGTCGGTTGGCGTGGGTGGCACGGGGAAATGGCTTTATGAATTCCCGCAACGGTTACGCTAGTGTTGGAGGGTTCCCGTGACACTGCAGCGATGGTCGGACTTACCGCCATCCTCCTCATCCTTGGGGTCGCCGCGGCGGTTGCCCTCCCGCCCGGATTTGCGGTAGGCAGAGCTCCCGCGACTCTGACCTACGTGCCTCCCGGTCACCTCGCGCTGTCTGTTTCGATGAGCAACGGGGGGGTGGTGTATTCACCGGTGGACGGAAGTGAAGTGCGAGTCTCCCAGGCATCGATTCACGGATTCACCCTCTTGGCACAGACGAACGAAAGTGGCGAAGTGGAAATGACGCTACCCTCGGGGGAGTACGCCGTCTCCGTCTACGACGGCAGGTTCACCTTCGAATCCGGTGTGTCCCTCGACCCGGGAAAAGTGACCCAGCTGCAGGTCCGGGTGAACAGAACATCCTTCTTCGCGTTGTGGGTCGAGGCCCAGGACTCCTCTACAACCGGGGAGGTCGAGACCTGGAACCAGGTGGAGGTGGCCCTGTCTGCTTCTGGCGTCAACTACGTCACGGTCCCGATGGCGCAGCTGGAGAACTTCTCTGACTTCAGATTCCCCGCTGAGGTGTACCTACAGACCGTCGAGTTTGAAACCATCGCCGGCTTCTTTGTAATCAGGGGCCCGGAGATTCCAGCGGCCGTAATCTCGCAGGTACTTAATTCGGGGAACATCTGGCTCGTCTTAAGGCCCCTGGCCCCTCTCTCCCTGGCAGGGGCTAACTATCTTGGAGTGGTAACCTATGAAGCGGCCGGGACCGTGACCGTGCAGGGAGCTTAGGACGCATGGATTGGAGCATCGAGCTTGCGGGGGCGAACGCTGCGCTCTACCTTGCACTCTCCTACCAGCTGGTTCGTGCTAAAAGAATCAAGCCAAGTCGTGCAGGAAGTTTGAGAGATGCCTTTGGAGTGCTGGAGAAAGAGGTGAAGAAGGGGATGCCCTCTCTCCCTCCGGGGCATACGTGGCGAGAAGTGGCGGCCGAAGCAAAAAGACGGGGCCTGCGCGTCGATTGGGTCAGTTTTGGCAAGTCCATGGAAGCCTACGAAGAGCTCAGGTATGGGGGTTCGGAAGGGGGAGGCACAGACTACCGGGAAGTCCTCACACTGGCTAGAGAACTGGAGAGACTGAAATGATAAGCGGAATTTCAGGCCGGATCATGGACCAGACACGAAAGGTGGTCGTTGGGAGGGAGGCAGAGACGCGGCTGATCTTGGAATGCTTCCTCGCTAGGGGACACGTGCTTCTCGAGGGAGTGCCCGGGATTTCGAAAACGCTACTCGCGAGGGCGTTTGCAAAGTCCTTGGGGCTGGAGTTCAAGAGGGTCCAGTTCACCCCCGATATGCTCCCACTGGACATCATCGGAGGGTTCGTCTATAATCAGGCGAAGAATTCCTTCGAGTTCAGAAGAGGCCCGGTCTTTACGAACATCCTGCTGGCAGACGAAGTGAATAGGGCTCCCCCCAAGGTCCAGAGCGCGCTGCTCGAGGCGATGCAGGAGCTCCAGGTGACCGTCGAGGGGTACACGGAGCCCCTTCCCAACCCGATGATCGTGCTCGGCACAGAGAACCCCGTTGAGTTTCAGGGGGTCTACCCCCTCCCCGAGGGGCAACTCGACAGGTTCACGATGAGGATCGTTTTCTCCTACCAGCCTGCAGAGGTGGAGACGGACGTACTGCAGAGAAACCTCGGGGACATCGACTTCGGCGAAGTCGAGCCTGTGGTCGGCCTGAGCGAGCTGCGGGGCATGATAGGAGAGGTGCAGAAGACGAGGGTCACGCGCGAGATGCTTGGATATCTGGTGAACCTCGGCCAGGCGATGCGGTCCGACCCCAGGCTGGACCTCGGACCAAGTCCGCGGGCACTGGTCCAGCTTCTGCACTGCGCACAGGCTCGAGCCGCACTTGAGGGGAGGAGCTTCATCATCCCCGACGATATCAAGGCAAGATCGGACGTGGTTCTCGCGCACAGGCTGAGGCTCACCAGGGAGGCGACGTTGAAAACGCCGGGGACTGACCCGTCGAAAGTGATAGCGGAGACAATCGAGAAGGTCGAGCCGCCGAGATGAGGTTGACCGAACAGGGAAGGGACTACCTCTTCGGCATATTGCTTCTTGAGACGGTGGGGCTGGCGACAGGAGCCAATCTGTTTGCAGCCCTTGGTCTGGTGCTCGCCCTTGCGTCACTTATTTCGATGGCGCTCTTCAGGATGCTGGCTCCAGGGTCCCTGAAGGTGTCGACGTCCGATGACTACATCCGGCTCTTCAAGCACCAGGAGGGCGCACTGACGCTTTCCCTGCAAGAAGAGAGAGGCAGGTGGACGAGTCTCGAGGTCGAGTCGGTAACAGCAGATGACGCGGTCGGTACTAGCGTTTCGAGGGAAGGAGGACATTTCGTCGTAAGGGTCAGACCAAAGAAGGCGGGGAGGTTCGCAGGATTCGAGGCCGACGTCAGAGTAGGGGACACCCTCGGACTCTTCTCCATAAGGCGGCGGGTGGTACTTGACCAGGTGGTGTTGGACTCCCTCCCAATCTCTTTGCTTAGTCGGATGGGACCGAGGCGCCCACTCTCTGTAGTGATTGGCGAGAGCCCTGCCGGGAAGCCGGGCAAGGGGCAGGAATTCTACGGCATAGAAGTGTACGGAGAGCAATCGGAGAGCAGGGACATCCTTTGGAAGAGGGCAGCCAATTCACCCCACGGTCCTTTGCTCGCCCGCGTACGGGAGGCGAACAGTCCCGAATCGGTCAGCATAGGAGTAGCTCATGGGGAAATCGGGGAAGACAGGAGGACAGACTGCATCGACCTCCAGTGCGAGGCCCTAGGCCTTCTGGGGAGAGCTCTACTGGCCAACGGGATTAAGGTCGTGATGGTCGGCCCCGACGGCGTCAGCAGGCCAGCCAAGAACGAGGAGGAGCTCGCAGACGTGATTATGGAAATTTCGAGTACTGGCACGGCCGTTTTCCGGGGAAGTATTCGGGCCGTCGGGGTGGGAATCATCATGGCAGTAGGGGACTTTCCATGGAACGAACTTTCACACCTAGGCATGCGCCCGGTCGTCTTTGTTGGGACCAAGAGTCGCCACCCTGAGGACCGATATTCGGTGGACTTCACGGGAAGTGAAGACCTGAGCAGGATTCTGGGTTCGGTGCTGGCTGCATGAAGGCATTCGCCAAGGACGTACTGGCGGGAGGAGCGCTGGTCGCCCTCGTTATCCCCTGGGCCGTCACAACTCTGTCCTGGCTGAGCACCCCGCTCCGACTCCCTTCAAACCCCTTCCAGTTCGCTGTTTTCCTTCTTGTGTTCTCTAGGGCGTTGTTGTATCTAGGTTCCCCCGCGTTGAGGAGGCTGAGCCTGGGGGCATCCATAATCCTGTTCTCCGGGGACATCCTCGTCTTCCCGGCAGCAGCCCTGCTTTCGGCCGCCACCGGGAGCTCCTCGGAGGTTACCCTCGCAAGTTCGTACACTGCATCGTGGCTTTCTGCCTCCTTGCTAGTTTACCCCCCTGTGGCAGCCTATGCCATCTCCAGTGCACTCAGAAAGAGGGCAAGGCTCGCCTATGTCCTCCCCGCTGCAGCCTGTTGTTTCACAATCTCGACCTTTGTGATGATCGCCATCGAGTCGACCGCTGGGCCCCATGGTTTGAATGGGGTCTTTGTCCAGGCCGTAGTCGGGGTGATGCACCCCGTCTTACCCCCCGGATGGGCTCCAGGGGTCATCACAAGTTGCGGCGCAATCCTCTTCGTGTCTCTAGCCGTCTACGCAGTGTCCAGGAGCAGCGACTTTGACAGAAGGCTCGCTCCTCAACTTTCGCTTGGCGTCGCGGGCGTCTTAGGACTGTTCGCCTGGATCCCGGCCCTTTCTCGACTTGGCCCCCTGTTGGTGCTCGGGGTCCCGACGCTAGTCATAGTCTCCGTGGTGTGGGCGGCTTCCCGTGAATCGTAGGGCCGCGTCCGTCCTTCTCGTGGTGCTCTTGATGGGGGCCCTGGCTTGTGCTGTCGCATCCCCGGCCAAGGCACAATCAAACGTCACAGTGCCTTTCGACCTTGGATACGGCCCGTCTACGTTGTTCCCCGCTTCACAGGGCACCCCCGTGTTTTCAACGGGGGACCAGCTTTGGGTAACCTCGCACTATAACACGACTCTCCTGATCATGGTATCTTACATCCTTTCGAATTCGACGTACTTCCTCGGTCCCGTCAGGCCCGGAACCCCCACAAAGCTCCTGCTCTTCGACGCCACCTATCCCCAGGGAATGTGGTCCCTCCGCGCTCTCAATTCGTCTCTTTCGCCCGTTCTGTTTCTGGTCAGTGACGCAGCAGGGGCCCCTGCGAATCTCGCACTCGCCCAGACGCGTCTGAGAGGCGGAGACCTGGAAATGAACTTCACCACGTCCTTCGGACTGCAGTTTCAGGGCGCGCAGGCGTGCACCATCGGATCTCAGAACTCGTCGGCGGCGGTGGTCCCTGTGCCGGCGCAGTCAGGAGGGGGCACGGTCACTCTTTCAATGGACGGGAACGAAATCGATGCGACCGAGGGCGGGCCCGGGACTGGGAACTTTACGCTGCAGGTCGACCTCTACTATTCCTACGCCTTCCTTGCGCCCAACTCGACGTCCATACTCCTGTTCAGGAGCGCGAGGGTAGCGACCACGGGTACGGTGCTCATCACTAATTCGAATCCCTCCGCTTCCATGCTCCTCCAGAGCGATGGAAGATTGAAGACGGGCAGGTACGAACTACGCATATTCTTCGACGGGGCCCAGGGTCTTTCGCTGGCGACGACAGAGGTGCTGGTCACGGACTCGAACTCCTGGGTGTGGCTAGGCGCCTGCACGAACACGCCGGTATATTCTAACAGCTTCTCCATCACCACGCCCCTGGGTGCGGGCCCCGTGAGCTGGCCCCGAACGTTGTGGTTGACCTACACCGTCTTCGGTGAGCAGGGCTTTGCCAACATCTCGCTGGGAGTGGACATTGCGGCTCTGACATTCTTGGGGAGCCCCTGGGGAGTTCCCCTCTCGTCCTACGATGTCGGGGTCGTTACGTCTACGGGTACCAAGGAGATTGATGTCCAGAACGGAACGATGTTCATGATTCTCTCGTCCCCGCAGGCATCTGCCAATTACACGTTGGGGCTCGGCGGCCAGACATTCTTCAGAGGGACGGCGGGACCAATCGAGCCGTTCACTTCCACAACCCTGCCTTTCAACGTCTCCGAGCTCGCAGTTACCTACTTTTCCGGAGGATCGCCCTATCGGGGAGGCAATGTGTCAGTATCAGATTCGGAGGGGGAGCTCGTCTCGGCCGAGACCAACAGCCATGGTCAGGCATTCTTCTATCTACCCCCTGGGGGATACAACGTC
>Ga0187772_10001075_pt1 | contig 12722 bp, 11 predicted proteins | sample 0116_SJ02_MP15_2_FD_133137 | JGI IMG/M metagenome (GOLD analysis project Ga0187772, IMG submission 133137) | Tropical peat soil microbial communities from peatlands in Department of Meta, Colombia - 0116_SJ02_MP15_20_MG | ecosystem: Environmental > Terrestrial > Soil > Wetlands > Peat | place... | reverse complement strand
CTGCCGGTTGAGAGAACCACCTGGAGCCGGGAGGAGATCGGGTTTCGTGTTCCGTCGGTGTGCTACGCGGCATTCATGGACGAGGAGCGGACCGTCAAGGAGTTTCTCGAGCAGGTCGGCAGACTCGGCTTCTGTTTCGTCGAGGAGGTTCCGGGCACCCCCGAGGCGACTCGGTCGGTAGCGGCACGCATCGCCTATACGCGCCAGACCATCTTCGGCGGCTATTGGGACTTCACGGCGAACCTCGAGCACAAGGACACGGCCTATACCAGCATGGCCATCGGCCCACACACCGACGGCACGTACAGCCTGGATGCACCGGGCTACCAGATGTTTCACTGTCTGGCTGCCGAGTGCAGCGGCGGTGAGAACGTCTTGATCGACGGCTTTCGGATTGCCGAGATCATGCGGCGCGACTCACCAGCGGATTTTGAGCTGCTCACCGAAATCGCCATCCCGGGTCAGTACATCGATGCGAGCCGTGGCATCCATTTGATGGCGCGGCGGCCACTGTTCAGTCTCGATGATTCAGGGGAACTGGTGCAGGTCAGCTACAACAACTACGATCGCGCGCCCTTCGCGCTGCCACCGCAGCGGCAGCGCGCCTTCTACCGTGCGCTCGCCGCCTTCCATGCCCTGTGCCATGACCCAGCGCTGCAGCACCGTCGGCGGTTGCTGCCGGGCTCTGTTCTGCTGTTCGACAACTGGCGCGTACTGCATGCACGCGACGCCTACACCGGCTATCGGCGCCTGTCGGGCGTGTACTTCAACAAGGAGGACGTGGACAGTCGCCTCAGATTCCTGCGCAGCGAGGCCGGTGAAGCCGTCTAAGAGCTCCGGCGAACCGAAGTTTCGGCGCGAGCCGCCCGAGGCGCGTCGCGAGGAGCTCATCACGGCGACGCTCGCGTGCCTCAAGAAGTACGGGTACGACGGTGTCTCCGTGCGCCGCATCAGTGCGGAGGCTCACGTGTCGATGGGGCTGATCACGCATCACTTCGCGGGAATCGATTCGCTGGTGGCGGCGGCTTATGATGCGCTGGCGAGCCGCCTGTTGAGGCGCAGCCGCGAGCTGGCAGCGGCGCATGCGGGGGAGCCGGTGCAGTGCCTGCATGCCTTTTTCGCCGCTTCCTTCACCCCCGAGGCGCTCGATCCAGCGCTGTTCCGGACGTGGCTGGTGTTCTGGAGCTTGGTGCCGCACTCGAGGGAAATGCAAGCCGTGCGCGATCGCACCAATGGCGCGACGCGCGCGACGCTCGAGACGTTCCTGCGGCGACTGAAGCTCCGGCCGGGTGTTCCCCCTTTCAGAACCGCTCCGGCGGCCATCGGCTTGGCGGCCCTCATGGACGGCCTGTGGGTCGAGCTCAGCCTCAACCCGACGAGCTTCGGGGCGCCGGAGGCCGTCGCGCTGTGTGACGATTGGGTGCACGCGGTGGCCGCCGGCGCATTTCCCGGGTTGACCGCGTCCAGGCGCAGACGCATCGTGGGGCGATGACGGTTTGCCAGCGATGCGGCGCGTGCTGTGCGTTCTTCCGCGTTTCCTTTTACTGGGCGGAAGCGACCCAACTGGGGCTGCCCGACTCGTACCTTGAGCCGATGAACGCACACCTGGCGAGCATGGCCGGTACCAATCGACCCGAACCCCGCTGCCATGCGTTGCAGGGCGAAGTTGGGAAGCAGGCAGGCTGCCTGGTGTATTCGGCCCGGCCATCGCCTTGCCGAGAGGTCCAGCCCGGAGATGAGAAATGCAACAAGGCGCGGGCGCGGCACGGCCTTGAGCCCCTCGATAGCGACTCCGTTCACGAAAGGAGCGGACAATGACCGCCGTCAACGAGCTTGCCCGCGACTGGGTCGACCGGCATCGGGACACGCTTTCCGAATGGCATCGCACGATCTGGGAGTTCGCCGAACCGGCATGGCGCGAGTACCGATCAGCGGCGTGGTTCGTTGAGCGATTGCGGCAGGCGGGATTCGCGGTTGAGTCCGGCAGTGGCGGCATGCCGACGGCGTTTGCGGCCGAATGGTCGAACGGGCCTGGGCCGACGCTCGCCGCTTATGCCGAATACGATGCAGTGCCCGGCAACTGCCAGGCGGCGGCGACCACGCGCGGGCCGCGGAGCGGATTGTCGCAGTTCGCGCCCGGACACACCGACCCACACTCGGCACTCGGAATCGGGGCGCTAGCGGGGATCCTTGCGACTCAGTACGCAATGCAGACGGCGAACCTGACCGGTACTCTGCGCTTCTTCGGCGAGCCAGCCGAGAAAGTGCAGGGCTCGAAGCTGCTTCACGGCCTCAGGGGTTACTACGACGGTATCGATGCGATCGTCAGTTATCACCCCTTCTACATGCTGCCGCTGTGCAATACCACCCGTTGGGACACCCACTGCGGTGCCTACTGCAGCCGCATCTACTCGTTCATCTGCGAAGACCCGGAAACCTGGGGCACGGCCGCAAGCGACAGTCCGATCGCCGCCGCGCACTCGGCGGCGCGCGCCCCCGGCGCCAACGTCGCACTCTTCACGATGTACTCGCTGACCAAGGCAACCATGGAGTCGATGCTCGCGCATACCGGCGGTTGGTCTCTCAACGAGGCGATCCTCACCGCTGGTCAGGCGACAGCCGACAACCTCCCCGCGCATCTCGGGCAGATCAACTACGCGTGGCGAGCTCCAGAAGTCCGCATGGCGGACGCGATCCTCGAGGTGCTCGACAGGAACGCCGAGCACGCGGCGGCAGTCGCGCACTGTCGGGTAATCAAGCGCTGGGTATCGCGCACCCGCCCCGGGGTAGCAAACCACGTGCTGGCCGAGCTCACTTACCGGAATCTGGCGGCCGTCGGGGCGCCGCATTACGGCGCGGAGGCCGTTGCGCTCGCACGGGAGATCCAGCAGAACCTCGGCCTCGCGCCAATGGCACGGCCATTCCTCCCGGCATGCGAGGAGCTGATCGAACCGAAGGTCGCCGAGGCCCGACTGCGCGAGCAAATGCCGGCTTGGCAGAGCCACTGGACCTCGGACGACTACGTCGAGATGACCTGGTACGCACCGACAGTCAGGCTCTACGTTGCGAGGCCGATGCTCTCGGTGCCGCCCGGCTACGGCGGCTATCCGGCGTGGGTGTCAAACGCACTCGGTGGGCTCAGTCCGTGCATCGACCCGACCGTCCAGATCGCCGGCAAGACGATTGCGACCACTTTGATTGAGCTGCTGAGCCGGCCAGATGTCATCGCGGCAGCGCGTCGCGAGTTCACCGAGCGCACCGGTGGCACACGCTTCGTGCCGCCGCTGTTGCCCCGGGACTTCGCGCCACCGCTCGATTACCGTTGGCCGGAGTACGTGACGACAGCGCGCGGCACGGAATGGTGGATTCCCGCGGCGGCCGACCTTGAGGCCTCAGGCGCGCGCTAGCCGCATAGAACCGCGCGATCAGTCCTACAGCTCGGTAGAGTCCGGTGATCCGCGCGGCCGGTCGGGCTTGGTGATCGCTTTGGGAGGGTCCATGCCGACGCACTGAGCGCTCACCAGATCGCCGGCGCCCGCGTGCGGCATGGCGATCTGCAGGGCCGCGCCGATGGCAGCCTTGCAGGCGTCCTCGTCCTTGAACAGGTAGGAGTCCACGTAGGTGATCTCTAGGGTCTTCGGCGCGTAATAGTAGATGTGCAGCACCGCTTTTTGGCCGAGGGTGCGCGGCTGCTTCGGTTCATCCAGCCCTGGCGCGTCGGCGTAGGCCAATGCGATCAGCAAGGGCACAAGCATGAAGGCGAGAGATCTCTTCATAAGGTAAAAAGTACTGATCGCACGGGCAGATGGCTATGACCTGCGTCATGGTCCTGATCGCTGCCGTTGGCGGTAATTGGGTAATTGAGCTAAAGGCGGCATTCGTCGCTCCGCGCAGACCAGGGCGCAGCGAATTAAGCAATATCCTGATGCAGGTCCACAACCGGACCCGGCGGGTTGCGATCTCTGATGCGCGTGACCGAGCGCTGGCGGTCGATGGGCGGCGTCGATGGGCGGTATTTTCGCGTGCGGAGTAAGCTTGTACGCTGTGAACCAGACGTCGAAGGTCGACTTTCAGGGGGAGCCGCGGTGAGTCGCTGGCGCAAGAAACCCCTCGTCGTCGACGCTTGGCAGTTCATGCCGGCCGGTCACTGCGAGGAGCTTCCCGAGTGGATCGACCCGCAGTGGTTCCACGAGGACATGGACGCCGACGCCGCTTCCGAGGGAAACCACATCGTTGCGCATCGGGGTAAGGCGCACATGCTCATTCCGGCAGCGGGGGGCACACTGCGCGCGGATTACACCGACTGGATCATTCGCGGCGTAAACGGCGAGGTGTATCCGTGCAAGGCCGAAGTGTTCACCGCGACCTACGAGCGCGCGTGATGATCGCGGCTCGAGGCCGCGGTCAGCTGTGGTAGGGGGGAGGTGACGCGGTCAGCGCGCCAATCGCCAGCTTGATCGCCCTGAGTTGAGACGCGGGGAAGGGCCCATGGACATACATGAATATCAGGCGAAGGAGCTGTTGTCGGCCTACGGCGTGCCGATCCAGCGTGGTGCGGTGGCTTACAGTGCCGAGCAGGCCTCCTACACCGCTTCCGAGCTGGGCGGTTGGCACTGGGCCGTGAAAGCGCAGATTCACTCCGGCGCTCGCGGCAAAGCGGGTGGCATCAAGCTGTGCACGACCTACCACGAGGTGCATGACGCGGCCCAGGCCATGCTCGGTAAAAGGCTCATGACGGCGCAGACCGGGCCCGAGGGCAGGGTTGTGCAGCGCGTCTACATCGAGGTTGCCGAAAAATTCGAGCGCGAACTCTATCTCGGCATCGTCCTGGACCGTGGCGCCGAGCGCGTTCGCGTCATTGCTTCGGCTCAAGGCGGCATGGAGATCGAGGAGATCGCCAGCAGGGCGCCGGACGCCATACTGCAGACCATCGTCGAGCCGGCCGTTGGTCTGCAGCCGTTCCAAGCGCGGGAAATCGCCTTCGGTCTGGGTCTTAACCTCAAACAGGTGAGTCGTGCGCTGGCCGCCATCATGGGCGCCTACCGCGCCTTCCGCGATCTCGATGCGGCGATGGTAGAGATCAATCCCCTGGTAGTCATGGCGGACGACCGCGTCATCGCGCTCGATGCCAAGATGTCCTTTGACGATAACGGGCTGTTTCGCCATCGGGAGGTTGCCGAGATGCGTGACCTGTCGCAGGAAGATCCGCGCGAAGCCGAAGCATCGCAGGACAACCTCAATTACGTGGGCTTGGATGGTGACATCGGCTGCATCATCAATGGCGCCGGACTCGCCATGGCCACGATGGACACCATCAAGTACGCGGGCGGCAATCCCGCCAACTTTCTCGACGTCGGTGGTGGCGCCTCGCCGGAGCGCGTGGCGAAGGCGTTCAAGCTGGTGTTATCCGACGCCAAGGTCAAGGCCGTCCTGGTGAACATCTTCGCCGGCATCAACCGCTGCGATTGGGTGGCTCAAGGCGTAGTGCAGGCGGTGCACTCCATCGGCATCAGGGTTCCGCTGGTTGTCAGGCTCGCGGGCACGAGGGAAACGGAGGGGCGCAGAATCATCAGCGAGAGCGGTCTGTCAATCATCAGCGCGGCAACGCTCGCAGAGGCGGCACGGCAGGCGGTCGCTGCGGCGCGCTCGCACTGATGGCCCGTGCCCTGACAGATGCCGGAATCATGCGATGAGCATTCTGATCGACGAGGAGACCCCGGTGATCGTGCAGGGCTTCACCGGAGACAAAGCAACCTTCCATGCGAAGGAAATGATCGCCTACGGCACGCGTGTCGTCGGCGGCGTGACTCCCGGCAAGGGAGGGCAGCAGCACCTCGATCGCCCGGTCTTCAATACCGTGAAGGACGCGGTGCGCGCGACGGGCGCCACGACCAGCCTCGCGTTCGTGCCGCCGGCGTTTGCGGCCGATTCGCTCATGGAAGCCGCCGACGCCGGACTGAGACTCGTCTGCATCATTACCGACGGCATTCCCGCCCAGGACATGATGCGGGTGAAGCGCTATCTCAAGCGCTACCCGAAGGACCGGCGCACCATGATGGTCGGTCCCAATTGCGCCGGCATCATCAGCGCCGGCAAGGCCATGCTGGGAATCATGCCCGGTCACATCTACAAGCGCGGCAATGTCGGTATCGTCTCGCGTTCGGGCACACTCGGGTACGAGGCTGCGGCGCAGATGAACGCCCTGGGTATCGGGCAGAGCACCAGTGTCGGAATCGGCGGCGACCCGATTAACGGCAGCTCCTTCCTCGATCATCTCATGCTCTTCGAGCAGGATCCCGAAACCGAGGCCGTGGTCATGATCGGTGAGATCGGCGGGCCTCAGGAGGCCGAAGCCTCCAGGTGGGTGAAGGAAAACATGACCAAGCCGGTGGTCGGCTACGTCGCCGGGCTGACGGCGCCCAAGGGCCGGCGCATGGGACATGCCGGCGCGATAATTTCCTCCGCCGGTGACAGTGCGGCTGAGAAGACGGAGATCATGAAGTCGTACGGTCTGACGGTCGCACCGAGCGCATGCGAACTTGGATCCACTGTCGCTGAGATGTTACGCAAGAGGCCTGGGCACCGCACGATCGCCTGAGCTGTTGCATCTCCGGCGGTATCAGTAGTACTGGCTGAAGACGGGCTAGCGAGGACAGGTTCATGAGCTTTACCACCATCGAGCAGCCAACCACGCGGTTGCAGCGCTCCGAGCTGGCGGTTCCGGGCTCCAATCCCGGCATGTTTGAGAAGGCCGCGAAGTCTGCCGCCGATGTCATCTTCCTCGATTGTGAGGATGCAGTCGCTCCCGATGACAAGGAGCAGGCCCGCAGGAACATCATCCAGGCGCTGCAGGAGGTGAATTGGGGCGCGAAGACCATGATGGTGCGGATCAACGGTCTCGATACGCACTACATGTACCGCGATGTCGTCGACATTGTGGAAGCCTGCCCGCGACTCGACATGATTCTCATACCCAAGGTCGGCGTGCCGCAGGATGTCTATGCCGTGGACATGCTGGTCACGCAGATCGAAACCGCCAAAAGCCGCCGCCGACGCGTAGGCTTTGAAGTGCTGATTGAAACCGCGCTGGGAATGGCGAATGTGGAGGCCATCGCACAGTCATCGAGGCGGCTCGAAGCGATGAGCTTCGGGGTCGCAGATTACGCGGCTTCCACCCGTGCCCGCACTACGGTCATAGGCGGTGTGAACAAGGATCACGGTGTGCTCGCCGACCCGGACGATGCCGGCCAGCGACAGTACTTCTGGAGCGACCCGTGGCACGCTGCGCAGACCCGCATGCTGGTGGCGTGTCGGGCCTATGGTCTGCGGCCGATCGATGGACCATTCGGTGATTTCAGCGATCGCGACGGCTACCTCGCCGCGGCCAATCGCGCGGCGGTGTTGGGTTATGAGGGCAAATGGGCGATTCACCCCTCGCAGATCGAATTGGCGAATCGGGTCTACACTCCTTCGGAGGCCGAGGTGAGCAAGGCTCGACGGATCATGGATGCCATGACGGAGGCGGCGAAGGCAGGGAAGGGCGCGGTGTCGCTGGATGGCAGGCTCGTCGACATCGCCAGCATCAGGATGGCCGAGGCGCTGATTGCGAAGGCCAACGCGATCGGCGGCAGCAAAGGCAAGTGAGCAGGCCCGTGGTGGTTGATGATGGCAGCGGGGGGCGAGTAGATCGCCCGACATGCGAGCAACCCAAGCCCTCAGCGCGAGCCTGTCGAACCAGAACCTTGCGTCATCAGTTCGGCCCTTTCGGCTGCCGACAGATCGAGCGTGGCGGCAATCGCGCGCTGCTTCTGCGCCCCCTCGCGGCGTTCAAGTTTCAGCAGCGCTTCGCCCCATTTTACGTGCAGCCTTCCCCACCGCGGCGCGAACTCCTCTGCCGCACTGAATCTGGCGACAGCGCCTGCGTAGTCGGATCTACGCATCAACGCTTCGCCCCACAGCTCCAGTGGATCGGCAAACTGCGGGCCCTTCTGGTGAGCACGTGACAATTTCGTGATAGCCGAGTCTGTCTCACCGCGCGCCAGCAGCGCCTCGCCCCACAGCGACTCCGCGAAGGGTGTCGCCGGCTGTAGCGCGACCGCGGAAGCGTAGACCTGATCCGCGCGCAGCCGCTCTCCGCGCAGTTCTGCAATCCGTGCATGAAAAAGCAGACAAACATAGCAATCGGTCGGCGTCGCAGCGAGGAGCGATTCCGCCGTCTCAAAGTCGTTGAGCTTCGCATGGGCATATGCGAGCCAGGGAGTCTCGCGCGCGAAGGCGAGCGATCGCTGTCCGGGATATCGTAGGTACACGGATTCAAATAATTTGCCAGCGTCGATGACCGCGGGCCAGTTTTCGGCTGCGGTGTCGATCAGGATCTGCGCCCAGGCCCGGTCGAGGGCATTGGCGCCGGGAATGACGGTGCCCCTCAGGTCGGGCGTCTCGAGAGCTGCCCGGGCCGCCGAAATATCGTGTTCGCCGATGAGTGAGCGGGCCAACATGGCAGCAACGCTGTAAGTTGCTCCCTGGCGCCCGTAATCGACGATGCGGCTCCACAATGGCGTCGCCTCGTGAAAGGCGCCGAGATTCAGGTCGACGAAAGCGCGGACGCGCGCCCCGACAATGGGCACGAGGTCTGGCCGCACGCCACCATGGGAGGAAGTCGCCAGCAACGGTGCGGCGGACCGCAGGTCGCGCACGGATTGCCCCGGCTGGCTGCTGGCGTCTTCCAGGATCGCGGCGTCCTGCCGCGGGATGAACATCTCCGGCGCCTGACGGGTGACTTGCCTCATGATGCGCAGCCGCGCTTGGTACCCAACCGTGTCCTCGAGCGAGTTGGCCCAGCCCAGATAGCCCCAGGGCCGCTCTGCCGCCGGTCCGTGCAGGGCCAGGTCCTTGAAGACCTCCACGGCGTCGTCGCCGCGCCCGTGTTCCTGCAACCAGACGCCCCAGCGATACGGCTCGGTCAATGCGTACAGTGATTGCGCCAGTTTGTCGATCAGGCCGTCGACATCGCTCTCGGCTCCGCTCACTGTACGGCTGCCGCTGGTGCCGGCGCGTGCGGTCAGTGCCAGGGCTTGATTCATGCGCACGACCTCGCCCGTGATGCGCGTTGTGCGCCCCAGCTCGTCCGTTAAGAAGCGCTTCAGGTCGCCCAAGGACATTCTGGTTTCGGGAATTTCGACTTTGATGTCATTGCCCCAATAGGTCGAATATGACTTCGGGTTGCGCTGTGAGTCAGTTCCCGACTGCAGGGCAGCGAGGCGGTCCAGCAATTCCGACGCCACGATCTTTCCATTTAGGCCGCGCGCCTCCAGATCCGGCGGCACGTCAAAGGGTTCGATCACCAGACCTTCGCTGTGCGCCGCACTCCAAACCAAGTGGCCCAGGAACGCAGCCACCGCTATCCCGACGAAGACGGTCAATACCTTGAACGCAATCGAAAACCGCTCGTTGAGGATCGAAAGTCCAAGCTGCCTGTATTGGCGTTGCAGATGGTGGCGCTGTTCGGCGATGAGCGCCCGGTGATCGGCGAGAAAGTCGCGGTGGTCGGCAAAAAACTGTGCAACTGGCTCCGCGAGCACCGGTTTATCTTTTGCCTCGGTTAGCGCCACTGCGACTGCAGCGGAGTTCGAGCTGCCGGGCTCCATGTTCTTTTCGGCAGCGCTCGATTCTTGTGGCTTCTCGCTCATAGCTTGTAGATCGGCTTTGGAGTGCCCTTTCTTCGAGCGGGTCACGACGCGGCAACTGTCGGCGCCGCTCGGCGGCGCTCAATTGCGGCGGCTCATCGATCTACGGACGACTGGAACATGAAAGGATGCGCTGCAATGAGATCGACTCTCGCTATTTTACACTGCCGCACGGCATGCTTGACCCGCTTTACGTACGGCCCTGATGGGCACGGAGACAGCCTGCGGCAGGTGTGTGCCCCTACGATCGTCGCGCGATCGCACTGCAGGCGCGCTTCACTGCTTTCCACCGGAGGAGGCCGGCTTCGTCGCGGCCCGGAGTCGCAGCGGGGCGGCACTAGGGGCTCGGCCAGCGCCGAGCGGCGTATTTTCGCAAGGCGTCACTGATGTGGATTCAAAGAATGCGACGATTGGTGGCAATTGTGCATCAGTCGACTTTGCACCTGGCGGTTCCCGAGTATTCTCACCAAGTGCTCGCAAGGCCGCTCTCTCATTCTGAGGAATGTGATGGACCTGAAAAGAGCAAACGTGCAGCGTAGGCCGGCCGCTGGCAAAAGGGAGGAGGCGTTAGCGACCTCGTGCTAGCGGGTGATGATGGAAATTGTCCCGGCCGCCGATTGCATTTTCCACGTGAAAGAGCTCCTGTCGAAGGATCTATGTCATACGATCGTCGAAAATTACGAGCGGGACCCGCGTAAGCATCCGGGCTGCACAGTCGGCAGTCGTGGCGAGAGAAAATCATACGACGACGTCAAGATCAGCACCGACCTGGGAATCGAAAAGGAAGGCGTCTGGACGGCGATCCACGACGAGGTGCATCTAGCCGTTAGTCATGTCGTCTTGAGTATCGCGGCACAGTTTCCGTCGCTACAGGTTTGGCCGCTGCGGTGTTCCGGTTACAAGATTCAGCATTACAAGAAAAACGAGGGACATTTCCAATGGCATTTTGATGCGCTCGGGCCCGGCGCGTGGGATCGCCAGCTGGCAGTCGTCATTTATCTAAACTCCGTCGAAGCCGGCGGCGAAACCTGCTTTTATCGCCAGAATCTGAAAGTAAAACCGGTGGCAGGCGATGCAGTACTTTTTCCAACGTTCTGGACCCACATGCACTGCGGAGAAGTTCCCAGGTCTGAAGACAAATACATCATTTCATCGTTTGTGAGTTTCATTATTCCCGCGCCTGATTAGAAAGCGACGTAGTCAACGGGAGACGCGAGATCGATCTCGGTCGGGCGTTCGCCGCCAAAAAAGCGGTCTCTGACGATCAGGACTAAAGGCGCTTGCCGTCCACCTTTCTCACCGCGAGAGCATCGGCATCGACATCGTCCAAGCAGCGGACGTTGATTGCTGCCATCTCGGCGCCCGTCTTTGGATTCTTCCCGATCGCGAACGACTGGATGCCACACGTCGAACAGAACTTGTGATGGATTATGTGTCGGTTGAATTCGTAGCTCGTCAGGTCAGTGTCGCCCGAGAGGAGCTTGAATTGTGACAGCGGCGCGAAGGCCAGCAATGAACCCAGCCGTCGACAGCGCGAACAGTTGCAGGCGATCACCTCGGTGATGTCCATGCTCACCTGATAGCGTATCTTTCCGCACTGACAGCCGCCGAAATAAGTCTGCGCCATGATAGCGACCTCCGCGCGTCGTCTCGATGGAGATTTCAGCACCGGATGCTCGGAGTCTCAAGAGTCCCACGCTCGCGCGGGGTTGCCGCGAGCGCGCTGCAGCAATGATGGATACTGATGCTGCCGAGCGGGCGGCGTGCAGGATGTGGCCGGCAGCGGAGCTGGCGCGCATGCCCGACCGGCAGTAGCATTCGGTCATGGGAAGATCATTCACACGGCGGCAGGTGCTCGGTAGCGCGGTCGGTGTCGCCGTTCTCGCCGGGCGGGCGGGCGCGACAACGAAGACGGCCAAGGCCCCCAAGTCCGCGGCCAAGAAAACCGTACCAGCGGGGGCCGCCGGTACTATCACGATCGGCGGCGACCTGCAGGTGAATCGCCTGGGGTTCGGGGCCATGCGCCTCACCGGGCAGCCGGACATCTGGGGCGAGCCGGCGGATCCTGCCGAAGCGCGGCGTGTGTTGCGGCGGGCGGTCGAGCTGGGCGTCAACTTCATCGATACCGCCGACTCTTACGGCCCGGAAGTGAGCGAGCGGCTGATCGCCGAGGCGCTGCACCCTTACCCGCGGGGCCTGGTCATCGCCACCAAAGGGGGACTGATCCGCCCGAGCGCTGGTGAGTGGGTTTCCGACGGCCGGCCCGCGCACTTGCGCGAGGCGTGCGAGGCGAGTCTGCAGCGGCTGAAGATCGAGCGCATCGACCTCTACCAGTACCACTTCCCCGATCCGCAAGTGCCGCTCGAGGATTCGCTCGGCGAGCTCGCTCGGCTGCAGCACGAGGGTAAGATTCTCCACATCGGCGTTTCAAACTTCAAGCTCGCTGAGCTCGAGCGCGCGCGCAGCGTTGCGCAGATCGTCTCGGTGCAGAACCGCTACAACCTTGCAGACCGTAGGTCGGAGGACGTGCTCGCCATGTGCACGCGCGACGGGCTCGTGTTCATCCCATGGGCACCGCTTGAGACCGGGGCGTCCGACAAGCTCGTTGGCGCGCAGGCGGCGGCGGCCGATATCGCTCGTGCGCACGGCGTGAGTGTCCTGCAGCTTGGCATCGCTTGGCTCCTCGCCAAATCGCCGGCGATGCTGCCGATCCCGGGCACCTCCTCGGTAGCCCATCTCGAACAGAACGTCGCTGCAGCCGCGGTATCGCTCAGCGCCGCTGAGCTCACCGCGCTCAGTTGACGACTCGCAACGCGACCCGACGCAGCGGACGCAGCGGACGCAGCGGCGCGCGGCACACTCGGTGAACAGCGACATCGAGCGCCTGGGGGCGCTCGTGATGGAGCGCTGCCGCGCTGGATCATCGACACTCGGGATCGAACCCGGCGCCGGCGATCGCCGACATCAAGAAGCTCACGATCGCGCGGCGCGCTTGAGGAGCCACAGGAGTCCCTGCAGCAGATCCATGGGCGTCGG
>Ga0187772_10001074_pt1 | contig 12723 bp, 8 predicted proteins | sample 0116_SJ02_MP15_2_FD_133137 | JGI IMG/M metagenome (GOLD analysis project Ga0187772, IMG submission 133137) | Tropical peat soil microbial communities from peatlands in Department of Meta, Colombia - 0116_SJ02_MP15_20_MG | ecosystem: Environmental > Terrestrial > Soil > Wetlands > Peat | place... | reverse complement strand
GAAGAGATAATTTTCGTTAGAAACGCAACCGAAGGCCTCAACCTAATTGCCATGACCTGGGGAAGGATGAACATTAAGAAAGGTGACAAAATCGTTCTCACCATTATGGAACACCACAGCAACATCGTACCCTGGCAGATGCTTGGAAGAGAAACCGGCGCAAGCATAGACTTCATCGAAATAGACGCCGAAGGAAGATTACGAGATGATGAAGTGAAAGGGAAGATAAACGATGCAACGAAACTTGTCTCCGTCACGCAAGCTTCCAACGTGTTAGGCACTATAAACGCGGTCGACCAGATCGGAAGAGAAGCTCATCGAGTTGGAGCACTATACGTTGTGGACGCAGCACAATCGGTCCCACACATGCCCGTGAACGTTAGTGAAATAGATTGCGACTTTCTTGTTTTCTCAGGACATAAGATGCTCGGCCCCACCGGTATCGGCGTACTCTACGGCAGGAAGCAAGTGCTTGAAAACACGCCACCATTCCTAGGTGGCGGTGAAATGATTAGAGAAGTGCACACTCATGAGGCAACGTGGAAAGACATCCCGTACAAGTTTGAAGCGGGCACCCCAAACGCAGCAGGAGCCGTCGGCCTTGGCGCAGCGATAGATTACCTCAAGAAGATAGGCATGAAACAAGTTCATGATTACGAGAAAGAACTGACCGCATATGCCCTCGAGAAAATAAGCAAAGTTGGAGGAATCACCACGTATGGACCAAAGGATCCTACCCGTAGAGTTGGCGTCATCGCATTCAACCTTGGAGACATACATGCCCACGACCTCGCGTCAATTCTGGACGAAGACGGAATAGCGATAAGATCAGGACACCACTGCGCGCAACCATTGATGGAATACTTGGACGTCCCTGCTACATCACGCGCAAGCTTCTACATATACAACACAAAAGAAGAAATTGACAAACTCATCAGTGCACTCGAAAAAGCTAGGAAGCTCTTCAACCTATGAGCTCAGACATTTACAAGGACATAATCCTAGACTACTATCGCCATCCGAGAAACTTCGGTGACCTCTCAGACCCTGACGTCAGATCAAAAGACTCCAACCCACTATGTGGCGACGTCATCGAGATGCAGCTGAAGGTAAGAGACGGAAAGATAGACGACTTGCGCTTCAAAGGAAGAGGCTGCGCAATAAGCCAAGCATCAGCATCCATGCTGACCGAACTCGCCAAGGGAAAAACGTTAGACGAGATCAAAGCGCTGGGCAAAGAAGACGTCTTGAGCATGTTGGGAATCGACCCTGGACCAACACGCATAAAATGCGCTCTGCTAGGCTTGAAAGTTATCAAGTTAGGAGTGTACGGTTACCTTGGTCAGGCAGTCACAGATGAAGTAAAGCAGCTCGTATAGCCAACCTCCTCCAATCTTTCGAATTATCGTGAGATTTGCATCGTAACCTGAATTGATCGCGTTAAACAATTCTCTCGACAATACTACCGGAAAATAGTCCAGACACCTTGACTACATAGAGTAAATGTTTATGTTACATGCCGCGATCAGCCGAAGTCATGTCAAACAGATACGTACTTCCCGAGTTGCCATACAAATACAATGCCTTAGAACCTGTGATCTCCGAGGAGATAATGAGACTACACCACGACAAGCATCACGCTGCGTACGTGAATGGCGCCAACGCCGCCTTAGAGAAACTCGAAAAAGGCAGAGCTACTGGGCTTCAAGGAGTGGACGTGAAGGCGACCTTACGGGACCTTTCGTTCAACGCCTCAGGTCATGCGATGCACGCAATCTTCTGGCCAAACATGAAACAAGGAGGAGGCGGAAAGCCTGGTGGAAAACTTTCAGATCAACTCACCAAGGACTTCGGTACCTTCGACTCATTCAAACTGCAATTCAGTAATGCAGCTAAAACAGTAGAAGGTTCCGGCTGGGGAATATTGTCCTATGATCCACTCTCAGACCAACTCTTGACATTGCAGGCAGAGAAACACCAGAATCTCACCGTGCAGGGTACCGTTCCCCTCCTAGTGTTAGACGTGTGGGAGCACGCCTATTATCTGCAGTACAAGAACGACCGCGGCGCCTACGTCGACAAATGGTGGGACGTAGTTAACTGGTCAGACGTCGAAAAGCGATTCGAGAAAGCCAAACAATAAACACGGAAATCGGCAAGTTCCCGGGATCTGATCAAATCAGGTCCTTCCCAACTTTTTATATCTAATTTTCGGCTGCAATTGGGTAGACAGAAATAAGACAGACAAGTTCACTCGGTGTAGACGGCAGCAATGACTCAACTATTGATCCACGAGCATTACGCTTTCCTGAAAGACCTTGGAATCCAAGAAGTCAACCCTGGTGCATGTGCCGGACCTAACAACTGGAGTTCAAGCAAAGGAAGAGAACTTCTTGACGTTATCACACCGATAGACGGATCCACGATCGCGCGAGTTGCATTGGCATCAGAGGAAGATTATCAACACGTCATCCAAGTTGCCCACGAAGGATTCCTAAAGTGGAGGACAATCCCCGCTCCACAGCGAGGACAGATAGTAAGAGAGATTGGAGATGAGCTTCGAAGGCTGAAGGAACCTCTTGGAAAACTCATAACGCTTGAAATGGGAAAAATCTTCGCAGAGGGAAAGGGGGAAGTGCAGGAGGCGATTGATATTGCCGATTTCGCAGTAGGGCTATCTCGTCAACTCTATGGGTTGACCATGCAATCAGAACGACAATCACACAGAATGTATGAACAATGGCAACCATTGGGCGTTATTGGGATAATCACCGCGTTCAACTTCCCGATAGCCGTATGGTCATGGAATTCGATGATAGCAGCCGTTTGTGGAGACACGATGCTGTGGAAACCATCATCAAAAACACCGCTCTGTGCAGTTGCCATACAACACGTTGTGAATAGGGTTATAGAGAAGCACGGAATGGAAGGGATCTTCACCACTATAATTGGAAAAGGATCGATCGTCGGAGAGAAACTGATCAACGACAAGCGAATAGCACTCATCTCAGCGACTGGGTCAACACAGATGGGCAAGAGAATTGCAGAAGCAACCTCGAAGAGACTAGCGCGGAGCATTCTGGAACTGGGAGGAAACAACGCGATCATAGTCGCTGAGGACGCAAATCTTGACATGACAATAAGGGCAATTCTCTTCGGAGCCGTTGGAACGGCTGGACAACGCTGCACAACGACTAGACGGCTAATAGTACATGAGAGCATCATCGAAGAGCTAACTCAGAAACTCGTCAAAGCATACGACCAAGTACGTATAGGTGATCCTCTAAATTCTGAAACTCTAATGGGTCCTCTCGTCGACCAAGACGCTGTTGAAACGATGATGAAAGCTCTACAGCTTATTCCACAACAGGGCGGACGAATTGTAGCAGGCGGTAAGAGGATAGAGAGACCCGGGTTCTACGTCACACCTACAGTAGTACGTGTGCCAGGTAACACGGAATTAGTCTGCGAGGAAACTTTCGCACCTATACTGTACATCATGCCTTACAAAAACCTAGAAGAAGCAATCAAACTGCACAATGAAGTACCCCAAGGCCTTTCCTCTGCAATATTCACAGAATCGTTGAAGAACGCGGAGAAGTTTCTATCCGCATCCGGAAGCGATTGCGGAATAGCAAACGTGAACATCGGCACTTCAGGAGCCGAGATAGGGGGTGCATTCGGAGGAGAGAAAGAGACGGGTGGAGGCAGGGAATCCGGGTCAGACGCGTGGAAACAATACATGCGCCGTCAGACAACAACCATCAACTGGAGTAACGAACTACCTCTAGCCCAAGGAATTAAGTTCGGCGAATAATACGGCGGTCAATAGATCCCTCTAATTCGCTCCTATCACAAACTAAAAACCAGGCACGTCAGGCGATTTGAACGTGATCGACCTGATAGTAGCGTTTAGCGAGCATCCGAGTCTTGTCGATTGTTCTACCGTTCTTTCCTATTGCTAACGCTTTATCCTTTGGTTCTACTTCAACAACCACTATCTTACGATCTGGCCGTTCAGTTATTCGAACTTCCTTAACTTTAGCTGGGGCTAAGCAACTTTTCACTAAGCCTTCAATGGTATCCGCGAATTCGACTACCTCTATTGGCTTGCCGGTCATGTTTCGAAGTGCATTGATGTTCTTCCCGCCTTTCCCAATAGCCAGACCCATCTCTCCAGCTTTCGCGATGAAGATTACTCTGTCGCTATCGATTATGCAGTCGTTTGCGGTTGCTCCTGTAATATTCTCGAATAGAGCTATGAGGCGCATTTCTTCCATGCTGAGTTTGATTCTTGAAGTAGCCATTGCTATTGCACGGCCAACTTCATAATTTCCGAATCACCGGGTTCCTTGATTGTGAGGGCGGATACAACAAAATTCTTGCCGCATGCTGAACCAAGATCGATGCTCGTTCCGGCGTAGATATGAACTGGGACTGATGATTGTTTTGCGTAGTACACTATATCTTTTCGCTCGTTCTCAGGGCAATTGGCGGCTAAGATCAGCAATTTGGCCCTGGCGAATTTGGCTGAATCTAACGCTTCCTTAGCTCCGAGCGCAACTTTACCCGTTCTCAATACTATCTGTATCTGTTTGTTTACGTCGATCTTTACGGATTGCATCTATTTCCCTGCCTTTTCTGGCATCAACATGTAGACTTCTATAAGCCCTGTGCCCATTGGTACTTGCTGTCCAACTATAACGTTTTCAGCTACTCCGCGGAGCGTGTCCCTCGTCCCTTTAATGGCGGCATCGACGATCGTTGGAATAGTAATTTCGAAAGCTGCCTTTGCCAGAGTGCTTGCCTTTTCACCGCTCACACCGTGCCTTCCGACCTGTAATACTTCACCAGAGGCGGTCATGGCGTCTGCAACTAGCATTACGTGTCGCACGTCGACGTCTAAACCCTGCTCTTCGAGCACAGCTGAGGCTTCCTTAATGATCACGTTCCTTGCAGCTTCAATTCCCAAAACCTCGGCTACTTCGTGCATGTTGTTTGATGTTGTTCGCATGGGGTCAACGCCTTCTGTATCGAGAGTTTGTTCGAGGTTTGATCCTTCAGTTTTAATCACCCATTCACTCTTGTCGCCTGTCTTCTCCTCCATGACGAGTGCGCGTTTCACTTGTGGAATACCCTTCACGTGCATGAGGGGTAGGCGTAACACTAGCCTGTTGAATTGTGCAATATCCATCTCCTTTGGCATTATGTGGACGGTATTCTTTTCCACTTCAACTTCGCATCCTCCTGGTGTTACGGCTGCTTTGATATCCTTGAGGGTGACATCCCTCTCCTTCATCCCATCGTTATTTAGCGTGACAACAATCCGCATCTTCGTGATGTCGGATTCGATGCTGGACGCAATATCTCCAAGTGTTGTGTGGGTGATTCTAGTCGCAACTTCTTGGGCCTTTTCGCGACTCGTGCGGTATTTCTTGTTCAGGTATACGACCATCATGGGAGTAGATGGGATCTTTCTTGCATCTACAATCTCGATGAGTCTAGGCAGACCCAACGTGACGTTTTGTTCTCTGACTCCTGCGAAGTGGAATGTTCTGAGAGTCATTTGGGTACCGGGTTCACCGATGGACTGTGCGGAGACGATGCCGGCGGCTTCGCCTGGTTCAATCATAGCTCTGCGATAATTCTTGGCAGCTTCTTTGACGGCCTGGTCCACGCCTTTTCGGGTTAGCTTTGCCTTGAGTAGACTGTTCTGTAATTGGTCAGACAAGCTAGGAGTCAAGTCGGCTCGAACTTCCGCAATCTTCTTCTCTACGTACTGTTTGCTTGCTTTCTCGCCTTTCTCCATTGTCAGCTCGACGCGTTCAACTAGGCGTTCCGTGTTCACGGCTTTGCCGTGATCGCTCTTTGCGGTGTCAACTCCGTCTTCTCCATATCTGAATTGGATTATGTCTCCTCTCGAGTCTCGAACAGTTTGGTCATACTCGACTCTGATGTGTTCCAGAGCGTTTATCAAGCGTCTTTGCATGTATCCGCTTTGCTGTGTCCTGACAGCAGTGTCCACCAGACCCTCTCTTCCGCCCATTGAATGGAAGAAGAATTCGATTGGTGATAGTCCGTCTTGGTATGAAGAGTACACAAAGCCTCGTGCTTCGGCGCGTTTGTCACCTCTTTCGAAGAAGGAGAGCGCCCTGTCCCGGTAGCCTCTTGTAATTCTCTGTCCGCGGATTGATTGTTGACCAACGCTGGCAACCATTTGAGCGATGTTGAGCATGGATCCGCGCGCCCCGGTTTTCGTCATGATAACTCCGGAGTTGTCAGTTTCAGTCATCAGGTATTGCTCTGCTAACTCTCCAGCTTGGTCTCGAGCTTTGGAGAGCTCATCCATTATTCGGAGCTCTAGTGATTCTTCGATGGATCTTCCAGGCAACCGTTCGAGTGTTCCTCTGTCATATTGTCCAATTAAGTCGTCAACACGCTCTTCAGCTTTCTTTATGGATTTTGATATTTTATCTCTCACACCGCTCGAGAGATCAAGTTCATTAATTCCGTAAGAGAAGCCGCGAAGGGTGATGAAACGGTCAAGTACTTTCATCAGGCTGTTGAGAAACTCTCTACCTTTTTCAGGGCCGTTATCCTTAACGATTCTATGAAACAGAGTTTCGGATCGTTCCGCTCCGATAGTGTTCTTGTCAATTACTCCTTCAATCAGAGAGCCGTCCTTGACGATTACAGTCTCACCATCTTCCTTAGTTACCATGCTTGACCTAGCAACAAAGCTGAATTCTTTTGGTAGGAAGAGACTGAAGATTTGCTTTCCGCTCCATAACTCTATGGGGCGTTTAATCTCAGGCGTTGGAAGTTCCCCGGAATATCGAGCTGCGGTCAGGATTTTTCCGACTTCCTCTTTGCTAAGGTATGTCGACTTTCTTGTCAGAAGGTAGGCTGCGCTCAGGAGGTCAGTCTTTGCACCGATTATTGGGCCACCGTATCTAGGGGATAAGATTTGGTCCTGCACTTGCATTAGCAGTTTCGCCTCAGTCCGTGCCTCTTCTCCTTGAGGTACGTGAAGGTTCATCTCGTCTCCGTCGAAATCCGCGTTGTATGGCGGGCAGACGCAAGGGTTGAGTCGGAAAGTCTTGTAGGGTAAGACTTTGACTCTGTGAGCCATTATTGACATTCGGTGAAGTGATGGTTGCCTATTGAAAAGGACGATATCGTTATCTCTTATGTGCCTCTCAACTACGAAACCGGGTTGAATCGCTTCAGCTAGGCTCTCGCGTTCTGTTACAAATTCAAGCCGAACTCGCCGTCCATCTGGTCGAACGATATAAAGTGCGCCGGGATACTGGTCGGGTCCATTTCGAATTAGGTTCTTGAGTTCATCAATATTCCAAGGGGTGACGCGTTCTGGAATCGTAAGCCTCTGGGCTACATCAATCGGAACACCAACCTCATTGATGTCAATGTTGGGATCGGGGGAGATAACGGTTCTAGCTGAGAAGTCCACACGTTTTCCGGAGAGGTTCCCTCTAAATCGGCCTTCCTTACCTTTCAGTCGTTGCGTTAGAGTTTTTAGAGCTCTTCCAGATCTATGGCGGGCCGGTGGTAACCCAGATACTTCGTTGTCGAAGTATGTGGTAACGTGATATTGAAGTAGTTCGTGCAGTTCCTGGATGATGTTTACCGGAACACCCGATTCAAGTGCCTCTCGAAGTTTCTGGTTGATTCGTATGATGTCGACTAATTTGTGCGTCAGGTCGTCTTCAGAACGGATACCGGACTCTAACGTGATTGATGGCCTTACTGTGACTGCTGGGACTGGAAGCACCTGCAAGATCATCCATTCTGGGCGCGCAGCGGTTGGCTCCATTCCTAATAATCGAAGGTCGTCGTCGGTAATCCGCTCAAGCCTCTCCCGAATTTGACTTGGATTCAGACGTGAAGCTCCGCCGTCTATCATCTCATGAAACGTTGTGGGTTTACCGTGTTCGATTGGGTACTGTCGGGCTCCGCAATGTGGACATTCTTGGCTCTTCTTCGCATCTTTCATCACGGTCTCATAGAATGTGGAGGGAATCTCGTTGAGCTGCTTCTGTTCCTTCTGCATTAACTCATTATACGATTTGATTTTGTCGGCGGAGAGCAGGATGCGCCCGCAGTTCCGGCAGGTGACTTGAAGTAGCTTGTGGAGGAGTTTTGCGAACGCGACGTGAACGACTGGTTCAGCCAATTCAATGTGTCCGAAATGTCCGGGGCAAGCTGAGGCGGTGTTTCCGCAAGTCTTGCATTTCTGCCTAGGTTCTAAGGTTCCAAGCCTTCCATCCATCAGGCCTGACACGATGGGAACGCCGTCCTCATCGTAAGTGTCGGCGGTTTGGATTTCTACGGCTGAGAGTCGTCGAATATCACTCGGTGCGATGAGTGTGAAATGGATACTCCCGATTACTTTTGTTGCTTCATTTGCTATTGACATTTCATGCACGCTCCGACACTTCTAGACGGGGCGCCACTCCAAGCGCCATTAATTCTTGCAATAGGAGCTTGAAGGCGTATGACAGTTGCACTGGGGAGATTGCGGCTTTGTCTCCATCTATACGGCAAATGTACTTGTTCTGTTTAACGTCATGATATGCAAGCAACCCGCATGTTTCACAAATCATAACAGTATACTTGTCAGATTCTTCAAGAAGTCGATCTCTCAGTAATGCTGAAGCTCCATGTCCGATCAAGCAGTCGCGTTCCATTTCACCGAACCTTAGACCGCCGCCTCTTGCTCGCCCTTCTGTCGGTTGTCTCGTCAGCATTTGGACTTGGCCACGGGCACGTGCGTGCATTTTGTCTGCGACCATGTGGTGGAGTTTCTGATAGTAAACTACTCCCACGAAGACGTCGGCAACAAGCTTCTTCCCGTCGACTCCATTGTAAAGTACTTCTCGTCCACCATGTTCGAATCCTAACTCGAGTAGGGCATTTCGTAAAGCCTCGGGTCCCTCGTTGCTGAACGCAGTACCGTCAACGGGTTCGCCGCGTAGACTCGCCACTTTCCCGGCAACGGCCTCAACGAATTGGCCAATAGTCATACGTGATGGGATGGCATGGGGATTGATGATTACGTCTGGGACGACTCCCTGCTCAGTGAACGGCATGTTTTCGTGTGGAATGAGTGTTCCTATGACTCCCTTTTGTCCGTGTCTGGAAGCGAACTTGTCTCCGAGTTCAGGAATACGCGTATCGCGAACACGCACCTTTACGAGGCGATTTCCCTCAATAGATTCGCTTAGGAACACGGAGTCGACGATTCCTTCCTCCGAAGGACGCATGCCTACTGAGGAATCCCGTTTTGTTGGACCTTTCACCTCAAACTCTCTATATTCTTCAAGGAACCTTGGCGGGCTTGTTCTTCCTATCAATACTGTGTTTCCTGCGACTTCAGACTCGACAGCGATTACACCATCCTCCTCGAGCAGGCGGTAGTATCGATCGCCTCGGTAACCTCTGATCCCTGCCTCTGGAACTTCGAATTTATCACGCAAACCGCCGAGGTATTGCCTACATTCTCCCTCGTACACTCGGTAGAATGATGAACGGAAGAGGCCTCTATCAACTGATGATCTGTTGATGATGATTGCGTCTTCCATGTTGTAACCTTGGTAGCAGAGTAGGGCGACAACACAATTCTGACCGGCTGGTCTGCTATCATATTTGATTATCTCCATCGGCTTTGTCTTAATCACCGGTACTTGTGGGTAATGCAGAATGTGCCCACGAGAGTCAACTCGGTTCGCGTAGTTGACCGCAAAAACGCCTAACGCTTGCTTTGCCATCGCTGATTCATACGCGTTTCGTGGTGATTGATTATGCTCAGGGTAAGGGATTAGAGATGCGCATATTCCCAGAATCGTGTACGGAGCGATTTCAAGATGTGTTGTTCTCTCACTTATTCTGCCCGGCGCGTCAGCAATTAGGGCATTCTCTTCCTCATCGGCATCTAAGTATTCGATAACACCCCGGTCTACGAGGTCTTCCCATCGAAGTTCGCCGCGCTGTACGCCTTCGACGTGTTCTCGTGTAAGTCTGGGTTTGGAATTGTCAACGATGACGAGAGGTCGTCTAACTCTGCCCATATCACAGTTCACGTAAAGTTCCGGGCGTCCATGTTCCACTTGGGGAGGTGAGTAAGCGATATTCACTTCCGAACTTATCTCGGCGGCTCGCCGCATTCGTATGAGTTCTTGGGCCATCTTTTCAGCGTCGCGAACGTATCCCGCAATCAATCCGTCAACGAAGACTTTCGCTCCCGTCTCTCTCAGTTTTGCGTCGGCTTCTTCCACTGGGACAGCGCCAAGTCGTCTAACCTTTGAAACGAAATCTCTAGAATCCACTCCGATTGAGATCACCGCGCTGAGCGCGAGATTCTTTACAAGTCCACAGTTTGATCCTTCGGGTGTTTCACTTGGGCAAAGTCTCCCCCAATGTGTGGGGTGAAGGTCTCTTGCTTCAAGGTTGGGTTGGCTCCTGCTCAGTGGTGATTGCAATCGTCTAAGATGACTAAGCGTTGAGGCGTAATTGGTTCGGTCAAGTAGCTGGGTTACCCCAACGCGGCCTCTAACCCAGTTGCCTGTTGCAATTGCATGTTGAATTCTCTCAGTAATTATTCCGGGGCGAATGGCGTTGCCGATTGATAGTTCAGCATGTCTGCGTATCGTTATTCGTTCTAGTTGATATTTCAAATCGCGAATTAAGTTTCGGAAAGATATTCGGAAGAGTTCTGCAAGCAATGAACCAGCAAGCTTCAGACGCTTGTTAGCGTAATGGTCCTTGTCGTCTGGTTGTCGCATTCCTAGCTTAAGTTCGATTACTCGACAGACAACCTCCGCGAGCTCTGCAGCTTTTTCCTTGCGATCTTCAGGATTTCGACCTATGTGGGGAAGGAAGTTTCGGTCAACCGCGGCCTCCGCCTTCTTCAATCGATAGTCTTCAACTTGGCCTGGAGCTAGTCTGTTACCAATGTACAGTAGCGCGTCTCTCTGCGTCACGACTCCAATTGACTTCTCGAACGTTTGGGCGATCTGATTCTGCACGGTCTCGTCGGTGGAGATCATCTGGGCAATCTTGGCGTCTTCTTCGTATCCTAGAGTCTTCATCATCACGACTATGGGTATGTCGGAAGGGACACCCGGCATCGTAATGTAAATCGCGCCGTCAGTTTTCAATGTAACTTCAGTGCGGGCTCTGAATCCGACTGTGGTCGAGAAGATCTTCGCCTTGTACGTGGGATGGACTCCGGTCTGTTCTTTATCCACGAGAATTCGATTTGCCGCCAAGTCCTCGAGGGCTACTACAACCCTCTCGGCGCCGTTAACGATGAAATATCCGCCCGGATCTAAAGGATCTTCACCAATACTGATCAACTCCTCCGATGTCATTCGGGCGAGTGGACAGATCTTAGAGCGTAACATTACTGGAAAGTCACCGATGTAAACTATCTCAGTTTGTCCTTCACGCTCCCCAATAACTGGAGTCATCTCAAGATGAAGAGGAGCAGCGTAGGTAAGATTACGGATGCGCGCTTCAGTTGGAAAGATCTGTCGTTCAGAACCATCAACTTCCGTTACCCGCGGAGTTCCAATCTCGATCTTTCCTAACTTAATCTTAAGCGGATAGTCTTCAATCTCAATAGGGATTTCACCAGTCTCGTCAACTATGGCCTGTAGACCCGTCTCGATGAACTCGTTGTACGAATCTACGTGCTGCCTGACGAGACCCTTCTCCTCCAGGAATCGCTTAATCAATTCCCAGATTTGCGGACTAACCATCGTGCTTGAAACAGACATATTATTTCACTAACCTTCAACAACATAACGATAAACTACAACTTCGCCGGCGGTGGCGCTCTTCCGAGTGACCCTCAAGATGTCACCGGGCTCTGCTTTCAGAGCTTGAGAGGTGGGATCGCTAGCCTTGATGTAAGGCAGCTGGTGAGGCTGGATATGCAGCCCCTCCATTAGTTCAGAAGCCTCCTTCTTTGAAAGTAGTTCATGCATAGGAACAAGTTGATGTTCGAACAGGTCGTAGGACCTTACTTTTTCGGCATCTTTCAATCTAGGCATACTCTTCACGTAGAAAAGGTTCAAGGGGCCCTCAAGGTGAGCCTTACCGAAACTTTCCTGTGAACCACTCTGACGGACGCTAATAAAGTTTGATCATTTAGATGCTACGCTAATCATACGCAACGCCCGAAAGCTGCTGCGTACGTGAAAGCTTTGGGCCCATTATTATTGTGTGTCGGAGGTCACTTATTTAGTTCACGTTAGTCGCGTTGACGCTGCAAGGTCAGCGTTACTTATGGTGCAGTAGAAGTTTATGAAGCTCTACCAGCTTTACGCGTGACTCATCATATCATTCTCATTAAGCTTGACATGGCATTCAGGACTCAAGTTCGAAGCCCAAATCAATGACCGAATGATCCAGTTAAATTCAGTCGAGCAAATGGGTTCCGCGTTTACCCCGATGGAACTCTTCCTAGTCTCGCTGGCTGGATGTACCGCTATGGACGTGCAGCATATTCTGGAAAGGCAACGTCGGAAGATTGAACACCTCCAGATTACCGCAATGGCAAGCGAAGAAGATCCCCGATCGTTTGAGTCTATCAATCTTGAGTATGTAGTCAAAGGGGTGAATATCAGAAAGGTCGCTGTTGATAGAGCAATCCTACTCTCGGAAGAGAAATATTGCTTAGCGAGAGCAATGGTCAAAGAT
>Ga0187772_10001073_pt1 | contig 12725 bp, 12 predicted proteins | sample 0116_SJ02_MP15_2_FD_133137 | JGI IMG/M metagenome (GOLD analysis project Ga0187772, IMG submission 133137) | Tropical peat soil microbial communities from peatlands in Department of Meta, Colombia - 0116_SJ02_MP15_20_MG | ecosystem: Environmental > Terrestrial > Soil > Wetlands > Peat | place... | reverse complement strand
GGAAAGGGGGCATGAACCTATCGAGGCACTGGCATGGCCGGTCGGAAGGGGGCGGGTTCAGCACGGCCCTCGGCGCGGGAGTTCTCTCGGCCGGAACCCACGGTCCGGCCGTTCTGAGCGCTCAGGTCCCGGCTGGGCGCGCTCTGGAAAGCACGTTGTACAGGAGGGGGATCCCCCCGACCGGGACGGGCCGTCGGTCGCGCAACGGTCCGACGGTGGCCCCCTTTTCGCAGGTCAGCTGGTAGTGCTTCCAGTCCTCGAGCCGCTCGCCTTCGCCTTGGAGGCGAAAGACGAAGTCGAACACGTCACGGTCGTTTCGGGGAGGGCGATAATGGCCGACCATCACCGAGAAGCCGAGCTCTTGGTGGAGGGCCAGGATCGACCCCACCTGTTCCGGAGCGAACGTCTCGGAGGCCTGCTGAACCTCAGAGACCGCAACAACCCCCGGGTGGCCGTTGGGCACTTGGGAGGCAATGATTTGCTGCGACAGGTCCGGCAACCGAAGGAATTCCGCGAAGCGGCTTCGCGATTCGGGCGGTTCTTCCGTCGAGATCATCTTCGACAACGAATCCGCCATCGCCCCCTCGTTCGGTTCCAGCGGACGCGCTGGGTCGACGAGCCAGAGCCGATCCTGAGGGATCCAGCCGAGGCGCACGGGGTCGCAGGGGGTCCTCTCGGTGGCGGGCGGGCTGAACTCGACCCAGTGGAATCGTGGATTCGTCCGCGAGGCGAGGGCGAACAGCGTGAGGCGAACCAAGGGCCGGGACGGGCCGAAGACGAGCACCGAATGGGGTTGATGAAAGAGGGTCCCGGGAAAGAGCGAGGCCCCATCCTGGCCGGGGTCGGCGAAAGGTCGGTTCGCGTCGCGGCCGGGCACACGGTGGAGCGGATCGGAGGGAGGTGCGGGTGGGTCCGCACCGTCCGTTGAGTCCGAGTAGAGCGCGTGCGGACAGGCCCCCAGTCCGTAAGGTGCCCGCGGGTCCCAGGGAAGGGGTGGGAACATGGTCGTCGGATCAGGTCAGCGCAGGGCTGGGTGAAGCCGTAATGCCGAACCTGTTCGGGTATCCGAACGGGTTCGGTGCGACCCGAAGGTACCCGTTGCCCTCGCATGGGCTTCCGAACGACCCACCGCAGGATTCGTGAGCGAGACGCGGGGAACGGGGTACTATCGGCGGCTCAACGAGCTTATAACCGGAGCCCCAATACACGGTCGAACGTGGGTCAACGGGGTGGAGCTGCCTCCAAGGTCGTGGCGACAATGGTCCCCAGGACACCCCCACCGGAATCCTCCCCCAATCGCTCCGCCGAGGCGACGCCGGGGAGCTCGACCGCGAGCCGTATCGAAAGGCTGCGGGCGCAGGAGCCGGCTGACATCCCCGAGGATGGCCTGCTGCTCGCGATCCTGAAGATCCGAATCCCCGAGAAGGGACCTTGGACGGGAGCGTTCACCCGGGCGCACCCGGGACTGTTCCTCGACGTGATGAACCGATCCGAGGTGACCGAAGACGTCTCCGTCTCCGACTACTGGATCGGGGGCCGCCCACCCGGGGTGTGGGCCCGGGAGATTTCGGGCTACCCGGACGTCGTGAAAGTCGAGAGCCTCGCGGAGGTAGGGGAAGGGAGCATCTACCGGATCACGTACCGGAACCCCCCGATCATCTACCTTTATCGCAAGCTCCGTCTGCCGCTCCATTTCCCGCTCCGCATCCAGGCCGGTTACATCCACTGGGAGGTGGCGGCCCGACGCTCCGAGCTGGATGCGATCGTCGAGTACGCCCGCCAGGTCGACCCGGAGTTCCAGCTCGTGTCGATCCGTCGGCGGCCCCTTCGGACCCACCTACCGGAGTTGACGGACGCGCAGCAACTGCTGTTGACCAAGGCGATGGCGGCGGGCTACTTCGCCGTGCCGCGCGCGATCACGCTGACCGACCTCGCTCGACAGATTGGCCGGAGCAAATCGTCGGTCTCCGAAGCGATCGCGGTCATCGAGCGGAAATTGCTCGAGAGCGCGCTCCGGCCCACTGCGATCGGCGCGCGATAGCCGCCCCCGCGTCCCGCCCGCCGAGCACGGGAGCTATTTTCCCTCGACCTCCGCCATCGAGTGCGGGAATCGGACCGGCTCGAACCGGAGCGCCCCCCCGGGGACCGACCACGAAAACAGCTCGATGTCGAACTCACCCGCCCGCACCGCAGGGTCGTTCGCCGCGCGGGCGCGTGCCTCCTCGACCGGCCCGAGGTAGATGCAGACCCCCGCAACATTCGAGCCCGGCGGTCCTTGCACCGGACCAGCGGCGAGCAGATGGCCCTGCGCGTGCAGCTTCGCGAGGAACGCGAGATGCGCGTCCTGCAAGGAGTTCCTCTCCGATTCGGGCCGGGGCGGTCGGTTGGCGCGTCGCTCCAGGAGCAGGACGGTCCAACGGTCGAACTCCATCGTGCGCCTCACACGGCCGGCCGTGCCGGGGAAGGTTTCGTCGATCTCGCGCATTCCGCGACCCACGCCCGCACGCGCGCGTCGACGAGGGCGAGCGGTAGCGCTCCCTCTTCGAGAACACGGTCGTGGAAGGAGCGAGGGTCGAAGCGGTCCCCGAGGACCTGTTCGGCGTGGTCCCGAAGTTCGCGGAACTTGAGCTGCCCGATCTTGTAGGCGAGGGCCTGCGCCGGCCACACGATGTACCGGTCGACCTCGACCGCGATATCCACCTCGCTCTTCCCGGTGTTCTCCCGCATGAAGCGGATCGCATCATCGCGGGACCACCCGAGCGCATGGAGGCCGGTGTCGACGACGAGCCGGACCGAACGCCACATGTCGAAAATCTGCCGGCCGACGAGAGAATAGGGGTCGCGGTAGAGCCCGAGCTCCTCGCCGAGGCATTCGGCGTACAACCCCCATCCCTCCACGAACGCCGTGGGTCCCGTGAAGCGACGGAACTCGGGCAGGTCGTCCACCTCCTGGGCGAGCGCGATCTGGAGGTGGTGACCCGGCACGGCCTCGTGCAGGCAGAGCGGCTCCATCTCCCATCGCGGACGGGCACGGAGGTCGTAGGTGTTCGCGTAGAAGGTCCCGGGACGCCCCGTCGCCGGAGCCCCGGGCATGTAGAATGCGGTCGGCGAGCTCTTCGCGCGGAACTCCGGCACGGGCTGGACGCCGTACGGAAGACGGGGCAGCCGCCCGAACAGCCGGGCGAGGCCGGGGTCGGTCTTCTTGGCAATGACGCGATACCCATCCACGAGCGAATCCGGATCGGTGAAGAAGAACCGGTCGTCCGTCCGCAGGAACTCGAGGAAGTCCTCGAACGACCCGCGGAACCCGGTCTTCGCCATCAGGGCCTCCATTTCACCGTGAATGCGGCGAACCTCGCGAAGGCCGGTCTCGTGGACGTCCTGCACGGACATTGACGTCGTCGTCTGGACTCGGACGAGATGCTGGTAGAGCGCGGCTCCGTCTCGCTGGGAGGCCACGCCCGGGGCCGGTCGGCACGCGGGCAGATAACTCGACTCGAGATATTCGAGGAGGCGTCCGAAGGCGGGGAAGATTCCCTCGCGGTACGCCGCCTGCGCGCCCTCGGCGAGCCGCCGTCGATCCGCGTCGTGGATTCGTTCGGGCCACTCGACGAACGGCCTCAGGAGAGGGCTCGCGAGAGGTTCGGTCGGCGCGAGACCGCGGATCTGGTCGGGAACCCCGCGCACGGCGACCCGGTGGGGGGTAAATCCATCTCGCAGGCCGGCCTCGAGAAGAACGCGGTTCTGGTCCACCGCGGTACCGAGCGCCCTCAGTCGACCCAGAAGGTGCTCATACTCCCCCACGTTGCTCTTCGGTTGGATCTCGACCACTTCGGAGGCGGTGAGATGGATTCCGTCCATCTGGTTGATGGGGACTCGCAGATTGTGGGGCTCCCCGAGCTGGAACGGCAACGGGTCGAGGCCGAAGGCGAGCCCCCGTTCGGCGTCCTCGAGCAGCCCCAGGTAGAGGTCGTAGCTCGTCCGCTCTCGCGTCGGAAGGCTGGCGGCATCAAAATCTCGCAGCGCGCGGTGAGTCTCGGAGAGGTGACGGCGGCGCTGGTCGATTCCCGCCGGTGAATCGTCGGTCCACCGGTCGTCGTGACCCGAGACGCCGAAGCTGGTCGCGAGCTCCGGGTACTCGGTCAGCCACCGATTCCAGTCGTCCCGAAGGAAGGCACGGAATGCTTCGACGCCCGAGTTCTCCACGATAACCCCGAATTCCCGGCTACGGCCGATGCCGTGAATGGGAGGCAACAGCTCCCGGCCCTATTTAGGCGGACGCGCACGCGTCGGCGTGGGTCGGGCGCCCACAACCCCGCGTGCGGAATCGATAACACGGATAAACCGGCACGGACTCCCCTGGCCCATGCCCCGTCGCTCGGTCAGGTTTCTGTATTCGGGAATCCGGGTTCGTGACCTCGACCGGTCGCTCCGGTTCTACCGCGCGCTCGGATTTCGGGTCCGCTCGAGGGGGCGGATGGGTCATGGGGGCGAGTGGGTGCATCTCGTGTTCCCGGGCTCGCGGCACCGACTCGAGCTCAACTACTATCCTCCCGAAAATCGGTTCTACGAACCGTTCCGACCCGGGTCTGAGTTCGATCATTTCGGGTTCCACTCCCCGGACGTCGTTGGGTGGCGGCGGAGAGCGGTACGGGCCGGTGGTCGAATCGTCGAGGATTTCGTGGACGGTCGGAACCGGCTCGTCTACGTGAATGACCCGGATGGGGTCTGCCTCGAAGTCTTTGGGCCCGTCCGTCCGCCCCACCGAGCAGCACGCCGAAAGAAAGCGAGGTAGGACGACCTACCTTCGGTCGTTCCGGAGCCGGCGCTCTTGGTGGGGTGACCTCCATCTCTTAGTAATCGGAACGAATGACGGCGCCGTGACCGCGGCATCCCGCCCGTCGTACGAGAGGTACGCTCAGCACTGGAACTACGGAGCCCTCGCATGGCTCCGACCCGGGGAATTGGTCTACATCACGGACCTTACCGGCCAGGGGAACATCTGGCGTCAGCGCGTGGGACCCCGGGGGGAGCCGGGTCCTGCACGGCCGCTGACGGCGTTCACGGACCGGTCGGTCCGGGTGGTCCTCCCGACCCCGGACGGCCGCTCGGTGTTCTTCTCGGCAGACCAGGGTGGCGATGAGCAGATGCAGATTTTCCGAATCCCCGCCCAGGGCGGCGACCCCGTTCCGCTGACGAACGACCGGAAGGTCCGCCACGAGCTCTTTCGGGGCGGGGTGGACCCCCGGGGTCGTCGGCTTCTGTGGGTCGACAACGGCCGGGATCCGACCGATATGGACGTCGTGGTCCTGGACCTCGCTCGCGGGACGACCGTGCGCCCCCTCCCTCCGAAGGAAGTCTGGTCGAACCCGATATGGGACCCGTCCGGACGTCGCTTCTCGGTCCTTAAGCTCCACAGCAACACGCGGGTTCACGCCTTCGTCCACGACCTCGCGCGGAAGACGACGGTCGAGGTGGTGCCGCACACCACCGACGAGGCGGTCGTGGCCGAAGGGTGGAGCCAGGACGGACGCTCCCTCCTCGTGCGGACCGATGTGGGACGGGAGTTCTCGCAGCTCGAGTTGGTGGAGGTGGCCACGGGGAAGCGGACGGTGCTCGCGGCCCCGAACGCCGACGTGGAGGAGGCCCGCTACCTGCCGCGCGGCTCCACGCTCCTTTACTCCGTGAATCAGGGAGGGTACTCCTATCTCTACACGTCCCGACTTCCAGGCCGGCCGCGACGGATCACGTCGCTTCCCTCCGGACGTACTCGGGATTCGTGGGGGAGCTCGCTCGAGATCGCTCCCGACGGTCGTTCTGCCGCGGTGCTCTGGTCCTGCGGCTCGCGCCCCAGCGAGATCCTCTGGTTCCCGCTCGATCACGGACGCGCGGTGCAACTCACCGAGAGCATGGTCGCCGGGGTCCCGGGGGCTCCTCTCCCCGAACCGAAACTGATCCGGTTCCCCACGTTCGACGGCCGTAAGATTCCGGCGTTCTACTACGTGCCGAAGCATCGGCCCAAGACCCCCATGCCCGCCATCCTCTCGATCCACGGCGGTCCGGAAGCTCAGGAGCGTCCCGAGTGGATGTACTGGGGCCTCTACGCGTACTGGAATGCCTGCGGGATCGCGGTGCTCGCGCCGAACATCCGGGGCTCGACCGGGTACGGAAAGTCGTACCAGAAGCTGATCCATCACGACTGGGGCGGCGCTGAGCTGAAGGACCTCAAGGCCGCCGCCGAGTGGCTTCGGTCCCGACCCGAGATCGACCCCCAGCGACTCGGCGTCTTTGGCGGGAGCTTCGGCGGGTTCGCGACCCTGGGCTGCGTAACCCGACTGCCCGAGTATTGGAAAGCGGCGGTCGACGTGATCGGGCCATCGAATCTTCTGACGTTCGTCAAGACGGTGCCCCCGTTCTGGGTCCGGTTCATGAACGAGTGGGTCGGGGACCCCGATACCGAGGCGGAATTCCTTCGGGAGCGCTCCCCGATCACGTACATCGACAACGTCCGGGCCGAGATGCTGATCCTCCAAGGCGCGAATGACCCCCGGGTCAACAAGGCCGAGTCGGACCAGATGGTGGAACGTCTGCGCGCAAACGGGCGTTCGGTCGAGTACATGGTATTCGACGACGAGGGTCACGGGTTCACGAAGCGTGCGAATCTGCTCAAAGGGATGGGGGTCGCGGCCCGATTCCTTTCCGACCGGTTGACCGGATAGCCTCACGGCCTTCGACGGACGGCGGGGGAGGCCGGGGGTGAACCGATCGACCCGGTTCGCGGTCGCGTCAGCCCACCCGCTGAGCACCGCCGCCGGCCTCGAGGTCCTCCGTGCCGGGGGCAACGCGTACGATGCGGCGCTCGCGGTGAGCGCGGCCCTACCGGTGGTTCAGCCGCACATGAACGGGCTCGGTTCCGACTTCTTCGCGGTCATCCGGGACGGCTCGACTGTAGCGGTGAATTCGAACGGTCCGGCCGGCCGCGCGGTCGGCCCCGAGGTGTATCGAACGAAGCGTTTGGCTCGGGTTCCGGTGCGAGGACCGCTGTCGGCCATCACCGTGCCGGGATTGGTGGCCGCGTGGGGTCTTCTCGGGGACCGAGGTCGGTTGTCGTTCCGCCGGTGCCTCGCGCCGGCGATCCGGCTCGCCGCACGCGGGTTCCCGGCGAGCCGCAGCCTCGCCGACGCAGCGCGGCGCGTGCGTTGGGGGGACCAGGACTTCTACCGTCTCTACGGGTCGGTCCACGTGGGCCGGGCTCTCCGCCAACCATCCCTCGCCAACACGCTCGCCCGGGTCGCGGACGACCGAGGCCACGGATTCTACCACGGCGCCCTAGCCCGCGAGATCTGCCGGGACCTGGCGAGGAAGGGAGGTCTGTTGGAACCGGGCGACTTCGAAGAATTCTCCCCTTGGGTCGGTCCACCGGTGAGCATCCGCTACCGAGCTCATCGGGTATGGACGAACCCGCCCCCGAGCCAGGGCGCGACGGAGCTGATCTGGCTGAATCTCCTCGCTCGGCGGGAGCTGTCCTCGCTCTCGATGCCGGAGTTCTTGCGCGCCCTCGAGCGAACGATGCGCGTCGCGTACGAGTACCGCGCGAGAGTCATCGGCGACCCTTCCGTCCTGCGCTTTCCACGGTCGTTGCTCCGGCCCGGCGCGAGGTACCGGCCGGCCCCGGGCATGGTCCGGTCGAGCCGACCCGGATTCTCCGACACCACCGCCTTCAGTGTGTACGATGGACAAGTCGGGATCAGCGCCCTCCAGAGCAACTACCGCGGTTTCGGCTCGGGGGTCGCGGTGCGAGGGACCGGGATCACGCTCAACGACCGGGGGTCCTACTTCACGCTCGACCCGGCCCACCCGAACGTGCTCGCTCCGGGAAGGCGAACCTTTCACACCCTGATGGCCACGGTCGTCACCGGCCCGCGCACCGTTCTGTTCGGGTCGATGGGCGGGGACGTTCAACCCCAGATCAATGTGCAGGTCCTGACCCGGCACCTCGACCGCGGGGAAGGATTGCCCGAGGCGATTCGGGCCCCGCGCTTCGCATACCCCGCGACCATCTACGGTACCGCGGGGCTGTATCGGGAGCCGGGCCTTCCGATGGCCGGCGCCCGAATTCTTCGGCATGGTCCCGAGGCGTTCGGACATGCCCAGGGGATCTCCGTCGGCGAGGAGGTCGAAGTGGGGGTCGATCCCCGTGGTGATGGCCTCCTCCCTCTCCCTTCATAGGCAAGTTCGCCATGGGGAATCTCGACCTCCGGGCCCGGGCCGCCGAACTGGGCGCGCAAAGGGGTGAGATTTCCTAACTCATGCCGTACGTGGAGTACGATGAGGTCGAGGCAATCTGCCGGGACTGCGGCCGCGTGTTCCGGTCGGAAGACGCGCTCGAAGAACACCGCAACGAGGCTCATGCGTCGGCGGTGAATTCACCGGCCGAACCGGTCCGACCGAAGACCGTCAAGTGCTCGCTGTGCCGCCAGCGCTTCACGACGACCGCGGCGCTCCAGGAGCATACCCGGAAGGCGCACTCGAGCTGACCGTCCGTCGTCGGAGGGTCCGAGGACGTTCACCGCGCGTTCGCCCTCGGCGATGGGACCGGCTCCGATTCTTATGTAGGGGCGCAACGTCCCGAATGTGGGTCTTCTATGCCCGCTTCCAAGCAGAAGGGGAAGAGTCGCTCCGGTCCGAGGGGCGAGCCGGCACCCATCCCGCCGGGATTCGGCACCGTGACCGCCTACCTCTCGGTCGAGGGCGGCCTCGCGGCGATCGAGTTCTACAAGAAGGCGTTCGGGGCCCGTGAAGTCGTTTGCCGCCTGACCCCCAACGGTCGGCTCATCCACGGCCAGGTCCAGATCGGCGACACGATGCTGTTCCTGTCGGACGTGTTTCCGGACTCCGACACGGCGGCCCCGTCCTCGATCGGCACGACGACCGTCACGCTGCACATCTACACCGACGATGTCGACGCTCTCTGGGACCGGGCCGTGGCCGCCGGGGCGAAGGTCAGTTTGCCGCTCGAGAACCAGTACTGGGGCGAGCGGTACGGTAAGCTCGTCGACCCGTTCGGGCACCAATGGACGATGTCGATGCAGGTGAAGGTCGACCGCGAGGAGATGGCGGCGAAGCGCCTCGAAGCGGAAGCCGCGTACGCCCGCGAAGAGCGGCCGAGCCGCTCGCCCCGGTACGGTGACGCGTAGCCGGTCCATCGACGCGCTCGACTTCGGACCTCGGTCGTCCGCGGCGCCCGAGAGCTGAGGGTCGTTCCGGTCGTCGTCGGTCGCCGGCGGAGTTCATCACCCTCTCAGGGCGCCGAGCCGTCCGAAGCCCTCCGGACGGCCCCAAAAAGCTCTTGGACCGGGTTGTTCCACGGCAGCGAGAGGGGTTGCGCGACCTCGGAGGGGGCGTCGGATGACCGACTGGCTGAACATCGCGGTCTGGTCTCTCGTGGGCACCTGGGTGCTGGTGGTCGGCACGCTGCTCTTGATGCTCTGGCAGACCTTGCAGGCGCAGAAGCTCAACTCCGCGAACGCCGTGATGAACTTGCGGGAGCGATTCGACAGTCCCCGGATGCGAGCGTCCCGCCGCCACGTCAGCGAGCGACTGCTGAAGCGCGCGCATCAGGATATCTCCAACCTCGAGGTGATCACCTTTTTCGAACTGGTCGGCACCCTCACCCACCGCAAGGTCCTCGAGGACGACCTGGTCTGGGAAGCGTTCGGCGGCTGGGTGACCTCGTACTACTGGTCCCTGCGGAACCCGGTGGATATGATCGGGCAGCTGCGATCGGCGATGCGCGACCCGCTCATCTTCCACGAGTTCGAGTGGCTCCACGGGCGCGTCCAGGCCATCGACCGACAGCGAACCGGGTCGAGCGAGGCCGCCGGCCTAGCTCCCGAAGCCGAGGCGGAGCGGTTCTTGCTCCGGGAATCCGCGCTGGAATCGATTTGAGTGGCCCCCTACCCCATCGCGCGCATCCGGCGGAGGCCGACCGACCGCGAAGTTAATCGGGTCGACACCCCTTGCTCTTCTCCTCCGCGTATGAGCGAGCCGGAAGGCTCCCCGCGACCGCTCCCGGACCGGGCCACCGCCGGGAGGCTGTTGGCCGAGCGGCTCCGTCAGTATCGGGACGAGCGCCCGGTGGTGCTCGCCCTCCCCCGCGGCGGCGTACCGGTCGGGTTCGAGATTGCCACCCGACTCGGAGCGCCGCTGGACATTCTCATCGTTCGCAAGATCGGGGCTCCCGGCAACCCGGAATACGGATTGGGCGCCGTCGTCGAGGGGGGCACGCGGTACGTGGACGAACCCCGCGTGAGGGCCATCGGCCACACCGTGCGGGATCTGGGACCGTCCATCGCTCGAGAGACGGCCGAGGTCGAACGGCGTGCCCGAGAGTTCCGCTCGGGGCGGCCCCCGGCCGAGGTCCGCGATCGAACCGTCATTCTCGTCGATGACGGTGTCGCGACCGGAGGTACGGTGATCGCCGCGCTGGGCGCGTTACGGGGCCGTGGCCCTCGTCGCATTGTGGTGGCCCTCGGCGTGGCTCCTCCCGACACCATCGAGATCCTCCGCCGCGAAGTGGACGACCTGGTGGTGCTGCTCGCCCCCCGGATGTTCTTTGCCGTGGGCGAATGGTACCATCAATTTTCCCAGGTGAGCGACGCGGAGGTTCATGAGCTGCTCGAACGATCGCGAGGGCTGTCGGCCGCGACACCCCCCTGAGCCTGGACTCCCTGAATCGGTCCACCCTCCGACGCGTGCGGCGAGAGTGCATCTTCCGAAGGATCGGGAGTGTCCGAAGTGTCCGCGAGGACTCCCGCGAACGCCGTTCGTCAGCTTGGTTCGACGAAGTGGAATAAACCCCCGCTCCGGGTACATCCCTCCATGACCCCCTCCGGCGCCGCCCGAGAAAGGAAGCCCGCTGCGACGGGGCGGACGACCGGTCGGGCCCGACCGCCGTCCGCGACCTCGTTCGTGATCAACGTCAGCGTTCGCGATGTGATGAGCCGACATCCGATCACCGTGGGGCCCGATGCCACGCTCCTCGACGCGCTCGTGTTGATGAGGGGCCAGAAGGTCTCCGGACTCCCGGTCGTGAGCGAGCCGGGCAAGCTCGTCGGGGTCCTGAGTCAGCGGGACGTCGCTCGGACGCTCCGCTCCGCGGGCGGCATCCCCGAGGTGACCGGGCTCTTCGACCTATTGATGTTCGGGCTGTCGGAGCAAGCCGGCGTGAACGTTCAGGTCTTGCGTCGGATCCTCGAGGAGACGAACGTTCGGGACGCAATGTCGAGCCCGCCGATCGCCATCCCTTCGGACGCCTCCCTCGAACTCGCGGCCGAAGTCATGAGGGAGAACGAGATCAATCGAGTGCCCGTTCTCCGAGGGGACCGTCTCGTGGGGATTGTGACCCGGAACGACCTGGTTCGGGCCCTGGTGCACTCCTGAGCCCGCGGTGGCAAGCTCCCGGCCATCCTGAGCGCCTACGCACTTCGGGCGGTCGAACTTAGGGCGAGAATCACGTTCACCGGGACCTGGGCGTCGCGGAACACCCGCCCCACCGGGGCGAGCTCCAGCGCGGCCCGGAGCGTGGCCTCCACCTCGCTTCGGTCGGTCCGGCTGCGCACGCGCAGGGTTCCGTGGATCTCCCGAGGGCTCGAGTCGGTGGCCACCATCTCACCCTCGAGGACCAGTTTGACCCCGGAAAAATCGATCCCGCGCTTCCTGGCCAGCGTCACGAAAGCCGAGGTGACACTCCCCGCAAGCGAGAGCACGCTGAGCTCGAGGGAGGTCGTCCCGGCGCTCGTGCCTCCCCCCTCAGGAGGATGGTCGACGACCACCGAATGAGCACGGCCGTCCTCGAGGAGGATCTCATGTCCCCTACGCCAGGTGGCGACCGCCTGCATCGTTCGGACCTAGGGGGATGGGTGGAAGAACGAGAGGTCAAGCTGAGGTGACATCGCATCGTACCCTGGAGGTCTCGGGTCTCTCGCTGCCCCGTCACGGACGAGATGCTCTTAGCGCTCGCGGAAAGGCTGGCCGAGCGGCGGGTGTCAGACTCGGGCCATCAACCGTACGCTGGTCCCTCCGAACCACCCTCCGGGCCACGCCACGGCGAAGGCTCGGTCGGGAGCCACAAAGAGCTCGGAATCCACCGGCGGACTTTCCGACATCCCGAGGACGAAGCTGAAGACGGTGCCGTTCGGTTCCGACCCGTTGCCCCGGACGAGTCCCCCGTCGATCGAGTCCCAGTTCGTGACCCACAAGAAGAACGAGATGTTGTGGAAGAGGAACGACTCGGGGGTCGTGGTGTTGCTCAGGAGAGCCGGGCTGCGCAGCTTCACCATCGTGGTATAGTACGCTTCTCCCCCGATCGTCACGGTGGTCGGCTCGGAGTAGTTCGGTTTGAGGCCCGGGATGACTCCGCCGAACAGCAGCCCTCCGAACACCGCCATGATCACGAGTCCTATCACGAGGACTCGAACCTGCAGGCGAGACATCGGGTAGTCCGTGTCCAGGCTCATCGTAATCGAGGGCAACCCGAGGGATACGGGCCTACTAAGGGTTCCTTGATGGACCCGCTGGTCCCGGAGACTCTTTGAAGAGGCCCGGGGTCGTCGGTCGGCCATGCGGGGAGTGGCGGTCCGACAGTTTCGCGCCGAGCCCGAGACGATCGACCTCCCCGAGCCCGTTCCGGGGCCGGACGAACTCCTCGTGCGCATCGAGTTCGC
>Ga0187772_10001072_pt1 | contig 12726 bp, 11 predicted proteins | sample 0116_SJ02_MP15_2_FD_133137 | JGI IMG/M metagenome (GOLD analysis project Ga0187772, IMG submission 133137) | Tropical peat soil microbial communities from peatlands in Department of Meta, Colombia - 0116_SJ02_MP15_20_MG | ecosystem: Environmental > Terrestrial > Soil > Wetlands > Peat | place... | reverse complement strand
TGCTTCTTGCCGGCCTTCACATCGGGGAGCGCCGCGCGGACGTCGTCGAGGAAGACGCGGAGCTTCGGGTCCGCCGCGTGCGCCCGGAACGTTCCGTGCGCGGGAGGAGGGATCTCCTTCGTGAGCGGACGGTCCTCGGCGATCCACTTCTTCCGGCCGCCGTTCAGGATCTTGAGGTGCTTCGCTCCGTAGTAGGTGAAGACCCAGAAGGCGAACGCCGCGAACCAGTTGTTGAAGTCGCCGTAGAGGACGAGCGTCGTGTCGTCGTCGACCCCGGCGCGCCGGAGGAGCTCGCCCGCCGCCTCGGAGCTCAGGATGTCCCGGCGCACGGGATCGTTGATGTCCTTCCTCCAGTCGAAGAGGACCGACCCCGGGACGTGCCCGAGATCGTAGTTCGCTGCCGGGTCGTAGTCGACCTCCGCGACCCGGACCTTGGGGTCGGTGAGGTGCGAGGAAAGCCAGTCGGTCTCCACGAGGACTTCGGGGTGCGCATAGCTCGTCATGGGGAACTCCGTGGAACTCCCCTCCCGCCCGGGGGATATACCCTCAACGGCGGGCGCAATCTACGGCCGGGAGAGCCATTTCGGCTCGTGGTTGAGGGACTTCGAGGCCGATTCAGCGCCGGTCCCTAGTGCCGGCCCCGCTTCGGGAGCGCCGTGTCCGACACCTCGATCGTCTCGGGGTCGAAGCCGAGCCGGGCGAGCTCGTCACGGATGCGCGCCCGATGGTCCCCCTGGAGGTAGACCTCCCCGTCGACGACCGAGCCGCCGGTGGCGAGCCGGTTCTTGAGGGAGCGGGTCGTCTCCGCGAGGTCGACCCCGGGCGGGAATCCCGAGATCACGGTCGCGGGCTTGTTGTAGCGTCGGGGCTCGGCCCGCACGCGGATTCGGGCGGTCTCTCGGTCCAGCGCACTCAGGATCTCATCGAACTCGTCGTTGCCCATCGTTCGGTCTACCTACCCCGGCGCCCTTCGGGAGCTACGGAGCGGAAAAGGAGGGACGGAGCGGTCCGGTACCCGGGCTCGCAGGACGGTCGATGCCGGACGTACGACGGAGCGCACCGTGCGGTACACGCCGCCGCTCCGTTTGAACGTTTCGTCCACGCCTTCCCTGAGTTCACCGCTCGCCCCAGCGATACAGTCGGAGCGAGATCACGAGGCCCACCGCCGTGCACGCGACCAGCAGGCCCGCGTAGAGGGCGAGCTCGGCCGGGGTCGCGGGGGTGATCCCGAGGGCCCCCTGGACCAGGAGGGCGCCGTACGTGGCGGGGAGGAAGTGGGCCGCGGCCTGCCACGCGACGGGGAGCGCGGTGATCGGATAGTACAGCGGCGACAGCATCCCGAGGATCGTGAACGTGAGGTTCCCGATCGGGTAGATCTCCCGCTGCGTGCGGACCCGGCTCGAGATCGCGATGCCGATCGCCGAGAAGAGGATCCACAGGAGCGTGAGCGACAGGAACAGGACGAGCCCCCCGAACGCGGTGAGCGGCGTCCCCTCGCGATGCCCCGCCCACGCGAGGAGCACGGCGAGGATCCCGAGCGCGGGGAGCATCGCGATCAGGTTCGAGAACGCGACCCCGAACAGGTAGCGGACGCGCGAGAGAGGGCTCGCGACGAACAGGTCCTCGAGCGAGCACTCGATCCGCCACATCGCGCTGTCGCCGAGGACCCAGCTCCCGACGTTCTGGGTCGTGAACAGCATCGCGCCGACGATCTCGAGCGGCAGGAGCCGGGGCGGGGAGATCAGCGACAGGAAGTACAGGAAGATGAACGGGAGCAGGATCGGGGTGATCGCGACCGCGGGGTTGCGGCTGATCCATCGCCAGCCGACCCAGAAGAAGGCGGGGAGCGCCCGGCCCTCCGTCGGCTGATCGGGGAACCGGGCGTCGACGGTCGCCATCTACTTCGACCTCACGGTGCGCCGCGCCCAGAAGATCGCGAAGGCGAAGACGACCGCCGTCTCGACGCACAGCCCCCCCGCCGCGAGGGCGAGCTCGCCCGACGAGAGGGTCGTCACCCCGATCGCGGCCTGAAGGATCGCCGCGGCGGCGCTCGGCGGCATGAGGAGCACGATCGGGTGGAGCGGCGCCGGGAAGAGGCCGAGCGGATAGAAGACCGGCGGGAGGACGCCGAAGACGTTGAAGAACAGGCTCGAGTAGGCCCAGATCGCCCGGTTGTCCCGGAAGAACGTCGAGAAGACGTAGCCGACCGACGCGGCGAAGAGCCAGACGAGGCCCGAGAGCCCGAAGAGCAGGAGACCCGAGGCGAACGACAGGTGGGCGACCGCCACCGCGAGTCCGCCGAGGATCGCGACCGGGGTGACGTAGATGAGGAGGATCCCGCCCGCCATCCCGACGAAGTACCCCTCCGGCGAGAGCGGTCCGGCGAGGTAGAGGTCGGTCGCCTTGTGATCGATCCGGACGTACGCGGCCTCGTTGAGAACGCGCTGGCCGAGGGCGAACGCCGAGAAGACGACCGACCCGATCAGGGCGACCCCGATGAGCGCCGGGTTGAGGATGTAGACAAAGACGAGGAGGACCACTTGGACGACCATCGAGGTCGCCATCGCGAGCTCCTCGTGGAGCTGGACGAGCGCCTCCGTCCAGAAGAACGCAGCGAGGCCTTGGAATGCCCGGGCCCCGGCCGGCGCGCTATGTGTCCTCATCGATCGACCGTCCCACGACGCGTAAGAACGCCTCCTCGAGGGTCACCGGTCCCACGGTCGCCGTGAGCCGGGAGCGCACCGCGAGGTCCATGAGCTCCCCAAGGCGCTCGGGCGAGACGATGACGCTCAGGAGGCTCCCGTCGGCGACGCACGAGCCGAACGAACGAAAGGCGTCGATCGCCGACGCCCCGTTCGGCATCGAGACCTTGAGGGTGCCTCCGACCGACCGCTTCAGGTCCTCCGCGGTACCGTTCACGAGCACCTGGCCGCGCTCGATGATGTAGAGCCGGTGGCTCAGCGCGTCGGCCTCGTCGAGATAATGGGTCGTGAGGAGGATCGTCGACCCCTTCTGCGTGAGCGCCCGGAGCGACGCCCAGACGTCGCGGCGGGCGAACGGGTCCATGCCGATCGTCGGTTCGTCGAGGAAGAGGAGCGGCGCCTCGGTCGCGATCACCGTCGCGACCATCGTCCGCTGGCGCTGGCCGCCCGAGAGCGTGACCGACAGCCGTTCCGCGACCTCGGTGAGCCCCATCCGCTCGAGGGCCTCTTCGGTCCGGGCCTTCGCGGTCTCGCGCGAGAGGCCGCGGGCGCGCAGGTACGTGTAGACCTGCTCGCGCGGGCAGAGGTGGAAGAACGGCTTCCCCTCCTGCGGGACGACCGCGATGTACGGGCGCGCCCGTTCGGGGGTCGCGTCGACGTCGATCCCAAACACCTCGATCGAGCCCGAGGTGGGCCGCAAAAGTGTCGAGGCGATCTTGAGGAAGGTCGTCTTGCCGGCGCCGTTCCGTCCGAGGAGCGCGACGCGTTCGCCGGAGCGGACCTCCATCGACACGCCCGCGAGCGCGGCGACCCGGGGGGCCCCCCGCGAGGTGTAGACCTTGCGGAGGTCCGCGCTCCTCAGTGCCTCGCCGGACATGAGCGCGCCCGAGAAGGCGCGCCGTAATTAGCGCGCCCACCCGCCGGCAGAGGCCACGACCGGGCGACGGCTCGCGACCGCGCTAGCCGCAACCGCATCCGCCGCCGTTCGCCGAGCTCGAGCCACGCGAGCCGCAACCGCCCGCGAGGCCCGCCGCGTCCGGCTCGGGAAGCGTCGGGTTCGTGACCTTGAAGCCGGACTCGTTCAGGTTCTCGACGTAGTCGATCACCGCGCCGTCCACGAACTTCACGCTCGACGGGTCGATGAGGAGCGAGAAGTCCGCGATGCGGAGCACCTCGTCGTCCGGGCGAGGCTTCGCGAAGGCGAGACCGAACTGCACGTGGCTGCCCCCGCCGCAACCGCATCCACCGTGGCCGCCCGACTGAGCGTAGAGCCGGACCCCCATCTCGGGCTTCTGACCGTGGATGAGGGACTTGACTTGCTCGATCGCGGCGGGACTGACGTCGATGTGCACCATCGGCTTCGACTCCGATGTATCGACCTCGGCCGAGATATTAAGCTCTGTGAAGCTCTCGTAGCGACACTGCGAGACTTTAGCAGGGATTTCTCGTCTCAATTGCTCGGTAGCGAGTCGAAAGACAACGCAAGCCGTTCTGGAGGAGGTCTCACTCCTCCGCGTCCGACGACTCGTCGGGAGGGATCTCGTCCGGCAGCGGGCTGCTCGGCCGCTCGCTCACGCCCGTGAACGTCTCGGGAAGGGCGAGGGGCCGCAGGCCGGGGGCCGTCGCGAGATCGACCGGGGTCACGTCGGGCGAGTGCTGGCGCCAGCAGATCCGCGCGACCCCGTGGTAGAGCCGCCGGGGGAGCCCGATCGACCCCCCGATCCGCTCGACGTCGTCGCGCGCGAGCTCCCCGACCAGCGCGAGGACCACGAAGTACACCACGAAACCGGTGAGGACCGCCGTCAGGAGCTGGTACCAGGTGCTGACGGGGAAGAAGTGGAGGTGGTTGATCAGCCAGAGCGCGAAGAACGAGCCGGCGGCGCTCCCCGTGATCGCGACGATCGAGCGCGGATGGATGTGGACCCGGATCAGGGTCTCCATGAAGTAGGTGTTCAGGCCGAACGCCGCCACCGACGAGGCGAGGATCGCGAGCGACCCGGCGACGAGCCCCGGGTAGATCGGGAACGGCGCCCACGGGGGCATGATCAGGTAGACGGCCACGAACAGGACGACGATCTGCGTGGTCGTGATGTAGAGCTCGAGCCGCTGGCGACCGATCGCGTTGATGCTCGACTGGATGATCTGGCTCAACGCGAGCGGGAGGGCGCCGATCGCGAGGATGGCGAGCGGAAGGTTCGCGGCCGACGCGTAGCGCGCGTTCCCGAGGACGTTGAGGAAATTGTACCGGTAGGTGACGAGCGCGACGACGCCCGGCACGAGAAGCATCGCCGAGTAGCGGAGCGCCTGCCACGTCCCGCGCCGTAACGCCTCGTACCGTTCCTGCTTGTGCAGACCCGCGAGGTACGGGAAGAGCGGCGTCGTCACGGCCGCAGGAACGGAGAGGACGAGGATGCGGAACCCGTTCGCGATCAGGAACTGGCTGAGCGCGGCCGGCCCGAGGAAGGCGATGACGAAAGGGACCATGTTCGTCACCACGTAGTTGATCAGGAGGCTCGCCATCAGCGGCCAGGCGAACTTGAACAGGCTCGTCGCCTCCGAGCCTTTGAACTGGCCGCGGGCGCGGACGACCGCGGGCAGACTGTAGATCATCGACGTGCACGCGCCGATCGCGTACGCGATCGTGATCGCCTGGACCGTCGGGTCGTAGTACGTGACGTAGATCAGGAGCGGGAGTCGGGCGATCGCCTCGACGAGCCCGGGGTACTGCGCCTTCAGCGAGTTCCCCTGGCCGATGAAGAGGTTCGAATAGACGGTCGAGAACGACCAGACGATGGGGAGCAGCATGAAGAGCCCGAACGAGGCGAGATACGCGGGATCGGAGACGAGGGCCTTCCCGCCGAGAGAGATCGGGGCGAGCACGTAGAGGATCAGCCCGGCGGTGCCGACCATCACCATCCGCACGACGAGGTAGGTCGTCGTGTTGTCGCGCGCCGGCTTTCCGCGCGCGAGGAAGAAGGTGTACGCGGTCCCGAGCCGAAGGTCGCCGATCCCGTTGATCGACGAGGCGATCAGGAGGAACAGCTGCGCGGTCCCGATGAGCGCCTGACCCTGCTCGGTGATCCCGACGTGCTTCGAGAGGAAGAGGGTGCTGCCGATGAACCCGACGATCTGGACCACGAGCGCGACCGCGAAGACCGCTCCCGAGCTCAGCGTGAGCGAGAGCGCCTGGCGCGGCACCTCCGGCACGCCGGACGGCGTTCCCGATGACCCACTCGAAGGAGCCACAGACGACGGGCGGCCCATGGCGGGCCCGCCCTCTTATCCCCGTCGCTCGAAGGGGGGCGCCGAACCTCAGGCGCCGGCGCGCGAGGTCGGGGGGACGTCGTCCGCCTGCTTCTCCCAGACCTCGATCCAGACCCCGTCGGGATCGGCGAGGAAGGCGAGGCGCTCGTTCCCCTCCTCGAACGGGGGAATGCGGATCTTGGCCCCGAGGCCGCTCAAGCGCGCGACGACCGCATCGAGGTCGTCGACGCGGAACCCGAGGTGGTCGAGCTCATCGCCCTCCCGGTACGGCGGGTCCCCGGGGTAGAAGTTGAGCTCGAGGATCGCCCGCGTCTCGGGATCCTGCAATTCGAGCCAGATCCCTCCGGCCGCCATCCGGCCCGTCGCGCCGACCTTGAGGCCGAGGCCCTCGACGTAGAAGCGCTTCGATCGTTCGAGGTCCCGCACGCGGATCCCGATGTACTCGAGCGGCATCGTCCCCGGCCCGGTATCGCTCCGGCTCCTCCGCAGCAGCCCGCGGGTGATGAGCCTTGGGTGCCGTCCCCGGTCGGCGGGCCACGGCGGCCCGAGAGAAGAAGGGATGGGAGCACGGGGATTTGAACCCCGATATGCGGGTCTCTCCGCGCGCTCCAGTCACTCGTCACAGGGGCGCGAGCGCGCCCCTCCGCAGACCCAATTCGTTCTCAGGGGACTTCACGTCGCCCTGACTGGAGCCCGCTGGTCTGCCAGATTAGCCTATGCTCCCTCCGCGCCGAGGGGAGCCCACGGGGGGATATGGTTTGCGATGGACCGCTCCGGGTCGCCGCGGTCCGGTGGGCACCTTTAAGTTAAACAGTGTTTGTCTCCACTCCAATGTCATTGAATCCCTCCCCTAACCCGCCCTCGCCGCGACGCACGGTTCCCCTCGCGCTCCTCGCCGTGATCATCCTGGTCACGGCCGGGCTCGCGATCGCCGCGACCGCGGTCTACTTCGACCTCCGACCGAACGCCGCGTCGACCGCCTCGGGCCCGGGGCGAACCACGGTCGTCGACGACCTCGGACGGACGGTGAACGTGCCGCTCAATGCGTCCCGGATCGTCGTCCTCGCCCCGTCGGTGATGGATCTCGTCTACCGCCTCGGGCTGCGAGACCGCGTCGTCGGCGTCGGATGCACGGCCGGCCTCTCGGGAGGGATCGAGAACGAGTACTCGCCGAACCAGACCTCGCTCTGGAACCTCTCTGCCGCTCTCTGCATCACGGACTATCCGTCACTCGACACCTCGGGGGTCGCCCTTCTCACGCCCGAGCTCGTGATCGCCACGACCCTCACCTCCGTGGCGGACGTGGCGACCCTGAGTTCGACGTACGGGCTTCCCGTCGTCCTCCTTGCTCCCTCAACGATGGAGGGGATCGTGGGGGACGTGCGCCTCATGGCCGAGATGTTCCCCTCGACCGCCCCGGTGGCGAACGCGCTCGAGGCGTCGCTGGGACAGACCCTCGCCAACGCGACGAGCTTCGACAACGGGCTGTCGACGAACGGGACCGCGATCCCGAGCGTTCTCCTCACGTACGGATTCTACTCGGGGGAGTACTACACGTACGGGCCGGGAACCTTCGGTCAATCGATCATCGATCTCGCGGGCGGTAGCAGCATCGCGGCCGGCCTCCCGCTCGAGTACGCGGGCCTCAACGCCTCGTCGGTGCTCCTCGACCAGCCGAGCGTGATCCTCTACGGGACGAGCTGGAACGATCCGTATCTCGTCGGAGGCCAGACCCCCTCGGTCTGGACGAGCACCGCCCCGTACTGGAGCCAGCTCAACGGAACGAAGGTCCCGGTCGACGTGACGATCGCGACCGAGCCGGATCCGACGATGATCTTCGCGCTCCCGTGGTTCCTCCACGACCTTCATCCCACGCTCGTGCCCCTGCCGTCGGGCCTCCCTCCCTGAGCGGTCGCCGATGGGGGCCGTCGCCGTGCGGCCTGTCCGCGGAGGGGAGACGCCGACCTCCGCCTCCCCGTGGCGGTTCGGTGCGGTCGCGCTCGCGCTCCTCGCGGGGCTCGTCGTCCTTCTCGGCCTCTCCGCCCTCGTCGGGCCCCACTGGCTTCCCCCGCTCGCGGTCTTCGCGATCCTCCTCCACGAGGGGAGCGGAGGGCTCCTCGGGAGCGCGTGCGGCGGGCTCGCCCCGAACCCGGCGACCTGCTCGATCTGGACCGAGGTCGTCTGGGACGCGCGGGTGCCGACCCTGCTCGTTGCGCTCTTCTGCGGAGCGGCGCTCGCGCTCTCGGGAGGAACCCTCCAGGGGACGTTCCGCAACCCGCTCTGCGACCCGTTCCTCCTCGGCCTCTCTTCGGGGGCCGCGATGGGCGCCTCGGTCCTGTTCACCTTCCAGCTCGCGCTCGCCGAACAGGCGACCCTCCTTCCGGTGTTCGCGTTCGTGGGGGCGCTCGTCCCTGGGATGGTCGTCTACGCCGCGGCCCGCCGGTTCGCCGCGAATCCCGAAGCGCTCGTGCTCACGGGCGTCGCGCTGAGCGCGCTCTTCTCGGCGCTCCTCGCCACCTTCCTCTTCCTCAACCCGTCGGGCGGGCTCCAGGTGAGCTTCTGGCTGCTCGGGAACCTCCAGGACCAGACGTGGACCCGGGCGGGCCTGCTCGCCGCGACCGTGCTCATCGGCGGGTCGCTGATCGTCCTCTACGGTCGCGAGCTCAACGTGCTGCAGCTCGGCCCCGAGGTCGCCGAGAGCGTGGGCGTCGAGGCGCGCCGCACGACGCGCCGCCTCATCCTCCTCTCGACCGTCGTCACGGCGGTCGCGGTCGCGTTCACCGGGGTGATCGGGTTCGTCGGGCTCGTCTCCCCCCACGTGGTCCGACTGCTCGTCGGGCCGGACTACCGCCGGGTGCTCCCGCTCGCAGCGCTCTTCGGCGCCGTCTTCCTGCTCGGGGCGTCCGACCTCGCCCAGGTCATCCTGCCTCAGATCTTCCTGCCGGTCGGGATCCCGACCTCGTTCGCGGGGGTCCCGTTCTTCCTCTACCTCCTCTACCGGCCGGGCTCGAGGGCGAGATGAGCGAGACGTCGGGCTCCGGGCTCGGCATCGCGGACCTCTCCGTGCACTACGGGGACCGACCGGCCGTGAGCGCGGTGTCGCTCGAAGTCGCGCCGGGCGAAGTGCTCGCGCTCGCCGGTCCGAACGGCTCCGGTAAGTCCACGCTCATCCGGGCCGTCGCGACCGACCTCGAGGGCACGGTAGGGGAGGTCCTTGCGGCGGGACGCTCTCTCGGCGGACTGCGGCCGCCCGAGCGCGCACGCCTCGTCGCCTGGATGCCCCAGGAGGAGCCCCCCGGCGACAACGTCCCGCTCGCCGACTACGTCGATTACGGGCGGTACGCCCACCTCGCCCGATGGTCCGCGAGCTCGGCCGAGGACCGGGCCGCGGTCGCCACCGCTCTCGAGGAGGTCGACCTGACCGCGCTCGCGCAGCGGGGGATCCACGAGCTGTCGGGCGGGGAGCGGCAGCGGGCGCGGCTCGCACGGGCGCTCGCGCAGGACGCCCCCGTTCTCCTCCTCGACGAGCCGACCGCGCACCTCGACGTCGGCCACCAGCTCGACGTGCTCGAGCGGGTGCGGGCCCACGCGCGGGCCCACCGGCGCGCGGTGCTGATCGCGTTGCACGATCTCAACCTCGCGGCCCGGTTCACCGACCGGGTCGCCGTCCTCGCCCACGGGCGCCTCCGCGCGGTCGGTCCCCCGTCCGAGGTCCTCTCCTCCGAGCTCCTCGCCGAGATCTGGGGGGTCGTCGCCGAGATGCGGCGCGATCCGCGCAGCGGCCTCCCCTATCTCATCCCGCAGCTCCCGATCCGTCCGTCGGAGCCCGCTCGCCCGCACCGGGGGTTTCGCGTCCACGTCGTCGGGGGAGGCGGTTCGGGCGCGGCCCTCGTGCGGGCGGCGATCGAACGCGGCTGGGACGTCTCGGCGGGGGTGCTCCCGCTCTTCGACACCGACTCCGAGCTGGTCCGGGAGTTCGGGGTCCCGGCGGCGTTCGAGCTTCCGTTCGCCCCGATCGGACCCGACGCCCTCCGCCGGCTCGACGCGCTGCTCGGCACGGCGGACGCGATCGTGATCGCGCCGTTCCCGGTCGGCCCGACGAACCTCGCGAACCTGGAGCACCTCGTGGCGTGGACGCGCCGTCGCCCGATCCTCCTCGTGGACCATCCGACCGGAGAACGGTGGGACTATGCGGCGGGCCGCGCCGAAGCGGTACGAGCGGAGCTCCTCGCGGCGGGGGCGCTCTCGGTCCCCGACCTCGCGGCGGCGCTCGCCTGGCTGTCAGCCCGATCCGGGCGACCGGCGGCCGCCCCCGCGACCGCGGTCGAGTGAGACGAAGTCGATCGGGAACTGCTGGGGGCGCTCGAGCTGCGAGAGGAACCGGGGCAGCTCGTGGTCGACGACGACGAGGGCGCAGTCGACCCCGAGCCGTGACGCCTCATCGATCGCGGCGGCGACCCCGAACCGAAGGATCGGGCGCCCCGGGAACGCCCGGCCCAGTACGTGGGCCGCCTCGAGCCCCTGCGCCGCGAAGAGGCCGAACGAACCCCGACCGAACGTGGCCGCGGCCGCACGGACGAATCGGGGGTCCTCCGCCCCGGCGGAGGGGAGGACCGCGAGGCGCACCGCTCCGCGTCGCAGCGGGACGATCCCCTCGAGCTCGGCGATCTCGACGAGCTCGCCGGGGCGGGCGGCGCTCCGGGCGGTCCCGCGGGAGGCGCCGGAGGTCCCGGGCCGGGCCGTGAGCGCGCCGTCCTCGATGCGGAGGACGACCGGCGCACCGGGGACGATGCGTGCGCGGGCGAGGGCCCGCGTGGTCCGGATGATGTGGAGGCGTTCGAGGCGCTCCGCGAGGTCCTTCTCGAGACCCCCGAGGGTCGTGTGCATCCAGGCGACCCCGGCGACCGTGGGGCGGTATCGGCCGTCCCGAAGCTCGACGAGGCCCCGGCGGGCGAGGCCGCGGAACGTGTGCGAGGCGGCCTGGACCGTCAGCCCGAGCGGCTCCGCGACCGCCCGGAGCTGCCCCACGTCGCGCGTCGTGCACTCGTAGAGGAAGAGCAGGTCGCTCACCGCGCCGATCCGGCGGAGCGCTCCGAGCCCGCTCGGCGCGGCGGGGGCGCTGCTTCTCGCACGACCCACGTCGCCCCGATGGTCCTCGCGCCTACAAGAGCGGGAGGTGGCCCGGCGGGACTCACGCAGCGGTCGCGCGGGACCGCCCTGAGGCCCGCGCGGGCTCGTTCCCGCGCCGGATCTCTCGGATGCGGTCGCGGATCCGCGCGGCTTCCTCGAAGTCGAGGCGTTCCGCGGCGAGCCGCATCTCCTCCTCGAGGTTCGCGAGGAGGAGGGGCATCCGGTCCTTCCAGTGCTTTCCGAGTCCCGAGGTGCTGAGCTCGCCGGACGGCGCCGCCTCCTCCGGACCGAGGAGGGCACGCACCTCCTTCCGAACGCTCTCGGGAACGATCCCGTGGACCCGGTTGAACTCGATCTGCGCGGAGCGCCGGCGCGCCATCTCCGCGATCGCCCGGCTCATCGAACCGGTGGTGCGGTCGGCGTACAGCACCACCTTCCCTCGCTCGTTCCGGCTCGCCCGGCCCGCGGTCTGCACGATCGACGTCTCGCTACGGAGGTACCCTTCCTTGTCCGCGTCCAAGATCGCGACGAAGCTCACCTCGGGGAGGTCGAGGCCCTCCCGCAGGAGGTTGATCCCGACGAGCACGTCGAACCGGCCGAGCCGCAGGTCGCGGAGGATCTCGACGCGCTTCAGCGTCTCGACCTCGGAGTGGAGGTAGCGCACGTTAAGGCCGACGTTGGCGAGGTAGTTCGCGAGCTCCTCGCTCGTCGCTTTCGTGAGGGTCGTCACGAGCGCGCGGTCGCCGCGCTCGACGCACGCGCGCAGCTCGCCGATCAGGTCGGCGATGTGCCCTTTCAGGGGCCGGATCTCGATCGGGGGATCGACGAGCCCCGTCGGCCGGATGATCTGCTCGACCACCCCCTTCGACGCCTTGCGCTCGAACGGCCCCGGCGTCGCGGAGACGAAGATCGCCTCGGGGACGTGCTCGAGGAACTCGGGGAACTTGAGGGGCCGGTTGTCCCGGCACGAGGGCAGCCGCCAGCCGAACTCGACGAGATTGTCCTTGCGGGCGCGATCGCCCTTGTACATCCCCTGGAGCTGGGGGATCGTGACGTGGGACTCGTCGAGGAAGGCGAGGTAGTCCTTCGGGAAGAAGTCGAGGAGCGTGAACGGCGGCTCGCCCGCCTTGCGGCCGGCGAAGTACCGCGAGTAGTTCTCGACCCCCGAGCAGTACCCGGTCTCCCGGATCATCTCGAGGTCGTAGTCGACACGTCCCTTGAGGCGCTGGGCCTCCACGATCTTCTCGCCGCGCTCGAGCTCGGCGACGCGGACGTCCCGCTCCTTCTCGATCTCGGCGAGGATCGCGCGGAGCCGATCGTCGACCGTGAGGAAGTGCGTCGCCGGGAAGATCGAGAGGCTCGGGAGCTCGCGGCGCTCCTCGAAGGTGACGGGATCGAGCTCGACGATCGCGCCGATCGTGCTCCCCTCGAGCACGATCCGGTGGATCGTCTCCCCGGCCCCCATCACGTCGATGGTGCCGCCGCGCACCCGGAAGCGGCCGCGCTTCAGTTCGACGTCGTTCCGCCGGTACTTCATCCGGACGAGCTGCTCGAGGAGGCCCTGCCGGCCGATCGGCTGGCCGACGGCGAGCTCGACGACCGAGGCACGGTAGTCCTCGGGGGAGCCGAG
>Ga0187772_10001071_pt1 | contig 12727 bp, 9 predicted proteins | sample 0116_SJ02_MP15_2_FD_133137 | JGI IMG/M metagenome (GOLD analysis project Ga0187772, IMG submission 133137) | Tropical peat soil microbial communities from peatlands in Department of Meta, Colombia - 0116_SJ02_MP15_20_MG | ecosystem: Environmental > Terrestrial > Soil > Wetlands > Peat | place... | reverse complement strand
ATTGGATGTAGCCCTTGAAGTGTTTTTGAAATCCTGGTTTAAGGTAGATCCAATCGGTTGGGTAATGACCGTAACCGGGCTGGTTCACTACCGAGGCAATTCGAAGCATCTGCCCATCGGGGTCTTCTCCTTCAAGATAAATTTTCCAGATATACCCATATATGCCCTTTTCTACAGCAAAACCATGCGTGATGATAGGTCCTTTTCCCTCTGGCTTGGCTTGAGCCTTATCCTGAGATACGCCAAGAAAAAAGATTCCTAAAATTATGCCCAAAAACCATAAAATGTTTTTAGTTTTCATCTTTTAACACCTCCTTACCAGCCAAAATGTAATCTCTCAGAGGCCAAATATCAAGGACTGTTGAATCGAAGAGATCCTCGTTTTAGACAACCTGCGTCGAATACTAAATGCTCGGTCAGAAAATGTTTGCGTTTCTTTCTTAGAAAAACTCTCGATTACGTGTCGTCATCTTCTAACTATATTGAAATCTACTCTTGAAGATTCCAGGAAGAAAAAGCGGAGAAAGTGGGATGAGGATAACACCTACGAGTCTACAGTCCTGGATAATTCGGCGAGTCGATGATTACCGAAAGAAATAAACAATGAAGGGCAGACCATTTCTGATCCTGCCCTTCCCCTCACGTGCTTATTTTCTTAGTGTTTGGGTTTTGCAGAAACTCGCTTTGCACTTGATCCTGTCTGAAGATTTCTTTCTTTAATGTTTTTCAAATGTCCGGTTTTTGAAAAGAAGAAATCATGGTGAGGGTACACCAATATCGTTCCCAAAAATCCTTCCTCCATTTCGAAGCTTATAATCTCCTGCGGTTTTCCAAACACTGAACGAATATGCTCAATCAGCATACCTTCTTCAAACCGCCATACCCCAATAGTCAACCCTTCATCATCTGGGATTTGTTCTATGATATACCATTCTCTGGGGTATAATACCGATGAGTTCTGTGATCCCGTGTTAGCTGGAGCTGGTAGCATTCTCTCTCCTTGAATAGCATCTGCTGCGAAGATCATTCCAGGAACCCCAAGGACAATCATCGCTAAGATGGGTATGATTCTCTTTTTCATGATTCGTCCCTCCTTCAACCAGAAGGGTTTCACCAAAGGCTGATTGAGCCAAGGCTGCTGTAAAAGGACATAACACCCGCCCTTTTGGAGGCATCAGATCAGCATTTTCTGGCTTCCCATTATTAAAAATGTTCATGCATATTCAAAAGGGCAAGTGGTGCGAAGAATTCAACAACCTGCTCTGATCAAATTCCTTTTGGTTTGCGGGATCTTATTACTGACTTACAGGTGAAACGTTGTATTAGGACCGAAACTTGGACATTCAATAATTCGGGGGGGGAGGAAGAGTTGAAAAAGGGTTTTGCGAACTTCACCCACTCTTCAATTGGGGCATACTTCTATAATCGAAGATTTACGGTTGAAATCATGCATGGGGGTTCAATATATGAGGAACTTAATGGTCAGAAAAAAAGGAATGCCACCTGCCAGAAAGCGGATGGCATTCCGCCCAAATCAGCTCATTCGAGATCTCATACTTTCTTCAAGGCGTCCATCACGATTTTCGGAGTTAAAGGAATGCGCCTGATCCGGACGCCCGTCGCATTGAAAAATGCATTGGCAACAGCGGGTGTTGCTGCGGGAACACCCACCTCGCCGATGCCACCCATTTTTTCAGTGCTCTTGACAATGTGAACCTCGATCTCGGGAGTTTCACTCATCTTCAATATCTTATAATCATTGAAATTGGACGATTTGACACCACCGTTGGCAAACTTGACCTCTTCCTTCAGTGCCGTGCTCAGAGAAATGATGATCCCTCCTTCTATTTGAGCAATGAGAGGATCGGGATTCACCACAGGTCCGCAATCCACAGCCGCGACAATACGATGCACCTTGATTGCGCCGTCTTTTTTGTCCACGGAGATTTCCGCCACCTGGGCCGTCCAGGTTCCAAAGCATGCATGCTGGGCAATACCGCGGCCTTCTCCTTTTGGAATGGCTTTGCCCCAGCCAGCCTTTTCAGCCACTGTCTCCAGCACCCGGCGAGCCCGCATATTGTTCTTTAAGCTCTGCAAACGAAACTCGAGGGGATCCTTTCCTGCTGCATGCGCCAGCTCGTCGACGAATGATTCGATGACAAAGGCATTTGGACCATTCTGGACCGAACGCCAGAAGGAGACGGGCGGAGGTAGGGAGGAGATAAGGAACTCTATGGAGAGGTTCGGTATCTCATACTGGATCCTGTTGTTCCACATCGGAGAGTCTGGAGCATCTGCCAGGCCCCATAAGCAAAAGAAATCGATTCCATCCTTTACTCCCCCAATGGAAGGGCTGACGAGCTTGTGAGACCATCCAACCAACTGCCCTTGAGCGTCAAGACCTGCCTCAATCCGGTGAGAGCATGGAGCACGAAAGACATCATACTTAATATCTTCTTCTCTTGTCCACATCACCTTGACCGGTTTTCCTACCGCCTTCGAGATCGTGACGGCTTCGGAGACGAAATCTGGCGTGAGGCGTCTGCCCAGGCCACATCCCATGGAGGTTGTATATACATTCACCTTCTCCTTGGGGAGCCCTGACACTTTCGAGGCAGCCTCTCGTGCGTCTGTCTGGGCTTGGGTAGGCGCCCACACTTCGCACCGGTCGTTTCCCACGTAAGCCGTGCAGTTCATCGGTTCCATGGTCGCATGGGCGACATACGGGGCGTAATAAGTTGCCTCGATCTTTTTGTTTGCTTCGCGGATAGCCTTGTTCGCCTCACCCGTATTCACTACGGATTTGCCGGGTTTGTTCAAATCTTCCATCAAAGACTTCTCAAGATAATCGTTGTCCAGGTCTGGAAAAACGCCTTTGTCCCATTTCACCTTGAGAGCATCCCGTCCTTTTAGGGCGGCACTGGTCGATTTCGCGCACACGGCGATGCCCATAGGAACAGAAAGAACTTTTTGCACCCCTTTGATCTGCTCTGCCCGTTTCTCATCGTAGGAGAGCGGCTTTGCTCCGAAAGCAGGAGGCCGTGCGATCACGGCGTAATGTAAATCCTTGAGAGCCATATCAAGACCAAAGACAGCCTTACCGCTCACCTTTTCCGGCAGATCCACGCGCGGCATGGATTTGCCAATGTATCTGAAATCCTTTTCATTCTTCAGTGGCGGTTCTTGTGGAATCTGGAGTTTGGCTGCTTTCAGGCAGAGTTGGCCGTATGTGAGGGTACGGCCGCTTTTCGCATGTTTCACCGCACAATTGAAGGCCTTACATTCGTCTTCAGGAACCTTCCAGGTCTCCGCCGCCGCCTTAATGAGCACGGCCCGACCGGCTGCGCCTGCTTTTCGCATTGGTTCATAAAATCCCCTGACGCTGGTGCTCCCCCCGACGACCTGGGCACCCAGAAGGGGGTTTTTATATTCATCTCCGGCCGGAGCCTGGCGCACCCGAAGCTGTTTCCAGTCCGCTTCCAGTTCTTCTGCGATAATCATAGAAAGGGCAGTCAGAACGCCTTGGCCCATCTCGGAATTGGCGACGAATATGGCGATCTTGTTGTCGGGTGTGATTTTGAAGAATGCATTGGGACTGAAACTGTCTACCTCAGACGCATTGAGAAGCCGGGGGCCAAAAGGGGTGACAGACACTCCGATGGTTAAGCCGGCCGCTGCCAAGGAACTCTTCAAAAAAGCACGTCTCGTCATGGATGTTGTCATGATTTCTTCACCTCCCTTTTCGTCATCTGAATGGCAGTCTCGATCCCCTTTTTGATTCGCGGATAGGTTCCGCACCGGCAGATCACATCATCCATCTTGGCGATGACTTGATCTGCGTTCAGAGGAGCTTTCTGTGAGAGGAGGGCTGCCACCTGCATGATCACCCCGGGTTGACAGTAACCGCATTGCGGAACCTGTTCTTTAATCCAAGCCTGCTTCACGGGATGATTCTCCGGTAGCCCCTCGATCGTTATGATCTTCTTCCGCTGGACTTCACCCACGCTGATCGTGCAGGACCTCACGGCTTTTCCATCGATATGGACCGTACAAGACCCGCATTCACCAATACCGCAACTGTACTTGGTGCCCTTGAGGTTGAGAGCATCCCTGAGGACCCAGAGCAAGGGCGTGTCATTGGAGACATCTACTTGATAGACTTTGCCATTGACGTGAAGAGAAATCATAGTCTCCTCCTTTCATGTGAATTTCCCGAACCAAGGATACCAAAACCAATCATTTTGTCAATAAAAAAATGAAGTTGTGAAAATTATCTTTTGAGGATTATCGTTGGAAATCTGGAATAGCGATGTAGATTTTCCCCTTGAGAATTACAAAGAAGGAATCTTCAGAAAATGGGTTGCGGACTCCACCTGCAAGTCATTACTCGCAAGCACATTCAGGAATCGAAGATTATGAGTTGGGAGTAAGGATGACCCCGCGCTTCAGCGGCACGCTGAATGACCTGTACGAAGGCTGCATGGCAAAATGATGTATGGAAGCACATTCTCCCAAGCAAGCCAGGCGTGTCCGCTCAAAACACTTGTTAGGCGGCGTCTGGCTACTCCTTCTTACTGCTAACGGGCGACCCGCATCAGCAGAGCCTTGATCTCTTGATTGAAGGTTCTAACCCCTCCAACAGCCAACCCGCCCGCGATTACCTGCCATGATAGAAGAAGCTGAGTAAGCTTGAGCAGTTCGTCCTTAGGCTTCAGCTGTGCACAGATCGTTAGGAGGGTAGACCCCAGTGTGAGGATCAGTGCTACAAGTGCGACATAGGCTAGTGCTTTGGCCATCAATGTGCCTCCTTTCTTGAGTTTTCCATTAACCAGCTTGCTAGGAACATACGCTGCCTAACAATGTTTATATGGAACCGTATAATACCCCAAAGTATATGCAAACCCTTAATGATTATGGAACCCTACACCATTTGACAGAATATATCAACCGTTGAGTTCACGAAGGATTTCTTGGAAAAGAGGGTGGGAATAGCACCTAAAAGTCATTACTCCACATGCTCATCAGAGATGAGGATTACCATTGAAGAGAAGGAAATAAACTATGAAGCTGCATTTGATGCCAAAGATTTGTTACGATCCACTCAGTGCACTTAGAAGCTTTACCCCGTCAGGGCTTCCGCATCCGCTGCAGGCGTCCCAGCCCGAACGGGCTGGATAGGGGCCGTTATTACCCGTGATGTCGTTATTACCCGTGATGATGTCATGAAATGCACCGGAAGAAGAGGGCAAGCCGTAAATCCCAGGGTTCAGATAACCCACGGAATGGCCCAGTTTCTGGTTGACGAGGGCGATCAGGCCAGCCCAGAGAGGGGCCACCGCGCTGGTTCCTCCAATGGTAAACCCTTTCCCATCTACCAAGACCTGGTAGCCAGTGACCGGGTCGGCATCGCCAGCCACGTCGGGCACGCCCCGCCCAATGCGCCCACCCGGGTTTGCCGATGGCGGGACGTTGGCATTAGCTTGCCACTTCGGCAGATCAAAGACATCACTGATCCCCCCACCAGTCGCGCCGCCACTAACTCCTTCGTTCCAAACAATCTCATTCGTAATTGTACTGCCGGATCCTTCCAGACGAGTGCCTCCGCAGGCCAGAGCGTATGGACTCGAAGCCGGAAAGTCGACATGGAGAAGACCATCTTCCACCCCATCGGTTGAGCCATTGTCCCCGGAGGCGCAGCAGATTGTCACGCCGAGGGCAGCAGCATCCTGGAAAGCTTGGTCCATGGCTTGCATAGCTTGATTTGTCCAACCTGATTCCGCAGCGCCCCAGCTGATCGAGACCGCGGATGGTTTATTTATGGTATCGTGGATAGCGGTGTTAACGGCATCCAGGAAACCGGCGTCGGTGTTGGTGGTGAAGTAGACCACAATCTTTGCCCCAGGGGCCACAGCGCCCGCTACCTCAATGTCGAGCATCACTTCACCATCCGGACCATTGGGGTCTCCCGTCGGCTGGTTGTGTCCCCCATCGACCGACATGGCAGTGACCACCGGCTCGGGAATTCCTAGGTTTTGGAAGTAGGTCGTGAGATCCGAGCTGCTGTAACCGCCGCCCAACTCGATAATCGCAATGCACTGACCTTGCCCGTTGATTCCCGGGGGAAAGTCATAGAGTTCTCCTATTTGAGGAGGTGTGTAGGAGATCCCCCCAGTACGAGGTCGCACTGCTCCCTTCTTTCCACCGTACAAGCGCATGTGAGGCTTGGCCTGCGGCCGATTGTCGAGACCGAAGACCCCCTCTATTATCGGAGCAAGATCTTCTGGCACGCGCACAGGTCCAGTACGGCCACGGTAGCTCCCCTTGGGAAGCTTATAGCGTTTCAAAGAAACTCTAAAAGCCTTGCTGAAGGCGGCGACTGTCCCCGATAACACCAGGCGACGCTGCCCAGGGCTGACTTCCACCACGTCGAGGCCGTGCTGATGGGCGAATACTTCAACTTTTTCCAGTTCAGCGGGGTCGGCACCATGAGTAGCGGCAAACTCCTCATGAGTAAGATGCTTGCGCTCCTGCGGCCGGAGGGCACTAATTTCCTCGACCGCAGATGAGAGGCCTTTAAGGGATGGGCGGCGCCGAACCAGAACGGTTACCAAGATACGCTCCTTTGGATCGGCTGCTCCTACCTTGCGTGCTCCTTTGAGAGCAGCTCGCTCACTACCCTGAACCGGCATACCTTTTTTGGTCGATGGCATAGTCATTTCCTCCTTTATTCTGTAAGGGTTGAACAGGAGGCTTTGTACCCTACTTGCTCCACAATACAAGTCACCCGAAGGCGCACTTCGGACGGAGTAAACCTACGATCCCGTCTTGGTTATCTGATATTGGGGCTCATTGGCCAAGGCCCAGGCGCGATGGGCCTCGAATTGCTTAATAAAGGTCTGGGCCCAAAGGTTCGAACGAAACACCCGAGCTGAGTTTCCTTGAAACCAGGCGCTTTGAGAGAAGTTGGTACTACCCTCCCAACAATGATACTCTTTCCCATCAGTGGGATTCACCACCATGCCTTTCCAATGCCAGATTTGGTCCTTTTTATCGCTGTTGACTCCGGCCGTTGTGATGGTCACGTCGCTATTTTTGATGCTTGAAACCAGATCTTTCAATCTGGGTAATTCAGCCTTTCCCAGAGACTGGCTGTGATCAAGCAAGATGTGTAGTTTAGCCCCCGCTGCGTCGGCTTTTTTTAGTTCATCGAACATGGGCTGAAGGGTGAAGCCAAAAGCGCAAATCCAAATTTCACTGAAGCTTTTGAGCAATTCGAGAAATATCTGCTCCGCCACTTTGCCATCTTCCGGTAGGAAATAATCCGTTTCCGTGATCGTAAGGATAATCATGGAGAAGGCGTCTCCTTCCTTATTTCGGAAAAAAATCTATACCTTTTCGCAATGCCTATCAATTCTCGCTTTTAAGAAGTAACATTTGCACAAAGAGCTAAAGAAAAAACGAGAGCCTGACCGAGTATTGCCCACCTTTCTGAGGCGGTTTCCCGGTTGTCGGTTGGCCTCCATGTGGTGAGCCACGGTTCGTCAGATTTTACAAGGATCTCAGAAATTCAAAGAGGGCCTCTTTATCCTTGGGAGAGAGACTCCTAAAAGATTGCGTGACCTGGCTTGCCTCGCCGCGGTGACGCAAAATAGCATCAAGGAACGTCACCGAAGCGCCGTCGTGCAGCAGCCGGGGGCGTAGTCGGACGCCCCACAAGGGCGCGGTACGGACTTTGTTCCGCGTCTTCTGAAATTGGGCTTCCGACAGATTCTTCCAGGTGAACTTGTACATGCTCGGACCGTAGTGTTCGCCCCAGGCCATGACGATGCCGTCGCCGGTTCCCACATTGTGCAACAGGAAATCGCCGAAGGGATGAAAGGTTTTCTGGCCAAGGGCGTCTGGGACCGTAAACGTACCGCCGTTGATCTTTGTGCCCGCAGGCGCAGTGGTCATGGATCGGACGTGACACATCGAGCAGCCGATTTGGTCAAAGAGTTTGGAGCCGCGTATGGCTTTCGGGGTCTCCGCGAGCACCGTGTCGCGGGCGGGAGCTTTCGTAGCCCGTAGGAAGCGAGCGAAGTGGTCTATGTCGGCGAGCCCATCCGGACCCGGCTTGTCATTTGGCTCCTGCACTGTGTTGCAGAGGTTGGTTACTTCATCCGGGAACAACCGGTTCGTGATTCCCATTTCATTCAGATAAGCATCGCCGGAAAACGAAAGCAGGCTCGCATGCTGATTCTTCCAGCCAAACCTCCCAACGCCCGTTTCCCCCGGGGCTTCCACGATAGGAACATAGAGTACCTGGCCGCAAATCTTACCGTGGCTCGCTGCGCATTGCTTACGCGCCAATTCAATCAGAGTCTGATCTGCCACCGCTTCAACGAAACCGTCGCCGAGAAGGTTGAGGGAAAGCCGGGTTGTGCGAATGGTTTCAGTCACGGGTACCCGTTCTTGAATTTCCGTGTTCGGGAAATCTCCGTTAGGACAGATGGCGCGGTCATTCACAAGGGAGCGGCCTGAGATGATCTCGGTTCCGTGAGCAATGGGAATATTGGGATTTTGGAAACGCCCATCTGGCCCCAGATGTCCTACACGCAATTCCGTAACCTGGCTTGCTGCACCAGAGGTCGGATTCTGGTGACACTCGCGACAGGATTGTGCGTTGTAAAGCGGGCCAAGCCCATCCGCCACACCTTCCACCTCTTCGAATACTTTTTGATCGGCTTGGTGAGTTGCGTCATCCACAATGCCGTTGCTCTTGTTGTCAAAGCCCGTGGGTGCCTCTGTTACCTGTGCAGAGACAGGTGCAAGAACTAAGCACAACAAACTTACAATGATCAAGTACCTCATGGGTTCTCCTCCATTTCAGCCATTTAATTCACAGGCTATCTCGCCACCTAGCACGTTCTCCCTCCATGATGGAAAGTTGATGCGACTCGCGAAATAAGATGGAAAAAGCCTTCCCGAATTATTCCAGAAAAGATTTTATCCTCCAATCAATGTCTATTAGTCTTATCAGTTGCTGACTTCCCCTAGGTTCTTCTTTTATTTTCTCCGGATTCATAAAAGAGAGACCACATTAATAGATTCAGCAAAAAGGATGCCACAAGTCCTGATCTTGATATGAACTCGAATTACATAGCTTTTTTCAACTTGCGAGGGTTGGAAGTGTTTGAAATTTCCTACATTCCTCTAGACAAAACTGGACATTTATTCTTCCGCGGTGGAGTCATGGAATGGCGATTACTATAGCTATTTCCTTGGCTGTATCTGCCGTTTCCAGTTTTCGTGCTCGCTTAAGTTCGCTATAGAACTTCTCCATTCCCGGCTACATTAGTAGGGTCGAAAACGGCGCGCTTTCTACCTTAGGAGGTCGCTGATTATCAGTGAAAGACATAATGTTCCGGTTAGGCATTCAATGAATCATTGTAGGATATTCTTGTAGATCTTTCCGTCCTTCATGATTACGAGAAAGGTCTTTGCAGGATTCTCCACCAGCTTGATGCTCTCCAGCGGATTGCCGTCTACCAGCAGCAGGTCCGCCAGGGCACCTTCTTGGACGACGCCAAGTTTGCCGGCGTATGGGCTTCTGGGCCCGGACAGCGCAAGCAAGACGGCATTGTCCGCTGTCGCCATCTTCAACGCCTCTGAGGGCTTGTACCATCGCACCATCTTGGCCAACTGCTTCCCCTGCCTTGCGGCTTTTTCCGCATTGAAGAGGATGTCGGTTCCCCAAGCCGTCTTGATCTTGAATTTCTTCGCCAAACCGTAAGCAGTGTCGGTGCCGCTGAACATCTGGAGTTGTTTCACTCGATTCGGCGATCCCTCTGGATACGGCGAGGGCTCGTCGTCCGTGAACGGCTGCAGGCTCCACCACACACCCTTTTCCGCTATCAGCTTTGCGGTCGCCTCATCGAGCAGATGGCCATGTTCGATGCATTTGACCCCAGCATCAAGCGCTTGCCGTACGGCGCGCGGCGTATAGGCGTGCACCGTGACATAGGTGCCCCAGTTCTCTGCGGCCTCGACCGCGGCGTGCAATTCAGGCATGGTGAATTGCGTAACGTCCAGCGGGTCGTAGTTAGACGCCACGCCACCGCCAGCCATTAGTTTGATCTGCGATGCTCCCAGCGCCAGCTGTCCGCGTACACGTTGCCGCACCGAATCGGCGCTGTCGGCAATGGCCGCAATGCCGATCCGCTCGTTGAACGAATAGTTGCCCGATGGAGCCAGCAGTTCATTGGGCAGGCGGAAGTCGCCATGGCCGCCGGTCTGGGAGATCATGGCGCCCGCTGGCCAGATGCGTGGCCCCACCACCAGCCCCATGTCTATGCCACGCTTGAGCCCGAATACTGGGCCGCCCAAGTCACGAATGCTGGTGAAGCCCCGCATGAGCATGTCGCTAGCAGCCTTGGTCGCGGCGATGCTGATGAAGCTGGGATCGCTCGTCAGCACCACCTGCTGCGGCACGGTCGCAAGCATGATGTGGGTATGGGCATCGATCAGGCCGGGCATGAGCGTACGTCCGCCGCCCTGAATCCGTGTCACCGATGTTGCAGGCGGGGTGGCAATGGGAGTGCTGGCAATCGTCTTGATGACATTACCTACCACCAGTACATTTGATGGAGCCGAAAGCCGGTCGGAAGTGCCATCGAAGATTCGGACGTTCTCGAACACTACGCCCGTAGGCTGACGATCTTGGGCATGAACTACCTGTGTAGTAGCACAACAGAGAATGAGGAGTGCGCTCAGTACATCTTTGAGATGAAGTTGCATGTCTTTCCTCCTTTAGGCTCGACCGGGATACCTAACAATTATTTATATTATACTGCAATTTGTGATTTGTAAAATTCGTACCCATTCATGTATTTTTGTGAATGAAAATTCAAGAACGTAACGACCCTCTCGTATAGAGGACTGCCCATTGTGATCGTATGGTTATCATAATTTGGGGGTTTCCTACATGCGAATAAAAGGTCTATTATTCCGAACAATCATTATTAAGGATTTCCACCTAAACATTGCATAGAAGCAGAAGGCAAAGAACAAGCTTTGCAAGTGCATTGAGGACCTGGACAAAGCCAAGAAGTCAAAGCGTCTGAATAATGCAGATCACCGGCCATTCGACTAGGGAAATGTTTGACCGGTACAACACGGTCGATGCAGAGGACCGGGGGGGAGCTGTAAGGCAGTTAGAAGCTTTTCTCGGGAATGAATCTGCAGTTGTTAGCAAAACGTTAGCTGAGTGACCCATCGGGCAAAATGGCACACTTGACAGAATCCTTTCGATACGATAAGTTAGAATCAAATCGGGGAGTAGCGCAGCCTGGTAGCGCGCTTGGTTCGGGACCAAGAAGTCGGGAGTTCAAATCTCCTCTCCCCGACCATCTTCACTAAGAAATCCAATCGGTTGCAGACGGCTGGATAGGCGACTGTGGCAGATTTGTGACAGCCTCGATTTTTTCCTTCATCGCTTCATTTTGAGAATTGATAAAATTAAGGTGCTTCCTTGCCGCCTCTTTCAAATCCTGGCCATTGACAATGTTATACCTCTCGAAAACGTTTCTTGTCTTGTGACCTGAAACCCTCATGCCCACCCGCTCGGGGACTCCTGCCCTCACCATGTTCCTTACAGCTGTCCTCCTGAGGTCGTGAAACAACTTGCCCACCAACCCTGCCCTCCTGCACGCTGCATTCCATGCCTTCTCAAATTTCAAAATCCTCTCTCCATCGTGGTGAAATACATACGGGCATTGGCCACGACTCATGTAAAGGGTCAGCATGTCCTTCATCAACTCATCATCAAGGTAGATCATCCTGGGTTCGTCATTCTTTGTCTCACCAGAGCCAAGACGGACAGTCCCGAGGTTCAGGTCAACCCTATCCCAAACCAGGTTTAGGATTTCACTCTTTCGCCATCCCGTGTGGTAAGCAAAGGTAATGACAGGCTTCAGGTAGCCGGGCAAGACATCCCTCAGCCTCAGGTATTCCACATGCTCAAAGAATCCTTCGCGGATATTGTCTTCTTTGAGCATCGGAATATAAGGGACCCTGTATACCTTAGGTGGGGTGCACCTGAGCGCAAGGTGAAACATATGCTTCAGGGCAGCAAGCTGCCTGTTAATCGTTGCAGGGGCAAGCCCCTTATCCAATTTTTGATCGATGTAGTGATTTACCATCTCTGTTGTGATCTGCCTGGCCTGCATCCCGCCAAATGCTGCCTTGAGATAGCCTACATTTCGCTCTGCCTTCTCCAAACTCCTTCTTGCCTTCACCCTGTAATCTCTCAAAAAGTCCTCTGCCAGCTCGTCGACCGTCACGTCGTCAAAAATGATGCCCGGCATCTCGTCCCTGAGTATTTCTCTTTGGACCTGATCGTAAGCTGCCTGGGCCAGTTTCCGGTTGGAAGAATGAGTCGACCTCCGGTAACGTCTTCCATTGTAAAAAACGTCCATCCACCAGACCCGGCGCCTCTTGAATAATCCCATGCTATGCCTCCTTTCTGAGGCCCTTGATCTGATCTGGTTTCCCTTGTCGAGAAGTATACCGCCTTCCTTTCACACTCTCAATGGTTTTCTTTACTATGGCGTTGACATCCAGATCTCCCTTCTTCTCAATGGATCTGAAAACTTTTTTCGCTTCCTCTCTGACATCGACTGCGGGCTCCTTGTGCTCTTCCATCCATTCATCAATCTCTGACTTTTTAAACCTTATCTGCCTATTGATT
>Ga0187772_10001070_pt1 | contig 12742 bp, 9 predicted proteins | sample 0116_SJ02_MP15_2_FD_133137 | JGI IMG/M metagenome (GOLD analysis project Ga0187772, IMG submission 133137) | Tropical peat soil microbial communities from peatlands in Department of Meta, Colombia - 0116_SJ02_MP15_20_MG | ecosystem: Environmental > Terrestrial > Soil > Wetlands > Peat | place... | reverse complement strand
CAAATGTATAATTATGAAGAATATTCGTCTCACTTCATGCCATCCTACGATTCAGAGTTCAAATCGGTCATTAGGAAGGTAAGAGCACACGAGAAGTGGTTCTCCGAGAGCTTGCCAATGATAGCAAGCGAGAATGTGGCGTCTAGATATGTTAGAGAAGTCATGTCGTCTGACCTTGGGCACCGATATGCAGAAGGATGGCCTGGCGAAAGGGTCTATGCCGGCTGCAAGTATATCGATCAGATTGAACTCCAAGCGATTTCCCTTGGAAAGAAGTTGTTCAAGGCAGACTTTTTGGACGTCAGACCGATTTCTGGGGTGGTCGCTAACCTAGCTGTCTATTCTGCACTGAGTGGTCCTGGCGACAAGATGATGGCGCTTTCTATACCCAATGGCGGACATATTTCTCATGGCAAGAAAGACTTCTCAGGTTCGGCGGGGTTGGTCCACGCCTTGGATATTGAATACTTTGCGTTTGACAAGGAGCACATGAACATTGATATCGATGAATCTAAGAAGAAAATCAGGGCACAAAAGCAGCTCCGACTAGCGATGTTTGGGGGAAGCCTTTTCCTCTTTCCACATCCTTTGAAGGAGCTCTCACCTGTGGTCCGGGAGGCCGGGGCAACAGTCTGTTATGATGCAGCACACGTAATCGGATTGATTGCCGGTGGAATGTTCCAAGACCCGTTACGCGAGGGTGCCCAAGTCATGACTTTCAGCACTCATAAGACTCTATTCGGCCCCCAAGGAGGCGCGGTCGTTGCAAACGCAGAATTCGGTGATCAACTGAAAAAGGCGGTCTTTCCAGGAACTACAAGCAACCATCACCTTCACAGTGTTGCGGCGAAAGCGCTCCTATTTGCTGAATTCTTGGAATTTGGACGGCAGTACGCACGGGATGTGGTAAGAAACGCTCAAGTCCTTGCCCAAGAATTGGCTGCGCTCGGTGAGAAGGTACTGGGCGAAAAGGACGGCTATACGAAATCTCATCAAGTAGCCGTCGACGTGACAAAGTACACTGATGGTGGTGCTATGGAGAAACTATTGGAGAGCCAGAACATCATCATCAACAGACAACTGATCCCGGGTGACCTTCAGGCAGGGCGGCACTACACAAACCCCGGAGGGATACGGCTCGGAGTCGCCGAACTCACGCGGCTCGGGATGGGCAAGGGAGAAATGGTCGAAGTGGCAGAAATCATCCACACCGCCATGGCCGGCGATAACATACGTGAGATTATCGAAAGAGTGGCCCAACTAAGGAAGAGCCACCAGACGATCAGATATGCCTTCACCGAGTCACCCGCGTATTTCTTTCGCTAAGACTGGCTTCAAAAAATCGGTCAACTCTAGCTGGTCAGGTTTCCTATCCCCATGCAAGAGCTGATCAAGTTCCCTCTGTAGCATATCGAGACGGTTCTTTAGGTAAGAATCGACTTCGTATTCCCTTGCCAGCCTTTGGGCGATGGCGAGATACTTCTCGACTGATGCCCGGGTTAGTGTCCCCTTCATTGGCATGCCACAGTTAGGGCAGGTCCACGATAGTGGCGGCCTACGCATTGTCAGACCGCACTTTCTGCATTTGAAAGACTGCGTCGCATATTTCTTCGCATTTCCCATGATGTCTCTGACTAGATGTGTCTTGATTATCGATTCGACGACTTCCTTCGTCGAAACGGCTTCAATCTTCGAAGCGACTTCTATCTGTTTTGAAATCTTCTCTGCCAGTGTCCTCATGGCAGAATAAGCGGCTCTGGATCGCTTAACAGTGAGCGCGTGTGTCGAGTGGGTAAACCCATAGCCGTAGAACTGAGTTTCGTCTTCCAACCTTGAGCCGATCCGTTCTATGAGTTCCTCGACCGAAGCTGCCGGGGGCGAGTCTTTCGTCTTCTCGTAAAATGACCTAGGATACGTGCTGGTTATGTCGAAGTTATGGGCTTGTTCGTCAACCTCAGATGGAAGGAGCACGGGCTGTAGCAGTAGTGGCGTGTCCATGAGCCCACCTATCTGATGGGGGACGTATTCGAGGGAGAAGTTGAGAAGAGCGTCAAGCAGGAGAATGAGCGAATCGCCGTCACCGTCGCAATCCCGCCTTTTCGCTGCATGCCAGCATGGGTTCGCGAAGCAAACTTGTGTCGGTGAGAAACCGATGATTCTCCCGGCCACACCGACTGAGGTGTGAGGTGCCAAACCTATCGCAATCTTGCCGAGCAGATCGGCGGCCTTCTCGACGTTATAATAACGGGGGAGGCGATATAGGCTCTGTAGCTCATCATCGATAAACTGAGCCATTCTGACGAGATCACCCGCGACTTCGACCGGGATTATGATGTCCTGTGGCTTTAGCTCAAGAAGCTGACCATCGCTTGATAGTGCCTCGCCACCACAATCAGTTTCGTACCCCAACTTCTTCAGAGTCGCCAAGTCTGTCTTGATGTCACGAGGCGTGAAATGTGTCAAGGGCGCATTAGTTACATCAATCCGCAAAGTCCCATCTTTGTACACAAAGACCTGATGCTTGCTTCGGATAACTCCCTTCTCGATAGGCTCTGGCGTCTTTGAGACGCTCATTAAACCACGGACTCCCTTTACGGGCTTCGAGGTGTCGAAAGGAATCTTCGACTTTATCTCCCCGATTTTGGCACGAAAGTCGAAGTCGAAATTCGAATATGGGAGAGTCTTTGTCTTGCAATTTGGACAAGAATCGTCGGGCGTCATCGAGTCGCAGTAAGGACAAGTCCTGAACGGAATTGTTCCCGACCTGCAGACCTCGCATTTCGAGGACAGACGTCTTTCGTTGCACTCAGGGCAGTATCTATTCACCACTTCTACCTGCTCAGTACCCTGTCTTGACACGGCGATGACGTCTCTGTGTGCCCCTCCTGCTGAGCCCACCGGGAAAAGCGCGTGAACCGGAGGCTTCAACCTCCTGACCATGGCTTTCTCTGGCCTCCCGACTCTGATTCCGACTGTGGTTGTCGTTTGTCTACCCAAGGATATACCGGAGAGAGCTTTCACAAATTCCGTAGAATCCGGAGACACTGGGACCTCGAAATGATTGTCGAGCCTCAGAAGTGTCGTCATGATCACTGCTGTGTTGCCTGAGATGATGGCGGAGGTGCCTTCGAGGCGGTGCTCTATGAGACAAGTCCTTAGTGTTTCCTTTATGCCATTCGAGGAAACATCGATGACGACGATACCCTCACCTTCTGTCCGGCACCCTGTTCGTAGATCGGCCAGTTCGAAAGCACTTACGCGGTCAAACCGTGGCGTGTAAGTCGGATAGAACGGAATTCCAAGCGAACGTGAAATGGCGGCAGCTTCTGGTGTCGACGGGGCTTCGGGGGATTGGCCCGAACTCAAAGCAACCATTCTTTCGTGTGAGATTCCACATTCAGCGAGCCTCTCGTAGGCTCTGGGCACAGTTTCGAGTGCATTCCGTAGGTCTTGCACCCACCACTCCGTGACGTAGGGGGAGGGTGGCAGGTTCTTGTTGTTCTCGAGGAAATCCCCGTAGCTGATGAGAATGTCTCCCAGATCTATGATCTTGACCAGGTTCTCCTTCTCTTTCTCGGCCTCGTCGACTGACCATATTCGCTTGATGTCACCATTTCGAAGAAGCACCGTCGGCCCCTCAATGGAATCGACGAAAGCGATAGTGGCAGCTTTTCCTGGCATGTCGACTTTGACTTGGGTACCGGAGACAACGGGATAATCTAACAGAGCTGCCACTGCAGGATGGATAGCTAATGTTGACAGCCCGGTGTTTATCGACCTGCCATACCTGAGTCTGAAACCTCCTCTGCTTCTGGGTTTAGACAGGACCGCCCGGCCAGAGATGACTTCTTCGAAATGCGCCCCACTCTGTTCTGTCTCGTTGGTAGTCTGCTGAGTCCCCCCCTTCACGTCTGCGAGCCATTCCCAGCCGGAAATGTTGAGTGATGTTAGCTTCTTGGCGAGCTTGTGGGCGCGACCGACAACTCCATCATTCAGAACCCTTAGGGCTCCTCCTCTAACCCTGTCGGTGGCAACGCGTTTGAGGTTCCTATGAACGACGACTTCGACGGGATCGGTCTCTATTCCATCTATCTCGACTGGAAGGTTGGAGATTGTGTGTCTAATGTCATCGTCAGTCACTTTGTATTGGAAATTGCCGATATCTCTTTCGTAGATCCTCAGCTCTTCTGCGAACCTATCGGCCTCCTCTCTTCTGGCTCTGTATTTCGACAAACCAAGTTTGGCCCCTGTTATATCGGCTATGACGAGTGAAAACGCCGCCTCCGTGCCGCCAGCCGACCGCATAGGTCCTGCATATGACACGGAAACATAATCGCTATTGTCGTCGTTATGCTTGATTGTGACGCTAGAGATGCCTTCGAGGGGAGCGACCGTTACGCCGTCAGTCATTACTGCAAGACCTGTCCGCACCCCGTAGCTTAGCGCTTCATGCTTTTCGAGGGCGCCGAACTTGCCAAGAGCGATTTCTTGAGCTATTCCTAGCGCAGCACGTTCCTTAGAGGTGGAATGAAGGAGGTCCCTAAGGCGATCGACGAGCCCTTCGAATTGATCTAGTCGGAGCATCTGGTTTACCCTGTCGGCCAAGTCGAAGACTGTCTTGCTCTCTACCGAGTCGACTGGGTCAATCCCGAAGGCCCTAGCCTTGGAAGCTGTGAGGTACGCGGCTTCATATTGCCCGAGAATGTCTGAGTAATAATCATCGAGTCTTGCTGGAAACGGCGCGAGTCTGCGGACGCGATCCCAAGCACTTTGTGCGGAAAAAGACATTGAAGGGCTCGGGATTACTGACGCTACTTATGAACTATCCATACGCCCATGCAAGGAGGAAGGACGAAGGTCCACCTGACAAGCCCTATTGATGAATTTTGCCCAATCCTAGAAACGAGGTGATCTGCTGCAGAGTTTTTTCGTGACTAGGCGTCTGGAGCATATTGCCTACTACAAGTATGTCGGCTCCCGCAGCGGTTGCTCTCTTTGCAGCCTCCACTGTTGTAATCCCACCACCAGTAATCAGAATTCCATCATACACTCTTCTGACTGACCGTATCACGTCGGGTGAAATGGGTTCACTCGCACCGCTTCCTCCTTCGAGGTAAAGTGTTCTCATTCCGAGATACTTGGCAGCGAGTGCATAAATCACTGCGAGATTCGGTTTTGAAGAAGGCAAACTGTTGACCTGTCCGATGAAGCCCGCTGCGCTCTGATTGCCAAAGACGAGGTACCCCATGGGAATGCTTTCTATTCCTATCTTAAAGACCTCTATAGCTCCTAACGCCTGAGCTCCGACGATGAAATAAGGGTTCGTCGAGTTCAGAAGACTGCTGAAGAGAATCGCGTCTGCGAAACGTGACACGCCAGTCACATTCCCTGGGAAGAGAACTACTGGTGTCGTCTGTGACGTGTGATGTGATACTGATGATGTGATATTCTTTGTGATTCCCTTGACAGACCTCACAACATCATCAAGTCTTCCCTGATCTGAAAGCGTCGAACCTCCAATAAGAATCAGCCCTACCTTCGCTTCGACAGCTGCTTCTGCCACTTTCGCTGCTTGTTTGGGGGTAAAGTCCTCTGGATCAATTAGAGCGGCACATATGGGAGATTTTCTGATTCTCCGAAGTAGGTATCTTTCAACCGGTCCCTGCCGCCCACCCAATTCAAGCGCCTACACGTGCGAAGTCGTCAACAAAGGTGTTATAGACGTCTATGTCGGCTCTCTTGGTGGAGTACCTTAATTCTCTCCGAATCCCGCATGCCAGGTTCCCGCACGCAACGAGGAAAACCGTGTCTTGTGATATCTCATCTTCATGTGACGTGATCCTTATAGTGATCATGCCGCAGCGTGGGCAGGCAAAGACCTTCGGTAGTGTGCGTCTGGTTATTCGTAGAGTTTTTTTCCTTCTTCTACCCAAGGGGTCTCACCCTCCACTCTAATTCTTCAAGTAAATAAGATAGCAGGACGCCTTCAAAAGAAGTAATGTCGAAGTATTTCAAATCTGTTCAATAGTACGCAAGATAATTATTGATAATATCTATAATATTGAGTCATATTACTGATTGCAGGATAGGAAGCCTTAAGACGATTATGTATTAAAGTTTGGTCGTGAGTCTTGTCACCGACATTGCCAAACAATCAAATCTCAGCCCAAAGCAATTAGAATCACTTATGAGTTATATCAAGATCTCGTCGGGCCAGTTACGCTACAAGGATGCGGCTGCCTTGAGGACGGGGCACTCGGTTACAGTAGGTTCGTACTTTCGGACCGTTCAACAAGGCAAGAGACGAGTAAGAGAGTCCATCATGACAGTCCTAATTGCCGTCTCAATTGGTTTAGTGAAGTCGGATGACTTCCGCAGACTGCTGGAACTGATGGGTCGAGCTGGATTGGAGGTCGCAGAGGATGACAGGGAACGTTTCTCCGTCATTCTGCGAACTTTGATCGATAGAATTGTGATTTAGTGGTGATGTTTATCACATACCTCTTCGTGACCTCGTGATGTCCTGTCAACATGGCCGATATCATCTTTGTGGCCAACGTCGCGTCCTCGGCTTTTTTTGTTGTCTTATCTTTCGGGCTTCTCTTCAGGTATAGGCAAGTCTCGCAGAGGATCAGCGCGTCGAACGACTTGGGCAGGGATCTTTGGATAGCACTCGAGCAGCGGATGAAGAAGCAAGATGAGAGGATTTTGGATATGATGGGCCGACTCGAGGTGATTCAGTTACGTTTCTCGGAGAATCCATCCCCGTCTCGCGCTTCCGTGCTCAGTTCACCTTCTCCCATAGCCCAATCTAGTAAGCTTGAAGTTCAGTCACAGAAGACAAATCCGTCCGACGCTGTGACACAGGTGGAACAGACGTCACAAATCACATCACAAATCACATTGGATGATACTCAAATCGCCGTGATTAGGCTCTTGGGAGACAAACCTAGAAGCTCAGTAGAGATCAAGGAGCTCATCGGGAAGTCTAGGGAGCACGCTGCCCGTCTGATGAAGACGTTGTTCGATGAGAAGTTGGTCTCTAGGGACAGTTCGAAGAAGCCTTTTGTGTATCAACTGACGGATAATGGTCGCAAGTTCTTGCTTCCTAGCTGAGTTGCAGTACCTTCTATCTTTCCGCTAATTGGTTGGGCCTCAGGTAAACTCTCCTGTAGACCCATGAATTTCCAAACCTCTCACGCTTGATTTGTTCCTTTTCAAGCAACCGCGTTAGATACGTCGAAATCATGCTGAGCTTGACCGGGTGGTTGTATTTTTCCTCGAATGCTCGAGCGACATCAGAAGAGGAAAAGTCACCAGTGGCGAAATCAGTCTCCAGAAGCGTTGCGACTTTTCCAAAGAAGGTTCCTTTGTCTGGCGGCGGTCTATATGTGTGATCAATTGGAACATCCATCATTTCAAGCATGTCTACCGCCTTCATCAGTTTGTCACGCGAGACTTTCCCCTCCAGAGCGAGCGTATATCGGGTCCCTTCTTCGTCTTCAACCTCGATTCTTATTCGCTTCCGCAAGTTGACCGCTCACGTTGGTCCACACGTTGGTCCACAGGTGTTAAAGCCTCAAGTAGTGTGAACTTGTGAACTCGTACCGAAGTTTTCTTGACAGCTTGTTGAGAGCGCCTGATGACTTCACAAATGTTCACTCCTCGGAGAAAGTGAACATCCGAAGGACTCGCCCAATGGAAACAAAGGGGTCAATATTCAGCTGTTTTAGCCATTTGGGGCTGGACTGGTTGCACTGGAAACATTGGGGTGATGATTTCATCCCCAGGACCGTGTGCGTTCACTGAGCTTCACAAGGAGACCCCGCCCCCTCGGTTTCCATTGGGAGAACTTCCCATTCGTGATCCCTCGATACCTTCACCAGATGCTTAGTTCGCGTCTCCAATAGTGAACCTAAAAGTATATCCTTGCTACATTGTCTACCTAGAACGGGCTGTTATAAGCACAAAAAGTAGGCACTAACAAACCGGTCCATACATCGGAAACAGTCGAAGGGTTGGGGCGGAGGGCTTATCTAACCAGTGTTTCCACTGATAGGCCCATTGGTCGACCCCATCGACGAAATTTTTCACAGAGCGAAAGAAGGCAAGGCGCTGTTTTCAGACCGCAACGCACTAAGCCCCGATTTCATCCCGCAAAGACTACCATTCAGAGACATTCAGGCCAAAGCCGTCGCAGAAGTCCTTGCGCCAATACTCCACGGTTCTAAACCTTCGAATCTCCTGCTATACGGCAAGACTGGGACAGGCAAGACCGCTGTCACACGCTATATTCTCGGAAAGCTGAGGGCCGAGGCTAACACCGCCAGTCTCACCATGGCGTACGTCAACACGCGTATTGCGAACACAGAATATCGAACGTTGGCAGAGTTCGCCAAATTCATCGATCTCCCAATCGACAGACAAATTCCCTTCACCGGGCTTTCCATCGGTGAAGTGATAGAGAGAATATTCGGCGCAATCAAATCTCGAAATAGGCATGTCATTCTGGTTCTCGATGAAATCGATTATTTGGTGAAGACATTCGGGGACGGCATACTGTATGAGTTCACACGATCAGGCGAGAGACTCTCGCCAGGCTTCCTGGCTCTCGTCGGGATATCGAACGACCTAAAGTTCAAAGACAGTCTCGACCCTAGAGTCTTAAGCAGCCTCAGTGAAGAAGAGTTGGTCTTCCCGCCTTACACCGTAGAAGAGTTGCGAGAGATACTTGCCGAAAGAGCAAAGATGGCCTTCAGGCCTAAGGCGGCGTCTCCGTCGGCAGTCAATCTTTGCGCGGCAATGGCGGGCTCGGAGCATGGAGACGCCAGGAGGGCGATTGACTTGCTAAGGATAGCTGGCGAAGTCGCAGAGAGAGAGGGACTCAAAGAAATCGATGATTCCTGCATCCGAAGAGCATCTGATAAGATGGAACACGATAGAGTGGAAGAGGCGATTCGTTCACTACCTGTACAGAATAAGGCCATTCTCCTCGCCGTGTCCAAATTCAAGAGCGGCACCAACACCGGCGAGCTGTATTTGGCATACTACAACCTTTGCAGAACAGTGGGCCTTGAAACACTTACGCAAAGGCGCCTCAGTGGGATACTTGCAGAACTCGACTTGCTCGGTCTTATCGAAGCATCGGTGGTAAGCAAAGGGAGACGTGGGAGGACAAAACGGATTCACCTACTCATTGGAAATGACACCTTAGAGAAGACACTAGCGGAAGATACAACCTTCGGCGGGTTGGCCTAAAGAACAATCGCGCAGTTATTTGAACGAGGAGAGTAGTACGCTTCCTATTGCTGATGCGGGCGAGATGGTTCTCTTCACGGCGGATACCCAGCTGCACCGAAGTTGCGTCTCTGGACTTTCAGAGTAGACAGGTCAATTACAGGAATGATGCTTGGTGTAGGCTCAAGTCCCATATTCATTTGAAAATCAGTCTGGCCTTGCCACGTTCCAGAGTTAATCAGAAGTGTCCCTCTATAATCGAGTTCGCCGTAGGTGTGGACATGTCCCGAGTGCAATACGTCAGGAACGTGGTCGATGACCATGAAGTCCCGCAGCTCGGGAGAAATGGCCGTCCGTTTCCCATAGGTTGGCGAGAGATGCCTAGATCTGAGCAGCAATTTCATCGCTGCCGTTGGATCATCATATCTTAATGCAGGTGTGGTCGCGATGATGTCATCGAGACTCTTCCCATGGTATACCAAGAAGGTAACACCATGCAGCTTAATGTAAGCAGGGTCACCAACCCATTTCACATTTTCCATTCCATAGAGGGATTCGGCAAGATCGGGCGGGACAGCAGGTTGCGGTAACGCCTGCCTTACGGCATCGTGGTTCCCAGGCGAAAGAACTATTTGTATTTGTTTAGGCACTTGTTTCAAGAATTTCGCCGCCATTTCATACTGCTTCCTAGGGTCCCTTTCGGCGAGTTGGAATTCCTGACCAGGATACACACCTACGCCGTCGACAAGATCTCCGGCCACGATCAAGTACTTGACTCGACTCACGATATCTTTTTCCCCCAGCGCGCCGTTAATCCAGAGCAGAAATCGATTGAAATCGTCTGCTAGAAACATCTTGCTTCCGATGTGTAAATCCGAAAGAAGGAGCGCGTATACCCGATGCGATGAGCAGACCGGTTTCCGCCCTGGTACATCCGGCAGCAACAACGAGTCTGCATAGAATCGACCTGTCTTCCCGCGGGAAATCTCTGCAACCACCATCCCATCGAATGGGACCCTCAGGGCTGTCTCCTCGACCAGTTTGTCTTGGCATATGACGCGAATTACACCTGTAGGATCGTCTAGCTTCAATTCGACGTAGCCTTTCCTGTTCGAGCGGTCAGACAGCAGGCCGGCGATCTTCTCTCTCTTGTTACTAGGCAGTTTCTTTACGTCTGCGACGGAGATAGTACCCTTCGCGTCGAGTCGATTTCGGAGGATTGCAGAGAGCCGTTCATACCTATCGTTAAAGAGTTTGTTGAAGCCGTTGCTCGCCTCGGCTGGTGCTATAGCCAGCGTGGGGTCGGATACGATTTCCAAGTCCGATGGCTCGTTGACGTCGATTCCCTCATGCTCTCTGTCTAGGCTAGACACGTCAGGTATCGCTCTGACGACATCAGACTCTGTAATCATTTTTGTCGCATCATTTGGCGTCTCCGTCTTACGTTCAAGCAATTTGTCAACGAGTCTATCGACGTCTACTTCGGCTGGTGCCTTGTCAATTATCTCGAAGGCTTTTGCGTCCAGCATGTACCCCGCGGCTAAGACCCTAGCGATGGCCTTCGATTCTGGCACACGACTCTCCAACTCGCCACGTTATTTAGAAGATTCGACGCATGATGTCGCAAGTTCAACAATAGCTTCTAGTTGCTGTTGGTCTTTCGACTCACAATAGAGTCTCACTTTTGGTTCAGTTCCCGACGGTCTGAACATCACCCACGATCCATCAGCTAACACGAGTTTCAGCCCATCGAGCCTCCTTTCCTCTTTGATTCTAAATTTCTTGAAGACCTCTGTTGCTTTACTCACCAATGCAGGCATCGAGATGGTGGCGTCGCGATTGATTTGACGGTATCTCCACTGAACTTCCTGTGTCACAGCCGCTAACACACCCCTATCCCCAGAGATGAAACTGGAGATCATCGCTGCGGCGTTAATCCCGTCTTCCCAGAGTCCCCATTGAGGATCGACGATCTTGCTCGGCTCGGTTGCAAAGACGCCGTGTTCAGCCTCCAATTCTGCAAACGTCTTACCCACTCTGCTTCTGATGACACGAAGACCCAGATTTTCGGCTTCCTCAGCTACAGCTGTCGAGGTGTTCTCAGACACGACGACAGCGCCTCTCGACACGCCAAGAGCCCGAAGCGCCAGAATTGTAAGGACGGAATCAGGTACGACCCTTCCTGTTGCGTCGAGCATTACTAGACGATCGGCGTCCCCGTCGTGTGCAAAGGCCAAATCAACCCCCAATTCGGGAACCATTTTAGCGAAATCAGTGAGATTGAAGCTAGTAGGTTCAGGCGGCCTTCCTGGGAACCTCCAAGAGATTTGAGCATTAATTGGCATTATATGATGACCCAACGCCTTGAGGACCCTAGGAGTCACCATGCCTCCTGGCCCACTCGCGCAATCGACCGCTATCTTGAGAGATCTGGTCGCCACACCATAACGTTTAATCAAAGCTTGCGCGTAATCCTCCATCACTTCCTCGTCAAAGGTTACCTGACCGAAGGTTCCGGATGGCTTCATCACGTCAACAGCGAGTGCTCTTTCGATTCTCTCTTCGTCCGACGTAGCAAGCTCCATCCCTTTTGAGTTAAAGACCTTGATACCCGAAAACTCAGGTGGATTATGGGAAGCTGTGACTGAGAAACCTACAGTACACCCACGAGACCGCGTCCCAAAGGCCGCCACAGGTGTGGGAACGACGCCGAAAGCTGAAGCATCGCTACCCATAGCGGTTACCGCTGAGATTACTGTTCTGGCAAGAAGCGCTGAAGCCTTGCGACCATCCCAACCAAGACCGTATCTGCCAACACCGGAAGCGAAAACGATTGTCTCTGCTAACCGGTACACCTCATCCGGAGTCTGTGTTTTGTTGAACACTCCACGAACACCGGCCGTCCCAAAAGCCCTGACCATCTGTTATCTCTCCACAAGCCGATACCAGAGTTCTGGGGTCGCCTTGCGAGCCAAATCATGCAATGAAGTCGCTAACTCTCTGACCTCCCACTGCGCCTGCAAAGCCGTACGCTGCCAAACCACATGCATGAGACTCCTTGCATTTATCGTCATCACCAACTTAGTTTTTATCGCCATCGGCAATATGTACCTGGCATCTTCTTTTGGTACTCCGTCTGCGACCATCTTCTCGTAAGCCGAATACACCGATTTGAGGGCTTCCTCGTAGGCCCTTCTTGCAGTCTCATTAGCAGAGATGCTAGGCGGTGTCACCACACCTTCTTTCGTAGCCGCTGAGAACCTTTGTGATTCTTGATCATACGATGCTACCCGGTGACGTACGAGCTGGTGAGTCGTGACCCTACTGCAGTCCTCAATTTCGAACATGTAGACAACATGATCCATCAACATTTCGGGGTCAAATGGCACTTCTTTCGCATCTAGTACACGCGCAAGCGCTTTCATATCGGTATGGTACAGAAGTTTAACTCGCATGGGTCCCCTCACCAAACGCAAGTTCGTTGAAAATCGGACCCACGTTCTTT
>Ga0187772_10001069_pt1 | contig 12745 bp, 13 predicted proteins | sample 0116_SJ02_MP15_2_FD_133137 | JGI IMG/M metagenome (GOLD analysis project Ga0187772, IMG submission 133137) | Tropical peat soil microbial communities from peatlands in Department of Meta, Colombia - 0116_SJ02_MP15_20_MG | ecosystem: Environmental > Terrestrial > Soil > Wetlands > Peat | place... | reverse complement strand
ACGACCGGCTATGAGGAGGCCGCCGCGCAAGGGCTGGTGGCCGGCCTCAATGCCGCCGTGCGGGCAGGCGGCGGCGGGCCCATCGTGTTCGATCGTGCCGAGGGCTACCTCGGCGTCATGATCGACGATCTGGTGACGCGCGGCGTCACCGAGCCCTACCGCATGTTCACGTCGCGCGCCGAGTATCGGCTCACGCTTCGTGCCGACAATGCCGATCAGCGGCTGACCGACAAGGGCATCGCGCTCGGCTGTGTCGGCGCCGAGCGGGCGCGGCTGCATCGAGTGAAAATGGAAGCGCTGAACAGAGCGCGGGCGCTGGCGCGCGAGTTCAGCCTCACTCCAAGTGAAGCGGATAAGCACGGACTGGCGCTGCGCAAGGACGGCCAGCGCCGGTCCGCGTTCGACTTGCTGTCGTATCCGGATATCGGATTCGCTGATGTTGCGCGGATTTGGCCTTCGCTGGCGGAGCTCGATGGAAAGATTGCAGCGCAAATCGAGATCGACGCCAAGTACGCCGTCTATCTCAGCCGCCAGGCGGCCGATGTGGAATCGTATCGGCGCGACGAGAATCTCGTGCTGCCGGACGACATCGACTATGCGGCGCTTCCAGGTCTTTCCAACGAGGTCCGTCACAAGCTGCAGACGCATCGGCCGCGGACGGTCGGGCAGGCGGGACGGATCGACGGCATCACGCCGGCGGCGTTGGCGTTGCTGGTCGCCCATCTGCGCCGCGACAAGAACCGCAAGCCGGCGCGCGGGGCAATGTGAGCGGGAAGCCGGGGCAGGGCCGTTCCGACGTGCGCCCGGCCGTCTTGCGATCACCCGCGACCCCAGCCCTCGCACTTGAGAAAGACCGCGCCGACGCGTTGGCGCTCACGCCTGTTTCACGTGAAACACTCGACCGCCTTGATCGCTACGTCGCGCTTCTGCGCGACTGGCAACGCCGGGTGAACCTGATCGCACCGTCGACTGAGCCAACGATCTGGACGCGGCACATCGCCGACTCGCTCCAGCTTTTGGCGCTGGCGCCCGACGCCCGCATCTGGGCTGATCTCGGCTCCGGGGCGGGACTGCCTGGGCTGCCGATCGCCTGTGCGTTGGCTGAGACTCACGGCGCCCGCATCCACCTCGTGGAGAGCAGTACCAAGAAGGCCACGTTTCTGCGCGAGGCGGTCCAGGCCACGGAAGTGCCGGCCGCCGTCCACGCCATGCGAATGGCCGATTTCGCCAAAGCGCCCCCGGAGCGGCTGGATATTGTGACCGCGCGTGCCGTTGCCCCATTGTCCGCCCTGTTGCAGGCCGTATATCCGCTGTTGAAAACGGGGGCGGTCGGTCTTTTCCCAAAGGGGCAAGGAGTAGATGCTGAATTGACCGAGGCCGCTAAATATTGGAGGCTTCAGGCGACTTTGGTGCCGAGTCGCACCGATCCCAAGGCCCGTATTGTGGTAGTCAGTGGTCTTGAGCCAATAGGCGGACCGGCCGTGGCAAAGCATTCAACCAAGCGATGATTGTTTAGAGGCTACGGCGATGAGCGACGCGCCACTCGTGGAGCAAATATCCAGTTTGATGCCGGCAGCAGCGCCGGATCAGAAGCTGGAAGCTGGGCCCGTGCGGCCACCCCGTGTCCTGGCCGTGGCCAATCAGAAGGGCGGCGTCGGCAAGACCACCACGGCCATCAATCTCGGCACTGCACTTGCTGCGATCGGCGACGAAGTCCTGATCATCGATCTTGATCCGCAGGGCAATGCCTCGACCGGGCTTGGCATCGATCGGCGCAACCGGCTTCATTCCACCTATGACGTTCTCACCGGCGAGGCGACGTTGCGCGCCTCCATCGTGGCGACCGCCGTGCCGCGGTTGCACATCGCGCCCTCGACGCTCGACCTGTCCGGGCTCGAGCTTGAGATCGGGCAGCAGCGCGACCGCGCTTACCGCTTGCGCAATGCGCTCGCGCCGCTCAACGCGCCGGCGCCCGGGGCGACCAATTTCAGCTATGTGCTGGTCGATTGTCCGCCATCGCTCAATCTGCTCACGGTGAACGCCATGGCGGCGGCGCACGCCATTCTGGTGCCGCTGCAATGCGAGTTCTTCGCACTCGAAGGTCTGTCGCAATTGCTCAAGACCGTCGACCAGGTGCGCGATCAGCTCAACCCCGGTCTCACCATCCACGGCGTCGTGCTCACCATGTACGACTCGCGCAACAACCTTTCCGCTCAGGTCGTCGCCGACGTCCGCGAGTTCATGAAGGAAAAGGTGTACGACACCATCATCCCGCGCAACGTGCGCGTTTCGGAAGCGCCGTCCTACGGCAAGCCGGTGCTGGTCTACGACCTCAAATGCAGCGGCAGCGAAGCCTACCTGCGGCTCGCGACCGAAATCATCCAGCGTGAAAAAGAATTATGCGCTGGCTGATGGGTCCGTGCGCCTGAGCGAAAATTCTGGAGAAGCTGCAGTGGCGGAAGAGGCACGATCGCGGTTAGGGCGCGGGCTCGCTGCGCTGATCGGCGATGTCGGCGCGGAGAGTTCAAACGATCGGCGAGGGCGCGCGCCGCGGCGCCTGCCGATCGACGCATTGCGGCCAAACGCGCGCAATCCGCGCCGGATATTTTCCGACACCGAACTTGACGAGCTCGCCAGCTCGCTGCGCGAACGTGGCATCATTCAGCCGATTGTCGCGCGTCCGCTGCGCGGCGTTCCCGACACCTATGAGATCATCGCCGGTGAGCGCCGCTGGCGCGCCGCGCCGCGCGCCGGACTGCACGAGGTGCCGGTTGTCATCGTCGAGGCCACCGACGCCGAAGCGCTGCAGCTTGCGATCATCGAGAACGTGCAGCGCACCGATCTCAATCCGCTCGAAGAGGCGGAAGGCTATCGGTCGCTGATCCGCGATTTCAGCCACAGCCAGGACGACGTCGCCCGCATGGTCGGCAAAAGCCGCAGCCATGTTGCTAATATCCTCCGGCTGCAGACACTGCCTGATCGGGTCAGGGAGCATATCAATTCCGGTCGGCTGAGCGCCGGCGCCGCTCGCGCCTTGGTGGGCCATCCCGATGCCGAACGGCTGGCGGAGGAAATCGTCACGCGCGGGCTGAACGTGCGTCAGGTCGAGGAGATAACGCGCGAAACTTCTAAACGCGGCGGCAAGCAACAAACAAACGGTGGCAAGGCGCGCGCCGCAAAAAATACCAATACGCTCGCGCTGGAAAAGCGCCTAGCCGATGCGCTCGGATTGGCCGTCAGCGTCGATCATCGCGAGCGTGGCGGCACGGTCTCGATCCGCTATCGCAGCCTCGATCAGCTCGACGACGTCGTGCGGCGGCTGGAACGGCGGCACTGACCTAACACCTCACCCTGAGGTGGCCGCGCGAAGCGCGGCCCTCGAAGGGCGAGGCCCGGGCACTTGAGCGGCATCCTTCGAGGCTCGCTGCGCTCGCTCCTCAGGATGAGGAGTTAGAGATCGTTCAGCTCCGCCACTGCGCCTTGAACGCTTCGCGCTTCTTCGGATCGTACATGCTCGGATAGTTGTATTTGAGCGGCTTCGACGGCTCGACGTGAAGCGTGGCGAACACCGGGCCTTGTTGTTCGAGCACATGGCCGATTTGCTGCTCGAAGTTTTTCAGATCTGAAAAGTCGTAAGCTGCCGCGTAGCCGGAGCTGCGCGCGATACCGGCGAAGTCAACTTTCGGATTCGGGATCGGCTGGCTGCCGTTGGCCTCGTAGGTGTCGTTCTGCGCGACCAGGTGGACGAAATTCTTCGGCGCGACCGCGGCAATCGTGACGAGGCTGCCGAGATTCATCAATAGGCTGCCGTCGCCCTGAAGCACGATGACACGCTTGTCCGGCCGGCCGAGCGCGAGCCCGAGCCCGTGCGAGGAATCGAGCCCCATGGCGCCGATCGACAGATAGTTCAGCGGACGCGGCGCGATCTCGACCCAATCGACCGCCGAGCTGTACGTCGCCACCACGGCTTCCTTGCCGATGTGGCGCGCTAGGATGCGGAAACACTCATCTCTCTTCATCATCGATCTGCCCTTCCGCCGATACGGGGCGCCGTCCGATCAACAGCGCGACCGGCTCCGACGTGCGATATGCGTTTTCGATGGCCGGCTGGATTTTGCCAATGTCGGCGTCGAGGCTGATCAGATGGTGCGCGATTCCCATATCCGCGCAGATCGGCTCGATGATGCGCACGCCGTAGCGCGGCGACGCCCGCGGTGCGACCTCGGGATCGTGACCGAGCAGCCCGACCATCATGCAGATCGGCTGCTTGTACTCGACGGCGATGCCGCGGATGGCGTTGAGAGAATCGAGAAAGCCCGTGTACTGAATCAGGATCAGCGCGCGCTTGTCGGCGTAATGCAATCCGGAGGCGATGCCGATGCACTCGTCCTCCTTGCAGACGCGAATGAGCTTCAGATCCTTGTCGAGGGCAATCGGCGCCAGCAGGCCCCTGCTGGTGACAATGTCGGGGACGGCCAGGACGTACTCGATCCCGCTCGCTTTGATGGCGCCGATAATGTTGTCGCCGTGAAGCTCGCGCGCACCGGTTGCGGCTGCCGCTGCTGACGCTCCCATACTCCGCCTCCCCGTCATTCTTGGCGGCCAGCCTAGTCGGGTAGAGAAATTGGTCAATCTGCCATGCCGTGCGTTGCGAGCAGTCAGCAATGCGTTGTCTTCAAACGACGCGAAGGACCCATGCTGCGGTAGATGCCAGCCATTTATCGCTGACTCCTCTAAGCAATACGGAATTGGTCCGAGGTGCCCGCGGCCTATGAGGCCTTCCTCACGGTCGCACTTGAAATCCGAGATTTCTGGGCTACATTGTGGCATAGGAGAGCATACATGACCGAGAATGCTGTTGTCCGCGCGCGCATTGACGAGCGTATCAAGAACGAGGCTGCCGCCGTATTGGGCGCAATGGGGCTTACGATCTCGGATGCCTTCCGCCTCATGATGGTTCGCATCGCCAGGGAGAAGGCGTTGCCCTTCGAGCCACTCGTGCCCAACGAGGAAACCATCGAAGCGATGAAAGCTACGCGGCGCGGTGAACTTGTCACCGTAGGATCGCTCGAGGGGCTGATGGCCGATCTGAATGAGGACGATTAGGCGCTCTGGCCGTTTCAAGCGTGACTACAAACGCGAAAAGGCCGGGCAACGCGGCAGAACGCTTGAAATCCAACTGAGCGAGATAATCAGATTGTTGGCTGCCGACATCCCGCTACCCCACCACAACTTCGATCACTCGCTGTCAGGCGAATGGCGCGATCATCGCGACTGCCACGTCAGGCCCGATCTCGTTCTGATTTATCGTAAGCCTGATACGATGCATCTCGATTTGGTGCGCTTGGGATCGCACAGCGAACTTGGATTATAATTCCAATACTCAGACTTGAGTGACTGAGGCGCGATTTGACAGCCCGTTATTCCGCCGCCGTCCGAGCGCCGTGGCCGTAGCGGCGTTCGATGTAGTCGATCACCATCTTCTGGAAATCGGCCGAGAGCGTCGGGCCGCGTAGAGTTGCGGCCTTCTTGCCGTCGATGAAGACCGGCGCCGTCGGCTGCTCGCCGGTGCCTGGTAGTGAAATGCCGATGTCGGCGTGCTTGCTCTCGCCCGGCCCGTTGACGATGCAGCCCATCACCGCGACGTTGAGGCCTTCGACGCCCGGATAACGCGTCTTCCATTCCGGCATCGAGTCACGAATGAAGCTTTGGATGCCGGCCGCCAGTTCCTGGAACGTCGTCGACGTGGTGCGGCCGCAGCCCGGGCAGGCCGCGACCAGCGGCACGAACGTGCGCAGGCCGATGGTCTGCAACAATTCCTGGGCGACTTTGACTTCCAAGGTGCGATCGCCGTTCGGCTCCGGCGTCAGCGAAATGCGGATAGTATCGCCGATGCCCTGCTGCAGCAGCACGCCCATCGCGGCGGACGACGCAACCACGCCCTTCGTGCCCATGCCGGCCTCGGTCAGGCCGAGATGCAGCGCATAATCCGAGCGCCGCGCCAGCTCGCCGTAGACGCCGATCAGGTCCTGCACGGCGGAGACTTTGGCCGACAGAATGATGCGGTTCTTCGGCAGCCCGATCTCCTCGGCGCGCTGCGCCGACAGCAGCGCCGACTGCACCATGGCTTCGCGCGTAACATCGCGGGCATCGACGGGGTGATTGGACTTGGCGTTCTCATCCATCAGGTGCGTGAGCAGTTCCTGATCGAGCGATCCCCAATTGGCGCCGATGCGCACCGGTTTGTTGTGCTTGATCGCGGTTTCAACAATCGCGCCGAACTGGCGATCCTTCTTCTCCTTGAAGCCGACATTGCCAGGATTGATGCGATACTTGTCGAGCGCCTCCGCGCAGGCGGGATAATCGGCCAAGAGTTTATGACCGATATAGTGGAAGTCGCCGACGATCGGCACGTCGACCTTTTGTTTCAGGAGCCGCTCCTTGATGTGCGGCACGGCGGCGGCGGCTTCGTCGCGGTCGACGGTAATGCGCACGATCTCGGAACCCGCCCGCGCGAGCGCCGCCACCTGCTTGGCGGTCGCCTCGACGTCGGCGGTGTCGGTGTTGGTCATCGACTGCACGACGATCGGCGCCCCACCGCCAACGGCGACCTTGCCGACGCGGACGCCGACGGTCTGGTGCCTTGCCGCGGGGCCGGAAAATTCCATCATTTTTTCAATCCCTTAGCCGGGGCACAGTGGGCTCCGGCCAAACAGCAGCAATGGTTTCTAGGCAACGATATAGCCCTGCCGTGACGGTTTGACGAGGCGCAGCGACGCGCTTTGGCGGGCCATTCCGCGCGAAACGTTAGCGCGGTTTCGACGCTTCGATCATCCCGGCCGATTAACCAGGATTAGGCCAGCCGCCACCAGGATCGCGGCTATGACGAACGGTGGGGTCAGCGGTTCGTTCAAGACGAAATGCCCGGCAGTCACGCCGCAGAGTGGTGCGAGGAAGGTGAAGACCGACAGGCGGGCTGCCGAATAGCGCACGATCAGTGCAAACCACACCACAAAGGTGACGCTGACAACCCAAACCGTCTGGTAGGTAAACGCGCCGAGCGCTAGCGCGGACGGCATCGCGCTAATTCGCTCGCCGAAAACCAGGGCGCCGATGCCGAGCAGCGGCACTGAGATGACGAGCTGGTAAAGCAGCGTCTTCTCCGGACTGATGCGGCTAAGTGGAGTCGCCTTGATGAGCAGAGTGGTTGCCGCCCAGGCGAGCGCGGCGCCGACCAGCATCAAGTCGCCGAGGATCTGGCGTGGATCGCTGACCGGCCCCGGAACGCCGAAGGCGATGACGATTCCGGCGAAGGACAGCAGCAGGCCCATCCACTGCCACAGATGAAAACGGTCGCCGGGAATGAGCCAACGCGATCCGATGACGACAAAGAATGGCGCCAAATAGAGAAACAAGGTGCCGCGCGTCACCGTCGTCCAAGCGAGGCCGCGATAGATCAGCAAGAACTCAAGCGCGAACAGGACGCCGGCGAAAGCACCGGCCGCGAGTGTACCGTCGCGCTCAAACAATGCGATGGCGCGTAAGCGGCACCAGGCGCCGACCAGAAATGCGGCGAGCAGCGAGCGCGTCGATGATTGGATTAAGGGCGGAATGTCATGGATCGCAATCTTGATGGCGACATTGTTGAAGCCCCAGCTCACACAAAGTCCGATCGTGACAGCGATTGCCACGGCATCGAGCGGGCGGGACGAGGGGGAGGGCGGCATTTCCAGGTTAGGTCTTGTGCGTCACGTCCGGACTTAGAGCGAAGGACTATCGACGCTCCCGGCAATGCGAGCAAATGCCGGCGATCTCGATCAGCGGATTCTTTGGGGCAAAACCGGCGGCGCGTGAAGCCGCTTTGAGCGCTCCGGCGACGGCGCCGCCCGGACCCTCACCGACGGCGCCACAACGTTCGCAGATCAGAAACACCACAAGGTCGCCACCCGAGTGATTGTGACCGCAGGCCACGAATGCATTGCGGCTCTCGATCCGGTGCACCAATCCGTTCTCGCGCAGGAAATCGAGCGCCCGATAGACGGTGATCGGCGCGGGGCGCCGGTTTTTGCCGGCCATTCGTTCGATAATTTCATAGGCGCCAAGCGGCTTGTGACTGCCCAGCAGGGCCTTCAGGACCTGCCGGCGGATTGGCGTCAGCCGCTGCGATCGCGCGGCGCACTGCGCCTCCGCGTGGGCCAGCGCATCGCTTGTGCAGCGGCCGTGGTCGTGATCAGGCGCAGGGAAAATCGCGTGCGGCATACATTTCCCTCGGCTCTCGTTTTTCCCAGCAGGACGGCATAGTAGCGGCTTGCGTCGGGTCGCGAAAACGTGACGCTGTCATCCATTTTTATGTTGCGTTGCAGCAAAAGCCGCCGCACAGTCCGGCCGCTCTCCGAAGTCTTTTGCCTAGGCTTGTTGCGGCTTTTGGCACCGAACGGCGTTGGTTCTTGCCAAATCTCGGCCACCAATTGGGGTTCGCCATGCTGAAAGGGAAGTCCGCATTGGTCACCGGCTCAACGTCGGGGATCGGTTTAGCCATTGCGCGCGCGCTCGCCGAACAGGGCGCCAACGTCACCATCAATGGGTTTGGTGATAAGGCGGCGATTGAAACGGAACGCGCCGGCATCGAGAAGGAATTCAGTGTCAAGGCGGTGTATTCGCCTGCCGACATGACGAAACCGGACGAAATTGCCGACATGGTGCACACCGCCGAAAAGACCTTCGGGTCGCTCGACGTGCTCGTCAATAACGCCGGCATTCAGTTTGTATCGCCGATCGAGGATTTTCCGATCGAGAAATGGAATCAGATCATCGCCATCAATCTGTCGGCGGCGTTTCATGCCGTCCGCGCCGCTGTGCCGGGAATGAAGGCGCGGAAATGGGGCCGCATCATCAGCACAGCGTCGGCACATTCGCTGGTCGCCTCGCCGTTCAAGGTCGCCTACGTGTCGGCGAAGCACGGCATCGCGGGTCTCACCAAGACGGTCGCGCTTGAGGTCGCTACCTTTGGGATCACCTGCAATTGCATCAGCCCCGGTTATGTGTGGACGCCGCTGGTCGAGAAACAGATTCCCGACACGATGAAGGCGCGCGGCATGACCGCGGAGCAGGTCAAGCGCGATGTCTTGCTCGCCGCGCAGCCGACCAAGGAGTTCGTCACCGTCGATGAAGTTGCGAGCCTTGCAGTCTATCTCTGCTCCGATGCGGCAAAGGCGATCACGGGCGCCAATCTTTCAATCGATGGCGGCTGGACCGCGGAGTGATCGACCGCGCCTCGGCCGCATGAAAAATCCCTTCACTTCCCTCCTGGCCGGCCGCGCGACCGAACAAAAAAATTCGGCGACGGCGAAGCGCGTCAACCTCGCACTGCAAGGCGGCGGCGCGCATGGCGCGTTCACCTGGGGCGTGCTGGAGCAGCTTCTGTGCGACGAACGGATCGCCGTTGAGGGTATTTCCGGCACGTCGGCCGGCGCGGTCAATGCCGTGATGCTGGCCGACGGCTTGATGCGCGGCGGGCGCGAAGAGGCGCAAAAGCGACTTGCCGATTTCTGGCGCGCCGCCTCGAGTACCGGCGGTCTGCCGGCGCTGCAGCGCGAGGTGTTGCAGCGTCTGCTGTCGTTCACGCCGCTCGAAGGCACTCCGGTGCAGGCTTGGCTCGACGCACTGTCGCGGTATTTTTCGCCCTACGACGTCAATCCGCTCAACATCAATCCGCTGAAGGATTTGATCGAACGCTTCGTCGATTTCGAGAAGCTGCGTAGCACCGACCACCTGCAACTCTTCGTCTCGGCGACCAACGTGCAGACCGGCCGTGTTCGTATCTTTCCGCGCGAAAAGATTACCGCGGAGGCAGTCATGGCGTCGGCGTGTTTGCCGACGATTTTCCGCGCCGTCGAGATCGATGGCGTGCCCTATTGGGACGGCGGCTATCTGGGCAATCCGGTGATCTTTCCGTTTTTTCGCACTACGACTACCGAAGACGTCCTTGTCGTCCAGATCAATCCGTTGGTGCGCCAAGCCACCCCGATGTCGTCCGCCGAGATCATAAATCGCATCAATGAGATTACTTTCAATTCATCGCTGATCGACGAATACCGCGCCATCGATTTCGTCGCGCGCCTGATCGATCAAGGCAGGCTGCCGCGCGGCATCGGACCCGGTCAATATCGGCGCATCAACATCCATCGCATCGTGCTCGACCGCTTCGGCACGCATTTCGATTCGTTCAGTAAGCTTTCTACCGATTACGATTTTTTTGAAATGTTGCGCGTCAGCGGCAGGCGTGCGGCGCGGCGCTTTCTTGACGAACATTTTGACGATATCGGCGTCAAGAGCACCGTCGATCTGCAGGCGGAAGCGCAGGCCGAGTGGGCGTGATACGCTCGCGCCAATGAGCGATCCGATACCCCTGGTCGCGGCCGAGGTCGGCGCCGCCCGGCTTGAAATCTGCATTGCCGACATCACGACGCTGAAGCTTGACGCCATCGTCAACGCCGCCAATCGCTCTCTGCTCGGCGGTGGTGGGGTCGACGGCGCGATCCATCGTGCGGCTGGCCCGGAACTGCGGGCCGAATGCGAGAGGCTTGGGGGCTGTGCGACAGGATCTGCCAAGATCTCGCGTGGCTATCGTCTGCCGGCGAAGCACGTGATCCATGCCGTCGGTCCGGTGTGGAGCGGTGGCGGACAGGGCGAGGACGAACTCCTGGCGTCCTGCTATCGCGTGGCGCTCGATCTCGCCGCAGCCCACCGCATTGGGTCTCTCGCCTTTCCGGCGATCTCAACGGGCATCTACGGCTTTCCGCTGGACCGTGCCGCGCGTATCGCCGTGGGTACAGTAGCGTCGGAACTCGCGGCAGCGCCGCGCGGCATCACCCGAGTCGTATTTTGCTGCTTCGCACGATCTGCCGCTGATCATCACGTGAGTGCTTTCGCCGATCTGGGCTTGGCTTAGCGCGGCGGTCTTCGCGGATATCGGTTCCGCGTTGCAATACTTGCATGGACAAATTCATAAGCGTCCTTATATTATGCAGCGATGATTTGAGCAGGCATACTTGCGGGAGAAGACTGTGCTGCCGCGCACGATCAATAGGGAATTCGCCTTTACACTCAATGACGTAGCCCGAATGCTGCGGACCTACGCGGATCACAAGGCTGCCCAGTTCGGAATTACCCGAGCCCAGTGGGCGGTACTGGTCCGGCTCGACCGCTCCGAGGGGCTGAAGCAATCCGAACTGGCTGAAATGCTCGATCTGCAGCCGATTTCGCTGACACGTCTGCTCGACAAGCTTGCCGAGTGCGGATTGATCGAACGCCGGGCCGATCCGATTGATCGTCGCGCCAAGCGGCTGTTCCTTACGCCTGCGGCGCGGCCGCTCATCGAAAAGCTCGGCGACCTGGGCGAGGACCTGATGGCGACAGCGCTTCGCGGCGTCGCGCCCGACAGCATCGAGCAAATGGTCGAAAACCTCGGCATCGTGAAAGAAAATCTGCGCGAGGCGATCCAGCATCGAGCTGCCGCTCATGCGACGGAAGAACGGCACTATGGCTGAAGCACTCCGTAAATCCGTTCCGCATGAAACGTCAGAAACTGCCGAGGCGCCGGAGGCGCCGCGGCCGCTCCCGCTCGCACCTGCGGCCGACAAGTCCTCGCGCAAAGAGGCGGCAGGCGCCGAAGACCTGCGGCAGCTCAAGCGCCGCGACTGGACCCGCTGGAGCCTGTTTGCGCTGTTGCCGCTGGCGTTGCTGATCGGCGGTTATTGGTACGTCACGGGCGGCCAGATCATGTCAACCGACGACGCCTACGTCGAAGCGGAGAAGGTCGGCGTATCAACCGACGTTTCCGGAATCGTCAAAGACGTCGACGTGAAAGAGAACCAGCACGTGGCGGCGGGGCAGGTGCTCTATCGCTTGGATCCGGAGCAGTTCCAGATCGCGCTCGACAACGCCAAGGCCAATCTGGCGCAAACCGCGCTGATGATCGAGTCGATGAAGAAGGATTATCAACGCATGTTGAGCGACATCGCCGCCCAAGAGGCAGTGGTGGCGTTCGACCGGACCATGTTCGACAGCGATTCGATGCTCCTGCGCACCCATACTGTTTCACAGGCTGTTTTTGATCAGGCGCAGGCCACCCTCGGCAACGACAAGAACAAGCTCGAATCACTGCGCCAGCAGGCGCAGGTGCAGCTCGCCAAGCTGGGCGGCAACCCAGACATCGACGTTACCCAACACCCGCAATATCGTGAGGCCAAGGCAAAGCTCGACGAGGCACAGCGGCAGCTCAACAATACGGTGGTCAAGGCGTCGTTCGCCGGCATCGTCACCGACGTGTCAGCAATCGCGCCCGGCAAATATCTCGCGGCCTCGACGACGGCCTTCTATCTCGTCGATACCGATCACGTCTGGATTGAGGCCCAGCCGAAGGAAACCGAGCTGACCTACGTGCGGCCCGGGCAGCCGGTTACGGTGACGGTTGACACCTACCCCAACCGCGAATGGCACGGCACGGTCGAGAGCATGAGCCCGGCGGCCGCGCAAGAGTTTTCATTGCTGCCGGCGCAGAACACCAGCGGCAACTGGGTCAAGGTCGTGCAACGCGTGCCGATGCGGGTGCGGCTTGACATCAGCGACAAGAAGTTGCCGCCGCTGCGCGCCGGCATGAGCGTCGAGGTCGACGTCGATACTGGCCATGCCCGCGGCTTGCCGCACTTCATCACCTCGCTGTTCCATCACGCCCATCAGAGGT
>Ga0187772_10001068_pt1 | contig 12747 bp, 9 predicted proteins | sample 0116_SJ02_MP15_2_FD_133137 | JGI IMG/M metagenome (GOLD analysis project Ga0187772, IMG submission 133137) | Tropical peat soil microbial communities from peatlands in Department of Meta, Colombia - 0116_SJ02_MP15_20_MG | ecosystem: Environmental > Terrestrial > Soil > Wetlands > Peat | place... | reverse complement strand
TGGGACGCTCGACTTCGCCGTGCCGGTGATGAACGGTCTCGCTCTCGGGGCGCTCGCGACGGCTTGCGCCAAGCCGGAAATAGATTGGCTGAGTAGGCTCATCACGGATTACTTCAAAAAATATCTGACGGGAGCGCCCTTCGAATCGTTCCGGATGCACCGGTTCCACGCGCCGGTGACGCGGCTGGACGATTTCCTGGTTACAAGACGGTCCAATTTGAGAGAGGAGGAAATCGTCGCCGTCAAGGTGGATGCCGAAGGGTATGAAGGCCAGGTGCTGGCTGGCGCGCGAAGATTCCTGACGGCACAAAGGCCCTTGATTCTCGCCGAGGGTGGGCATGCGAATCCGCTAGTGTTTGAAGCGCTGCTGGAATTGGGCTATTCCTATGGTGTCCGCGAGGGGCGGCAACTGAGAGCGACGAGCGGCCCCGGCACTTCGATCAATGGATTCTTCATCCACCCCGAACGGTTTGAGGACTACCGGCGCATCCGTCTTTTGATTTGACGTGCGTGTTCCGGAAGCCACCGCCAGGCGCCCAGCTTCCTTCCGTGGAAAATTGCCAATTCCTTGGAACATTCCTGCGACAGGTAACGTATTCATTGGTGCGCGGGTCAACCCTGCATAGCATAGTTGTGAGATCGAATCGCGCTGGAGGATGGCTCCATGTCCGGATTCGGCGATGAGCTCAGGCAAATTTTCCGCAGGCTCGGCCGCGCGCCGCTCTTCACGATCGTCACGTTGATCACGCTGGCCGCGGGCGTGGGAGCCAACACGGTGATCTTCAGCGTGCTCGAAGGGGTGTTGCTGAAGCCGCTGCCGTATCGTCATCCCGAAGAGCTGGCCGGCGTGTGGCTCACTGCGCCGGGCATCAACATCAAAGACCTTTCGCTTTCTCCCTCCACGTATTTCATTCTGCGGGAACAGGGCCATTCCTTTCAGGATATCGGGCTGTTTGCCACAGACTCAGCCAGCGTCACGGGGCTCGCCGAACCAGAGCAGGTGCGCGCGCTCGACGTGACAGACGGCACGCTGCCGCTTCTCGGCGTGCATCCCGCTCTGGGACGTATGTTCACGCCCAAAGATGATTCTCCTGATTCGCCTGAAACGGCGATGATTTCCTACGGCTACTGGCGCCGTAAATTCGGTGGCGATGCCTCGGCCGTCGGCCGATCCATCATCGTGGACGGCAAACCGCGCGAAATCATCGGAGTTCTCCCGCAGAATTTTCAATTTCTCGACGAAGAAGAGCCCGCGCTGCTCGTTCCCTTCCGATTCGACCGCGCCAAGATGAAGCTCGGAAATTACAGTTGGCGCGGGGTGGCGCGGCTGAAACCCGGCGTCACCCTGGGGCAAGCCTCTGCCGACGTGGCGCAGCTCCTTCCGGTAGTCCTCCGAAGTTTCCCCCCGCCGGAAGGCTTCAGTCTGAAATTGTTCGAGGAGGCGCACATCAATCCCAGTCTGCGGCCGCTCAAGCAGGACGTGATCGGCGATGTGGCTTCGAGCTTGTGGATTCTCATGGGCTCGATCGGCATGGTGCTGCTGATCGCCTGCGCCAACGTGGCCAATTTGCTGCTGGTGCGCGTCGAAGGCCGCTGGCAGGAGCTGGCGGTGCGCGCGGCTCTAGGAGCAGGCTGGTGGAGAATCGCCAAGGACCTGCTGCTCGAAAGCGTGGTGCTGGGGATTCTAGGCAGCGTGCTGGGACTGGGGATCGCGTGGGGCGCGCTGCGCGTTCTGATTGCCATGGCGCCCACCGGATTGCCGCGCCTGCACGAAATCGGGATTGACGCGCCGGTTCTGCTTTTCACGCTTGGCGTAGCGCTCTTCGCGAGCCTGCTGTGCGCCATCGTCCCGATTTTCAAGTACGCCGGGACTCACCTGAACACCGGCCTGCGCGAAGGAGGCCGCGCGCTCAGCCAGAGCCGCGAGCAGCACCGAGCGCGAAGCGTGCTCGTGGTGGTGCAAGTGGCGCTGGCGCTTGTTCTGCTGATTTGCTCGGGGCTGATGATCCGCACCTTTCGGGCTTTGATGCACGTCAATCCCGGATTCCGAGACCCGGCCGGCGTGCAGACTTTCCGAATCTCCATCCCGGAGTCCATTGTGAAGGACGATGAACCCGAACAGGTCACTCGCCTGGAGGAAGCAATCCTGCGGAAAATCCAGGAAATCCCGGGAGCGACTTCGGCGGGAATCACCACCTCGATTCCCATGGACGGATTTCACAACATGGACCCCATCTTCGCCCAAGATCGCGCGTACAAAGAGGGCGAACTTCCGCCGCTTCGGGTGTTCAAGTTCGTCTCACCCGGATACCTCAATCTGATCGGGACGCCGCTGCTGGCCGGCCGGGATGTCACCTGGTCCGACATCTATCAAAACAATTCCGTCGCCGTCGTTTCCGAAAACTTTGCGCGGGAATGGTGGCGCAGCCCTTCGAATGCCGTCGGCAAGCGAATCCGCGTGGGAAATACCGACACATGGAAAGAAATTATCGGTGTGGCGGCCAACGTGTACGACGACGGCGTGAACCAGGACCCGCCGGCCTCGGTTTACTGGCCGCTGAAAATAGACAGCTTTGAAGGCGAAAAGACGCGGGTGCGCCGCGACGTCGCTTACGCCATCCGCAGCCCGCGCGCCGGATCGGAAGCGTTCATGAACGAAGTGCGGCAAGCGGTCTGGGCCGTGAATGCCAATCTCCCGCTCGCCGACGTTCACACCGTGGATTATTTCTACACGAAATCGATGGCGCGGACTTCGTTTACGCTGGTGATGCTCGGCGTGGCCGGGAGCATGGCGCTGCTGTTGGGTGTGGTGGGAATTTACGGTGTGATCGCGTATTCCGTCTCGCAGCGGAGGCGCGAAATCGGCATTCGTATGGCGCTTGGAGCGCAACAAAAGGAACTCACGGGGATGTTTGTGCGCCATGGAATGGTCCTGGCGATCATCGGAAGCATCTGTGGTCTCGCGGCAGCGTTTGCCTTGATGCGCTTCATGGCCACGCTGCTGTTCCGCGTGAGTCCGCTCGATCCCATCACCTATTTCGCGGTCGTCGCGAGCGTCCTGTTTGCGGCTTATCTTGCGAGTTACTTGCCGTCGCGGCGCGCCGCAACCGTGGATCCTGTGGAGGCCTTGCGCTCCGAATAGGCCATCGCTCCTCCTGTGCTTGCGCAGAACAAATCCAAAGAGCGTTAGAATTCGTACTACTTGCCGGGAGCGCTCTTTGAAAAAAATCAGCCTGCTTCTGATCGCATCACTTCTCATTGCCGGGGGCGTATCGGCGCAGAGCAAGCCGGCAGAATCGGAAAAACTGGCCTGGTTGCCGTGGTCGGACTCCGTGTTCGCGCAGGCCAGGCAGCAGCATCGCTTTGTCTTGCTCGATCTGGAAGCCGTCTGGTGCCATTGGTGCCACGTAATGGCCGAAACCACGTACAGGGACCCGAAAGTTATAGCGCTGCTGCGCGCAAAATATTTGACCGTCCGCGCCGACCAGGATGCGCGCCCCGACCTCTCGAATCGATACGAAGACTACGGCTGGCCCGCGACTGTGGTTTTTGATGCAGAGGGCCACGAAATCATCAAGCGGCAGGGATATCTTCCGCCGGAAGAATTCGCGAGCATCCTTCAAGCGATTATTGACGATCCGACACCGGGCCCTTCGGTGCAGCCCGAAGCTCCGCTGCAATTCGGCGCGAGTCCGCTTCTATCACCGGAGCTTCGCGCGGAGCTCCAGAAGACTTATCTCGCGGGTTACGACGCGAAGCAGGGCGGCTGGGGCTTCGACCAGAAGTTCCTGGATTGGGACTCGGTGGAATACTCGATGGATCTCGCCGCGCGCGGCGACGCCGAAGCAGCGCGCAAGGCTCGCCAGACGCTTCAAGGGGAAATGAACTTGCTCGATCCCGCGTGGGGCGGCGTCTATCAGTATTCGGTCGGCGGCGTTTGGACCGAGCCGCACTTCGAAAAAATCATGTCCATGCAAGCCGAGAATCTGCGCATCTATTCTCAGGCTTACGCGCTCTGGCACGATCCCGCGGACTTGAACGCGGCGCTCTCCATCCACAAGTTTCTCACGACCTTTTTGCTCGGCCCGGGCGGGGCGTTCTATACGAGCCAGGATGCGGACCTTGTGGAAGGCGAACACAGCGCCGAATATTTCCGTATGGACGATCCCGGCCGGCGCCGGCTGGGAATCCCGCGCGTGGATAAGCATATTTATGCGCGCGAAAACGGATGGGCTGCGACCGCGCTCGTCGCTCTCTACACCGCAACGGGCGAAAAGAAGTACCTTGACGAAGCTGTCCGCGCTACGAACTGGGTGATTCAAAATCGCTCTCTTCCAGGCGGCGGATTTCGGCATGACTCGAAGGATGCCGCGGGCCCCTACCTGGGGGATTCGCTGGCGATGGCGCGCGCTTTTCTCACACTCTACGGGGCGACCGGCGATCGCACCTGGCTGCACCGCGCTGAATCGTCTCTCAGTTACATCAAGGAAAATTTCCCGAACCCCGATGGCGCGGGATTCATCACTTCGAAGGTGCCCACGGATCGTGCGTACAAGCCGCATCCGCAGCGCGATGAGAATGTCTCGCTCGCGCGCGTTTCGAACTTGCTCTTCTATTACACCGCGAACGCCGCCTACCGTCTGATGGCTGAATCCGCGATGCGATACCTCGCGGCTCCTCCGGTCGCGGGGCGCCTGCCCGCTGCCAGCGTGCTGCTGGCAGACCTCGAAGTCACGCATCCGCCGCTGCACCTCACAGTCGTCGGCCAGAAGGACGACCCTGCGGCACGCGCGCTGTTTGATGCTGCGTTGCGTTACCCCTCGACCTATAAGCGCCTGGAATGGTGGGATCCGCGCGAAGGCCGGCTGCCGAATCCCGATGTGCAGTATCCCGTACTGAAAGTGGCGGCCGCGTTCATCTGCACGGATCGGACTTGCTCGCAGCCGATTTTCAAAGCTGAAGATCTTCCGGTGAAAATTGCGAAGCTCACGAGCCTGCGTTCCGAATCCGGGCCGGGCAACTGAGCGGCCGGCGGATCTACCACTGCACGGCATTCCGCTACACAGCCTCACTTGAAAATGTTAACTTGGCCCGGCGGGGTTCGCTCGCGCGCGAGAATTCCTTATGGGCCACAATGTCACCGCGATTCTCGAATTTGTTCTCCTCGCAGTGACGTCCGTTTTCTTCCTCGTGGACCCGTTCGCCGTGATTCCCCTTTTTCTCTCGATGACGGCTGATTCTCCCGAGCCAGAGCGGCGGCGGATGGCCCGGCGCTCGGCCTGGACGTGCGGAATCTTGCTTTCCGTGTTCGCTGTTGCCGGGAGCCTGATATTCAAGATGTTCGGCATCACGCTTCCAGCGTTCAAGATCGCCGGTGGAATCATCCTGCTTCAGATCGGCCTCGACATGCTTCAGGCCCGCCGGTCCGCGACGAAAGCTACGCCGGAGGAGGAACAGGAAGGCGCCGAAAAAGCCGATGCGAGCATTATTCCGCTTGGTATGCCGATGCTCGCGGGCCCGGGCGCGATTTCGACGGTGATGGTGCTCGTGGGTGAATCGCACAGCGCATGGCAGCACGCCGTGGTGTACGGGACGATTCTTTTGACGTCGTACGCTTCCTACCTTGTGCTGGCCGGCGCGGATCGCGTGCGGCGTTACCTGGGCGAAACGGGCATCCGCATCATGACGCGACTCATGGGCTTGCTGCTCGTTGCGCTGGCTGTGCAATTCGTCGCCAACGGCTTGACCGACTTCGGCCTTCTCAAGCCGCTCGTCGAGCCTCAGTAACCCGCGCTGGCCTTAGCTTCAGTTCTTCGGAAAATTCGGGTCTGCTTTCACTTCCAGGATCTGTTTCGTGTGCCGCTCGCTGTGTGCCGCGATGAAGATGATCCACTCATAACTGTCCATCTGGCCAAGCGGGCTGTCGGTGGTGTGGCCGCGCAGGTCGGGCGTGTCTTTGAGAAACTCGATTGTCCGCGCGCGGCTCTTCTGAAAATGCTCGAGCATCTCGGCCGGCGTCCACCGGTCGGTAGGTACCAGTGGGCCCGGCGCCTGCCGCTTGGTGCTGCGGTCGGGAACCATCGTGAGAATGGCGGCATCTGTTTTCTTATAGTCGCGGTCGGGCGCGCTGGCTGTGCCGGTCAATGCCTTCTGGGCGCCGTTCTCGTACAGAAAATCCTCGGCGAGGGTGATGTGCTCGAGCACTTCGGCCACCGACCAGCGGTCCGGCGCCGGCTTGAACTTCCACTGCGCATCCGATAATCCCTTCGTCGCGTCGAGCACTCCCTGCCGTGTGTCCTCGAGAAGTTTCAAGGCATTCGCCTTGTCTTCGGCCGTGGCACTTTGCCCAAATGCGGCGCTGCCGAAGCACAATACGGCGCACAGAACCATCATTGCTTTGTTCATCAGGGCTCCCCTTTGTTTTGAATAGCTCAGATCTATGTCATAGATGCGCTTGGCAGGTGGCGGATTCAGCCGCTAGGGGCTGAATTCACCTCAATACTCGTCTTCGGGACGTTTCTTCAGCCGTGTGATTTTCAGCGTGATGCGGATGTCGCGGGCCTTCGCTTCATTGAGAATCGCGCGCCGCGCTTCCGGCGAGAGCGTCTCCGGTCCGAGTACGCCGGCCGATTCACGCGGAAAATGTTTGACGAAGAGCGCCGCCAGGTGTGCCGTGGCGTAGGAAATCGGCGTAGCCATCAATCCGCGCTGGCGAATCTGGTAAAGCGTGGGGAAGCTCGCATCCCAGCGCACCACCAGCGGCTGGCCGTCCTTCGAGCCGCGCGCCACGACCGCCGCAGCAAACCGCGCGTTCTCGAGAATTCCGCGCCGGATCAAGGCCGCTACATGGCGCGGCGTAGGCGTCCGCGGAAATCTCTTCTGCACCAATCCCTGCGACCGGTTCAGCCGCCCCTGGCGATACCACCGCCGCAGCCGCTCGAAATCATTGCCTCCGATTTTCGCGTCCATCTCTCGCACCTGCGTATCGTAGGGCAGCATGCACACTTCGTCCTGAGCGGCCAGGTAAACCGGCGTTTCCCCCAGCGGCGGGGGAAAACGGAATTTTTCGCGTTCGCCGAAGCGCTTGGCCAGCAGGAACTTCCCGTGGCGAAAAATGCGCGGGCGCGACACGGCCGATTCAAACGCGACATCCGCCGACCAGGTCGAAATCGGGTCCTCGCTCTCAGTGCTCTCATAGAGCCGGATCTGAATCGAATCGACCGTATCGAGAAGTTCCGCCCCGCGCTTGGCCAGCAAGTTTGTGAGCCCCGGCGCCGCGCCCGTGCAAATCAAAGCCACGCGGTTCTTCGCGGCGAACCTCTTTTGAAATCGAAATTGTTCGGGCCGGAAAGGATTGCGCCTCAGGTGGGCATTCAAGTCGAGGTAGTGGGCGCGCAACCGGAGAGCCGCTCGGGGAATCACTTCGTTGTATACAGCCGGCGAAGCGTTGACGATCAGGTTTGCGCCACGCGCCGCCCGCACGATCGACCACAGGTTCCGCGCGTTCGCCTCTTTGACTTCGAGCTTGCTTTTTTTCCCCAGGAACCGCCGCGCCCGTTCCACATCCCGGTCGCCGCACCACACCGTATGTCCCTGGCGCTCGAGGAGTTGTGCCAGCAAGGAGCCGGTCCCGCCGGCGCCCAGAACGAAGATCCGCATCGGCCCGCAACTTTATCATATTCATTTTGCAGGACAACGAAAGCCCGCTGCCCATGCGGCTGCCACTCCAATTCGGGGCTCATTGCAAGCCAGTGCCACTCGGCGTACAATCAGCTTGATTTCTCCGATCCCCGGAGCCTAACGGAGAGAAATCCCATGGCCCGGGGGCGCTTCCCGGCTTGCCGGGATAAGGGACCGGGTGGAAACGCCTCGTCCTCCCTCGCGGGACTTTTTCGGAGAACCCGCGTTTGGAAAGGAGAAGGTCTGGCGCCAGGCAAATCCCGCCAGATTCCTCGCCCAAGTCCAATCGCGGACTTGGGTTTTTTGTTGATACCTCTCCTCGACAAATTCGGCCGCCAAATCACCGACCTCCGGGTCTCCATCACTGACCGGTGCAATTTTCGCTGCGTTTATTGCCGCTCTGCCGACCCCGATAACCACATGCCGCACGCCGAGCTCCTTGAGTGGGACGAGTTCGAGCGCCTGGTGCGCATCTTGGTCGGCATGGGCATCCGGAAAGTCCGCGTCACGGGCGGGGAGCCGCTGGTACGCCCCGGAGTGGAGAATTTCATCGCACGCCTGAAGGCTCTGGGTGTTCACGATCTCTCGATGACCACGAACGGATATCTCCTCGCCGATCGTTGCAAGGACCTGATCGCCGCGGGCCTCGACCGCATCAATATCAGCCTCGATTCGCTCGATCGCGCCAAATTCGAGCGCGTCACGCGCACTACGACTTTCGACGACGTCATGGCAGGAATCGATGCCGCGCACTCTTCCCGCCTGCGGCCGGTGAAAGTGAATGCCGTGCTCGTCCGCGGCCTCAATGACGACGAAGTGGAAGCTTTCGCCGCTTTTGCCCGCGAGCGCGATTTGATTATGCGCTTCATCGAATTCATGCCGCTCGATGCCGACCGCGCCTGGAGGCGCGACCTGATGGTGCCGGCCGCCGAGGTGTACCGCCGGATCGCAACGCGCTGGCCGCTCGTGCCCATCCCGCACGAACGCAGCGAGACCGCGCGCAAATACAAGTTTGAAGACGGCCGCGGCGAAATCGGCCTGATCGCGCCCGTCACGCAGCCCTTCTGCGGCCACTGCTCGCGCATCCGGCTGACCGCCGATGGAAAGCTCCGCACCTGCCTTTTCAGCAAGGACGATCATGATTTAAAATTTCTCCTGCGGGGCGGTGCGAGCGACGCGGAAATTGCCGAGGAAATTCGCGCGGTCGTCGAGGAAAAAGAAAAGGGCCACCGCATCAACGAGCCGGATTTCCGCCCGCCTTCGCGCACGATGGTGTTCATCGGCGGCTAAGCCGCCGGCACGCTGGCCGCAGATCGAAAATGGCTGAAGAAGAATCCAAATATTTCTCGCTGACGGAAGCCGAGCGCCTTCGAGCCCAGGTCGAGCCGATCCTGATCGAGGCGATGGAAACGCGCCGCAAAATGGCCGAGTTTGAAAAGCAGCTCACCGCCATCGCGGAGCGCATCCAGCGCTCCGGCGGGCTCATGGTTTCCTACGAGAAGGCTGCGAAGGCGCGCATCGAGCGTAATCGCATGGAAGAGGCCGTCCGGTCCGCGCTCGAACGCATCCATTCCACCGGCTGCCTGGTGAAGGATCTGGACATCGGTCTGCTCGATTTTCCTTCGCGGATCAACGACGAAGAGGTTTACCTCTGCTGGCGGCTGGGCGAAGACCGCATTCGCTTCTATCACCGTCAGGATGAAGGATTCGCCGGGCGGAAGCCCATCGACCCGCGCGATTCCGATTACCGCAATCCGATCCAATAATGCTGGGCCCCCCTCCACACAGAAAATGCCCCAGCGGTGCGTGTCGCAGGCTTGACTCGGTTCTTTGCTGGGGTGTAGAGTCCCGCCGCTCCATTCGGAAAACTTGCCCGCGAAGGAGGTTCACATGCTGCGAAAAGTTCTTGGGCCCCTCTTTTTGATCGCGTCGTTTGCAATTCCGGCAACGGTTCATGCCCAAGGCGACTACGTCGACATATACCAGGTGAAAGTAAAACCCGAAAAAACTGCCGAGTTCGAAGCTCTCACGAAGAAATGGGTCGAGGCAAACCGCGCGAACAACGGGGATCGCTGGTTGGCCGGCGAAACGGTGTACGGCGAAGGCGGCGTCTATCAGTTTATAAGCGGCCGCCAGAATTATGCCGATATCGACAAGGCGAACGATGCAGTGATGGCCGCCGCCACAAAAGCCTTCGGTGCCGACCTGGACAAAATGATGCAAGACTTTACGAGTTGCCTGATTTCCTCCCACTCGGAACTTCGCCACCGCCGCTGGGAACTGAGCCGCAAGGCTCCTGCCGACGCAGCGGCATTCACCAAGCTCATCGCTTCCTCCAAGTATTTGCGCGTCACAGCGGTTCGTGTGCGCTACGGACACTCCGCCGAATTTGAAACCCTCTTGAAAGACATCAAGGCGGCCGCTGAAAAAAATCCGGACACGTATCCCGCCCTTGTTTCGCAGGCTGTCGAAGGAACGGTCGGCACGACCTACTACATCGCGACACCGCGCAGCTCGCTCGCAGGCTTCGACAACAATCCCTCGATGAAGGATGTTCTGGGAGAAGAAGGCTTCAAGAAATACTTGCACACGATCGGGGAAACGGTGGAGAGCACTGAGTCGGTCGTTTTTCACTTCAACCCGGAACTCAGCAATCCGCCGGACGAACTTGTCGCGGCGGCGCCGGATTTCTGGCGGCCCAAGCACTAGCCATCGATTGATTTGAGTCGCTCGAGTTGGCGGGCTTTCTCGGGCCGCGGCAGGGCGAGTGCGTTCAGTGGCTCTTGCCGCGCGGGGCCGTTTCCCTCGATACGTGCCACGCCGCAGCTACTTTCTTGTGTTCCTGGAACAATTCCGGCGACACACGTATCTGCCCTTTGCGGATGAAGCGCTCGTGATTTTCTTCGAGCTCCGCGGGCAGGTAGCGGTAATTCACGGTGACGCCGAAAGAAGCTTCCATTCCATACGGCCGCAAATTCCCAAAGGCATTGATTCGCTCGAGCCGTGCTCCATTGGAAAGGTGAAAGGCCGCCACGGGGTCGTACAGCCGCCGATGGAGGTGCGCCCTGGTGAGATAGGCAAGGGCCAGGCGCTCGAGCGGAGCCGCAAGAACGGCTCGATGAGCCAGCGGATGCTCCAGCAGACGGAAGAATGCCTCGACGGGGTCGCGCCGGTGCGCGGGTCCGCAAAGTTCCCGGGATAAATCTCCCAACAGATGCTCCAGGCGCTCGCGGGTAAAGCCTTCGGAGTTGTCGTGGTCGCGCAAAGCCCGCGCGAATCGAGGCAGCGGCGAAAGCGTGCCGTACGTCTTGATATTCGGCAACTCGGCCGCCAGCTCGGCCACCACCTGCTTGATCAAGAAATGTCCGAAAGGGACGCCTCGCAACCCTTGCAGACAATTGTTGATCGAATAGAAGACGGCGGTATCCGCATCTTTCGCCGCAAGAATGGGCGCGTGGATATCCAGCAGCGGCTCTAGGTTTCCGCTGAGCCCGTTGGCGAGTGCCACCTTCACGAAGATAATCGGCTCATCGCTGAGCGCTGGATGAAAAAACGCGAAACATCGGCGGTCCGATTCGAGCCGCCGCCGCAAGTCGGGCCAGCCGTTGATTTCGTGCACCGATTCGTAGCGGATCAGTTTTTCCAGCATCAGCGCCGACGTCTGCCAACTGATGCGTTCCAGCCGCAAGAATCCGCGGTTGAACCACGATTTGAACAAATGCTTCAAGTCCGCGTCGAGCCCTGCGAATTTGCCGTCTTCGGATGATTTTTCGAGAATGTCTTTCCGCATCGCGACGAGAGTTTCCGTCCCTCGCGGCGCGGTATTGATCCGGCGTAGCAGCTCCTGCCGTGGCGGCTCGACCGCCTCAAAGAGAGCCTCGAGATTCTCGGGCGTCGCTTTGTCGCGGTAGTGTTCGGCGGCACGATTGATTTCGACTGGATCGGGCGAAAACTCGCGCGAAAGCATCTCGAGAAATCTGTCCCGCTGCTTCGCGTCCATCGCGTTGTAGTTCGTGATGATCTGCTGCGCGAGAACCGTCTGCGAAGCCTCGCCGCGCTCGGAAAGCAAATGGCGGCACAAGAAACGCATGTCCACGCCCTCCGGCTGGCGCAGCATCCGCAGCAAATTGGAGAGAAATCCGGGCATGGTCCTTTCTCATTATAGCCGCGAGGTCTCCGCCCCTTGTTCCTCGGTGATGAATGGTGTGTGGCGGGAATGTAATCGCACGTATCACAACTTTTGATGTCCTTTGCCGCCTCTGGCGCATCTAATGAATTAAACGAACAGAATCTGCCTGTCAGCAATCACGAATTGATTTTGCAGGAGAAATGAATGGCTGAGAAACTCATCAAACGCTACTTATTTGCGAGCGATTTCGATCAGACGCTGACGTTCAACGATACCGGCTACGTCTTGAGCGAACTGGTCGGAATTCCGCCCGAAGAATTCCGCCGCAAAGCCTCGGGAATGGCGAAGCTCAATCTTGTCCAGCAGGGGGCCGAATTGGCTTACCTGCTGCTGCACGACCCCGAATTCCATTCGCGGGTTCGCAAGGAGCATCTATATAAAGCGGGGAAACTCATCCGTCTGAAGGAGAATATCGAGCAGCTCTATCGAATTCTCGATCGCGGCATCCCCGGCTACCACTTCGATTTCTATATTCTCTCGGCAGCGCCCGCGGAAGTGATTCACTCGGCGCTCGAAGGAATCGTTCCGCCGGAACACATTTTCGGCACTGAGTTCCGCTATCACCCGTCGGGTGAAATCGACACGATCACACGCGCCACGGCCGGCTACGGCAAAGTGGTGGTGCTCGATCAATTGCAGGCCGATTTGCAAATCGGCCGCGACCACGTGATCTACGTGGGCGACGGCAGCTCCGACATTCACGTGATGCTGCACGTCAACGTGGGCGACGGATTCACTATCGCCGTTTCCGAAACGCGCCATGTAGCCCAGATCGCCAAACGCACGGTTCTCGGCTCCAATGCGCTTGCCACGCTCGTGCCCATTCTTGAAAAAATTGTCGGTTGGACGCGCCCGCAGCTCCGCGAGTTTTTCGAGTC
>Ga0187772_10001067_pt1 | contig 12749 bp, 11 predicted proteins | sample 0116_SJ02_MP15_2_FD_133137 | JGI IMG/M metagenome (GOLD analysis project Ga0187772, IMG submission 133137) | Tropical peat soil microbial communities from peatlands in Department of Meta, Colombia - 0116_SJ02_MP15_20_MG | ecosystem: Environmental > Terrestrial > Soil > Wetlands > Peat | place... | reverse complement strand
TCGCTGGTTGTAACAATCGCCGCGATATCCGTTTTCGCATCGCCGTTGAAGTCACCAAAGACCAAAGCAGTGACCACGCCGTTGGCCGGCAGCGCAATTTTGTTGGCAACAGGTGGAGCAAAAGCGCCGTCGCCGTTGCTCAGGTAAACGTAAAGCGAGCCATTGAATATGCCCAGCGCATCAGCTTTGCCGTTTCCGGTCAGGTCCGCTACCGCAAGCACACTGAGATTCGCGCCGCTGTTCGTGCTGATGGCGGACTGGAATGTTCCGTCGCCATTCCCGAGCAAAACCAGAAGGGTGCCCGTGCCCTGTTCCAGCAAGTCCGGCTTGCCATCTCCGTTGAAATCTGCCACGGCGAGGGGCATACCCCAGGAGTCCCGGTGCGAAACGTTCCGTCGCCATTCCCGAGTTGCATCACGCAATTCTGCCCCGTGTAACAGCTCAGCAAATCAGGTATGCCGTCTCCATTGAAGTCGGCGACAAACAAACTGCCGCCCAAATCCTTGAATGTCCGAGGATTAAAGAAGGAAACCTGGGCTTCGGCTGGGCTCGAACTTAGAATTCCCGACAATACAACCAGACAGAGGCCCACCAGAAGAAGAGGCGCACAAACCACGGCTCTCATGCCTACCCCCTACGGACGCCCCTGCCACGCCGCCTCCTGAGACCCGTGGCAATTCCAACCGTTAAGGCGTGCGTCGTCAGCCCGCACTCATTATACTGTCTCAGCAGGCGGCTTCCTCTCAGAATGGTTCCTGATTCTCGGGGAGGCGTTGACGGACCCGTTGCCAACTATTTGACAAACTCTTTCAGCTGTAGCAAACTGACGGCATTCGATCTCACCCTCCAGGAGCCAAATCAATACAAGAGAGGAATGCAATTTGAAGCGCGGAGGGACGTGGCTGCTTGTAGCTGTCTTTTTCGTGCTCGGAACACCTGCTTATGCCTACGGGGACCCGAGTGGCGGTACTTTGTTTCAGGTCTTGATGCCCATGCTGGCCGGACTTTGGGCAATGTGGATGATCTTAGCCAACCGCATTCGTCGTCTATTTCGTGATTGGTTTCGGAAGCTTCGCGCATCCGCAAACGAAAACCTAAACACCTGAAACCGGAATTGGGTAGTTCTGCGTCGGCTAGTTTGCTTCTGCCATGAGGTACGACTCTGAACATTCGTATTCTTTTTCGCGTATGATACCACCCCAGTCTTGATCGATTCGTGCCTTCTGTCGGGGCGTCAGATAGTAGCGATTGCGTACATGGCTCGATGCGGCGGCCCTGCACTGTTCCCATCGGGGACGCACGGTTTCGCAGTCTCCAAGCTTCAACTCTCTATATATTCTTGCCATCTGTCCTAGGGGATCGCCAACCAAATCTTCATAGCGAATCCGTGCGAGGCGTGCCCCTGCATGGTGAGAGCCTGCCTGGATGGCTTCCTCGTGTATGACAAAGGCCTGCAGGACGAATGTCTCGATCTCGTCACTGGAAACGGACTCAAGGGCGTACATGTCGAATAGCACACGCCACAGATTGAGGTTGGAAGCAAACACTTCATAAGGGTTTCGCTCGATGAGAACGAAGCACGATTGAGGAAAAACCGCCGTCAATAACGGGAATCGAAAGCCGTGGGGCGGAGACTTGAGCACCATCGTCTTGCATTGCTGGATAGCGAGCAGTCGTACAAAATTCAGAAATACCTCCTTCCATCGAGTCTGCTCTTCACTTGACCGGCTTTGCAGATCAAGGAGCCATCGGGGATTTCCTAGCAACGAAGGCAGCAGTAACGCTTCGTAAGGGGATGGTGCTCCCAAACCAAGGAGAGCGAATTCATCCTCTTGCGGCGAGGCCCACGAGTACAACACGTTGTCCATCGGACGCCGACTGACCCTTTGGACCTCTTGTTGGCGCATCCAAGATTCGGTAAGTAGGAAGTGCGATGGATGCAGGCATGCGTAGGTGGAAGGAAATCCGAATCTGGAGTCGCAAGAGAGCAATTCGTGCAGGAGAGTAGTACCAGAGCGCCAGAAGCCGAGCAGGAAGATCGGCGGCTGTGGGCTGACCTGCCGGAGAGCCTCTGCAAAGCGCTCTTGTTGGATCTTGCCCAGCAGCGAATGGCCCGCACCAGTCAGCGAATAGAGCATGCGGGAACGCCAATCCAAACAAGTCCGCCCCCTGTCGATTCGCCGGGTCAGTCTGTGCCACGCTTCCAGTGTTAAGCGCAATCTTGGCATCGCTTTGATATAAATCGCTCAAAGCACTTCACCGCTGCAACAGCGGCTTGTTGTTGACGTCCCTGAGTTTGCTTAGCAAAGCATCCCGCATGCGCGTCGCAACCTCCGGTTCGGCGCCGATTAGATCATGCTCTTCAGCTTCGTCTCTTTTATAGTCATAGAGAACCTCGGCCTTGGAATCGAGATACAACACATATTTGTATTCCGCGTCCATGATTGCCAGGGTGCCTCTGGAAATCGGGTCGAACTCCGAATTGCTTTCGAGGTTCATGCTCATGATGTACCGGTCGGGCAGAGTTTCGCCCTCGAACAACGGTTTGAGTGACATGCCGTCCGTCCAGGGCGGCGCTCGCCGGCCGAGAAGATCAAGAATCGTAGGCAACAGATCCGACTGTTCCGCAGGATATGAAATTCGGCCCGCTTTTTTTTGACCCGGAAGATGGATCAACAACGGAATATGAATCACCCCATTGAACAATTCACGGCCTGAGTGCAAGTACCACCCATGCTCAAATGATTCGCCGTGATCCGCCGAGATGATCACGATTGAGCGGTCCATCCTGTGAGTTTGATCCAGCCAATCAAGAAACTCGCCAACCTCGTGATCGGCGTACAAGATCATCTCGTCGTACCGTGCCCGTAAATCTGCTGCGGTTGTGCCGTGCGGTTTGGTAGTGTTTCGCAGGCCGAGAAAATTGTAAGCGCGCGTCAACTTGTCTCCAGGCAGGAAACGGCCCTGGTAGGGAGGCGGCGCCAAGTACGGATCATGCGGAGGCAGAATATGCATCCAGACAAAGCGGGGTTGTGAAATGTCATTTCGTTCGACCAGAGTGCGCGCACGTTCGAAGACCGGCTCCGCGGGTGAAGGGTAATGTTGACTCCAAATCAGGGTTTCGAGATAGAATCTCACGCCCACCAAGCGGGAAAGCAAGGGACCCGTAAAGGTGTGCAGAGTGTTGAGCCCAAGAAAATTGCTATATCGCAGAGATGTACCGAACGCATTTTCTGGCGGGCAATACTGGGAAGCATCGTAGCTCGCAAGAGTTCGATGTAAAATCGGGGTCGCCAGGTAGTTAGAGGAGACCGTCGCCGTGTAGTATCCCTGCTGACGCAGCAACTCCGCCAGATTTTCCTTCTCGGCTTTTAGCCGAAGAAAACCACCCAGGTGAAACACTCGATGAGACCACGGTAGTTTCCCTGTCTCAATGGAAGTCGTCGATGGGGTCGTGAAGTTAGAGTTGGCGAAAAACGATTCGAAAGTGAAACTGTTCTGCGCAAATCGATCCAGATTAGGAGTCGTAGGACGCGCGTAACCATAGACTGACATGTCCTCTGCCCTTAGGGCGTCGACAGTGATCACATAGATGTCCGGCAAGTCTGCCTTAGCAACTGTATTGCCAGCGCGAGCGTAATCGTGATACAGGTGAATGCCGTGTCCCAGGAGGCTCAGTGCAGCGACTGCCGCCAAGCCAAAATGGATGTAGCCGACTGGAGCCAGGTAGTTCCGGCAAAATGTCTGCATCTTCGGTACGTTAACCCTGTAAATGCACACACTCGCCGACACGAGAAAAGCAACACTGAGTGCTAACCAGCCCGTGAGCTCTGGAAACCAGTGGGGGAAAAGTTCGAGTCGAATGGCGCCGAAAAGATCGAGAATGAAGTATGAGAAGGGGAGAATGAGCGCAAAATGCCAGAACAATGAATCGAAATTCCGTTCTGTCCGCGAGATCAGATTAGCCGTCCCTACAAGTAGGAGTCCAAACAACCACCACGCCACAGTGAGGCCCAGCAAGACGAGCAGTGCGAGGGCTGAATCCCAAGCGATCTCGCCAAGTGTCATGTACTTGGAAAGGCTGTCCAGTTGCTCCAACAACTCGATTTCCAAGCTCGAGCAAACCAACGCTGCACCGGTCGCCAATCCAAGCCAGGGATGCACCCGGGGTTCTGGTTGTCTTGCTGGGAGCTCTTCACACCTAGTAGCGGGTGCTGTGTCAACGAGTGATCGGGTCATGTTCTCGCAAGTTTCGCTCATTTCTGGCGCCGCAATTTATACGAGCTGCAGCAAGTCTCGGTATCGCGAATCACCCATGAAGGAGCGATTCCTAGCGTTCAGTGGAGTGAATGCCTTCAGCATTTCAATCTGCCTATTGAGGTGAGGTTACATGAACTTTCCAAGGAGCAGAACGTGCGCGTTGCAAGTCTTCAAGCTGAGTGTTTTTTTTCCACTTCTGATTGCAGTGCCCGTGCGAGCGGCTTCTCAACAGAGTTCGCCGGTCACTTTGAAATTCTTTGGCATGCACCTCAAGGATTTTGCGCACAACCCATGGCCCTCAATTCCATTTGGCGGTTGGCGTGTGGCCGTTGGATGGAAGAATCTCGAACCGGAGAAAGGAGCGTGGGATTTCCGGCAAACGGATGCGGAAGTGGAAGCGGCAACCGAGCGCGGTGTGGACATTGTCTTCAGTATGGGGTTCACTCCAACGTGGGCTTCTTCAGCGCCAGACAACATTTGTCCGGTTGGTAAAGGAGCGTGCGTCGAGCCCAGAAACAACGACGACTGGCGCAACTATGTGAGAACGGTCGCTACCCGGTACAAAAACAAGGTGAAATACTTCGAGGTTTGGAATGAACCCGACGAATCCACGTTCTGGAAAGGAACGGATGGGGGGTTGGTTCAACTGACTAAGGCTACATACGAAGTCTTAAAAGGCGTCGATCCGTCTATTCAGGTATTGTCCCCCGCGCCCGGCAGCCCAGGAGGCATTGCGCTACTAGATAGACTTCTTGCCGCCGGAGCCGGCAGCTACATTGATATTGTCGCCTACCATCCCTACGTCTCTCCCGAACCTCCAGAATCTCTTTACCGTTATTTTGAGGAGGTTCGACAGGTGATGCAAAAGCACGGCCTTGGTCAGAAACCTCTGTGGGCAACGGAGGTTGGCTGGGCGACTAAGCCGATCCCCGACAATATCCAAGCAGCATATGTAGCGGAAACCTTCCTGCTTCTGCGGGCCGCTGGTGCCGAACGCGTATTTTGGTACCAGTGGGGAAATCGCAACGAGAACACTCTCTTTCTCGTGAACGAAGATAACGTCACTCTGACACCAGCTGGCCAGGCTTTCAAAATCACAGAAGACTGGATGCTTGGCGCCGTGGTGACATCATGTGACTCAGCAGATAAACCACAAATCAAGAATCCCTCGCATGCTCTGTGGACGTGCAAATTGCAGCGGAACGGGAAAACCAGTTACGTGATCTGGAATCCGGACGGTGGGATGAAATTCACTGTACCTCAGTCATGGACTGTGAACAGAATTAGAGATCTGGAGAACCTCAACAAACCCTTGCCGGCAAACCGGGAAGAGATTCTCGGTCATCAACCTGTGCTTTTCGATCAGGAATAACGTCCTCCCAGCCTTCCGATCCAGTGGCGCGAGGGATGATAACGGAATTCTTACGCGCATTGCATTTTCGTCGCCCATGAGAGATCGCCTTCTAAGCATCCTGGCAGATTGGTAAAGGTTCTGGACCCCTCAAGGCTTCCACATTTCAATCGATTTCACGCTCTTAGCTCACAACATGAGATTGTTTCGGAATTGACTCCCACTTCATTTCCGCTGCTTTTAGGTCCGGATGTGACACCAGCAAATGCCAGACGAGCGCTTGGAAGGACTCGGTGTGAGGAGTGATCGTTTCTGGATTCACGACTGGAACTTTCAGACAAACGTCCGCAATCGAGGCGGTAAATCCGCCATCGCGGCCTACAATACCACAAATCGCTGATCCCACTTCTTTGGCATATTGGAGAGCCTTCACCAAGTTGACGCTGATGTTACGGTCGGCATCGCCACCGCCGACAGAAAAAACAAATACAAGATCCTTTCGGCTGAGATGGCTCCCTTGTAGCCACTTCCAGTAAGCGGTATCCCAACCCTCGTCATTGATTCGCGCTGTGAGTTCCGAGACGTTATCCGTCGGAGTATAAGCCTCTATCCCGGCAATTTTTCGGAAATCGTTGACTGCGTGTGAGGCGTGGCCTGCGCCTCCTCCTACGCCCAGAAAAAATATCCGTCCGCGCTCACCCCGCACTTCGATCAATAGGTCCACCATTCCGCGAATCGAGGCGTGATCAAGCTGCCGAAGAATCTGCGCTGCTTCATCGATGTACTGCAATATGTAGTCTGTCATTGTTTGCTCAGAGAAAGGGGCAGCATTCCTGTAGCCATCTCATATTTTGCCGTACTGAGGTCATAAGACAGCCGAAACCCGTTCCGAGTCCAGTCCTTCCAAGAACTCTCGTAGCTTGCGACCAAGCATGGGATCGCTCAACGCGTATTCAATATTGGCTTGCATAAAGCCGAACAGATCGCCGATATCATAATGCACCCCCTCGAAGCGGTAGGCATAGAGCGGAGCATGCTGCAAAAAGAGTTGCAGAGAATCCGTAATCTGTAGTTCGCCGGAAGGATCAGGAGTGGTCGAATCAATACATCCAAAGATGTCGGGTTCAAGAATGTAACGACCGAAAATGCCATAGCGAGACGACGTTTGCTCCACGTTCGGTTTCTCCACCAAGGAGCGTACGCGGAACACACCACCTGCCGAGGCAAACTCCACACCCTGATCGACTTCAAGTATGCCAAAACGCTCTACTTCCGAAGAATTCACTTCTCGTGTGGCCAGAACACAGCCGGAAAAGCGATCATAGCAACTGATCAATTGCCGAATGCAAGGACGGCTCGGGTCGATCAATGCGTCGGGGAGAATCACAGCAAACGGTTCATCGTCGACCACAGATCGTGTGCACCGAATCGCATCGGCCAGGCCAAGTGGCGCTTTTTGCCAGACAATATGCACGTCTGCCAGTTCTGATATGCGGCGAACTGCTCTCAATTCGTCATCCTGGCCGCGCTCAGCGAGCACCTTCTCCAAGCTTATCTTCGACCGAAAGTGTTCTGCTATTAGCTCCTTCCCTGGGGACAAGACCAAAATGACGGTGTCCAGGCCGCTATTCACCGCTTCTTCCACTGCGAATTGGATCGCCGGTTTACCGCAGACAGGCAACATCTCCTTCGGCACAACCTTCGTAGCCGGAAGAAAACGAGTTCCAAGCCCCGCGGCGGGAATCACGGCTTTACGGATTTGCTGAGCACCCATGAGAGACACACCCCAACGTGAGACTCTCCTCATCCAGGACAACATCCTCAGGTAGGAGTGATTCTAAACATCAGCTTCCCAACGGCATGCACAACAACTGTGTTGTGATACATGCTTCCGGAGATCTGTCCGACGAAGCAAGAGGAGCGCAAGAGAACCGAGCCGCCGGCTTTGACCCTCTCAGGCTTGCATCGGCTCTGACGCTGGCAGCTGGTTGCGACGAAACTCAGGCTACGGCTGCACACGAGCCACCAAAAGCGTGGAATAGCCTAGAACAAACTGTCGAAACGATGCGTAGTAGAGGCTCTGGGAAGCGCTATACAAAATGGGTTTCAGCCGATTCTTCCAAGTATCCTTGGTGATGATAATGGGAGCGTTCCGCAAGAGCAATTTCCTTAAGCCGCACTCCTCGACCACTTGCGTGATCAGGCGCGGCTCGAAGGAACAGATGTGCGCGGGTGGGTCGAAACCAACCAACGGCCGGTTCTCATTGTCCATCATGAAGGGATCGGAGAAGCCTAGAACTCTTCTCACGCGTCCTACGAACGCGTGCAGTCGTGCGTCCGGTACGATCAGCACGACTATGCCAGCGGGTGTCAAAAGAGAGCTCAGATTCCGGAGCACACTCTTTGGCTCTTTCACATGTTCAAAGACATTCAGCATGGTGATGACATCAAATCGACTGCGCGGTGATGTTGCGAGGAAGTCTTCGACCGTACCCGTAAACGTGTCCACTTGGTTTACAGAACGGGCAAACTCGCTGTTCTTCAAAGAGGGTTCCACTCCGAAGGTGGAGAACCCCGCCTTGCGCATGGCAATCAGAAAGTTGCCCCGGGAGCTTCCGATATCCAGGACTGATCCGCGTGTACAAAATTGCAGCACGATCTCACGAACGGCGCGGTCGAAGCGTTCTTCGGTGTCACCCCTCCATGTGCTGTGGCTGTCGAATTCTGCGTAAAATTCAGTCAATTCAGCATCTGTGGGTTGAGGATTTATATAGCGCAGTCCACAATCCGAACATTGCACGATTCGATACCCACGACCCTCCAGAAACTCTCTGAAACGTGGGCTCTCGCAAACTCGGCAGTTAACGCTGGAACGCCTGGTCTCCCGATTCCGAAGAGCTAAGGTGGCCATTCTATTTCTCCTGAAGCTATCAAAGCGCACCCAACGTCGGAGCCACACGTTAGCGGGAGGATCGGTCCGCAACCCGGCTCCTCTTCCGCGCTTCGCGCTGAATAATCTTTGCGGCTGCCCATAAGTCTTCTGCTACAAATGTCGGGCGCAGTCCCCGGGGCTTGATGAACAGACAATGTTCGCATTTCCAGCGACCGATGAAGATTGTTCGGCAGCCAGCGCGATTACCTGCTTCAATGTCGGTAAGGCCGTCGCCGACCATGTACGATCTTTCTAGAGAGACGCTGAGTTCGCGAGCGGCACGGGTAAGCATGCCAATCCCTGGTTTGCGGCAGGCGCATCGCTTCCGGAACTTCTTCAATGTGGCCTTGGGATGATGCAAGCAATAATACACTGCGTCTAGGTGCGCGCCCGCCCGCTTTAGACCAGCAAGCATCTTGCTTTCAATGCGACGCAAGACCTGTTCACTAAAGTGCCCTTTCGCAATTCCCGGCTGGTTGGAAACGATGACAACAGTCATACCCAGCTTGTTCAACAAACGAATGGCTTTGGGTACGGAAGGAAACATCTCGAACTGGGCCAGGGTAAAAGGAGAATCCACGATACCGGCGTCCTCGTGGTAGATAAGCGGGTTGATCACTCCATCTCGGTCGAGGAAAACCGCGCCCTTAACGGCCATTGCTGCCAGCTGAGGTGGACACGGCCTCTTGGCCGCGGGTCTCACCGGACTGCGGCCATGGAAAAACCACACTCCGAGCCTGAGTTTGTCTTTCGCGACGATAATTATGGGCTAAGCGTCCGTCGCGGGTAACCATGTCGAAGACCACTTTGCTGCCTTCGAACTCGAAGCGAAAGTTCAGTTCGCGCAGGCCCTTCTGGCGCATAGCCTCCCTGAGTCTCGCCTTGTTTTCCTCACAGTAGAGCAACAAGAACCCGCCTCCACCTGCTCCGGAAATCTTCCCGCCAATCGCTCCGTTATTCTTAGCCAGCTCGTACCAAGCATCGATCTGCGGATTGCTTACACCGTCAGACAACCTCTTCTTGAGCTGCCAGTGCACATCGAGCAGTTTGCCAAACCGATGGAGGTCACCCCGCAAAATCGCGTCACGGATTTCGATCCCAATTTCTTTTATCCCGCGGAGACTCTCCACCACTTTGCCACTTTTCGCCCTCGACGAAGAGTCCTGCTTCTCGAGAATGCCAACGGCATCGCGGGCAGCCCCGGTGTAGAACAGCAGCATGTTGCTCTCAAGTTCCTCGATCAACTCGAGTTCCAGACAAAGGCGAGTAACTTTCACCACGCCATCCGTCAGAATTTCCAACTGAGTCAATCCACCGAATGCGGCCATGTATTGGTCTTGTTTGCCGATGGGCTTCTTGAGACGCTCCAGTTCGATGCAACACGCTTCCTCGGCAAGCAGCTGTGTGCTGAGTGGAGTCTGGGTCAACGTGTGCATTGCGTTAAGCAGGCCTACCAAATAGCAACTGGAGGAGCCCAGTCCAGTCCCGGCGGGTATGTCCGCGATGGACACTATTTCTATTCCATTTTCAATTTGAAAGAACCGCAACGCCTCGCGAGCCAAAGTGTGCTGAACCTCGTCAACGTGACGGACCAATTCAGTGCGGCTGTACTGTACGCGAATTATGTCGTCGAGAATGGGAGTATTGACGTTGAGGTACATGTACTTGTCAATGCAAACTGCAAGAACAAATCCTCCGTGCTCCTGATAGAACGACGGGAGATCAGTTCCTCCGCCTCCCAACGTGACCCGGAATGGTGTTTTGGTGATAATCATTTTTTCTCCAGTGAACGTGGGATTGCTACGAAACCCCACAGATTCATGCGTTTCCCCCAAACAAATCGGGAACGTTATAGATAAACAGATGATTGGAAGGTGTCTTGCTCCCGACGAGTAACCACTGACTCCTGCAGGACCCGGCGAAGGTACCACATAAAGGCGGCCGACATCTAGATGATTCGCGATCAGGAACTGGATTTCGGCGCGTTCCTTGGGATCGACATCGAGCCGTTACATCGCGACCGAGAATCATCTCAACCGCAAACAATCCAATTTACTACAACGCGTCGCGAAAGCCCCATTAATGCCATCACTTGTGCGGGTTTTGACCTCCGGTGCGGACGACAGACTCAGCCATCTCTCGAAAAAAGCTCACGGTTCGCTCCGCACCTTCCTCGAGAGCTACCTTCGGTTCCCAATCAAGTAGCCTTTTCGCTTTGGTCACGTCAAGATAAATGTCGTTTATCTCTCCTGGCCTCACGGGAACAAAACGTGGATGGAGAATCCCCCTTCCTAGAAGCTTGTATACGACGGAAAACACTTCCAGGTCCGTCGTGGCTATGCCGCTGGCGATATTGAAGATTTCCCTGTTTCCGCGATCAAGTGCCGCCACATTCGCCTGAGCGACATCCTCGATGTATACGTAGTCTCGGGTCTTGCCGCCATCCCCATAGATCACCGGCTGGATCCCATTTATCAGTTGTTCGCAAAAGATCGCGAAAACACCGGCTTCTCCTTGCGAACTCTGCCGCGGACCATAAACATTGCCATAGCGAAGAACGACGTAAGGAATGTCATAGAGATGGCAAAATGTGAATAAATAGTGCTCCACAGTATGTTTGCTGATGCCATAAGGAGTGATGGGATTGATAGCAGCGTCTTCCGGAACGGGGAAATGCTTTGGCTCCCCATAGGCTGCGCCTGCCGTAGAGACATAAATAAAGCGACTGGTCTTGTATGCGACGGCTTCCTCTAGTAAGGTCAACGACCCCAGAATGTTCACTGACGCGTCGAAGACGGGCTCGCGTACTCCCCGGCGGACATCCATCTGCGCCGCATGGTGATTCACCACTGCCGGCTTCCATTCGGAGAAAACGTGGCGCACGAATGCTCGATCCTGAATATCGCCGTGATAAAACCGCGCATTCGGATTCACATTGTGCCGAAAACCACGGGAGAGATCATCCAATACGGCTACTTCATGACCGAGCTTCAGGTATGCGTCGACGACATGCGAAGCAATGAAGCCTGCGCCGCCCGTCACCAAGATTCGCATCTCGATTGATCCTCAGTAGGCTCCCCGGGCCGACAGTACGGTCCAGAAGGTTTTGACAATAATCACAAGATCGAGCCAAATGGACCAGTGATCGATGTAGAACATATCCATTTGAACTCGCTCTTCATAGGTAGTTGTTTGTCGTCCCATTACCTGCCAGTAGCCGGTGACTCCCGGCCTGCAAGACAACAACTTGGGCAACAATTCGCCATATCGCGCGGCCTCTTCACGACGTATCGTGCGAGGACCGACCAGGCTGAGCTGTCCCAATAGAACGTTAAAGAACTGCGGGAATTCGTCAAGACTATACTTACGCAAGAACTTTCCGGTGCGTGTCACACGAGGATCGGTTTCTAACTTAAACTTGTTTTCAAACTTCTTGCGCAATTGCTCGTCGCGAGAAAGCACCTGATCAGCGTCCAAACACATGCTGCGGAATTTCAAGTAGTAATGGTCTTTGCCGTCCTGACCCAGGTAGGCGCTCCGGTAAAATACCGGCCCGCCATCCTCGAACTTGATGAGTGCGGCCATTATCGGCGTGATCACTAGCACACACAGGCTCCCGACAATCCCAAACATCAGGTCGGAAATCCTCTTACACAAACGATTCAGCGCGACAGAAAGCCGGGATCTGAAGCGCAGCTCGAGAGCGCCGGTGAAGGAATCAACCCCACAATCGAATTCTCGGGTATTGAAAATGCAGTCGAAGAACATCACCCTTATTCCCAGATTCGAACATTGACGAATCACCTGGGACGGGTCATAGGCGGAGTCGGACTCGAAGCTTAGTAGGACGAGTTGCACGTCATGCGATCGGACGACCTCCTCCCAGAGCACCAAATCGCCAAGCATCGGGATGTTTCCACCGACATTAGGAACAAAATTACGACTGTCAGAGGAAACGATTCCGACGACGTCGTAGCCTCTGTGCCGATTCAAGTCCAGCAGATTCTGGTGCGGAAGCAGCAGTGCAGGGGGCCCCATCAACAAGACTCGCGTACGGCCCAACCCGTGTTTCCAGAAGTAGTCGTAAATCCCCCGAAGGGAAAAGCGGAAGAATACGGCGTAGGTAATCGTGGTCACATACCATGCTCCGATGTAGTAAAGAGCAGAATCCATGACGTTGACTAAAACTGCCGCGACGAGTAACCC
>Ga0187772_10001066_pt1 | contig 12763 bp, 10 predicted proteins | sample 0116_SJ02_MP15_2_FD_133137 | JGI IMG/M metagenome (GOLD analysis project Ga0187772, IMG submission 133137) | Tropical peat soil microbial communities from peatlands in Department of Meta, Colombia - 0116_SJ02_MP15_20_MG | ecosystem: Environmental > Terrestrial > Soil > Wetlands > Peat | place... | reverse complement strand
GTCGTCTCCCGCTGGACCGGCGTGCCGATCACGTCGATCAAGGAAGAAGAAACGCAGAAGCTGCTGCGCATCGAGGAAGAACTGCACAAGCGCATCATCTCGCAGGATAAGTCGATCAGCGCTCTGGCCCGCGCCATCCGCCGCTCCCGCGCCGGCCTGAAGAATCCAAACCGGCCGATCGGCTCGTTCCTGTTCCTCGGACCTACTGGCGTCGGCAAGACCGAAGTCGCCCGCACCCTGGCGCAGTTCATGTTCGGGACGGAAAAGGCTCTGGTCCGCTTCGACATGTCCGAGTTCATGGAGAAACACTCGGTCTCGAAGCTGATCGGATCGCCTCCCGGATACGTCGGCTACGAAGAGGGCGGCCAGTTGACCGAACGAGTGAAGCGCGCTCCGTATTCGGTCGTGCTGCTCGATGAAATCGAAAAGGCGCACCCCGACGTCTTCAACATCCTGCTGCAGGTATTCGAAGACGGCCAGCTGACGGATGGTCTGGGCAACACCGTCGACTTCAAGAACACGATCATCATCATGACGTCGAACATCGGCGCCCGACACCTGCAGAAGCGCGAAGGCCTGGGCTTCCAGTCGACGAAAGAAGATGCAATCGCCGAGAAGGTTGAAGAACTGGTCAGGAACGAAGTCAAGCGCACGTTTAACCCGGAGTTTTTGAACCGGCTGGACGAAATCATCATCTTCAACGCGCTGGGTGAGAACGACCTGATCCAGATTCTCGAGCTCATGGTCACGCAGCTCAACACGAACCTGGCGCAGAAGTCGATCACGGTGACAGTGGCCGACGACGCCAAGAAGTGGATCCTTAACCAGACTCTCACCGACCGCAATTACGGCGCCCGGCCGCTGCGGCGCGCACTGCAGAAATACATCGAAGACCCGCTGTCGGAGGCGCTGATCCAGGGCACGATTACGACGCGCCCGGCGTTCATCGAGGTCTTCCTCGAAGACAACAAGCTGTTCTACCGCCCGGTGGACTCCGAGAAGGCGGAGGGAGTGCTGTTGTACGAGAACTAGCAGTCCGCATTCAGTCTTCAGCACTCAGCATTCAGCCGTCAGCGAAGAGCTGGCGGCTTTTGCTTTGCTCGGTGGAACGCCTCCGGCTGAGTAACGGTTGTAATAAGCTATCTGCATTTGGGCGGACGCTGTGAATCTGGTTCAACCTCCCGTGGTGCCTCCAGTTGTGTGTAGAGGAACGATACGACGTCTCAGCATTCGCTCATGCGTCCTTACCGCCGACGACCTAAGGCGAATACATCGACTCCTTGAGCCGAAATCCTCGGAGGCCGCAGATCGACGGGGTTGCAACGCTAGCCTTGGAGATCGATGCGCCACGCCAGCACATCGCCGTCAGACACCGTATCGGAATTGCCACGCTAGCCATGATTGTTTTGGGCGCGTTGGTTAAGGCAGGTCTCAGACTTGTCGGGATAGGTTAGGTCTCGACGGGCGGACGTCTCATCTGCCTCTCGACATCGTCTTTACTTGCCTGTCCCAACGAAGCAACACATCTGGCTCCTTTTCCTCATTACCGAAACCGTCTGTGCGCTTCACCACGCGGAACCCTTCCTTCTCATAGAATCGCAACGCGGCGATGTTCCGCTCGAACGTCCAGAGTTGCAGACTCCGGCGCTGCAGCTTTGCCCGCTCCAGCAACTCTCTGCCGATGCCGTGCCGCTGCCATCCCGGAACCACATAGAGATGGTTGACCCAGCCTTCACTGAAGGCGATGAATCCCACCACGCGCTCTCCATTTAACGCCACCAAAACGGTATCCGTGGCGAAGACGCCGTCCGCCAGGAATCGGACGTCTTCGTCTTCCGAATGCAGGTCGGGCAGATATGGGAGCGAATGTTTGCGAGTGGTCCGCAAGACGGACGCACATTCTGTGGCCTGCACGCGGGTGCCGGGTTCAATCGTGACGTTGCTCATGGATCCGATGATCATGATACTTTGCCTGCATCGCATCACATTGTTGCGTGGGCATCCAACTGGAAATACTGCTCGCCATTGGCGTCGCAACTCCGGTCACTTGCATCGTCCCCCCGCAACTTCCCGATTGACCCCGGGTTCAAACTGATGAGATCGACTGGAGCGCGACCACGCGCCTGAATGCCCAGCGCGGAGTCCGCGTCACGCTGCACGCAGGACATCTGAGCACTACAGCGGGGATGTGAGCCCTTTTTCTCCGCTCCTCCTTTGCGAGCCGCCAGCTTCACGCTGGCGGCTTGGTATTTTTGCGACGCCCGCGGCGCTCACACAATCAAAAGGTAGATAAACTTCTACGACACGGTGCCCGGAGGAACCATGCGCAAGGTTAATATCGCGGAAAAGTTCTCCAAGATTTCCGAATACTGGAAGCCCTACATTGGCGCCGAACTCAACGGGCAAATGGTGAAGTTCGACAAGATCAAAGGCGAATTCGTCTTTCATCACCACGACGATGAGGACGAATTGTTTCTCGTCGTGAAAGGCCGCTTCCGCATGGAGTTCCGCGACCACTACGAGTGGATCGAGGAAGGCGAATTTATCGTCGTTCCCCGTGGCGTTGAGCACCGCCCCGTCGCTGAAGAGGAATGCTGGTTCTTGCTCTTTGAGCCTGCCAGCACCCTCAATACCGGCAACGTTGTGAACGAGCGCACCGTGGCGGAATTGGAGCGGGTATAAACTAGATAAGAGCTCTGCTCGATCTTCCTACCGCGCATGAAAGTCGTGGTCTACTCTTCCATCTGGTGTCCGGATTGCCGCGAGGCCAAACGCTTCCTGACGCAACACAATATTCCATTTACCGAAATCAACATCGAGACGACTCCCGGCGCGGCAGAAGAAGTCGTCAAGCACACTGGCAAGCGTGCCGTTCCGCAATTTGTGATTGATGGCGAATGGGTTCAGCCCTACCGCGTCGGCAAGGGATTTCTCTACCAGGAAATGGCCAAGCGGCTGGGTGTCAAGGATTCGTAAGCGTTTCTCTGATAGGCGTTTAACTGTTCTGTGATTTGCAAGAGCGTATCCCTCCAAAGTGCCATAACCCACGTACATCCCCTTCAGTACCGTGGCAAAACCCGCGTCCGACGGGCGAAGATAACGGTTAGAGATCGCTTGAGTTTCTCTATCCTCCCCGGCTCAAGAGATTGAAAAAAGAACAGTTCGGGTTTTTAGAAGCGCGCCACTTCCGCACCCATGGCTGAAATCTCAATCAAAGACAAGCCTGACCCTGAACTGGCTCCCGCCGTCGCCCGGACAAGTAACGAGTCTGAATCGAGCCCGGTCTGCGATTATTGGCAGCAGGCGGTGCAGGCCGTTCTGGCCGTTATGCTGCTAGTAGGGGCCTTGGCCATGGTGCATTATTACGCGCCGCAGACGGCGGAGAGCGTTCCAGCCGACGACCTGCAGAAGCAGGTTCACGACTTAACCGCACAGGTTGAGCAACTCAAGCAAGAACAGGCGATGCCGGGCGCGGCGCTCAACCGCTATCGCAACTCCATTGGATACATCTACGGCGTCTATCAGGTTGGCTTTCCCAACCAGCGTCCAGCAGTTCGAGCGCGCGTTTCCGGAACAGGATTTCTGGTCGGCGAGGGCCTTCTTGCGACCAATCGCCACGTGGCCGAACCTTGGTATGGAGATTCCGACGCACAAAAGCTCCTCGAACAGGGCGCGACTCCCACCGTCGAAACCCTAGTGATTTTCTTTCCTGGCTCTCCGACACCGGTTGCATTGTCGCCGGCCGCGATTTCCAAGACATCGGATCTCGCCGTCTTGCGCGCTCAGGATCTCGACTCCATCCGTGCCCTTGCGATTCTGCCACTGGCGAAATCCGCAGGGTCTCCGGGAGACCGCGTCACGGTCATCGGCTACCCAATGGGAATTGCCGGCATGGTGGCCAAATCACCGAGCGAAATCTACGACCGCCTCGCGTACCGGCACAACGATATCAATGCGGCCAGTGAACTCGCAGCTCTATCGTTGATTCGTCCCTCCGCTACATGGGGGCACCTGGGCGACGTGGTCGGCGACAAGCTGATCTACGATGCTCCTACGGCTCACGGCGGAAGCGGTGGCCCGGTCCTCAATTCGAGAGGCGAGGTCATCGGTGTGAACTCCGCCTACATGGACGGGTTCTCTGGCGGAACACTTGGCATTTCTGCCGAATGCCTGAAGCCACTGTTGCTGCAAGCTCAAAAAAGCCGATAGATGCCCGTCGTGCATCGAGAGAGCGAGCAAACCCTCGCGATTTAGAGAAATAGGCCAATCCAGACTGATCGGTGAAGCCCACCGAGTAACGGCCCCTTCGTAACTGGAAGCACTCCGCTTTGCTCATTATCCTCTACTAACATGAGCTTCGTCGGCACTTGGCACAGGAGTGCCCGGCTGAACTCTGCTTGGAGGGTGCCTGTCTCCGCTAGTCCAACACGCACGGCCGTCCAACCGGCCTGACCCAACCGACCAGCATTGGAGCATGCTTCTTTTCGAAAGCTTGTCCGCAGGCGTATTTGCGATTTTTATCGGCCTTGTGGCAGTGTTGCTCGTCGTCGGACTCTACGCGGTGTTTGTCTGGCCACTTACCTTCTGGGACCTGGCCAAGCTGGGACTCGAGAAGTACGCCTCATGGACGCGGACGGTGCTGTGGTCGGTATTTGCGGGCGGCTCGCTCGCCGGATACTGGTGCTTCAGCGGTGCGGCCTTCAAAACCCGGCAAAAGAGCCGGGCGAGAGTTCGTCCAGCCAGAGTCGGCCGATAGTCGGCTTGCACATAGTTCCCGCTCTGCTGGCTTCCCACAGGCGTATGATTTCGACAAACGGCAACCAACCGCCTGAGTTGATCCGTGAAGACCCTGAATGAAGTCTATTCGTCGCTTTCCACCCGCCGTCGATATGAAGTTTGGTTTCTCCGATTTGCTCTTGCCGAGGGCGGCGGAGCCTGGTGGATTCGATACTTGCTCATGAATCCTGGACGTAATGCATATGCTGCGGAATCGCGCCTCAAGCCCGTGCAGGTCTGGGCGACGTGGTTTCCGGAACATGACAAACCCCAAACGTATATTCAGGGATTCGAGATCGCCGGCCTTGAACTGAGCGATCCTGGCAAGAACCCGTTGCGCATGCGAATTGGCGAAAACGAAATCTGCCAAAGCTCATGCAAGGGTGCCCTGCAGGTGGATGGACATGCGATCTCGTGGAATCTGGAATACCGTTCCACGTTTCGCGTCACGCTCAGCAACAAAGGCTGGATAGGCTTTTCACGGACGCCGCATTCCAACGCGCGTTTTTCGGGACGAATCGTGCTGGATGGCCGCGTCTTTGAGGGCAATCCTGTGGGATTTGGTGTGCAAGGGCACAATTGCGGCTACCGGCATCGCAACTTATGGACATGGGCGCACGCGTATTTTCCCGGCGCTGAAGGCTCCTCCACAACGCTGGAGGCACTCGTCTACGATATGCCGTTTGGTCTGTTGTTCCGCCGGGCAGTTTTGTGGCACGACGGAACGCGGCACCAGTTTCGGAATTTCCAGCAGATCCGCCGCGACTCAAGCCCTTTTCAATGGGGTTTCCACGGAACGGCGCGCGATGGCCTTCAGATGGAGGCTCAGTTCAGTGGCAGTCTGACGAGCGCACATCGTTTGCCCTATTTCAAGACCGATTGTTCCGGCAGCTTCGACGTCCTCAACAACAGCCTCGCGCAGGCCGTCGTGCAATTGCAGCGGGGTGGAACCGCACTCGAGAAGTTCCAGACCAGCACCGGAGCCGTTCTCGAGATGGCCGGTGGTTGAGCAGACCTCTGCGCTCCGACGTACTCCAAACTTACCTGGAAGAATGCGTCAGGGCGAGACGCTCGGCGACGATAGTGTATGCGGCTGCGTTGAACGCCATTCCGATGTGTGTGCCCGGAACTTCAAAGTCGTTGGCTTCTTTCTTGGTCATGCAATAGCGCCAATCGACAATGCCATCGTGACGCGTGTAGATCGCGGTCTGGATCATCGACTCGGGAACCTCCCGGCGCAGCGAGTCGATGAAATTGCAGGTGCAGCGGCCGGTGTAGCAATGAGGTAAAACTCCGTCGCCGTGCTCCTGGAGAATGCGGAGACGCACGGCCTCGGCCGCGTGGATCACGGATCTGTTCGCCACCGTACCGCGGATCGGCGCTGCCAGTGTGATGACCGAGGCAACGTCCTTGCGGCGCGCACCCGCAACAGAACGGGCAATGACTCCACCGAGACTGTGGCCGATCAGGTGAATCTTGCGGCCGGTTTCATCCAGGGCTTTCTCAATGGTCGTGTTGACGTAGCGCTGGATCAGCAGATTCGGGCAATCGGCATTGATGCCAATTCCAGAGAAGTATGGCCGGTAACCGATGCGTTTCAACCAGCCGTGCAGTTCGGTCAGATAGAGATCCGTGCCGAGGAAGCCGGGAATGATTACCACGCCGGATCCGTCGCCATGAGGAACGCCAAAGCCGTAATAGACGGGGGTCGCGTGCAGCAGCAGAATCTCTGCCGCAAACAGCCCCTCGGTCCAAAAGGAAATATCGGCCTCAGAGTGAGGCGGCGGAGACTCCGGTCGGGACCGAAGCTTCGAGGAACCGTTGACCCTTTTGCGCGTGCCCAAGTTCGTCCTGAATCCGTCCCGCTCCGCGCAGCATGCGCAGGTGCAGGTCGCGGACACTTTTTCCCGCGGTGGATTATAACTCGCCGATCGTGGAACGCTCTATAGCCTGTTTTGGTAATGCACGCTAATAGTGTCGCCAGGCCGCTCTGACATGGCGTGGCAGCTAGCTGCTAATGCTTTTTTCGACTTCGTCTCTTCTGCGACCCAGTCTGTTCCAATCGCGCTTCCAGTTCTACGACGCGCTGGCGCAATGCGACGAGCTCCGCGTCCGGTTCGGTTTTTGAGCGCGATGCTGAGCCGGTCAGAAGGCTGCGCATCATCTCGACCGGCGACAGGATCGCGGACTGCACTTCTCCCAAACGGCTTTGGACTGCGTCCTGGACCTTCTGATACGTCTCAAAGGCGGATTTCAGATACCACATCATGAACTCCTGCCGCACTTCGTCTGACGCGATCACTAGTTGCCGTAACAGTTCGAGCGGCAGCCCTGTAGGCTTGTCGCGGGCATCTTCTGTGATGATTTGCGTCAGAGTAACGCGGGTGAGGTCGTCTCCGGTCTTTGCGTCGATGACTTTGACTTCCTTGCCCGAACGGATCAGTCCAGCCAGGTCGTCCAGGTTGATGTAGCGGCTGCCAACCGTGTCGTACAGCCGGCGGTTGCCATATTTCTTCACAATGACGGTCGCCGCAGTCATGGTCACATCCGAATTATTGACCAGGGTCGCGGATGCTGGAAAGAAATTACCTCTATGTTGCTGCGCACAAAGGAAAATCAAAGCTTGACACTAAATCAATATTAAACATATATTTAGCTCAATGCTGCAATGCAGCAATAACTGGAGGTTCAATATGCCAGCAACCAAGCATGAGCCAACGCGGACTCATCACACTCCAGAGTCCTCGTTTATCTCAGTGCTCTCGGGTTGGGCTCAGCAGGGCGTGCAGAGCTTTTTTGCCACGCAACGAATCCTGTTGGATCTTGCCATGCGGCAAAATGCAAACGTGATGCATGCTGTGCGCGAGCAACTCACCGACCCACACCACTCTCCCACCGCCATTCTCAGCGAAGTGGCCGGGGAAGGCGTGAACAACTTCATCGAAGGACAAAAACTTCTTCTCGATCTCGGCAAGCAACAGAACGAGATTCTCATGACCGCAGTCAAGGAGCGTGTCGGCGACTCCCCGACTGCCCACGCGCTCACTGATCTGCTCGGACGTAGCGTAGAGACATTCATTCACATGCAAGAAGAATTTCTCAAGATCGCCGGAAAACAGACTCATACCTGGATCGAAGCGGCCAAAGCAGGAAAGCCGTATGAGTATGAACACATGACCGACTTGGCTCGCGAAGGGATGGAAAACTTCGTCAAGACGCAAAAGCAATTCCTGGATGTCATCGCGGAAGAGACGACGAAGGCGACCGAGGGAAAGCGTATTGCGGGAAAGAAAGTCAAGAAGACCGACGTGTCGGACCTGGCACGCGAGGCCACGGAATCCTTCATTGAGACGCAGAAGAAACTGGTCGATGTTGTGGGCAGGCAGATGAACACGAACGTGAAGGGCGCGGGCAGAGCTCTGGAACAACTGCGGCCATTCCCGTTCCTGCCGATTGCGGAGCTGACGCGGGAAGGCGTAAGGAGCTACATCGACGCCCAAAAGGCGCTGATGGAAGTGATGGTGAAGACGCCGACTCAGCACAAGCGAGTCGAGCATCCCGCGAAACGCGGCCGGAAAGCAGCGGCCGCGGCTGCGGTGGCGTAAGAACGTAATGTCGCAGCGATTGGCTGTCGCAACGACGGCAGCCTGCAGAGGCTTAAGCAGCTGAGGTAACCGCCCAGCGAGCTTAAGCCTCTTTTCTCTCTTGCGCCCACTGAAATGTCCCTTTGGTATGCAAGGGACACTCTGTCTGCACAACAGTCGGTCGCCTGGCCGCCTGTATCCCAGCCGTCTTGAGCATTTTGGATGACTTGTGTGACCTGTGTCACATCCCCTCGTGATAATCGCCACGGATTCCCTCTTTGGGCCGGTGTCTAGTATTCGGAGAGTCGCCATTCGGCCGATAAGCCCGAGTCTTATTAGGACGGCCAGCCTCTATCGCCAGACGGAGGATTGCGATGATTGCCAGCGAAACCATGCAGGAGAAGGCACTGATTCCTTCCGTTACTGACGAACTGGATGCAGAACGCAGTACCTATCTGGAGAAACTCGTCGATTCCGCCAAGACGGCGGCGTCAGTTTTTACCCAGTTCACGCAAGAAGACGTCGACCGCATCATCAAGCCGATGGTTCTGGCGGGTTTGGAAAAAGCCCAGTACCTGGCGCAATTAGCCGTAGAGGAAACTCGCCTGGGCGTGATGGAAGACAAGGTCATCAAGAACATGGTGGCGTCCGAGTTTGTCTACAACTACATCAAGGACAAGCGCACGGTCGGCATCATTCGTGAGTTTCCCGAGCGAAATCTGATGGAACTGGCGGAGCCGATCGGAGTGATATTTTCGATCTTGCCGATCACGAACCCTACCTCGACCGTCATTTTCAAATGCATCATGGCGCTCAAGACGCGAAACGCGGTGATCTTCAGCCCGCATCCGAGGGCCTGGCGTTGCTGCTCTGAAGCTGTGCGCATCATGTACGAATCAGCCGTCCAACATGGCGCACCGGAAGGCGTCTTCGCTTGCCTGGAGTCGCACACTTTGAAGGACAACGCCTACCTGATGCATCACAAAGACGTTCGCTTAATCGACGCGACGGGAGGACCAGGCGCGGTGAAAGCGGCGTACAGCTCGGGCAAGCCGGCCTTGGGAGTCGGCCCCGGCAATACTCCGGTCTACCTGGAAAAAAGCGCAGACCTGAACACCTCTGTAGTCGACATCATCATCTCGAAGACATTTGACAATGGAACCATCTGCGCCTCAGAGCAAACGGTGGTAATCGACGATGAGATTTACGATGCTGCCCTGAAAAAATTTGCTGAACTGGGCGCTCACATTTGCAATGAGAAGGAGACCGAACTCCTTTCCCGCACATTGATTGATCCTCAAACCGGCTTTATGCAGCCAGTGGCGACGGGGCAGAAAGCCACGGATATCGCCCGTTTCATCGGCATCTCGGTGAAGCCCAATACCAAGCTGCTGATCGCTCCGATTCAAGGAGTGGGCCGCGACTATCCTCTCTCAGTTGAGAAGCTTTGTCCCGTACTCGCGGTTTACCGGGCAAAATCCAGGGAGGAAGCGCTCAAAGTGTGCGTCGCTGTGAATCATGCCGGTGGATTGGGACACACCGCTGTCGTTTTCTCGAGAAACGAAGAAGTCATCCGGAGGTTCGGCGAAGTCATCAATGCCGGGCGCATCATCGTGAATTCGCCGGGATCTATTGGCGCGCTAGGCGCCGTCTATAACGATCTCGTGCCGACATTTTCGTTCGGTTGTGGAACCGGCGGCGGAAATAGCACCACGGACAACGTAAATATTTACCACTACCTGAACATCAAGCGTCTGGCTCGGAGGACACAAGCTCACATGTGGTTTCGCGTTCCAAATCAAATTTATTTCAACATGAATGCTGTCGAGAACGTTCGCCAGTTCCCATCCCGCTGCACCATCATCGTCACCAATCAAGTGCTGGAGCGTGTCGGTCATGTGGACATCGTGCGAAGGTGCATCGCTCCCGAGACTCATGTGCATGTATTGGTCATTCCCGACGCCGAGCCGGAGGCGAAGCTGATCGCGCAGGGCGTGGAGACGCTCAATTTCTATAACGCGGATCAGATCATCGCCTTAGGCGGCGGATCAGTCATTGATGCGGCCAAGATCATGAAGCTCAAGTACGAGTCACCGGAAGCGGATTTGCAAGAACTCGCCGCACCATTTCTGGACTTGCGCAAGCGCGTGGTGGAGTATCCCAAGCAGAAGACGCGGCGGGCGCCGCTGATCGCGATTCCCACGACCAGCGGAACCGGAAGCGAAGTGACGCCCTTCGCGGTGTTGACGGACAAAGAGCACGGTAACAAGGTGACTCTGGCCGACTACTCCTTGAGCCCGGATGTAGCCATCGTCGATCCCCAGTTTGTGATGTCGATGCCCAGAGGTTTGACCGCTGACACCGGCATTGACTGCCTCACGCACGCGCTGGAGGCAGGGGTGTCCAACTATGCCTCTGCCTACACCGACTCGAATGCCATGCAGGCAATCCGGCTGGCTTTTAAATATCTACCCATCGCATTCGAGCACCCGGAGAATGAAGAAGCACGCGCGATGATGCACAATGCGGCCTGCATTGCGGCAATGGCCTTTTCCAATGCGTCGGTCGGAGTCAGTCATGCCCTGGCGCATGCGTTCGGCGCGCGATTTGGAGTGGCACACGGGCGAGCGAATGCACTGATGCTGCCGCATGTGATCGCCTACAACGCGTCCGTCCCGACGAAGTTCATGCCGTCTCCGTACCAGCAAGGTTATGTTGCGCACAAGAAATACGCGACCATGGCAGATCTGCTGGGACTGGGCGGCCAGTCGACGGAAGAGAAAGTCCAGAACCTGATCGCGGCGGTGGAGCAATTGCTGGATCGGCTCGGGTTCCCGAAATCGATCGCCGACGTGGGGATCACGAAGGACGACTTCGAACGATCTCTCCCAGAGTTGGCGAAAACTGCTTTTAATGATCCTTCATGGCGATCGAACCCGCGCATGCCGCTCATGGAAGAGTTGATCGAACTGTTCCGGAAGGCTTATGCCGGACGGGCACAGAAGGCATCGACTCCGGCACAAAAGAACGCATAAGGAAGCGGTGCCTGATCAGGACTAAGCACTAGCAGCAAGACGAGGAGCGTTCTCATGCCGAAGGAACTGCAAAGCGACCGACTTTCCTGGGGAGATACTGTCTTCCTGCATCTGGAGCGCGAGGGCATGCCTCTCAACGTCGCCTGCGTCTGCATCTTTGATGGCGAGATTTCGATGAAGGCTTGCCTCCAGTCCGTCGAGTCGAAGCTCCCGCTGATTCCCCGCTATGTGAAGCGTGTGATTTCGGCGCCCCTGGGAATCGGCCTCCCAAGCTGGGAGTACGACGCGGAATTCGATATTCGCCGGCATGTGCGTGAGGTAACTCTGCGACATGGCACGGACGCTGAACTGAAAGGTCTTGCAGGCCAACTTTTCAGCAAGGTGATGGATCGCAAGCATCCGTTGTGGGACATGACCGTGGTAAGAGGAATGAAGGGACACCGCACCGGAATCATCTTCCGCCTGCACCACTGCCTGGCCGATGGCATTGCTGGCGTCGGCATTATGAACGTGCTGCTAGACGCAAGTCCGGAACCGCCGCAATTGCCCAAAAAGAAATTCCGCTTTCAGGTCCCCCGGCCGCACGATCCTCTGACCTCGCTCACCAATGGGGTTGTGGATTCCTACTCGGACTTCGTCAAACGTATTCTTTCTGCGTTTGCGGACCTGTTGAAGATGGCCGAGCGGGCGGCGGCCACTGGCGGCAATCCCGCCCCAGCGCAGGATTTTTCCGCGCTGTTCCCGGAAATCACTGCTTTCACGGAAAGGCTGCGATTCAATATTCCTTACCGTGGGCCGCAGAAGTTTGCCTGGGCAGATATTCCGCTGGCGGACGTGAAAGCCATTCGCCATACCCTTGACACGAGCGTGAACGACGTAATTCTAGCGCTCGTAACCGCGAGCATCCGGCAGTATGTGGAGCAGCACGGGGATCGAGTAAAAGACCGGCTATTTCGCGTGATGGTGCCGGTGAATCTGCGCAGCAACGACAGCGCCGGCGAATTGGGAAATCGCATCTCGCTGGTTCCGGTTACCATCCCGCTCGACATTCGCGATCCACTCAAACTGCTGGCCGCAGTGCATCGGCGAACCGAATTCCTGAAGCAGTCGCATGCCGCCGAACTGGTCAGCCTGGCGGGCGGGATGATCGGCATGCTGCCGACCGCTTTGCAGGCGCTGACAGGTCCGGTGCTTAGCCAACTGCCCGTTACGCCGTTCAATCTGGTCTGCACAAATGTGCCGGGTCCGCAGTATCCCCTCTACCTGCTCGGTCACAAGATGCTGCGCTGGTATCCGTACGTGCCGGTCGGGGGTGAAATGGCATTGAACTGCGCAGTCTTGAGTTATGACGGCCGGATATTCTTCGGC
>Ga0187772_10001065_pt1 | contig 12770 bp, 11 predicted proteins | sample 0116_SJ02_MP15_2_FD_133137 | JGI IMG/M metagenome (GOLD analysis project Ga0187772, IMG submission 133137) | Tropical peat soil microbial communities from peatlands in Department of Meta, Colombia - 0116_SJ02_MP15_20_MG | ecosystem: Environmental > Terrestrial > Soil > Wetlands > Peat | place... | reverse complement strand
TCGGGCCGGTCTCCGGGGTGCGTTCTTGGCTATCGACCCGGACCGGGGGTGCGAACTGGTTCGTGGCGAGGGACTCGAGGACCGCCCTTCTCCGGAACAGCCCTTCCCCGCAGGCACGCACGAACGCCGCCTGGTGCCGGTTCGGCCCGCGCCAGTGGACCTCCCACGGGATGGGGTACTCAACGTCCCAAAGGACCAGCCCCTCTGGCTCGGCCATCGGGAGCGTGAGGCGGAGCTTCCCGTCGATGGCGTCCCGGACCTGCGAGAGGGCGAGCCGCCCCTGGTCGACCTCGCGAAGGGTGCCGACGAGCTTACGCACCATCCCCCAAACGAACGCCGGGGCCCGGACCTCGATCGTGAGCCCTTCGGGGCGTTCCCTGACCTCCACCGCCTCCACCTCCCTCCAGCAGGGGACGGAGGCGGGGAGGCCACGACCGAAGGAGCGAACGTCGATCCGTCCGTGGAACAGCCTCGCGGCAGCGCTCCAGTGGGCCGGGTCCCGGCCCGCCCTCGGCTCGAAGTACCGGTAGACCCTCCGGACCGCCCGGCGCACCCGAAAGTCGGACGGCACCGGCGTCGCGGCCGGAAAGAACAGCGCCGGGGAGATACCGTTCAGCGCCCGGAGCAGCGCGGGCCCCTCCAGGCGGCTCGTCAGGGTGAGCGCGTTCCCGCGAGCGCTCACGCCCCGGTCGGTCCGGCTCGCGACCTCGAGCTGGGGTCGGTCGAGGGACGAGGTGAGCCGATAGCGCCGAAGGCCGTCCCGCAACGTTCCCTCCACGGTCGGAGCTCCCGGCTGCCGAGCCCAGCCGTAGAAGCCGGCGCCGTCGTAGCCGAACCGGACCAGCCAACGGTTTTCTCCCCGGGGCGCCATCCGAACCGCACCCGCCTCGGGACCTCCCTACTCTTGAGGTAATGGCATGATACAGCGACACATACGCGGGTCTATGAGTTAGAATATAGTCTAAGGTGATTCTCTCTATATTCGAAGCTGGGCTCGTCCGACCCGGAACGCCCCTCGCTCCTCGGTGGGGAGGAGGAGCTTCCGAAAGACAAGGAGAGGTGGGAAAGGTCGGATGAGTGCGCAGAACACAGGTGGGGCGGGAACGCCTCCAACGGGCGGAACGCCCGCGACGGAACAGCTGTCTACCCCCAGCCGGCGGCGCTCGCGCCAGTTCAGCATGGGGGCCGCGATCGGGATCGCGGTGGTGCTGCTCGTCGTCGGGATCGGCGGGGGATACTTCTTGGGGGCGTACCTCACCAAGACGAGCACCTCGACCCAGGACATCACGGAGACCGGCTCGACGCTGCTGGAGCCGCTGATGGACATCTGGGGACCGAACTACACGGCTCACGTGAACTCCCATGTCACGCTCAGCCCGTCCGGTGGCGGGAGCGGACAGGGACAGAGCGAGTCCGAAGCGGGCACGATCGACATCGGGGCCTCGGACGCGTACACGGCCTCGAACCTCGGCGTCGTGGACGTCCCGGTGGCGATCTCTTCGCAGCTGGTCGTCTACAACCTGGGGTCGACGATCGACGCCGTTCACCTGAACCTGAACGCGACGATGCTCGGCGAGATCTACGAGGACACGCTCACGACCTGGAACAGCGGCCTGATCACGGCGGCCAACCCGGGGGTCACCCTCCCCAGCACCTCGATCACGCCCGTCGTGCGCTCGGACTCGAGCGGGGACACGTACATCTTCTCCAGCTACTGTGACTTCGGCTACAAGGGCTGGACCTACGGCAACTCGACGAAGGCGTTCCAGTCCAGTCCCCCGAAGGACTCCCAGCCGGGGACCGGCAACGTCGGCGTCATCAACGAGATCAACAACATCTCGGGGGCCGTCGGCTATGTCGGGATCAGCTACCTGAAGGACGTGGAGAACGACCACCTGGGCTGGGCGGCGCTGGGCGACAACCTCGCGAACAGCGCATCCGGCGGGATCAACACGAAGGACTACGTGAACTGGTCGATCGCCAACGTCACCACCGACGCGAACCTCGCGCTGGGCAACCTGAACTACGCCGCCGACGGGCTCGCCATCAGCCTGATCATGGGCGGCAGCCCGGCCGGCCCGACGACCTGGAGCACCGGCGCCGGCGGGACGAACCCGGCGGCGGGCGCGACCCCCTACCCGATCGTCAACCTCGAGTACACCCTGGTGAAGACCAGCCCGTCCAACCCGTCGCACCAGGCGTACGTCGTGCAGTTCCTGCAGTGGGCGATCTCGTACGGGAACAACGTGTCGAAGTACCTCGGCCAGGTGAACTTCGTTCCCCTGACGCCGCAGATCCAAGGCTTGGACCAGGAGGCCCTCTCCGAGGTCCAGATCGCCTCATAGGGTCGGGCGGTCCCCTTGCGGCGACGGTCGGTCCCTCCGGAATCGGGGGACCGACAACCCATTCCCCCTCCTTCTCGGATGGGCCATCGCCTCGCCCGGTGGTGGCCGTACGCGCCCGCGCTCATCCCGCTCGCGCTGACGGTCTGGCTCATCGCGGCGCTCCTCTCGGCGAGCCACCTGCAGAACTTCGGATGGGCGTTCTTCGGGTTCGACGTTGGCAACTACGGCATCCTGATCTTCGTCATCGGTTCGTTCCTCACGTCGCTCCCCGCGCTCGTGCTCGCGATGCTCGTGGGACTGGGGATCGCCCTCGCCTCGACGACGTACCTGCCGAAGTTCGTCGCGGCCTGGCTCGACCCGTTCGTCGACCTCCTCGCGGGGATCCCGAGCATCGTCTATGGGATCTGGGGCTACTTCGTCCTCGCTCCGTTCTTCGGGCAGAACGTCTTCCCTTGGACCACGGGCCACCTGGGGTGGATCCCGGGGGTCGGCGCCAACCGGTTCTCGCCCTCGCCGACCGGGGACGGGCTGGCGTTGGCCGTCGTCATCCTCCTGTTCATGATCCTCCCGATCACGACCGTCCTGATGCGGGACGCCCTCCTCTCGGTCCCGCGGGACCTCTGGGAGAGCGGCCTCGCCCTGGGAGCTACCCGGTGGGAGGTCAACCGACGGGTCGCGATCCCGTACGCCAAACGAGGGATCTGGGGGGCGGCGTTCCTCGGGTTCGGCCGGGCGATCGGCGAGACGGTCGCCGTCTTCATGGTGATCAGCCAGGTCGCGAGGCTCCCGACCAACATCTACGCCGGGACCTCGACGATGTCGTCGCTCATCATCAGCTCGATCGACGCCGCTCTGGAGACGAACGCGAGCGGCGTCACCTACCTGCACTTCCTCGCCGAGCTCGCGCTGGTCCTCCTGGCGGTGACGCTCGCCGTGAACATCGCGGGCCGCTGGATGATCCGGCGGACCTACACGGAGGTCGCCGGGCTCTAGGCCCGTGTCATGGCGACGGCCTCTCTCTCGGCGCCCGTAGCGGCGGTCGACGACCTCACCCGCGACCGCAGCGGCCACGTACGCCGGCGCACGCTGTTTGACCGATGCGCGCGCTGGCTGCTCCCCCTCCTGTTCCTCGTCGCCATCATCCCGATCGTGGACCTGGTGTACTGGGTCGCCGTGCGGGCTCTGCCCACGTTCACCCTCGCGGTCCTCACCACGAACCCGTCCGGCGCGAGCGGGGGACTCTATGCCCCGCTGGTCGGCTCGCTCTCCATCCTGCTGGTCGCGACGTTGGTCTCGCTCCTGTTCGGTTTCCTCGGGGGCCTCGCGACCGCCGAGTACCTGGACGAGCGCTCGGCGAGCATGGTGAGGATCACCGCGAACGTGATGGCCGGGACCCCGGCGATCGTGGTCGGCCTGTTCGGCTACGTCACGTTCGTCCAGTACTTCGGCTGGAAGCTGTCCCTGGCGGCCGCCGCCGTGACCCTCGGGATCTTCATGACGCCGTACGTCTTCCGCGCGACCGGCCTCGCCTACACCTCCGTGCCGTCCCACATCCGGGAGGCCGCGATCGGCTCTGGCGCCCGGCCGCTCCAGTACCTCCTTCGCGTCGCGAGCCCTATAGCCCTCCCCCAGGTGCTGAGCGGCATCTTCCTCGCGATGGCGATCGGCGTCGGGGAGACCGCCCCGATCTACCTCACGACCACCGCGGTCGAGCTGCCGCCGGTCGGGCTGCTCCAGCCGGCGAGCGCCCTCCCGCTCTACATCTGGAGCGGTTTCCAGACCGGCTACATCCTCCCGTCCGCTATCCATCTCGCCTTCCAGGCCGCGTTCCTCCTCCTCGTCATCGTGGTGGGGCTCAACATCCTCGTTCGGATCGTCGCGGCGCGCTCCCGCCGTCGCCTGCAGGGGTTGTTCCAATGAGCTCGCTCCCTGCCCCCTCGGCCGACGTGGTCGTCTCCGTGGCCGACCTGAGCGTGCGGACGAAGGATCGCGCGCTCCTGGACCATGTCTCCATCGATTTCTCGGCGAAGAGCCTCACGGCGGTCGTCGGCCCATCCGGTTGTGGCAAGACGACGTTCATCCGCGCCCTCAACCGGATGACCGAGCTCACTCCCGGACTGCGGGTGGAGGGGACGGTGAGCTATCTCGGGCAGAACATCTACGACCGCTCGGTCAACCCGGTCGTCGTCCGGCGGCGGATGGGGATGGTCTTCCAGCGTCCGACGGTCTTCCCGATGTCCGTCTTCGAGAACGCCGCCTTCGGCCTTCGGCTCGTGCGCGCGGGAGAACAGGAGATCGATGCGGCCGTCACGGAGGCGCTCCAGCGGGCCGGCCTCTGGGAGGAGGTGAGGTCGGAGCTCGACCGCCCCGCGCTTTCGCTCTCCGGGGGCCAGCAGCAGCGCCTGTGCATCGCCCGGGCGCTCGCGGTGCGGCCCCGGGTCCTCCTGCTGGACGAACCGACCTCCGCGCTCGACCCCGGCGCCACGCAACGCGTGGAAGCGACCCTCCAGCGCCTCAAGGAGGACATCGTCCTGGTCCTCGTCACCCACAACGTCGGGCAGGCCGCCCGCATCTCCGACCGGATCGCGTTCCTGCACTCGGGCCGTCTGATCGAGGTCGGCCCGACGGCGGATATCCTCGAGCGTCCTCGGGAAAAGCTCACCGAACAGTTCATCACAGGGAGGTACGGATGACGCAGGGAGGAGAGGACGTCCGGAGATTCTCCGCGGAGGACCATCACCACGCGCTGGTCGCGCTGAAGCAGCACGTGGGGGAGATGACCGGCCTCGCGCTCGGGATGGTCGCGGACGGGACGCGCGCGCTGCTGAGGAACGATGGGGAGCTCGCGAGGTCGGTCGGTTCTCGCGACGTCGCGCTCGACCGGTACGACCTCAACATCGAGCTCGAGACGATTCGCCTGGTCGCGGTCATGCAACCCGAGGGGCCGGACCTCCGGACGACCGAGGCGATCCTGAAGATCGCGAACTGCGTCGATCGCGTCGGACGCCTCGGTTACGACATCTCCCGGTTCCTATCCCCGGGGGCGGGGGACCCGGAGGTGCAGGACCTGCTCCGCCGCATGGACGAGAGGGCGCGGGCGATGGTCGCGGAGGCGATGGAAGGGTTCCTCCTCGCCGACGCGGCTCGGGCGAAGGCTGTCTTCCCCATGGACGATGAGGTCGACGCCGCCCACCGGGCCGTCCAGACCCGGCTGATCGAGCTCCTCCGTAAAGGTGGCGCGGAGAGCGACCGACGGGCCTACGAGCTCCTCGCGGCCCGCCACCTGGAGCGCGTGGCGGACAATGCCTGCAAGATCGCGGAGAAGGCCGTGTACGCGATCACTGGCGAACGGCGGACCGAGTACCTGCCGCGCCGCCCTCAGAGCCCGCCCCCAGGCTCACCGCAGGACCGGTCGCGTTCCTAGGTCCGGAATCCGGGCACGAAACGGCCTTAGCCGCGGGGTAGCCTGACCCCCGTGCCGGCTGCTCCCGTAGTCTAGTCCGGTCAAGGATCCGGGGCCTTCGACCCCGAAACGCGGGTTCGAATCCCGCCGGGAGCATCCGGTCTCTCCGGCGGTCCCTTTCGGGATTTCGGTAGACCTCAGGGACCACTATAGTCTATAGCTCGAGTCGTTAAGTCTCCGTAACCCCTCCTTGGATTCCCAGAAGGGAGAACCAGATGGAGGGCCGAAAGCTCCAGCTCGCGGGTAAGTCCACCTTTCTCGTGTCGCTTCCGAAACGGTGGGTCACGAACGCGGGCCTGAAGGCCGGTGATACGCTATTCGTGGACACCGAGACCGACGGCTCGGTCTCGGTGCGTCTACGGAGCGGCAGCCGACCGGTCGTGCGACGCAAGTCGTTCGTCGAACGCGGCGAAGAGACCCGCGAGCATCTGCTCCGGAAGCTCATCGGAGCCTACATCTCGGGGTTCGGACTGATCGAGGTCCGGTACTCCCCGTCCCGGGGCGCGTTCGTCCGCAAGGTCGCTCGGGAGTTCTGCCACCTCGTCATCGGTCCCGAGGTCATCGAGGAGTCCGCGGGGTCGATCCTGATCCAGGACCTTTCGGACCCCTCCGAGCTGAGCTCCGAGAAGTGCCTCCGACGGATGCACCTTACCGTCCGGGCGATGCTCGAGGACGCCGTGGCGGGGCTGAAGTCGGGCAACGAGACGACCGTCCATGACGTCGGTCAGCGGAGCCAGGACGTCAGTCGCCTCTACTGGATGGTCGCGAAGCAGTACCACCTGGCCCACGGGGGACCCTCCGACGGCCAAGGGGTCACCTGGATCCATGGTCACCGCCTGATCGCCAAGCTTCTCGAGCGGATCGGGGAGCACGCGCAACGCATCTCGACGAACGGAGCCGCCCTCGCCTCGGCGCGGGGCCTCGACCCCAAGCTCCTGGAGCAGATCAACGAGGCCCGCACCAGCGCGGTCGCCATCCTGGACAAGGCGTTCAACGCCCTCGTGACCCGGAACATCGATGCGGCGAACGAGGCGATCGACGCGCGGGTCGAGCACCAGAAACGGATCGACGACCTCGCCCGCCTGGTCTCAGCCCGGCGCGGACCGTCGCTCCTGCCGTTGGGAACGATCGTCGACAGCCTGGGGCGGACCGTGGTCTACGCGGCGGAGATCGCCGAGGAAGCGATCGACCTCGCCGTCTCCACGAACGAGGACGCGACGGCGTAGGGCCGGCCTAGCGCGATCTTCCCCAAAGCGAGCGGCGGGGCCGAGGAACGCTAGCGTCCTCGCTCGGTGGCGGCGCCACCACGGGGGTGGGGGGCGTGGGGGTCTCCTGCCAGGGCGGCGCCGCGGCAGGCTCGGCCACCCCGCGCGTGGTGAGCGTGGACCGAACGAACTCGGCGTCGATCTGGTACGCCCGGCTCGCGACCCCGCGTTCCAGCACCGTGTCGGCGAGCTCGAACAGACGGCGTGGGTTCCCTCGAGCGGACCGGTTCAGCTCCTGGACGGCCTCGCGGTCGAACGGGTACGTCGGCTCGAGCTCCTCGACGATGCGCTTCGCTAGCAGCTTCTTCGCGAGGACCAAGCGTGCCTCATCGTCGGAGAGCGTGGCAAGCGGGACGTTCCGGTTGATGCGCGAGGCGAACGTCGGCTGGTTCGCGGTCAGCCAGGCGAGGTAGCTGGCATAGCAGGTGAACATCACAAGGACACCGGGCTTGATCGTCGCGGTGACCTCCTCGAGCGTCTTCGCGAACAGCTCGGCCTCGCCGGCGTCCACGAGGTTGTGCGCGTCGTTGAGGAGGAGGAACGAGGGCGCGGCCGCGTTGAGCGCCTCGCCGATCCGGCGACCGGCCGCCGTCGGGTCGTAGGACCCTTCCTTGGTCTTGGCGAGGCTGCTCACCGACCGTAACCAGGAGGGCGCGCCCAGCATCTTCACGAGGCCGGCGTCCCGCGCCGCTTTCTCGAAGGCGGTGGCGATCCCCCGCGGCAACAGGAGGCTCTTCGAGGGAACATCGAGGTAGACGACGAACGCCTTCTGCTCCCTCGCCTCGGCGGCGGTCACGAGAAGCCGTTGGGTCTTCCCCGAGCCCTGTGGGCCGGTGATCGCCACGACCGCACGGTTCTCCTTGTCCAACACCTCGTCGCGGACCGTCCGGAGGAGCGTGTCGGACTGCTGGTTGACGTGGTAGATCGTCACGTCGTCAAGGTTCTCGCTCGCCAGCTCCCGGAACGGGTTGCCGGTGAGGCCGTAACGCTCGTAGCTCCCAGCGGGCACGAGGATCCTCCGTTACAACACCCGGCTCCGCAGGTCTATCGTGATCCGACGCCCGTCGAACTCGTAGTAGATGTTCCGGTCGAAGAACTTCCCGTCCATCCACTTGGGGACGCGCAGGAACCGCTGGACCCCCTCGGGAGCCTCGCGCGTGTGGAATTGGAGCAGGCCGTCGGCGAGGTGGTTCACGACCGCTTCGGCGCGCGGCTCCAGCATCCCTCGGTCGATCGCCAGCACGGCGGTGGTACCCCGGTGGCGGCAGGACGAGCGCAGCTGCCGGAGCGACCTCGCGATCCCGTCCGCCGGAAGGTCGAGCGTCAGGAACGAGAACGAATCGAGAGCGAGCAACCCGCCCCCCTCGGCGAACTCGTCGACGTCCTCAACCCGGTCCTCCTCCTGGATATCGATCCACCGGTCCGGGAGGGTCGCGTCCCCGCGTTCCACCACCAGTTGGGTCTCGAGCTCGTCGCGGTCACGGCTCGTGACGAACGTCACCGGCCAGCCGATCCGCCCCGCGGTGAGCACGAGCCGTCGGACGAAGTAGCTCTTCGCCGCGTCCGCTCCGCTCTCGACGACCACGAGCTTCCCCTCGGCGACCTCGTGGAGGATCGTGTCGAGACCCGGGACCTCGATGGGGATGTTCATTGGGGGTGCGGCGATGCAACCCTCCCCTTTAACAAAGCGAGGGGACGAAAGAGGACCTCCTATGGAGAAACGGACGGATTTCGTAGTTTCCGTGGGCGACCCCTATGCTGCCCGACCGTAGTCCCCGGCGATGCGTTCGTTCCGCCGCTTGCGGCCGCGCCGGCAGAGGGCGCTCGCCGAGATTGTCGGGACCCTGATGCTGGTCGTCATCGTCGTTGCGGCGGCGACCGCTTTCTCCTTCTTCGTCGCCTCGTACCAGAAGCAGCTGCAGGCCGAGGAGACGCTTTCGCACGACCGCGCCCTCGAGAGCGTCAAGGTCCTCGATGTCGCCGAGACCACCTGCGCAGCCTACGCGGACCATTGCAACGCGTCGGGGGTGCCGAGCGACTCGTTCGCGAACGTCTCGTTCCTGGTCGCCAGCCTTGACGTGAACAAAATCTCGATTTCCGGGCTGTTTCTCGACGGAACAGGGGTGGTCAACTACACGGCGGTGTACTCGAACCATACGGCGGTCGACCCCTGCTACAACGCCTCGCAGCACAAGCCGGGACCCCTGAACCTGCTTACAGGTCTCGTCGCGTGCGTTCCGATCGCGTTAGACTCCTACTCTTCCGTGAGGCTCTACTTCAACCTCGACGAGAATCTCTCCGGAGCGTACGCCTTCGGGGGATCCTACGCCAGCCTGTTGCCGACCTCAGTCCTCACGCTGAAGGTCCTCACCCTCCTGACCAACGCCTTCACGGAATCCTTTACCCCGCCCAGCGCGATCGCGTCGGTCTTCTTCGTCTCGAGCAGCCCCTCCGCCGTGCCCGTGTTCGATGGACTGAACTCGTACCAGCCGGTAAGCTCGGACAACTCGTCGATCGTCGGCTACAGCTGGAGCCTCTACGACGTGACGACGAGCATTCCCGCCTCGTGTCCGACCGAGACCGGCCCGGAGGTCGAGTGCCCCGGCCTGACCTCGAGCGACACGTACTCGGTGAATCTCACGGTAACCAATACGGACGGCCTCACCGGCCTCACGTCGATAACCTACACCCAACCGTAGGGGCCGCCCGGCTCAAGACAAGCCGTCGCGCGGCCGGACCCCTCCCTCGGGGCGGAGCTAGCGTCGAGAGCTCCCTACGACCGCATTCCCGGCAGGTCTCCACCTTCCGTCAGGGGAACAGGATGAGGAATGCGATCGCCGTACCCGCCACGAGGCCCAACGAGTGGACGATCCCGTACCGCGCCTTTCCCTCGGTGAATGCCCCGATGATCGCCCCCGTGCCTAGGGCGTTGATCACCATCAGCTCAAAGAACCGCTCCTTCATCGTCGTGACGGTGAGGGTCGGGACCGAGGTCGCCGGGGTCCCGCCCCCGGACGAGCTCAGCGGGCTCCCGAGGCCTAGGAACGAGATGTTCAGCGTCCCTAGCGTGGGAGCGATGTACAGGAGGGAGAACAACACGGCCATCAGGACGCCGAAGGCGATGTAGATGACCGCCACCGGGAGGGTGAGCTGCTTCTCGCGCTCCTCCTCGATCTTGACGAAGTCGTCCATGTCCTTGGCGGCGCGATAGACGACGGTCGCCGTCTCGCCTCCGATGGTGGAGGCGTCCGCAATCAGGCCGGCGTACCGGGTGATCAGGCGGCTCTTCATCGGCGCCACCATCTCGCGCAGGATCGATTCGAAGGAACGGCCCAGGCGAACCGAGTCCGCCGCCACTCGAAGCGGCTTCGAGAGGATGTTCGTGTACGTTTTCGAGAGCTCGACCAGCGCCTTCGCGGGATCGATCCCCCCTCGCATCGCGTCCGCCATCTCGAACAGGAACTGGGCGAACGCGCGCTCGAACGCACGGATACGAGCCAGCTGGCGTCGGGAGTCGATCCCGAACGCCGTCAGGGCGATGAACACCGCGGCGATGAACACGTAATCGATGGCGTTCGTCGGTAAGCTCGGAGTACTGAAGACATAGGAGAGGCCGACCAGCACGAAGACGAAGGTCACGCCCAGAGGGAGGTAGAGGACCAGATAGGTCCGCTCCACCGCATGGGTCGCGAAGTAACGTCGGAGCGTGAACCGGGTCGTCATCTTCAGGAAGAGGATGTACCCTCCGACGATCGCGCCCGAGATCGCGGCTGCGACGCCGATGTAGAGCAGGATCGTCGTCGGCCTGATCGTGGAGAAGGGATTGGGCGCCGGCGCCACCACCGGCGTGACGGTGAAGTTCCAGGAGATAGAGGCGGTGTTGCCTTGCGTGTCCGTGGCGGTCAACGTGGCGTTGTTCGCCCCGGTTGGCAGCTTGAGGATCGTAGGGACCGCGTAGGTGATCGTACTCGTGCCCACCACCACGAGCCCGCTGGCGGTCACGTTGATCCCGTCGACGAGCATGACGACCGACGAGGGATTGATCGGCGCCGTCGAGTCGGAGAAATCGACGACGATCGTCGGGGTGTTCGTGGTCGCCGTCGCGTTGGGACGCGGGCTCGCGACCGTGAGGACGAGCGGACTGTGAGAGGTGTTGGCGACCGGGGAGGCGGCGGCAGGAGCGAGGGAGGCGAGCACACCCAGCGCGAGGAGGGCGAGGAGAGCGGCGCATGCGCCCGCCCTCATTCGGACCTCGCGTACGCCATCGACACCATGATGATCGTCATCGCCACGGCCACCGGGACGAGGCCGAAGGTGAGGACGAGAAGGAGTTCGTTAGCGTCCAAGCCGGCCACGGTGCTGCCGAGGGCGTTCAGCAGGAACGCCCCTACCGCGATCATCAGGACCCCGACTAGGACGAGGCTGACGTACATGTCGAGGAACGTGGAGAGGCGCTCGATGAACTCCTTCTGGACCAGCCGCTTCAGTCGCATGATGTCGTCAGACTTGCCCCGCAGGTACTCGTCCAGGTTCCCGCCTTGGTGGATCATGTTCGCGAGGTCCCAGAGGGTGTCCCGCACGGGGGTCGACGGGCTTTCCTTCGCGGTCTCCGCCAACGCCGTGATCAGGTCCTTGCCCTCGACGTCGGCGCGGTAGATCACGGCGCGGAAGGTCGCGGTCATCGCCGGGTCGTGATCTCGCTGCGCCATTCGGCGGACCAGTCGAATCGGCGAGGTCCCCGTGCTCGCGAGCACCGAGAGCTCGCTGAGGGTGAACGGGAGCTCCCGCTCCAGCGCGTCCTTGCGGTTGGCGATCTTTGTGTCGACCAGGAATCGAAAGCCGGCCACGACGGAGACGGCGCCGAGGCCCGTGAGGCCGAGGACATAGAGGTACCAAATCGGGTCGTGCAACACCTCGAAGAACAGCAGGAAGGCGACGGCCGCCATCGTCACCGTGGCGAACCCCGTCGTTAGGGCGACGAGCGCCGAATGGACCGCCGCGGGGACGTTAATGCCCGCGCGCTTCAGACGTTCTTGAGCGAACTCAGAGCCAGCCCCTCTCTCGAACCGTTCCCCGACGAGCCGGTAGCAGAATCCGCGGTAGCGGGTCGCGAAGTCCTTGCGTGCGGGTTTCACCTTGCCGGGTTCGACGGCCGGACCCGGTGTTGTAACGCTCTCCACGGCGGTCGACATCGCGCCGGTCAGCCGGTCCGGGCGAGAAGATCGCGCATCGCGGCGTCCGGCTCGACGTAGTAGGCGGCGATGGCGCGACTGACGTCCTTGAAGTAGCTCAGGTGATGCCGCTCCATCAGACGCAGGTACGACTCCTTCCGCTTGACCTCGGTCTCGATCGCCTCGATGCTCTTGCCCGAACGGGTCGCGATTTCCTCCAGCACGAAGGACCGGCCCAGATACGTGAATGAGTCCGTCGTCGGTTCCCAACGGAAGGTATCGTTGGTGAGGAGTTCGTTCGTACTGGCGTCGACGTCCAGGATCTCGGTCACGCCCGTGACCCGACGGACCCGGTTCTGTTCCACCGTCACCTGGGCCGGGAACGCCACCGCGTCCAGCGCCTGGAACAGGACCCGGGGGATGTTCATCGGCTCGTTCTCGACCCGGTGGAGCAGCTCCGCGACCGACCCGGCGTGGATCGTCGAGAGCGAGGCGTGGCCGACCGAGGTCGCCTGGAACAGCGTGA
>Ga0187772_10001064_pt1 | contig 12775 bp, 14 predicted proteins | sample 0116_SJ02_MP15_2_FD_133137 | JGI IMG/M metagenome (GOLD analysis project Ga0187772, IMG submission 133137) | Tropical peat soil microbial communities from peatlands in Department of Meta, Colombia - 0116_SJ02_MP15_20_MG | ecosystem: Environmental > Terrestrial > Soil > Wetlands > Peat | place... | reverse complement strand
CAACGATGAATCCCTTGGTCTCGCATGCGTGCTACAAACGTTCTGATCCTACTCTGCTTTCTTGCAAGCCTCTATGCTTGGTATCTTGGATCTAAGAATCCGGAGCTGGTGCAGGAGTATTTGGCGTTCAGCCTCACAAACTTGGAGGCGGGAAGAATTTGGACCCTGGTCACGGGTATCTTTGTTCATGCGAATATCGTCCACCTGTTAGGAAACATGATTTTCCTATACGTCTTCGGTAACACTTTAGAGAGCATATCGAATGATTCTAAGCGAATGCTTAGTGCTTTCTTCCTAGGCGGGCTTCTCAGTTTTCTGTTAAGCATACCATTCTTCCCTCCTGACACAACTTTCGTAGGGGCGTCAGCAGCCATCTTCACATTAACCGCGGTTGTCATGCTGATGAAACCTCTTCGATGGTCGTGGCTTTTGCTTATGCCCGTCGGACTGGTCGCGGTCCTCTATTTTCTGTACAACGCGGTTGCGGTTTACTAGCAGTACCAAAGTAACGTTGCGTACATCTCTCACATCATTGGTTTCTCACTGGGATTACCGCTTGGAATTGCATGGAGTTCTCAGTGGAAACGGAATTTGCTGATATCAATCGGTCTACTTTTAGTCTATTTCGTAATCATGTTCATCGTAACGCAGTACGTGCTGCCCTCATTAGTCGGATGGAAACTAATCTGATTCTTGACTAGTCCGATCTTCAATATTTCATCTTCTATGGTGCCATCGTGCTTACGATTATGTAGTTGCCGGGGCAAATCGCACCGCTCGCGGCCACGTTGAAGCCTTGATTGAGTTGACCGGTCACGGTCACCCAACGCCAACTTGGATTATACGATGATGGTAGATTCTGTAGCGTGTAGTATTGGTATACTCGGGACTCGAACCAATAGCCGTTATCTATCGGGATTGCTAGCTCCACACACCCAGTTGACGGTTGGTACAAGTATCCTGAACATTGCACCGAATTACTGCTTCCAGTCGATTGGCAAGGAGCATAGTAGTTGCCGTTAAAGTACACAGGATTGCAGTACGAATTCAGGTAGCAATTGCCGTATTGGTAGCCGTAACCATTCTGATAGTTGTTAACGTTCACTCGCAGTAACTGAACCGAGGTCGCTAATGTCGCTACGTTTCCTATATTGTCACTGTAGATCGAGACCGATATCTGTACTTGATGTCCTATTGTTGAGGGAGAAAGGTTGAACGCGAGTTGTCCAGTGAATGTGTTTCCGGAAGTAGGTGTGAGCACTATACTCACTGAGCCCAGAGACGTATCTGATGACGTGTCATACACGTTCCCCACCGCATACAACTGGGTGCCCACAAAGTAGCAAGTCGCTGATACAGGCACGGTAATTGCAATATTCGAATTGTACTGCGTGCTGGAGAGACTGGAGTACCCGAGTTGGGCGGCACATGAGTCGGCTGAGACCGGGCTGCTTCCGCTGACTCCTACGACTGCCGTCAGAATGAAGCCTAGCAACACAATTCCGGAACGTGTCTTCATGAATCACATGCTCCTCAATCGAGAACAAGCATGCGCTGGGTCTCTTAATTGTAGGTGGCACAGATCTACCTTTGATACGGAGTTTCCACTTGGTGGAATCAAGATTCGACGCATATGGCATTCAAGCGCTGAACATCCTAGAATTCAGTTAATCACGGTGGAACGTCATGCAGTAAAATAATCTGCATCCCAACTATCAGGCGTCGGAGTCCTCACGGGGCTCCCAAGATACTGTGTCCGTTGTTCGGTTGCCTAGGCCAGCGTTGGCTGGGAGATTATTCGCTGGTGAGCTATAGAGGAAGCTGATACGTTAGTGTGCCGGAGCGAAAAGCAGATCCCACCCCCGAGGAGAATTATGAGCGAACTTACCTCTGACAAGAGAATCGCCGTTGTCGGTTGAACGAAACCTCCGTCCAAACTGAGCCCTCCAAATAAGCCGAGGCTTAAGATCAGTAGCAATGCTCCAAATATCATTCCCCTCATACCGGCCTCGGATAGCAAACGTTTCGTCGCAAGCCCGTAACAATGTATTGCTCCAAGGGAACAGACCAGACTGATAGCTAGGACTATAATGAAAACCATGCTGAAACTCGAAGGAAGACTGATCGGGTACAGGCTACTAATCGGAATACTCAGTAGAGCCAACACCAGACTCACAACACCTCCAATCGCAAACAGAACGGCGGACAAATCCACGAGACCGTGCTTCAATGGTGAAAATCCATTCATTCTTGAAACCTCAAGACAAAAACAGGGCACGAATGTGGTTAAGGATAATTCTACTCAGTAGAAAATCACCCTACTGCGTAGAAATTTCGGCGCGGAGCCTCTAATCCTGAATGTTTCTCTGGATCATTTCTTCCTGAAAATCAAATTCCGTGTCAATAAGATTCGACAGGAGACCTTCAAGTTCCAGGAATTCTACGCGATACTTGCAGTGGAGGCGAGGCATAACTCTTCGATGCTTTACTCCAATAGAAACGTCGGCGAGTTGGAAGGCAGGGTCATCAATCTCTGAATCTCCCAAATACATTGTTGGACCTGTCACACCCAGCTCGGTGCGCAGTTTGAGGTAGGCGGATCCCTTGTCGACTTGGAATGGAAAGACGTTGGCGTAAGGGCTTACGTCTGACTCCACAATAAATAACCCCTGTTCTTTGCAGAATGTCAAGAGTGGTGTACTCTTTCTCCGAGCCTCATTCCAGTCTTTGGATAATCTCCAGTCGATGCAGAAGGCAAGCAAGTTACCTTCTTCTGTCTCTTTCCTCTCGATCACTATTTTATCGGGGATTGGTAGGATTCTTCTAAGTGCCTCTTTGTAAGCGGTTTCTATTTTCTTGTTTGGTTCTCTAACGCGTTCATCTACATACATTCGATCGCCTATCTGAAATTCCAATCCGCATGTGGCGGCGATACCATGCGCAAAGGCCACTCGCTCCTTGATGAAGGTAAGATCCTTCGTTGTAACTATGCCCAACTTGACGGTTGTACTAGCCTTAGTAAGCAGTCGCTTTAGCCTAGGTGGTATGTATGCGTCTTCTCTTTTTAGCTCCAAAGGGGATAGGGTGCCATCAAAGTCTGAGAATAACGCTTCAATCTTCACCATAATGAGAACCCCCAACCTAAGCAGTCAGCTTAACATTATAATAATGACGCTGTTAGCAATCACGAAAAAGTCAAAAGCCTTCTAGACGCTCATTTAGAGACGATGCGTACCATTGATCGCCTATAACGTCAATACCGAATCATGTGCAATTCATGGTGCGGATATTGTTTGAAGATGCGAATTGGCGTTATAATGTACCAGACGAGTACTAGCAAAGGGCAAGAACTAGTAGCACAAAGAATGGTAAGTTATTTCAGAAGATCAGGTCATGATGCGTATCTGATCACGAGTGTCTATCATGACGGAAAGGAGATCGTTAGTCAGGACTCGATAGGTGACAAAGAGTACGTTTTGGTTGAGGATAATGAACTGAATATTCCAATAATTCGAGTTGTCAGCTTCACTTCCAGATGGCCCCCTCGGCGGATACTTTTCAAAGACTCGATACACACGTTAGAGAGAATTGTGAACGAGTTCCGCCTCACCGTCTTGATAACGCATAGTACACTATGGAACGGTCCGGAGGAGGTTGCGAAGTTCGTTGAGTGGAGACGCAACATCAAGACCTTGGGGGGTTATCAAGACCCTTTGATCTTTTGTCACATGTCCCACTTTCACGAACCTTCGGCGGGCGGGTACTCGATAATTGAACGTTCCTTTAGAATCGCGTGGAATCAACTATCACTGAAGACAATACTGCGCGTTGCTGATTTGATATTAGTTGTGACTCCTTTTGAGAGAAACGAGAAAGTGAAATTAGGGGCGTCGAGGAGAAAGTGCATTCTCTTTCCTGGAGGTGTAGACGATTACACTTTTCTTACCTTTGCCACAACACCTTCAATAGAATTCTTACGGCAATTCAGTATCTCTAATGATGTGAAGATAGTCTCGTATATTGGAACGATCGAGGAGCGAAAGAATCCGAAGGCTATTCTTAATGTAGCAGAACATTTGACCAGCAGAAACGATATTCACTTTGTGATAGCGGGTAATGGGGAGTCAGAATACGCCGATGAAACGAAGGAACGAGCAACGCACCTACCAAATGTCACGGTGCTCGGCGAACTGAGCGAGAAGGAAAAAGTGCAGCTGATCAAGACTTCCCATCTTAACATATTACTAAGCCGAATGGAAGCACTCGGCTTAGCTCAGCTTGAGTTCATGTTCCTCGGAGTACCAGTAATCACTTCAGGTACAGGCGGACAGTCTTGGGTCGTAGAGAACGATCAGGACGGCATCAACGTTGACGGTCCAGATGATATCGACGGCGCAGCGAGTGCAGTCGTGGAGCTCGTTGATGACAGCAAGAAATGGAGCAGACTATCAATTCACGCTAAAGAGCGGGCAGGCGAGTTTACTCTTACGACATTAATTGACAACTTGGAAGTGGCACTCTCTAAGGTGATCGAACAAGAGACGGGCATTTCAATGTTGCCAGTTGAGGTTAGGTCAACACTTCCAGAACCAGAGATTGTCGTTCGAAGCTGGTCACACGGAACACGTAGACTCATAGCTACGAATAGGAGATTGTTCATTCAAAAGGGCCGAATTTCAAGAAGCATAATTGAAACCCCATATGACAACATCAAATCGATTCAATATATCAGGAGATACGATTGGAAAAGTCTGCTCTCTGGAGCCGGATTGTCAATCCTAATGTTTATTCACCATTACATATCACCAATCCTCTCGCGAACGCTCACGTCCAGATTCATCGTCATCATAACTCTTTTCGTGCCTAGTCTTATACCAAGCCTCCCAAGAATTCTCGCTGATATATGGATCCTTCCGGTTATTGCTGGAATTTTCCTGTTCCTGATCAAGGCTCGAAAAGGCTACGCCTTACATGGACCCACACGTAATCCGATATATCTGCCACCATCTTTTGCGGAAGCTATTGATCGTATTCGTAAGATCCAACACGGCGAAGGTCCGCCCTCGCAAAGAGATGATACTCCTGACACGGAGGCACTTTAATCATCCCTCGCTGATTCGGTACCGGCGTTAAAGATAATTGCAGTTGGTGACCTTACGCGACCTTCCTTCTTGTTTTACTCTCCAATACGTAGTAGTTTTCGTCCGCGTCGATTTCCATACTAGGAACGTATGAGAGAATGAATTCGATGAGTTCATCCATACTACGTTTCTGTTTTTCCTTCAATTGAAGAAAGCCCTGGAGACTGAGCAGTCGCTCATATACTTGAGAGCTGATCTTGATACTGCGATTGAGGCGCCTCTTTTTCCTAGAAATTGAAGAACGCGGCATTGATTCTCCCTGGTGGAAACATTGTATTTTCTCCTCTTCTTATCTCTTACGACAACTAAGGTATTGGCATGGGTGAAAGATATGACGGTGAAAACGGCTGCACTAAATTCGGATGATGCCTGCAATCGCTAGGTCCGCCTTTTCCACTGGAACTCCACTTGCTGTTGTGAGCACTTGAGCGACGAGTACCCCAAATTTATCGCAATCCTCAAGCAAGGGGTTCTCAATGCTGGTTACTGCCAACCATTGCTCGGTAACCGAATCACGACTTATCTTAGGTTCTAATTTCGAGCGCAAACCTCCTGATACAACAGACGCATCTCCAGCAATTTCCCTTGCGATTTTGCTCGAAAGTTTCAGCGCGACCACTTTGTGTCCCGTAACATTCAATACGAAACAGGCATCCAACGGCATAAACGAGGGTTTTGCCGTTTTCGACCAGGGTAACGTAATCATTCACGCGTACCTCGAAAGTGACCCAAAAGATTACCCAACAGTGCGAGCAATCTTCCGACTCGCATCATACTACGACATTGCTAGATATTGACGCATTAGAAGCCCACATGTTACACACCTTTCAAGCACTAGGAGTCTACCATCCCTATCGAGGTCTTGTCCTATTTCACGAACTCTGTAGTGTTGGCACACTCTTGCCGTGCTACTCTTTGAGTTACGTGAGACCTTGCCCGAGTCCATTCTAATCATTGAAGTTTACCAACACCTTGTTTGCTTGATCATTCACTTAGACATATTTCTACAAATTCCACTTCCTCAGTAGAATTGTGATCAGAAACGCGCGATTTGAGTTGTTGAATTCTACTAGGTGGAAATATCCTTTTCCTTCGATTACTATCCATCTATTGTTGTCTCTGCTTGGGCATACGAGAGCCGATAAGGTCGAAAAGAAGGTTGAAGTCTGAAGATGACCTTGCGAACGGTAACCGACGAAGCGAGGGATAAAGCGCACTCGCGCATAAGATGCTCGTGCTGTCCAGAAGCAACTTGAACGAGAAACTCAGATGCTCTTTGCACAAAACTGAACTCCGAGGAGATCAGAAACTCGCTTTAACGATGAAGGGAAAGATCAAATCTGAGAAGAGAGATTGGGATAGTCAGCCACTCTATCTAAAACTTCTGAACTACTTCGATTAAGTGCCAAACGTTCTATCTGATCGACGAGTCCTCCTAGACTTAGCCGATCTCCGCTTCAATGCAAGTAAGAGAACGCCAACGAGCAACCCGATAACGATTAATTCAAGGGAGAATCCGGGGATTGCAACTACAAAAACTGTTTCTCTTTCAGGGTCTTGTTGAGGCTGTTTAACTCGTAAGTGTAGAGTGGTAGGCCAATAGGGGCGAAGATTAGAGCCGTCACCCAAATCCAGAAGGGCGACCCAAGTTCGGCTTGTTTCCATTCATTAGGATACTTCAGTCTTAACGCTCTGGAATCGTAGTACACCCATACAGAAGCTAAACCCTCAAGTGTCAACAATGCAGCGAGCGGGGGAACTTGAAATTGTGCTAGGGATAGTACTCCGCCGCCCATAATCATTAGGAGGAGAATTGGCGTGAAAACATGCAACTCTTTGATCGTCACGAGTGTATCCCTTGGGTTGGAGCATCTCCTTCTGAAGTTTAAAAGGCTGTGTAGGCGCAGTCGTTCGCGCCGAGACGAAATTTCACGGATTCCTTGACTTGCTCAACAGCAGTCCCGTAGGAACAGCTAAACGGCCAAGTAGTCTAAGCTTCGCTTATGGCGGTGGAGAGGGTGACTATTGATCAATGTCTCCACGTTCCGCCTTGTTAAAGGGGACTTAGATGAGAACTTGCCCTAAGTGTGGTCACGACATAAATGGAAGAGTTTGCGTTGTTAAAGATTGTACTTGTGACTGTTACTACGGTTTGAAACAGCTCTAGGTGATGGGTACTCGTTTAAATTTGATCCAAATCTTCGATGGGAAAGCACTACTGCGAGACGTTAACCTGTCCACAAGCATGGAAACGTTAAGCCGCCCAGCCGGGGGGCTAATTTCACGACATAACGAAACCTTAGGGGGAATCAAACGCTCCGTGGATCTAGTTGCGCAGATGAAGGCTGGTTTTGGCTGTGCAGGTCGACTAGTATGTTCAGGCTGTAGAGGAGACTCAATGCTCCTCCCGGAAAGAATGCGCATTCAAGTGCCTCAATTATTTCCTCTTTTGTGGCACCTTTTACAAGAGCACGTTTCATGTGATTCCTCATCGCGCTGGCATCTCCGGGATTGCGTGCGGCTATAGCACACAAGAAGAATAGTTCCTTAATTTTCTCTGGGAAGATTCTTCTTCGGAGCATAACAAGTTCGTACAGTTTGTCATATGTCTCCAAAAAGTCGGGATCTTCCTCCGCCAGTTTCTTATACGACGGGTAGGCGTACCCGCGCTTCTTCATCATACTCTCAATAAGCTGTTGTGACTTCTTGCGCATCTACACTACGCCTCTCTCTTCGACGTCTAGATTCGTGTCAATTAGCTCTATTTCAGTTTCTCTCTAAGAAGTGAGTCAATAGTAAAATGGTGCGGAACAGAGGTGAACAGTTGGGCACACCTGTCTAGTTGCAATCCTTACAGTATCAGTCGTGTTTTTTCACACCCTCCCCATTCAGTCTAGAGCTTTCTTCGGTTACGTACGGTCACATACGCCCATGCTGCGATAATGACCATAAACGACGCTACGATAAGTGGGCCGATGAAGGGGAGAACGATGAGTGAGATCACAAGCGAAATTAGAGGGAAAACCAATTCTCTATTTACGCCATTTAGGCCTCGTCCGAGTATTTTGATGCCAGCAGCCGATCCGATGACATAGACGACTATGGCCGCCCCGCTGGGAACCAACAGGGCAGTCTCCAAATCGACATGAGAGAAATAAAATACGGTCAACACTGACGCAATGCTCACGAGGAGACCGACCAGAACACGATCGGGAGCTTGACTCCTTCGGTTGAGGTGATCGAAAATTTTCGGAAAACCTCCGTCTCGCGCAACTGCATAAAACAGCCTCGACACGCCAGTGGTATAAGCATTCACGGTGCCGAATATTATGAACACCGCCAGTATGGCAGTTCCCTCTGCGCCATGTCGTCCCATGACATTCGATAGAATCGCTGCGAATGGAGCTACACTTCCGCCAACCTCATAAGCTAACGTCCCAATCGTAACGAGAGCTATTGCCACGTATAGACCGCTAATCAACATGACACTTAAGATGATACTGCGGTGAAAATCTTTCTCCGGATGTTCAAACTCCTCCGCCACGTTCGACGTGTTCTCGTATCCCAAGTATGACCAAAGAATGAGTGCAGCGGCTGTCCCTATTGGGAAGATTCCATGTGGAAGAAACGGGATAAAATTCTCCGGCCTTACCATAAAGGCCGAAGAAAATATCGTCGCGAGTAGAAGCGCAACTATGGAGGCGACGACTGCAAGTTGAACTTTGTTGCTAAGAACAATCCCGCGGTAGTTTATGATGAACGCTGTGAGTATAATGCCAAATGCGATCACGAAAGTTTCGGCGCGGTTCATCATCGGGAAGGCGTAGCCAAGATACGACGCAGCAATGAGCGTAACTGCAGGTGCTCCCGTGATTACCCAAAGTCCAAAGAGCCACCCCGTGATCGTACCAACTCGAAATCCGAAAGCTTCCTTCGCAAACGAGTAGACACCACCCGACTCCGGGCGACGGGCGGAGAGAGAAGCAAACGTGAATGCAAATGGATAACTGGCAAGGGAAAGCAGAACCCAAGCGATGATTGAACCAGGTCCCGCGATTTGCGCAGCAAGCCCGGGAAGAACTAGGATACCCGACCCTAAAACTGAGCTGGCGTATAGGGCAACGCCATTCCTCAGACGAATCGCTTTTCGCAGACCTAGCTGATTTCGTTCCTTCCGATCCGCTCTATCTTGGACTGATTTCACATTTTCCACATCAGGCAAGAAGTGAACCCATGAAATACGCCTAACGCTGATTAGATATGTTGTATTTTACTGCTTGATGAGAGTATGAGTTTGATGGTCTCTTCTGCGTGATCGACACTAGAAAGTAGTCTTTGCAAGCCGTCATTTAGGATCGTCAAAGCATTAAAGGAACAATTCACTTTCTGGTGGCGAGTGCTACGGCAGCAAGCATCATAACTCCACCTATCGCCGTGAAAGTAGTTACTGATTCACCGAGCAGAAGAGTGCCCCCGACGACGCTGACGATTGGGATGAGGTAGAGCTGAATTGAGAGCTTGGAGACAGCTCTCCGGCTTACCAGCGTGTAAAACAGCATGTAACCAAATACTGTGCTGAGGACGGATAGGTACAGTACAGAAATCCAGCCGTCGAGAGACAGCGATTCAATCTGATTGATGAAGCTTGTTGACAACAGTGGCAGCATCATGGTCGTTCCGAGAAGACCAGCCCATATGGTCGTCGGTACAGACCCGTACTTTGACACCAAGGGTTTGCCCAGCACACTGAATAAGGCATAGAAGAACGCGCTGAGGATCACCTCTACAGGTCCGTATAGTGAAGACAAGTCGTTGGCGCTGAAGGAACCTATAGAGAGAACAAACGTTCCAAAGACAGCAAGGAGCAGTGCCAGCATCACCCTGGGACCTGTCTTCTCGTTAAGAAGCAAGACCGAGAGCACTACAATGAAGACTGGCCCGAAGGAAATTAGGAGTCCGGAGAGCCCTGCCGAGATGCTTGTCTCGGCGTAATTCAACGAAATGTGGTATCCTACCACGTTCGAAAACGCTACAACCAAAAGCCGCGGAACATCCTTCCGTTCAAACTTAGATTTCGACTTTCCCATTATCGGAAGCAATGCGAGGAAGAAAATGCTTGCGATAAGCCACCGCATGAGCGCGAGATTCACTGGAGACAGCTCCTGGTCCGCTGCTTTGATCGCGACGAATGCCAACCCCCAAATTATACTTAGTATCGTGAGGCCGGAATAGGCGATTACACTTTCCTTTGGCATTAATATATCTCTCTACCTAGATATGTCGTGCGCTGTCTGACATAAAACCGTATTGACACATACGAATAGACGTATATATCGAAGGGGGCTAATGATGAAGTGAGTGGGACCATGTCTTCCGACAATTTACGTAGAATCACGGAACTTGGAACCATAATGGCTGACGAGACTCGCGTGCGACTACTTCGCTTCTTGCTTGAGACCCCAGCGACCACGAGCGAACTTGTTGTAAGATTGGGACATGACCAACCTCGAGTCTCCGCGCATCTTGCCACATTGAGGAGGAGCGGTCTTGTCTCAGTGTCAGTGGTCGGTAGGCAACACGTCTACGCGATCAAGTCGGACGGCGTTGCGGATGCCATCAGGTCGTTCTTTCAACTCGCTAGTCTCTCTTCGTCTACGTTCAGGAGATCACGTAGGATAAGCAGGACGGCTCTACGCGAAGTCGGAAGAGATAGCCCTATTCGCAGGGCGAGGACGTGCTACGATCATCTCGCAGGCGTGGCAGGGGTGAAACTTCTTGACGAGATAGTAAAACGGGGTTGGGTTGAGGAAAGCGAAGTGGGCGGGCGTGGAAGGACCATCTTCAACCTCACGAAGAAAGGAAGAAAGTTGTTAGAGAGGCTGAATGTGCAGTTCGCAGAACCACGTGGTTCCAAAAGGCTGTTTGCCTACGGTTGTCTCGACTGGACGGAGAGACGATACCATCTGGGGGGCTTCCTAGGCAAGGCCGTGCTAGACTCGTTGCTGGCGGAGCGAGTCGTGGAGAAGACGGGCCGACGGAATGTTTCCAGGGCCATTACCATTCGCAAACCGATCGTTCAATGGATTGCTTTGCATGATCGAGCGTCGAATTGAAAACCGCATTTTATCTTCTCTTGTAAATTAGAAAAACTCTATCCAGTTGCCATCAGGATCCTTCAAGTAGTATATTCCTTTTACACCGTTATTGTCGGTGGGCGTGAGCGCCGGAGCAACGCCCTTCGCGATTAATCGCTTAAATGTTGAAGCGGGATCTTGAACCTTGAAGCCTATGTGATCCAGCCCCTCTCCAGGCACGTAGGACGTCGCATATGGAGACTTGTCCGGATACCAATTCAACTCCAGTCTCTGGTGTGACCGAGAGTCTTCAAGTAAGAACCATTTCCCACCGTGATGCATTGTTCCTTGCCTGAGCTTCCTAAGGCCGAGGAGCTCTGTGTAGAACCTGACTGACCTCTCAGGGTCTGAAACTCTTATCCCGAAATATCGGAGAACCATACCATCTTCGGACAACGAAGATTGATTTAAGCATAGAACTAAAGACCCCTCCATGGACTTCCAGAGGATAAGTCAGAAACTGAACCGTTAATGTGTCTGTTTCGCTTTCTATGAGTTTCTTGACTGAACTACTGGATACTTGACCTCAAGCATTATGAAGTAAAGACTTCAGAGGTTCTTTGAGTAGCGATGCGGCGTCAGTATTTTGTCTTGGTGATTGCTACATTATCTTTTGTTGTGCTCGGTTTAGTTCTGTTTGGGTATCCACCCATTTCTAGATATGTGGTTGATGATCTGAATCTATCTCACACCGAGTCTGGATCTATCACCTCGGTTTTTGTTCTCGCGTACGCGTTGATGCAAGTGCCTGGTGGATACTTGGCTGATCGTTTCGGTGGCGCCAAGACACTTCTAATCTTCACGTTAGTGGTCGCTGTCTCTCCTTTCATCTTCATTGAAGGGGACAGTTTCGTGACGGCGCTCGTCTTCCGAGCTGTTGCTGGCGTTGCCTGCGGCGTGACGTTTCCTTCCGCGGTACGTGTGCTCTCTTCTTGGTTTTCTGAGAACGAACTTGATTCGGCAATGAGCATTTTTGGGTTAGGATATGGTATATCCCAGATCGCTTCCTCCGCGCTCCTACCATTACTAGTTTTGGCAGCGGATTGGAGGCCTCCACTCATCTTTACCGCGGTATTTTCTCTTCTCGTGATGGCGTTAGCCATCTTTCCGACCCGATGGTCTTCCCCGATTGAGTCTCCGGTGGCAGTGAAGGTTGATGTCAGGGGGCTTTTTACGCGCAACATGTTCGCTTTAGTTCTACCCAATTTCGCCTCTCTCGCAATAATAGTCGGTATCTTTGCGTGGGCCCCAGCATTTCTCACTTCGATCTTGCACTTGCCCGACGCATATGCTGGAGTCATTCTTGCATCTATCGGTGTAGCCAGTATGTTTGGTTGCTATGCGGGTGGCATCGCGAATAAATGGCTAGGGAAGCGTCGGACCATTGCTTTGTCCATGGTCATTTTGATGGTTTTTGCGCTACTGCTGGGTACTGCAAATTCAGGTTTGACAGCGGCCATGTGGATTTCAGGTATCGGGTTCGCGGGAATGCTTTTCTTT
>Ga0187772_10001063_pt1 | contig 12778 bp, 14 predicted proteins | sample 0116_SJ02_MP15_2_FD_133137 | JGI IMG/M metagenome (GOLD analysis project Ga0187772, IMG submission 133137) | Tropical peat soil microbial communities from peatlands in Department of Meta, Colombia - 0116_SJ02_MP15_20_MG | ecosystem: Environmental > Terrestrial > Soil > Wetlands > Peat | place... | reverse complement strand
GTGGTCGATCATGTCGACCAGGCTCGCGACCAGGCCGTGCAGGTAGGCGTTACGCACCCGGAACACCCGGTGGATCGGCAGGGAGTCGAACCGGCGCAGCTTCTCGTTCGCGAGGGCGAGGAGAAGGCCCCCGAGCTCCTCGAGCTCGGCGACCGAGCTCTCCACGTTCTCCCGCCGCGCGGGGTTCGACTCGAGCTCGAGCCGGAACGGCAGGAAGACGACCGGTACCGGTAGCGCCGGGGTCTCCCGGAGCTCGCGCGCGAGGAACGGGAGCAGCGCGCTGCCGGTCCCGCCGCCGAGACCGGCGAGGAGGAAGACGACCTCGAACCCGGCCAGCCGCCGGACGACCTCTTCGCGGCTCTCCTCCGCGGCCCTCAGGACCGCGGCGCGGTCCCCTCCGCTCCCGCGTCCGTGGAGCTCGCGGCGGCCGAGCAGGATCCGCTCGTCGACCCCGACCCGGCCGAGGTGCATCGCGTCCGTGTTGACGGCGATCGCTCGGGCGCCGGGGATCCCCAGCGTGACCAGGTCCTCGACCGCCTCGCTGCCGGCACCGCCGAGGCCCACGACGGCGATCGACGGGGAGAGGGCGAGGGCGCTGAGCGCGTCGGACAGCCCCGCGTCGGCCATGGAGCTCCGCCAGACTACGGGGGGGACGTTCCCTCCGCCGCGACCGGGTCCCCCTCGCGACGGTGGAGGCGTGGCGCCGGGCCGAGCTGGTCGATGCGGCTCCGGATGTACTCTCGCACCGCCGAGCGCACGGCGTCGTCGACGCTGACCGAGTTGCCTTCCCGCACGAACTCCTCGAGGCGGCTGTTGTCCCGGCGGGAGAGCTCGACGACGACCTTGCGGATGTGGGTCGGAGGGAGGTGCAGCTCGACGTACTGCTCGAGCCCTTCGCGGATCGTGTCGGAGATCGTCGCGGTCCCCTTTCCCTCCTGGATCCGCTTGAGTTTCTCGAGCAGTTCCTCAGGGATGCGGACCGTGACCCGTTCGGATGTGTCGGCCATCTTCGTCAGACAATACGCGATGTTTTGTCTGACGATTGACATATCATCACCCTGGTATATAGACTGCACGAAGGCCGGATCGAGATCCGGTTCCGGAGCTCGGCGGTCTGACCGCCGACTCCCACCTAACGGGGAGGCCGGGGTCAGTGGGCGCCCAGGATCCTACCGTCCGGGGAGAGGTCGATCTCCTCCGAGGCGGGATGGGGCGGGAGCCCGGGCATCGTCTCGATCGCCCCGAGGTACGCCACAGTGAAGCCGGCGCCGGCCGCTCGCGAGTAGCGGTGGACCGTGACGCGGTAGCCGCGCGGCCGGTTCAGCCGCTTGGCGTCGTCGGACAACGAGAGCGGCGTCTTCGCCATGCAGACCGGCCCCGCCGTCTCCCCGATACGGTCGAGCCCCGCTCGGGCATCGGCCGCCTCGGGGGCCTCGTCGGCCCCGTCCGCGCCGTAGAGCCGGGTGGCGATCGTCTGGATCTGCTGGACGAGCGGCGTGCCGGCGGGGTAGAGGGGGTGCGTGTGGCGCCCGAGCGCCGCCGAGCGCTGGACGGCCCGGGCGAGCTCCTCCACCCCGGGGCCACCCTCCTCGAACCCGAGCGACTCGAGCGCCTCGACGCCCTTGCTCCGGCAGAACTCCCGGATCCGGGTCCCCTCCTCGGCGGAGTCCCCCGGGAACCGGTTGATCGCGACGGTCGTAGGGGCTCCGAGCGCCGAGAGGTTCTCCAGGTGCTGCTCGAGGTTGGCGAGGCCCCGCTCGAGCGCGGGCAGCGCGGGCCGGGACGACTCCTCGTCGGACGCCCCACCCTGGACACGGAGACCGCGCTGGGTGACGACGAGGACGGCGGCGTCGACGTCGACGCCGAGCACCGGGGTCACGATGTCCACGAACTTCTCGGCTCCGAGCTCGGTCGCGAAGCCGGCCTCGACGACCGCGTAGTCCGAGGTCGCGAGCCCGAGCTCGATCGCGAGGCGGCTGCACGTCCCGTGGGCGAGGTTGCCGAACGGGCCCGCGTGGACGATCGCGGGGGTACCGCTCGCGGTCTGGACGAGGTTCGGCTCGAGGGCGTGCCGGAGCAGCGCGGCCATCGCCCCCCCGGCTTGGAGGTCGGCGGCGCGCACGGGCGATCCGTCCCGCCGGTATCCGACGAGGATCCGGTTGAGCCGGGCCTTCAGGTCCGGGTAGTCGCGGGCCAGCGCGAGGATCGCCATCGCCTCCGACGCGGCCGTGATCATGAACGAGCTGGGGTAGGCGACCTGCTTGGCGATCCCCTGGCCGACCGTGAGGTGCCGAAGGGCGCGGTCCTCGACGTCCATCGTGCGGTTCCAGAGGTACCGGGCCGGATCGATCCCCAGCCCGTTGCCGTGATAGACGTGGTTGTCGGCGAGCGCCGCGAGGAGGTCGTGTGCGGCCGCGACGGCGTGGATGTCCCCGGTGAACCCGAAGTTGATCTCGGTCGCCGGCTCGACCGTCGCCCGGCCCCCGCCGGTCGCGCCGCCCTTGATCCCGAACACCGGCCCGAGCGACGGCTGTCGAAGGCAGGCGACCGAGGAGCTCCCGAGTCGGGCCAGCCCGTCGGCGAGGCCGATCGTCGTGACGGTCTTCCCCTCGCCGTGGCGCGTCGGGGTCATCGCGGTGACGAGGACGAGCTTGCCGCGGCGGGCGCGCCCGGCCCGCGACCGGACGGCCGCGACCGAGACCTTCCCGCTCCCCGGACCGGCGGGGGCGACCTCGTCCGGGCCGAGCTGCAGGAGCTGGGCCAGCTCCTCAAGCGTCCGCATCCGATTCCCTCACCGTATCGGAGAGGACGACGACTATCAAGTTCCGCGTCAACCCCACACGACGGGCAGCCTCGGCGTTATCTCGTTTCGCATCGATGCGAGCTCATGCGGGGGTGCCTCCGTCCGTTCTCCGCCGAGCCGGCGACGGCCTTGCGGCTCGGTCGGCTGGCGATCGCGTCCCGCACGGAGTCCGCTGCCTGGGCGCAGGCGTACGCGGAGCGGCTCGAGGCGGGCTCGATCGCGGGCCGCCTCTACGTCGTCGACGGCGTGGCGTCCGGCTTCGTCAGCTGGAGCGGGGACGGCCCCGTCGGAGCGTCCGTCGACCTTCTCTTCGCTGCGCCCCGGGGCGCCGCCCCACCGGAGTATGGCGCGATCCTTTCGGCGCTGAGGGAAGAGGCCGGTCCGCTCGCGTTCGTGGCCGGCCCGCTCGCGGGCCTCTCCCCCCTCGAGGAGGAGCGGTTGATGCGCTCCCTCGGGTTCCGCCGGTACGGCCGCAGCGAGATGGTCCTGAGCGCCGACGACCGCCTCCGGGAGCTCGGGTCCCCTCCGGAGGAGCGCCTGCGGCCGGTCGAGCTCTCCGACCTCCCGGCGCTCGCCCGACTGCACGAAAAGGCCTACCGCAACACGTTCGACCGGTACCTCTTCCTCGAACTGACGGACGAGACGGAGGACGCCCTCCGGGAGGTCCGCGAGATCGCCAACGGCCGGTGGGGCGAGTTCTACCCAGAGGGGTCGTGGGTCGCCGAGCACGGGGGCGCACCGGTCGGGGCGGTCCTCTCCGTCCGGGGCCAGGCGGGGGCGCTGATCGCCGACGTGATGGTCGACCCCGGTTCCCGGGGCCGGGGCGTGGGGCGCCGGGTGCTGACGGCGGCCGTCCGGTCGATGCGAGCGAACGGCGGTTCCCGCATCTACCTGAACGTGACCGAGGGCAACGAGCCCGCCCTCCGGCTCTATCGCGGCCTCGGCTTCGTTCGGTCGCTCGGACCGAGCCGGGACTGGTACAACGCGGCCCGCATCCCGGTCCCACCGTTCCCGGGGGCCTAGTCCGCCGCCGGCCGGACGGGGGCCTGCTCGGGGGAGAAGCCGAGCGAGCGCAGCGAACGGAACCCGGCGGCCATCGCGACCGCGAGCGCGACGATCGACCCGCCGGCGACGAGGTACGTCCCCTGCACCCCGATCTCGAACGTGAGCGCCCCGCCGGTCGCCTGGCCGATCGGCACCAAGGCGTAGCTCCCGACCTCGTCCGCGGAGAAGACCCGGCCGAGGATCTCGTCCGGGACCGTCGCCTGGACGCTCGAGAGGAAGACGGTCTGGACCATCCCCGGGAACAGCCCGTAGACGAAGACGATCGGGAGGGCGAACCAGACCGAACGGACCAGCGCGAGCCCGACGATCGCGATCCCGATCGCGAGGATCAGGACGATGAGGACCCGGCCGGCCCTCCGTTCGAAGCGGGCGTGGGCGATCGAGACCATCCCGACCCCGCTACCGGCGGTCGAGGCGGCGACCATCGCCCCGTACCAGAACCCCGACGCGAGCTTGAGCCACAGGAGGACGTAGAGGCCGAGCTCGACGAACGCGACCGCGGTCAGGAAGTTCACGACCAGCGCCGCGACCGTGATCTCGAAGATGTCCCGCCGCCGGTAGAGGTAGGCGAACCCTTCCCGCGCGTCCGAGAGGATGTTGCGCTGGGTCCTCGGTCGAGGAGCGCTGAGGTCCGACCGGACCCCGACGAGGGCGACGTGCGTCGCGAGGAACAGCCCGAACGGAATCGTGAACGCGTAGACCGTCGGTCCGATCCCGAGGACGACGCCGACGACGAGCGCCCCGACAGCGCTCGTCGCCGCCGCGATCGCGTAGATCAGCCCGTTCGCCCGGCCGAGCTCCGCCGTCGGGATGAGCCGGGGGAGCGAGGCATTGAACGCCGGCCGGAAGACGGTCGCCGAGGAGATCAGGAGCGCCCACGCGGGCAGGGCGAGAGCGACCCAGACCGGAAGGTAGAACCAACCGGCGAGCGGCACACGGACCGTACCCCCCGGCCGGACGAACAGGTCCGCGGCGAGCGCCGCGGTGGCGATGAGCGAGAGGAGGTTGGAGGTCCGCAGCAGCAGATGGCGGTCGTGCCGGTCGGCGAGCGGGCCGGAGAAGAACGCCGCGCCGAAGGTCGGCAGCGCCGACGCGAGGCCGAGGAGGGCGAGGGCGATCGCCCCCTGGCCGGCGTGCCCCGCCGTGCTGTAGGCCGTCGGGAACGAGAAGATCAGGATGACCAGCGCCGTCGACGGCCCGGCGAACTGGAGCGCGCCGGCCGCGACGAACGACGGCAGCGACGGGTGTCGCAGAATCTCGCCGTACGAAGGGCCGGCGGGCACGGCAAGCCGTCAGCGGCCGTCTCGGGAATAAGCCTATCGCGCGGGGCGGAAGATGGGGGCGAAACCCGCTTGTAGCCTGGGACGGTCGCGCCCGCAGGGATCCGGCGTGCGCCTTCTCCACCGCGACCCGACGACCGGCACGCTTCGCCTGAGGCTCGAGACGCCCAGCGACCTCTGGCGGATCGCACGCCTCGTCCGCCCGGGAGAGGCGGTCGGGGCGTCGACCACGCGAAGGGACCCGGAGGCCCCGCAGGACGTTGCCGGCGCCGAGCGGACCCGCCGCCGCGTCTATCTTGTGGTCCGGGCCGAGCAGGTCGAGTTCCACGGCTTCTCCAAGCACGTGAGGATCACCGGTCCGATCCTGGAGGGGCCGTTCGACATCGGCCGTCACCATACCCTCGACCTCACCGAGGGCGACGACGTGACGCTCGCCAAGCCGCAGCCGTCCGCCGCAGAACGAGCGCTGCTGGAGGAGGGCCTGGAGGGCCGGGGCGACCCGACGATCGTGATCGCGGCCGTCGACTGGGGGGACTCCTCGCTCGTCCGGGTCCGGGGCCGCTCGATCGAACCGATCGCCGACGTCCGTCGCACGCTCGCCGGTAAGCGCTTGGACGGGAGCCAGGGGGAGAAGGACCGCGCGAGCTACCTCGAGGAGCTCCGGGGGCTGCTCGAGCGGGAGGCGGGCTCCGCGACCGCGGTCGTGCTCACCGGCCCCGGGTTCCTCAAGGAAGCCCTCCTCCGGCGCCTCGGGGAGACGGCGCCGGAGCTCGCCCGGCGCATCAAAGTCTACCCGGCGGCGGAGGGAGGTCGCGTCGGGGTCGACGAGCTCCTGCGCTCCGGACGCGCGAGCGAGGTGCTCCGGTCGAGCGTCGCCGCCGAGGAGGCGGCCGCGGTCGAACGGCTTGTGCAGGCGGTCGCCGGGGGTCGCCGCGCCGCGGTCGGCCGACGGGAGGTCGACGAGGCGCTCGAGGCCGGCGCGGTCGAGACGGTCCTCGTGAGCGAGACGCTCCTCGCCGACCCGGAGGTCGTCCGGATCCTCGACAAGAGCCGGACGTCGCGGGCCCGTCTGTTCGTCGTCCGGGCGGAGGACCCCCCGGGGAAGCGGTTGCAGGGGCTCGGAGCAGTCGCCGCGATCCTGCGGTTCGACTGGACGAGCTCGAGGCCGCCTACGGGATCGCCTGCACCGCCTCGCGGAGCTCCTCGAAGCGACGCCGAAGGTCCTTGAGGGCGAAGCGGAGCGCCTCGCGGGGCGAGAGCGAGCCGTCGGTCTCGAAGCGGAGGAAGAACCGTTCCTCGTCCGGTTCGACGCGGACCGAGCCGTGCTCGCACGTCTTCTCGCACGCCCGGCAGTCGATGCACTTGACCTCGTCCGTCACGGAGAGCTTCCCGTCGGCGAAGGCGAGGATGTCGACCGGGCACGATGCCGCCGTGCGCTTGAGGCAGGCGTCCGTGCACCCTTCCTTGCGGGCGATCCGGACGTGCGGCCGGGGGAAGATCCCGACGGCGTGGGCGACCTGCCACTTGGCGTGCTCCCGCCCGGTCCCCATGACCGCGGTCGCGTAGGCGAGCAGCGCCTGGCGGGCGCCGAGGCGCACGATCGGCACCTCGGGCTCGAGGATGCCGAGCGACGGGTCGGCGATCGGGACGACGTCCTTGGCGTACACGGTGCACGGCCCCTTGCGGTCGATGGAGAACATCACCTGGCAGTGGGGGCAGCCGGCACCGGCGCACGTGCAGTCCGACTTGCGCCGGAACTGCGAGAGGTCGGTCGGGATCGGAAGGAGGCCCAGCCGCAGCGCGACGCCCTCGTCGAACATGCTCGTCGAGGAGTCGTAGTCCTTACCGGTCGCCTCGTCGCGGATCGGCCCGAGGTGGAACTCGACGTCCTCGATGGCAAGCTTCGGGACGTCGGCGATCAGCGTCCGGCGGATCGCGTTCGCCTGGGCGGCGGAGACCCCCTCGAGCTCGAGCGAGGTCGAGCGGGGCTTGAGCGATTCGATCGAGACCGGCATCCCTACACCCGACGGCCCCGGCGCCCGCCCTTCGGCTTCGTGCCGTCGTGCGGGACGGGCGTCACGTCCTCGATCCGCTGGATCTTCACGCCGGCGCGGGCGAGGGCCCGGATCGCCGCCTGGGCCCCGGGCCCCGGCGAGCGGGAGCGGTTGCCCCCGGGAGCGCGGACGCGCACGTGGAGCGTCTCGTACCCCTTCTCCTTGAGGACCGCCGCGATCTGGTCGGCCGCCTTCATCGCCGCGTACGGGCTCGACTCGTCCCGCGCGGCCTTGACGACCATCCCGCCGGTCGCCTTGGCGAGGGTCTCGGCCCCGGTGATGTCGGTGACGGTGATGTGGATGTTGTTGTAGCTCGCGAAGATGTGCGCGATCCCGACCTTCGTCATGGGCCGCCCTCCGGCGCCGCCGCGGCGGGCGGCTCCGGCGTCGCGCCTCGGCGCTCCTGGCGCTCGCGCAGCGCGACGCGGACCGCGTGGCCGTCGTCCGCGTACGGGCTCGTCGGGCTGTAGTCGAGGCGCGCCTCCTCCGCGTGCGGGAGCAGGTATCCGGGTCGGGTCACCCGGTGGTCGCCGACCGCCAGATGTCCGTGGACGATCCACTGCCGCGCGCTGAACGGCGTCGGGGCCAGCCCCTTGGAGAAGACGACCCACTCCAGGCGTCGCCGCAGCACGTCCTCGGTCGAGAGGGCCAGGACGTCGTCGAGCGTCGGCGTGCCGACGGCGAGGATCCCGAGGCGGGAGAGCCGGCCGAGCAGCTGGTCGGTCTCGCGTCGGGCCTGGGGGACGCCGGCGCGGAGGCGGGCCTGGAGCTCCCGGGCCTGACGGCGGAACCCGCGCAGCACCGACTGCGCCTTCCAGAGCTCGCGCTTGTTCTTGAGCCCGTAGCGGTCGAGGAGCTTCCGCTCCTCCTCCATCCGCGTGCCTTCCCAGGGATGCTTCGGCGTATCGTACCGCCGCCGCAGGAACTTCGGGTCGCCCATCGTCTCCCTCCCCCTACGCCTTCTTCTTCTCCGCCGCCGGCGCGGCGGGGGCGGGCGCCGCGGGGGCCGCGGGCGCCGCCGGTTCCTTGCCGGCGGCCGCGGCCGCTTCCTTCGCGGCCTTCTTCAGGACCCCGGCCGCCATCCCGGTGCGCCCGTTGGAGCGGGTCCGCTGTCCGCGGACCTTCTGGCCCCGCTCGTGGCGAACGCCGCGATAGCTCCGGATCATCTTCATCACGTTGACGTCGTCGCGCCGCCGGGCCTCGAGGTCGGCGCCGATCAGGTGCGGGGACTCGCCGAGGACCGGCTCCGTCGGGTGGTTCACCATCCACGCAGGGACCTTCGACGGGAGCGTCTGGAGGAGCGTCTCGATCCCGTCGACGGTCGGCTCGGGAAGGTTGCCGATCCTCTCGTGAGGGTCGACCTGGGCGAGGCGGCACGTCGTCTCGGCGAGCCGGAGCCCGATGCCGCGAACGCTCGTCAGGGCGAGCGCGGTCGAGCGGGTCCCGTCGAGGTCGGTGTTCGAGACGCGGACGATGTAGCGGAAGTTCGGGTTGGTGGGGACGAACTTGGGCGCCTTGCCACCGGGGGCGGCGCCGGCCTTGCCCTTGCCCTGCTTCGGCTCCTTGCCCTCCTTGGCGTCCTTCCCCTCCTTCCCCTTCGGGGCGTGCTCCTTGCGGGCACCCTTCTCCGCCGGCGCTCCCGGCCCGGTCGGCTCGGGAACGGCCGCCGGCGCGGCGTCGCCCTTCGACTCCTTCGCGTCCTTCGGCGTCCGACTCACCCCGTTCCGACGATCTCCCCCTCACCCGCGAAGCGTCCGGCTCGTCGCCTTACCGGCGCGCCCGTCGGGTCTCGGGGGCGGCGCCCGAGCGACCTTCGGTTCTTAACCCCTTCGATGAGGCGCGGGGCCGGCGACGGCGCTCGGACGCCACCACGGGCGCCGGAGCCTCGAGGACCCGGTACCCCGAGCCGCGGTCGATCACGCGGACCCTAGGGGCCCAGTGGGAGGCGAGCCACCCCTGGTAGAAGCGGATCCCCTGGCTCCCTTTGCCGACCAGGAGCAGGCGTCCGCCCGGGGCGAGGGCGGCGGGCGCCTCCGACAACAGCCCGAGGACGAGCTCCCGCCCCGCCCGGTACGGGGGGTTCGTCGCGATCACGTCGAACGTCATCCCGGCGACCGGCTCGAACAGACGGCCGACCCGCACCGACGCGTTCCTCGCCCCGTTGCGCGCGAGGTTCTCCTCGGCGAGCCGCGCGGCGCGACGGTTGACGTCGGTGAGGACGACCTCGCCCCGGGGCGCGCTCCGGGCCGCGGCGACGCCGACCGCCCCCCAGCCGCAGCCGAGGTCGAGCACCCGGTCCGTCGGACGGAGGCGGAGGTTCTCGATGAGGAGCGCTGTCCCGGGGTCGAGGCGGTGCGAGGCAAAGACCCCCGTGTCGACGACGAACGAGAGCAGCTCGCCCTGGTAGAGGAACCGGAGCTCGTGCCGGTCCGGCCGAGAGTGCGGCCGCTCGACGAAGTACTGCTCGCCGTCCGCCCGCCCGGGTTGTCGCGTCACGTCGATCGCCGGCGGAAGAACGAGTCCCGCCGGCCCGTGGACGGCCCCGGGCCCCCGAGCGCTTCGCGCGCGAGGTCCCGCTCCCTCGAGGAGAGGGAGCGCGGGATCTCGACATGTGCCGTGACGAGGAGGTCGCCGCGGGCCGTCCCCCTCAGGCGAGGAAAGCCGTGGCCCCGCAGCCGGAACTGGGTCTCGGGCTGCGTGCCGGCCGGGATCTGGAGGTCGGCGCGGCCGTCGATCGTCGGGACGCTCACCTGGCCTCCGAGCAGCGCGGTCGCAAGCGGGATCGTCGTCTCGATGTAGGCGTCCTGGCCGGCCCGCCGGATCTCCGTGCTCGAGTCGAAGACGACCTGGACGTAGAGGTCCCCCGCGCGGCCTCCGGGCCGGCCCGCCCCCCCATGCCCCGGGACCCGGAGCACGGCGCCGTCCTCGATCCCGGCGGGGACGTTGATCTCGATCTTCTCGACCGAGGAGACGTGACCCGTCCCGCGGCACGTCGGGCACCGCTCCAGGACCCGCCGGCCGGTCCCGTGGCACCGCGGGCACTCGCCGATGGTGATCAGCTGCGTGTAGCCCCGGTTCTGAACTCGGCGTACCTGGCCCTGGCCACCGCACTCGGGGCAGACCTCGAGGGCCGTGCCGTCCTTCGCCCCGGTCCCGCGGCAGTCCCCGCACGTCCGCGCGTGCGGGACGTCGACGGTCGGATGGGCGCCGTGCACCGCCGCCGAGAGCGGCAGCCGGAGCGTCATCTCGGCGTCGGCGCCCCGACCGGGCTCCCGCCGGGGAAATCCCCCGAACGGCATCCCGAAGCTCTCGAACAGCTGCTGGAACAACGGCGACGACCCGAACAGGTCCTCGACGTCCCCGGCGTGGGTGAAGTTCTGCCAGGTGAACCCCTGCGGGCCGAAGTCCGACTCGACGCCGGGGAAGCCGAGCTGGTCGTACCGCTGCCGCTTCGCCGGGTCGATCAGGACCTCGTACGCCTCGGAGAGCTCCTTGAACCTCTCCTCGGCGACCTTCGGGTTCTCCTTTGCGACGTCCGGATGGTACTGCCGGGCGAGCCGTCGATAGGCCGATTTCACCTCGTCCGTGGTCGCGGTCCTCGGAACGCCGAGGACCTCGTAGTAGTCCCGCTTCGCCATCGAAGGCTGGAACCCCACCGTTCCCGCCGCCGGCTAGGTCGGTCGCACCTAACGCTTTCGCCGGTGGGCGAGGGAGGGCGTCGCCCGCCAGCGGAACGTCAGTCGGCTGCCGACCGACACCCGCCATCGGTCCGACGCCCGTCCTAGGGTCACGGCGAGCTCCAGGGTGCCGAAGCTCGAGCCGAGCGCCACCGCGCGTCCGGGCCCGGGGTGCTCATAGCTCGTCACGAACGGGACCCGCGCGTGCGCCCGGCCGATCGTCACGTCGAGGGCGACCGTGCCCGGCGGGACCCAGTCCGTCGGTACGTCGGTGATGAGGTTGCCGAACCGGTCCACATGGGCGACCGCTCCGACCGCCCCCGACCGGGTCCGCCGCGGGAGGGCAGAGGCGAGCCGATGGAGCGCGGTTCGGGGCCCCAGACGGCGAGGGGGGGTTCCCGAGGCGACGGCCGCCGCCGCCGGGGCGAAGACGTCCCGGCCATCGAACGTCGTTCCGACGCGCGGGCCGTGGAGGAGCCGTGTCGAGTCGATCCGGTACGCCGTCCCGCCTCCGAGCGCGTCGGCGAGCGGAACGAGGACCCCGTTGTCGGGCCCTACCAGGACGGAGCGGTCTCGGCACTCCACCACGACCGGGGCGCGGGCCCCCCCGACCCCAGGGTCGACCACGACCAGATGGACCGACCCCGGAGGGAACCGCTCGGCCATCGCCCGGACCACGAACGCGGCCTCCCGGAGCTCGTGGGGTCGCAGGTCGTGGGCCAGGTCGACGATCGAGCCCGGGGGAAGCCGACGGAGGAGCACCGCCTTCATCTGGGCGGCGTACGCCGCCCCCAGGTCACTGGCCAGGGTGACGAGGCGGAGGGCCCCCCGTCGGAGGGGCCGGGACGGCACGGGTCGGTCGCGGGCGGGCCTACGACTTCATGATCGCGACCAGGAAGATCCCGACCGCGACCAGGGCACCGATCACCGCGGCGACGATGACGAGGAACGCCTCCCAGACGAGGGCACCCAGCTCGCCGTGTTTCACCCCAAGCCATCCGGCATGGTAGCTGTAGCCCGACAGTAGGCCGATGACGATCCCGGCGACCAGGAGGCCGACGCCGACGGTCCGGCTCTTGCCGCTGCCGAAGTACGCCGTGAAGACCCCTGCCAGGATCATGAACAGCGAGAAGACCAACAAGAAGATCGTCAGGAACTGCCAGCCGCCGACGTTCAGCGAGGTCCCTACCAATTCGAACATACGGTTTCCTCAGAACTTGATGCCCGTTAGGGTCTTCGTGTCGATGACGCCGGCGACCGAGCGGATCTTGTCGACGACCAGCTGACCGAGGGCGTTAAAATCCTCGGCCTCGACCTTGGCGATGAGATCGTACTCGCCGAACAGCGGGTGCAACTCGACGATCCCCTTGACGCGCAGGAGCTCGGTGTACACCTCGTGCTCCTTCGCCGGGGCGGTGCTGATGAGGACGAAACCGATCGCCAAGCCTCAGGCTCCCCTTGGACGGGGCGCGAGAAGAGCTTCGCCTAATAAGCGTGTCGAGAAGCGGCGGAGGGCGCGACGGCGGTCCGGCCCTCGCGCCCGCCGGTGCGGTGGCGGGGTTAAGTCGGGACCGGACTCGGCCGGTCGGCCGCCATGACCACGACGATCCGAACCTGGTCCGGTCGGCTCGTCGCCCGCCCGTGGCTGGCGGCGTTCGTGCCGATCAACGCGGCGACGTCCGGCTTCTCGATCGTCCTGCCGCTCCTGATCCTGATCCCGCTGCACGGCTCCTGGGCGGAGGTTGCCGTGGCGGCGACGTTGTTCAACGCCGCGGTGATCCTCTCCTCCGTCGTCTGGGGCCACCTGTCGGACACTTACCCCCACCGACGCCTGTTCCTGGTCGTCAACTACGGGGCGTTCGCGGCGCTCTACGTCGTCCTGTCCGGCGTCGGGTCCGT
>Ga0187772_10001062_pt1 | contig 12779 bp, 15 predicted proteins | sample 0116_SJ02_MP15_2_FD_133137 | JGI IMG/M metagenome (GOLD analysis project Ga0187772, IMG submission 133137) | Tropical peat soil microbial communities from peatlands in Department of Meta, Colombia - 0116_SJ02_MP15_20_MG | ecosystem: Environmental > Terrestrial > Soil > Wetlands > Peat | place... | reverse complement strand
GAGGGCCTCGGCAAACTGCACTTTTGGATCACGTTTGTCGGCGCTTATTGCGTCTTCATGCCCTTTCACTACCTGGGATTGATCGGCAACGTCCGCCGCTATCAATCTTTCGTGGACGACTTCATGCAGCCGTATCTCCCCGTTCACAAATTCATGACCATCGCCGCGCTCATCACTGGCGCTGCGCAGTTCGTCTTTTTGTTCAACCTGATTTACAGCCGTTTCAAGGGCAAAGTCGCTCCTATCAACCCCTGGAATGCTACATCGCTCGAGTGGTCTATTCCGTCACCTCCGCCCTGGAACAACTTTGGCGATAAGCACCCGGTTGTCTACCACGATCCCTATCAGTATGGAGTGAAGGGCTCACAGGGCGACTTCGTTATGCAGGACTCTCCCGAGCAAGTCGTACCTGCGAGTGGTGATTAGCAACGGAGGGCGCGGCGCGGGGTCCGCCATGTCCTCCGCGCCGCGAGACTTGAGTAGGGAATAGGAGATTATGTCTTCCACGATTGCCACAGTGAACACGCAAGCGAATGCACTCCGACCGCCACAGCGCGCTTCCGCCCAAGCCGCGCTGGCCTATGCCGGTCAGGAGCGCGCCTCTAGCAGCGGTATCTGGGTGGGACTCTTCGCCATTACCATGAGCTTCGCGGCCTTCACCAGTGCGTTGTTTGTGCGCGAGGGGACCGCGGACTGGAGCCATCTGGCGCTGCCCTCGATTTTGTATCTCAATACCCTGGTGCTTCTGGCCAGCAGCTTTACGCTGGAGTCCGCACGGCGTGCGCTCTACGGAAGCGTAATCGGCCAAAACAGCACAAACAGAGCGACCGCGTGGGTGCTGCTCACTTTGTTCCTCGGGCTGGGATTTTGCGCCGGACAATTCCGTGCCTGGCAAGAACTGCGCGCCGAGGGAATTTACTTGGCCACCAGCCCGAACAGCTCCTTCTTTTATCTACTCACGTTTTTGCACGCGCTACACGTTCTAGTAGGCGTGCTCGTGCTGGTCTACCTGGCGGGCCGCTTGGTGGGCAGCCACCGCACCTTGCGCCGCAGCCTGTTCGAGAACACGGCGATCTACTGGCATTTCATGGCTGTGCTTTGGGTTTATTTGCTTTTGTTGTCCCGCACTAAGCTCTAAGCGACGGTTTGGGGGAGATACAGTGAGCGAAACGGACGTGGCAGTTCACGGACCTGGACCCTTAATGGAGGAATCGCCGTACGCGATCCCTTCGCGCAAGTTCACCATGTGGTTGTTCATTATCTCGGACGCGGTCACTTTTGGCGCGTTTCTGATGTCCTACGGATATCTCCGCGTAGCCACGCCAAACTGGGTCCGTCCGTTCGAGACTGGCAGCGTCCTTAACGTCGTGATCATGACCATCGTGCTGATCACCAGCAGCTTGACCATGCTTGGCGCGGTGGATGCCGCCAAGGTCGGCGACAAGCCCAAAGCCATGCGCTTTTTGTACTCCACCATGGCTCTTGGCGCGCTCTTCGCCATCCTGCACCTTCGCGAATGGTCGGAATTGATCCACAAGGGCACCACCATCAGTTCGGGATTGTTCGGCGAGACCTTCTTCACCATCACTGGCTTGCACTTGTTGCACGTCATCAGCGGCGTGATTGCTCTGCTCGCCGTGGCCATGAAGTTTTCTCGTGGCCGTCTGACGCCCAGTCACGTGGAAACCACCGGCTTGTACTGGCACTTCGTCGACCTTGTCTGGATGTTCGTGGTGCCATTGGTCTATTTGACCAATATCGTGCGTTGAGATTGGGACGCAAGGAGAACACATGAACGCTGCCGCTGCTTCGGGAAACGTCCTGCGAAAATATCTTCCGGTGTATTTCGTGTTGATCGCCATTTTCTTGGTGGAATTGTTCCTGTCGTTCCACATTGCCTCTACCAGCACCCTCGTGGTTGTGCTCTTGCTCTTGGCGGTGTGCAGCGCTAGCCTCGGTTTGATGTACTTCATGCACCTCGGCGAGGAGCGCCGCGGCCTATTCCTGACTCTGATTCCTGTCACCATTTTTGTGCTTTTGATGATGAACATGTGGTGGTCAGACAGCATGCGGCTCTTGCACATGCGTCCGGGAGCGCAGTAGGCTCTTCGGCATGCGCGGTCAGCCCGGGAGGAGACAATGACCACTCTGCAGCATATTTCCCGCTGGATCGCTTTGGGCGTCGCTCTGGCGACACCGGCCCTGACCTTCGCCCAGAGTTGCGCCCTCTGCTATACCCAGGCGGCAGGCTCTGGTTCCCGCATGATTGCCGCCCTGCGCAGCGGCATCCTCATTCTGGCCGTACCTCCAACCCTGTTTTGCGTGGGAATCACCTGGATGGCCTACAAAAAGCGCAATCAGTTCAATGACGCAAACCCCGAAGAATTAAAGGAAACCGAAGATTAGTTAGCTCGGCTTGTGTAGTGGCCGGCTTTAGACCGGCTTCATCGCAGGGCGTGCCCAATTCGCAATAAGCCTTAAGCCGGCGTAACGACTTGCGAGTGATTTACGTGCAGGCGGGAGTTTCACAGCCCGGCGGACGCCATTCTCTGCCGCCCGCCGGGCCGTAGTTACCTTCTTACAGCGCCCGGCCGATCATGGCCGAATACGAAATCCAACTCATCACAATCGCCCCCAGTGAACCGAAAATCAGAAATAAGGCGAGTGCTTTCCGGCTGACATGCTCTGTTCCCAGGTCAGACATAGTTACGCTCCACGTTGTGATTTGTGATTCTCGCGGTACCCCAAACGTGCTGCATTATACACGCAGCACGACTTTCGACAAGCCACAAATTGCGTTAGTTTTGTGCACTTTTTGTGAACCAAAGGGAGCCGCGTGTCACCCGGCGGCTTCCCCCTTTCCGTCATTGACTTCGTGTTGCTGCGCTCATAGCATACGACTCGACGCTCCCCGTGAATTTCACTTTGCACACCGCCTGAATGCCCACTCTTGCGCGCAAACTAAACCTCTGGAATTACTTCGCCCTCGGCTTTGGCACCATGATTGGCACCGGCTGGGTGGTGGTCATGGACGATTGGCTGGGCCGCGGTGGCTCCGTCGGCGCGATGCTCGGCTTTGCACTAGGCGGCGTTTTACTCCTGCCCGTAAGCTATGTGTACGGCGAGTGGGTCAAGCGCTTGCCGGACGCTTCAGGTGAAGCTGCCTACACCGCGCAAGTCTTCCCGCCTTTCGTCAGCTACATCACCGGCTGGATCATGTTGCTCGCGTATTTCATCGTGTGCCCGTGGGAAGCGGTGGCGGTGGGCAAGTTAGTCGCATTTCTGTTTCCACGGCTGGACGTTTGGGAGTTGTACCGCGTCTCGGGACAACCCGTATTTCTTCCCCGCCTTTTCCTCGGCGCAGCGCTGACTCTCTTCCTGGCTTGGTTGAACTATCGTGGCATCCGCGCCAGCGCTACTTTCCAAAACTGGACCACTACCGCGGTCCTGACCGTGTTTCTGTTTCTACTGCTGACCAGTGCGCACGCCGGCCACGCCGCCAATTTGCTGCCGTATTTCCGTCAGGCGCCTCTGCTTTCGATTTTGCTGACACTGCAAGTCGTGCCGTACTTCATCACTGGTTTCGAATCCGTACCCAAGGTTGCCGAAGAATCGCATCCAGGATTTCCGCCTCAACATTTTTTCAAGGCGATTGCCATGGCCTTGCTGGTGGGCGCCGGTTTTTACACCTTGATGATTGGCGCCGTTTCCTACATCGCGCCATGGCAAGCTTTGCTGGACCGCAGGTTCGCTACCGCGATTGCCTTTGCTCAAGGCACGCACACCACCTGGATTTCGCGATTGATTCTGGCCATCACCCTGGTGGGCTTGCTTCAAGTGTTTAATGGCAACTTCGTGGCGGCCTCGCGCATGGTGTTTGCGTTTGGCCGGCGCGGCACCATTCCGCAAATGTTTGCCGCGATCGATCCCGTCCACCAGACGCCCACTGTGGCCATCGCTGGCGTTACGGTTGGCACGTTAATGGGTTTGCTCGTCGGCGATGCGTTGCTCGTGCCGGTTACCGAGGTGGGCTCCATGGCTTCTGCGTTTGGCTGGCTGGCGGCCTGCGTATCCTTATATATAGTGGTTCGCGGAACACGGCTCCGCTGGTTGTCCGCTACGGGAGGCCTCGTTTCCCTGGTGTTTGTGCTGATGAAGTGGCTACCGTGGGTTCCGGGCCATTTCAGTTTGGCGGAATGGATCGCTTTAGCGGCATGGCTGCTGTTAGGTTTGCTCTTTCACTGGCGCTTGCGCGCGGCTCGATGAAACGCCTCGTGTATACTTTTAGTTTGACCAACACGCGCGAATGATTCCTTACCTTCATCTGGGACCGCTGACGATCCCCACATTTGGGTTGATGGTGGCGTTGGCGCTGATCACCTCAGCGTATATCCTGCAGGCCGATTTCGACCGCCGCGGCATGAAGGCCGATGCCTTCTTCATGATTACCGTCGCTGGGCTGACTGGCATTCTCGGCGCTAAGCTCTATCACCTGCTGGAACCCGATAATCGGCAATTGTTTTTTGAGCATCCCTGGGACATGCTGCTCAGCCGCTATGGCTTTGCTTGGTTCGGCGGATTCCTCGGTGGCTTCGGCGCACTGTTGCTGCTGGGTTGGCGCTCCAAATTTCCGCTACTGCAATTTTTGGACGCGTGTTCCCCCGCGGCCAGCTTCGGTTATGCCATTGGCCGGATCGGCTGCTTCCTCTCGGGTGACGGCGATTACGGCAAGCCCACCTCGTTGCCGTGGGGTATGAGCTTCCCCAACGGCGTTGTCCCCACCATGCAAACCTGCGTGGAACGCGGCTTTCCCGCGGATTGCCGCGTGCATCCTGCCCCGCTCTATGAGCTGATTATCTGGAGTGCTATCGGCGTGTTGCTGTGGTACTCGGGCGGCAAGATCCTTAAAAACCCGCAGGCCCGTGGCACCATCTTCTGCCTCTATTTGATTCTTACGGGCGTGGCACGGTACCTGGTTGAAATCATTCGCATCAACCCGCCATGGATTCTGGGCCAGTCCAACGCCCAAGTCGCCAGCATCGTTTCCGTAATCGCCGGCATCGTGCTGATTTTGTATGTAAGAGCGCAAGGCCCGCGACCGAAGAAAGCCGCCTAGAACAAGCGCCTAATGTCGGGGACAGCATCGAAGCCGGAATCAAAGCTCAAGATTTGCTCAATTCCGTTTTGATGCATAACGGCAACGTGAACTCCATTGCGCGCCGATAGATTTCGATAGGCCAGGACGATTTGCTTTGCTTCGCTCACCACTGCATGGTCAATCGGCAGAACACCCTCGACAACCCGGAGCAAAGCATCGAAAGCAGGCTGAATTGCATCATGCCTGGCGATGGCAGTGTAACGATGCAAAATTTCTTGAAAGACCTCCGCATCTGTAACCAGGCGTTGCCGTTCGGTCACAAACTTTTCGAGCAGGCGTTGAGCGTCTGTTTTATGAGCGTGGGAAGCACCCACAAGATACATCGGTATATTGGAGTCGACCAGAATCACGGCTGATTGCCGGACGCGTAACCTCGCTCGATCTCGTCCAGCATCTGGCCTATGTCGCCGACGGGAAACTGGTATTTTGCAGCGGCACGAATAGCCTCAATCTTCTTGTCCAGATCTTCCACCGGTTCCCGTCGACGGGCTATCGCTAATGCTTGGCGCACCCATTCGGCGATAGACATGTGCCGAGAACGTGCAACCCGCTGGATCTCCCGATACTCGGGATCTTGAAGGATCACCTGCAACCGCTTAGCCATGCCATTAGTTTAGTTGACTCATAGCTATGAGTCAAGCCTACTCCAGCATTTGCCGCAGCACATACTGCAGAATTCCGCCATGCTTGTAGTAGGACACTTCTTCGGGCGTATCTACACGGATGCGTGCCTTGAACGTCTTCACCTTACCGACCGCCGATTTGGCGTGCACGGTCGCTTCCTTGCGCGGCGTTAACGTAGAAACGCCTTCGATGCTGTAGACCTCGTGCCCGGTCAAGCCCAGCGATTCCCGGTTCTCTCCCGCCAAAAATTCCAACGGAAGTACCCCCATTCCCACAAGGTTGCTGCGGTGTATGCGCTCGAAGCTTTCCGCCAGCACCGCGCGGACGCCCAGCAACCGCGTGCCCTTGGCGGCCCAGTCGCGCGACGATCCGGAGCCATACTCTTTCCCCGCGAGGACCAGCAGCGGCACGCCTTCTTCCCGATACTTCACCGCCGCATCATAAATGAACATTTTTTCGCCGTCCGGCAGATGCAGAGTCCAGCTGCCTTCCGTGCCGGTTGCCAGTTGATTACGCAACCGAATGTTCGCAAACGTACCGCGCATCATCACTTCATGATTGCCACGCCGCGCGCCATACGAATTGAACTCGTGCGGCTTCACGCCATGCGCAATCAGGTATTTTCCGGCTGGCGATTCCACCGCGATGGAGCCGGCGGGCGAAATGTGATCCGTAGTGACGCTGTCGCCGAGAACCGCCAGTACGCGCGCACCCTCGATATCGGCAAGCGCCGGTGGATTCTTGGGCATATTCTCGAAATACGGCGGCAACTTGATATACGTGGAATTGCCTTCCCACTTGTACAAATCGCCTTCCGGCACCTGCATGCCTTTCCAGTGCGCATCGCCTTCGAATACTTCGCTATATTCCTTTCGATATTGCTCCGTGTTCACGGCCGCGCGCACTGTGGCTTCCACCTCTTGCGGTGTGGGCCAAATCTCGCGTAGATAAACAGGCTTTCCCGCAGAATCGTTGCCGATCGCCTCACTGGTCAGGTCCAGGTCCATGCGTCCGGCCAGAGCATAAGCCACCACCAGCGGCGGTGAAGCCAGATAGTTCGCACGCACCAGCGGGTGCACGCGCCCTTCAAAATTGCGATTGCCGCTCAGTACCGCCACGGCAACCATATTGTTTTCCTTGATCGCTGCGCCAATGGGTTCCGGCAGCGGTCCGCTATTGCCAATGCAAGTGGTGCAGCCGTAGCCCACCAGATGGAATTTCAGCTTTTCCAAGTACGAAATCAGACCGGAAGCTTGCAGATAATCGGTGACCACCTTCGAGCCCGGCGCCAGGCTGGTCTTCACCCACGGCTTCACTTGCAGTCCGCGCTCCACTGCCTTTTTCGCCAGCAGGCCCGCGCCTAGCATCAGCGAAGGATTCGAAGTGTTCGTGCAACTGGTGATCGCCGCAATCACCACTGCTCCACTCGAAAGCCCGAATGCATCGCCGTTATTCTTCACCGCAACTTCCTTCACCGGTGAGCCTTCCACGATCTTCGTGAACGAGCTTTTTGCATTCTTCAGCGCCACGCGATCTTGCGGACGCTTCGGCCCGGCCACCGTCGGTTCCACTGTGCCCAGATCCAATTCCAGTTTGTCGCTGAACTGTGGGTCGGGCGTGCCATCGGTGCGGAACAGCGATTGTTCCTTGCAATATGCTTCCACCAACGCGATTTGTTCGTGGCTGCGCGCGGTGAATCGCAAGTACGACAGGGTTTCCTCGTCCACCGGAAAGAAGCCCATGGTCGCGCCGTATTCCGGAGCCATGTTCGCGATGGTGGCGCGATCCGGCACGCTCAGGCTGGAAAGTCCGGAGCCGTAAAACTCCACGAACTTTCCGACCACGCCTCTCTTGCGCAGCATTTCCGTAACCGTCAGCACCAGATCCGTTGCCGTCGAACCTTCCGGCAAACGCCCGTGCAGTTTGAAGCCCACAACTTCCGGCACCAGCATCGACAGCGGCTGGCCCAGCATCGCCGCCTCTGCCTCAATTCCGCCCACGCCCCAGCCGAACACGCCAAGCGCGTTCACCATTGTTGTATGTGAATCCGTGCCCACCAGCGAATCAGGAAACGCCTCCAGACGATTGCCATTCGGCATCGAGCAAACCACCCGCGCCAGGTATTCAATATTCACCTGGTGGCAGATGCCGGTATCGGGCGGCACCACTTTGAAATTGCGGAAAGCATTCTGTCCCCAGCGCAGAAACTGGTAGCGCTCCAGGTTGCGCTGAAATTCCAGCTGCGCGTTCAGATCAAACGAGTTCCTCTGCCCGAAGCTGTCCACCTGGACAGAATGATCAATCACCAGCTCCGCCGGAAACAGCGGGTTGATCCTCTTGGGATTCCCGCCCAGTTTCCGCATCGCTTCCCGCATGGTGGCCAGATCGACGACCGCGGGCACGCCCGTAAAATCCTGCAATAATACGCGCGCGGGCATGAACGCAGTTTCTTTCTGCGTACCGTTCGGTTTCCATTGCGCCAGTGCGCGGATATCGTCGGCGTGTACAAAGCGGCCGTCTTCGCAACGAAGCAAATTTTCCAGCAGAATACGAAGCGAGAAGGGAAGATGACCTACGGAACCGAGCCCCTGCTGGTCGAGTTTCTCCAGGCGATAAATCTCGAAAACCTGTGCCCCTACGCTGAGCTTGTCGCGGGCATTAAACGAATTTGCGGCGGAAATCGGCATTCTCGGGTCCTTTCGGCGAATCAATCTACTTATGATAACCGAAATCGCAGGTGCGGGCGGACGCGGATATAATGAGGCGTCATGAGAATTGTGCTGATCTCCACGTATGAACTGGGGCGCCAGCCTTTCGGATTGGCTTCGCCCGCGGCTTGGCTGCGCAAGCCCGGCCATTTCGTGACCTGCCTCGATTTATCGCGTGAGCCGCTCGAAGAACAGGCCATTCGCGAAGCGGGTTTGATCGCTTTTTATGTGCCGATGCACACGGCCACGCGCCTGACGATCGAACTGCTACCTTCCATCCGCCAACTGAATCCGCAAGCGCATCTCGGCGCTTACGGTTTGTACGCGTCGCTCTCCGCCGATATTCTTCGCGCGCACGGCATCGCCCATTTGTTGGGCGGCGAATTTGAGCAGGCGCTCGTCGATCTCGCCGAGCATCTTTCCGGGCTTTCCGCATCGCCATACATTCATCCTTTGGATTCGAACATATCGCTAAGCCGCCTGCGCTTTCAGGTACCCGATCGCTCTGGCCTGCCACCACTGCGCTCCTACGCGCACCTCGTACTTCCCTCCGGCGAGCATCGCGTCGTCGGTTACACCGAAGCGAGCCGCGGCTGCAAGCATCTGTGCCGGCACTGTCCGGTGGTGCCGGTCTATGAAGGCGTATTCCGCGTCGTGGATCGCGAAATAGTCCTCGCAGACATCCGCCAGCAGGTCGCTGCCGGCGCGCGCCACATTACTTTCGGCGATCCCGATTTTTTTAATGGCCCGGGCCATGCGATTCCCGTCATCGAATCGCTTCACCGCGAATTTCCCGACCTTACCTACGATGTCACCGTCAAGGTCGAGCATCTTCTCCAGAATGTGGATCTGCTTCCAACTCTGCTTAACACCGGCTGCCTGTTCATCATCTCCGCCGCAGAATCACTGGACGATGCCGTCCTAGAGAAGCTCGAGAAGGGTCACACGCGCTCGGATTTCTTTCGCGCGGCGGAACTATGCCGCCGCGCAGGCATCACTCTTCAGCCGACCTTCATTCCCTTCACGCCCTGGACCACCTTTGACCAACTTCTCGATCTCTTCACGCAAATCCACAATCTGGACCTGGTCGAAGCGGTGAGCCCCATCCAGCTGGCTATTCGCTTGTTGATTCCCGCCGGCTCTCGCTTGCTGGAATTGCCCGAAATCCAAAACATCATTGGCCCCTTCGATGCCCAGACGCTCGTCTACCCTTGGAAAAATCTGAACCCCACCATCGACCAACTGAGCGACGCGCTACAGGAAATCGTCGCCACCAGCGAAAAACTCAAGCGTTCACGCTCTACGACGTTCGAAAAAATGTGGCGCGTCGTACGTCAAGCTGCAAACAAGGATGCCGACGAACGCCTGCAGCCGGTTCTTGCCTCGCGCGCCACCGTCCCTTATCTCAACGAGCCTTGGTATTGTTGAGCCGAGCCTACCCGGGACCAGTTGGTCCCCATCGCCAAAGCTCGCGAAAGCCTTCGTCAGGCGGAGACCTTCTTATAGACGTGTGCGATGACACTTAACAAACGAGTCCTACTCTTTGCCACAAAGCTAGGCTATCAGACGCGCTCCTTCCAAACCGCCGCGGATCGCCTGGGCGTAGAAATTGCCTATATCACCGACCGCTGCAGCCATCTCGACGATCCCTGGAACGATCGTGCGCTCCCCGTTCATTTCGAACTTCCTGAGGGCGCGGCCGCGAAAGTCTTGGAATCACAACGCGGTTTGCCGGTGGATGGCGTGCTGGCGGTGGGCGACCGGCCAACTGTCACCGCCGCGTACGTCGCCCGCGCACTAGGCTTGGCACGCAATCATCCCGCAAGCGTCGAAGCCTGCCGCAGCAAGTTGCGCATGCGGGAAGTTTTTCGGGATGCGGGTTTGCCGGTGCCCTGGTTCCGAACTGTGAAGCTCGAACCTTTACCCGAGCCCGCCCTTCTCGGCATTTACTATCCCTGCGTTTTGAAACCGTTGTCGCTTTCTGCCAGTCAAGGCGTAACGCGAGTAAATCATCGTGAGGAATTCGTCGCCGGTGCGGCGCGCCTGAAGCGTTTGCTGGATTCCCCGGAAGTCCGCGCCACGCGCGAACTGCATCTCGAAGAGATGCTGGTGGAAGGCTATCTGGAGGGCAGGGAAGTGGCCGCGGAAGGTTTGCTAAGCAACGGGGAACTGCGCGTTCTTGCTATTTTCGACAAGCCGGATCCCCTCGAAGGTCCGTATTTCGAAGAATCAATCTACGTCACGCCATCGCGGTTGCCCGAAGCCGACCAGCGCGCCATTGCATCATCGTTCGCAAACGCGGTGCGTGCTTTGGGATTGGCTCATGGGCCTGTCCACGGAGAATTTCGCCTCAATGCCCAGGGTGTGTGGCCTATCGAGATTGCGGCTCGCCCTATCGGTGGCTTGTGCGCACGCGCGTTACGCTTCGTGGTTCCCGGCGAAACTGCTCCCATGGGCCTGGAAGAACTGCTCCTGCGCCACGCATTGGAATTGCCCGGATATGACGCGCCGCGTGAACCGCAAGCATCCGGCGTAATGATGATTCCCGTCCCCCACAGCGGCATTCTGGATAGAGTGGAAGGCGAAGAACAAGCCCGCGCCACGCCGGGTATCACCAGTCTTGAAATCACTGCCCGCCAGCACGATTTCATCGCCGCGTGGCCCGAAGGCTCCAGCTATCTCGGCTTCCTGTTCGCCCGCGCAGCCACGCCCGCCGAGGCGGAGCAATCCTTACGCGAAGCGCACCAACATTTGCGTTTCACATTGACTCCCCGGCTTCCCGTCGAGCACCCTTTGAGCCGCAGGATACCGTCCGCTTCTTAGGTCTTTCGCCAAATTGGAATGGAAAATATCTGCTAACCCTTGGCCTTGGGCGGCACGTAGCCTTCCGGCAGCTTGGCGCCTTCCCCAAAGAAAAACTGTTCCATCTGTTCTTCCATGATCTTCTGGGAATTGGGATCGAGCGGATTCAGACGGTACTCGTTCATCACCATCTTCGAATACTCCAGCCAGAGTTTCCACGCGTCTTTAGACACGTTCTCGTACACGCGCTTGCCCAGTTCGCCTTTCCACGGAACGCGCTCCAATCCCGGCATATCCTTGTCGAATTTCACACAATGCACCATGCGCGTGCCTGGCTTGATTGGTTCGCTCGGCGGCGTCGGTTCGCATGAGTCGTTTGCCATTAAATCCTCCCGGGAGGATTCATTGTCCTTCAGCTATGGCTGGCATGCAACACACCCGCCTATGCTATAGCATGCTGTACTTATTCGGGAAGTATACTGCACGCTCCTCTTCTCTTCGTCCTGTTCTTCCCGGGCATTCGTAGTGACAGTTCTCCGTTTTGAACAGGAGCTCCACTTCTATTTGAGCCAGAACGTAGTGACGCGCCTCTGGAACAAAGACACCAACCTTTGGCCGCCCGCACTCGTCGAACATGACCCGGCTCTCGCAAAGCTGGCCTGGTCGCCCTGCCCGAAACGATTTGGCGCTTTCTTGCCCAGGTGAGGACGATTTTGGCTGGGACTGACGCCGACGGCCTTGTCGACCACGCCGTTCTTTCCTCCGAAAGCGCCAATCTCTGTGGCGCCGCCTTTAAGGACGCTCTCGGGAGCCTCCTGCGCTCGCAAAGTCGTCATTCTCGATAGCATTTCCCCCGAATTAATCCGCCACGATCGCATCCCGCGTACCTGTTACGACGAAATCGTCGACGGAATCACTCGCGGAGAAGTCCCACTTCGTCGTTCAGCCCGCTTCACCGACAAATTGCTTCAACTTTATGCCGACGGCGTCACTCGCCAGGAAATTTCTACCCTGAATCTCGCGGAAGCCCTGCGCTCCTTTCTTCGCCTCTGGATCCCGGCCCGCCACGTCACTGTCCTGGTGGATTTGCCTCCGGAGCCCGAAATTGTTTCGCAATTCAGCGCCCTCCGCTCCATGCTGAGCCAAACCCCGCAGCGGCCAGTGGTTATGGTTTTCGGGCCACACGCAGGGGAGCATACCGTGTACTTCTTCCGCGAGTCGCTGCCCCACGGTCTCGGCCTGATCTTCACCACCGACCTGCTTACCGACAAATCCATTCCCGGCGCCGACTACACGTTTGGGCAGTTCTATCAGGCACTTTGTCGCCGCGAATATGACACGCTGGTGCACTGGCCGCGGCCGGTGCTTCGCCTGCACTTATCGCGCGAATTTCCGCAGGCTCTCGAGCATTTGCTCCACATCTTTGCTCAAGCCCTGCATCGATTCCATTGTTAAACGTAAATAAATTTTTCCTTCCTTGGCGCTTG
>Ga0187772_10001061_pt1 | contig 12790 bp, 12 predicted proteins | sample 0116_SJ02_MP15_2_FD_133137 | JGI IMG/M metagenome (GOLD analysis project Ga0187772, IMG submission 133137) | Tropical peat soil microbial communities from peatlands in Department of Meta, Colombia - 0116_SJ02_MP15_20_MG | ecosystem: Environmental > Terrestrial > Soil > Wetlands > Peat | place... | reverse complement strand
TGATTGTCGGTTCAGTTCAAAGTGGCAGTCCTGCTGAGAAAGCGGGCATACAGGGGACAACACAGAATGATTTTTCGAATGCCCAAAATTTGGGTGACATTATAACAGCGATTGATGGACGTCGTGTGAATAGTATAGATGATCTCATCAATTATATCGACTTGCATAAATCAATTGGAGACGATGTAGCGCTGACTATCAACAGGCATGGCCAGATAATGAATTTGAATATGGTGTTAGAAACACGACCAGCATCAGTACAGAATGCGACACAACAAGAAGCTATTCTGCCATGATAAGGATAGACAGAGATACATGACAACAAACTAACTTCAGCTTCAATTCTATTTTCAGGATTGAGACTAATTAGACTTGGCTAATAACCGAAGACGGAATGGTTGGCAATGGCATATTCACTTGGGTGTCGTATCTATCTCCAAGTTATGGAGAGCCCTACCATCATCTCTCTTATTCAACTGGTATTACGTGTCTCCAATTGAATAGGAGTGTAAGTATCAATAAAATCATAGTACGATGTACTTTAAATATTCGGTGCAGATAATTAGGCCATACTAATACAAGACGAATATCGTCAGATACAATGACGACTATAATCCAATACTTATGTTCCTGGGACTTGTTGATTCGAAAACATCTAGAATAATTATTTCTACGATGAACTTTGCGAAAACTGTAACTGAATTTTGTCAAGAAAACGAACTTTCTAGAAGTTGTACCTACAGAATCATTGGTAAATTATATAAATCAGGTCTACTAACGGTAGCCAAAAATAATATTGGCAGCAAGCAAAAGCACAACAGATAACACATGAAATATGGATCAAGCAGCAATTGCCTATTTATAATACTTGAAATGATAATGCCACTGAATTTCCTTCATCTATTCATTAAAAGATCCGTACAGCTATGCTAGCCCACTACATTCAACTCAAACAAACGCAGATAGTTCGAAGTTTCCGGATCGACCTTTCCTTTCGTGGAAGGATGATCTTCATCCGGTACCCTCTTGTACACCTGGTGGATACCAGTGGATTTCAAATCTAGTGACAAATATAAACATTGAGTTCAATCTTTTCAGCTTCTGTGTGAAGATTTGCAGATGTGATTCTTTGATTAATATGTTTCAATAATTTGAGAATTACCACTCAGTTTATTAGAAAACGTGCGCACGCACCATAACTATAGAATAGTGTGGAAGATAAGGTCCATATTATTAGACTCCATGTTTAAATATGATAAGTTAGTAGTTATGTTATACTAATTAATGGACGAACATTGCGCTGTAGATACCACTCATCGTGGTAATCTGACAGCTACTGAAATGCAGAGAAAACCAAGAGAATCCTCCAGACCGATAAATGAGGGCATTCGATGCGCTCAAAGGATTGCGAAAATTTCCATCATTACCTTGCTTAGTGTAGGAATAGTCGAGCTTCTAATTGGCCAAATAAGTGGTAGCGTAGTCGCAACCGCTGATGGAATAGATTCGGTATCAGATGCAATGATTTCATTTATAGTATTTATGGGTCTTGTAATCGCCGGTCGTCCTCCTGATAAGAAATTTCACTTTGGTTATTACAAAGTAGAGAGTTTTGCCGCACTAATAGCAGCAATAGGGATGATTGTGATGGGATCAATTATCCTATACCACTCATCTAGTTCACTATTACTACAACACAAACACGAAATTCAACAGCCTGTTTTAACAATGATAATCTTAGCTGCTGCAAGTATAATATCCATATACAGGGCATTGCAGATGAGAAATATTGCAAATAAATATAGTCTTTTGTCATTAAGAACGGATGCTAAGAATTCAATAAAAGATGGTTCAGCTTCAGTTGTAGGATTCCTAAGTATTTTGATTGCGACACAGTTTGGATTTTCGCAGATGGATGCAATAGGCGGTATAATAATAGCAGGATACATCTTCTCAGTTGCTTATGTATCACTTAAGCAATCATCATTGATTCTTGTAGATTCGTGGCAGAATCCAAAAGTTACTGACTTGATAAGACAAACCATTGAAAACAAATTCAAAGGGAATGATCAGATCAAAGTGCAGCAAATTTTGCTACGCCCTGCTGGAATGATGGTAGTATTCGCTGCTGTACATATAGAAGTCGATGGCAGCAAGAGACTAGCTGATGTAGAATTATTAACAAGAGAAGTCGAGGTGGTTATCCGATCAAAAATACCCTATATAAAGAAAATTTCAGTGATACCTCATTCATTAAACTCATTGCCGATAGTATCCGAATAGATCGATCTAACATTTAGAGTGTGCGTCAAATTCAAGAACATTAATCGCTTTTGAATATTTGTAAGCCCTTTGGTCGGTCTTCCGTCTATTTTGTTAGATTTCCATTCAAGTCGCTCTAGAGGTCATTGAAAAACTTTACTCAGCGATGATTTTATTTTAGGCGTCACTCTTAATTCACGAGCTGTTTATTGTGATGAACTATTACGGACATAAAAAAGGCTGTATCCTTATATGTTTGGCAGTATAGACTTGAGCCTCTTAAGTGTAAGTGACAATGTTCATTTGTTGCTATGCAAAAATAGGATTTGGGATATGACATGTGTGATAAAAATTTTAGAAAGATAGATCGTTTTCTAGGATCAGATATGTTACTATCACGAGAACCAGTTATTGGACGTGACGATATGAAAATCTCCTGGCACGTATTAATGTAGTATTGTCGGTGAAGCTCGAGGTCAAGAGACTGAGGTTGTGTGACTGGGCCATATTCAAGCGGCTGTCAAATTACCCATAAAGGGTGAATGGATGTATACCGTCTGCAAGCCAACACAAAAACGAATGAATAGAGACAATGAATGATCTTGGGATAGATATAGGAAAGAAAAAGTGTCTACAACGGAAACAACTTCCAAGCGAAAGCTAGTCTATAGATATTCTTAGTAATTCAAAAGACGTAATCTAGAATGGCTTAAAGGACACCAGCCTACAGAGAAGAATTCTCATGGATGTTAATAAATATGCATGTTAATTGATATTAGAACATCGCATGTCATTTTCAAACTTATCCCAAATGAGTTTCCTTATTTCTGAGAGACAAAAAAAATTTTTAAAGGAAGTTGACGATACCTGTAGATCACTTCGGCAGTACGAAGAAAACGCAACACACGTAACATGGTGTTAGCTAATCTGACATACTTGACTCTCTCAATAGGTATCTTGTATTATGCTGTTACAAAGTTTTGATGGATATCTAAACAAAAGGTGGTTTCTACTGAGCCGGGTTAATGATATAAAGTATCAATTTTGGGGAAGTTAAACCTGACGCCCCTATGCCGGCCACGAGAATACTGTCCTAGCTTTTGAGCTTAGAGCATGTCCTAAGGATTGAGGTCTTAATGGCTCATACTATATTGAAGCCATGATCTGAGATCGTAAGTGCTGATATTTATGCTGATAGAATTGCCGGTACGGTCAAGCATTCCTATTCCTACAATGGTATTCGGGTAAACAAGACCATATCTAGAGCGGAAGGTCTTTCCATCAAGGTCAAGGCTACCACCACCTTCAACTTTCTCCCTCTCGATGAACTTTGCCAAATATCACCAAAACTTTGCCAAATCGAGTTGATAATACTTGATACTGTGTTAATGAGATTAGCATCGTATTTCGTCATAGGTATTGATGTTGATGTTGATGGCGACAGCTACTTGACCTTCTTCGTCTTTTGAAATTCACAGGCTAAAAATATCGTTGTTTTCATTACAACGTCTTCACCAAAGCCTTTGAACGCTTGGAGGGAGATTGATTCCTCAGTCTCCCTCCAGCTGTTAAAGATATTGAACGTTACTTCTACTCCATTTATGACGGCTCGACTGTACGGTTCACGATACTTTATGTAGCTCACCCACTTCTCTTTCAGATAATCTGGTATAGATAATTCAACGACACCTCCTTCAAACAGTCTTGATTTTGTATCAAGAAAGAGTAGATTTTATCTACATCAACAGCGACTGTTGGTATGGTAAGTTTGTTCTTACCTATGGACTGGCAGTGTCGACGACGTGTTGGCGGCTACGACTAGTCGCGTTTGCCGGGTTGTTGGAGGCATTGTATCAATTGGGATTCAAACCATATTCCAAAAAGGAGACTTGATGGGGTCAGAAAGTGCTTCAATTGCTTGTTGTTGTCGCTATCTTTCATATTTCTCAATGATTCGCTGCCTTTCTTCTAGTGCTCTATATTGGTTTAATAAAGCATAGGTGCAAGCTCGACATAGGCTGGAAACAGATGCAGTCTTGAAATGTTTGTTTGCAAACGCAATCTGTGCTATCCTTGTCATCTCCTCATAATCCTGCTTAGTTACTCTGAACTGTACAAAGAAATCTTTAATCGGTGGATTATTATTGATTTTAGACATTACAGACTAGTAAGATAAGTGACAATCAGCTTAATAAACGTACGACTTGTCACACAGATGAAATATGCATGCATTAGGTGATTAATTTGTGCATATCGTTTGCATACGACGGTAATCTGAGTGTATAGATAGAGCCTTTCAGAGGTTTCGGATGCCGACATCTTGTTTTTGCATATCGCCTATGTGACAGATCGTAATCCCAGTGTCAAATTCTCCAACAAGTTGTCAAATTTTCCCACAGGAGTATAGAAAACCGTCTATGGAATATCAAAAACTTAGCTATAAATAACCTAGAGTGTCAACTTATACCAAGTAATGCCAGGAGCAAATTGATGTTCTTTCCGCTTTTCGGAAGCTACGCCTCGTCTTGGAGACCTGGAGTCTGTCCCTGGAAGTGTGTAGATCAGTACTGTCTCGCGGGCAACACACATTCTTAAACTAGAACAGTCCAATGTGAGATAGGTAATAGAATATCGTTGGCTACCTATCTTTCGTGCAGTAAGCATCATTTCGGCCTTGTCAATATATGCTATTTCTTTTGCCAATATCCTCCAACTCGCAGAAACAAGAGTGCTTATGGTGCTGTTCCTATACATTCATCAGAGACCTAGTTCATGTCTTCTTATTCTAATCTTTCACAGATGGTTTTTAATGTATCCAGCAAACAGAAATCATTCTTAAAACAAGTAGATAATGTATGCAAGATACTACGTCCATATGAGGAAGAATGTTATCTCCAGGAAAAATTCAATGATAGAATTATCCCAGGATTTGCAAAAGTTGGAATGCTCGGCTGTCCTATATCAAGAAGGTATGGGGGTCTAGGTTATGATACACTTACCTACGTACTAGCCCTGGAAAGAATAGGCAGAGAAGGAAGTTCAATGCGAACCTTTTTTTCAGTACATACCTCTCTAGCACAAATGACCCTTCGATCTTGGGGTACTGAGGAACAAAAAAAGGAGTATCTTTCGAAAACGACTAATGGCAATAGTATTATGGCGTTTGCACTTACAGAACCTGTAGCAGGCAGCGATCCCTCTTCTATGGCAACAAAATTTGAAATCAGAGATGGAGATCACTATGTGCTAAATGGTAAAAAGCATTGGATAGGCAACGGTACATTTGCAGATATTATACTTGTCTTTGCAAAAGATGCTAGAAATAATAATAATGGAAATGTGTCTGCATTTATTATAGATAGAAACTCTTGTCCTGGTCTTCGAGTGCAAGAAATGAAAAATAAGGTGGGATTGCTAACTGTTAAAAATGCAGAGATTGATTTTGAAAATTGTATTGTTCCCAAAAAAAACTTACTAGGACCTAAGGGAAAAGGTCTAAGCATTGCATATAGCGGGCTAATTGACGGTAGGTTGAGTGTTGCTGCTGGTGCATTAGGTGTAATGGAGGATTGTTTAGAAGAATCGATCATTCATTCAAAAAGACGAGAACAACATGGATCTATATTAGCTAAAAAGCAATTGATACAAGATCATATCGCTTTAATGGTTACAAATATTGAAAGTTCTAAATGGCTTAATTACCGTGCAGCAGTATCTGTGCAAAAGTTACACAACTATATAGAGAATATGAAGAGAACTGAAGATTGGCAATCTAAATTGAACATTACCAATAAAGAATACTCGTTGCTTAGAAAAGAGGCTGATACATTGGCTTCTATTGCAAAATTTCATGCAACCAATACCGCATTCGATACATCAAATAGGGCAGTACAAATTTTCGGGGCTTCAGGATACAGAAAAACAACTAGAGTTGCACGACACTTCTTGGATTCACGAGCAACTACTATTTATGAAGGAACAAATGAAATTCTAAAATTAAAGATAGCAGCCATGATGCTTGGGAGAGATTATACAGCTTATAGATAGTGAGGACATTTTGGATAAAAAGATGTTCTTTAATCCATGTATGTTCTCTTCATGGGGCTCAGGAACAAAATGATCAGGAACCCCACATTCTTTAGCTCTAGGAGGATGTCAGTTCATCTATTTCGAACCCATCAATCGGAATTTTCATCTCTACGTTCTGGTTATTATTATCCACATACCCAATCCTTACTCGGCGTTTCTCATCAAGTACTGTCCTGTCCTCCCTCTTCCCCTATCCTTCCGTCTCCCGACTTTGCTATTTTTAATACCTCTAGGAGCTCTGTAATTTTCAGCTGCGACTCCTCCATACTGGATCTCGACATTGACAGGCCTCATCCCGGCTTGCTCGGCCCTTGTCTTATAGAATTTACGGAACCCGTGATTTGTTTTCGACTCGTGACGTCTCCCAGCATTGAGCGGATGTCTAAGCCCCTGTTCCCAGAGAGCCAGTTTCTTTACACCAAATGTGGATAACCGCTGCGGGTTCCCTGCTCCCAAATTATACTTGAAGGTCCAGATATCACGCATCAGCCATGACTCACCGGTAATGTTCTCGCCGTTTTGTTTGCGGTAGTCCAACCACTCCTTTAATGCAAAATAAGCTTCTGGCGTTATGAACGTAAAGTACTGCTCGGGCTCATTAGCATGCACTACTAACTTGGCGGCGGCTTTCTCTTTCTGTTTCTCCATTAAACTTAAAGTTTGACCATCTCTGTCTAAGGGAATAACATGTTTTACTTGTAATAACCCCCATGCATCAACTCTGATACCTGAAGACAACATGACTAATACCACCGGTTTGATCCTCCCATCGGGATACCCTATTAGTTTCTTTATCTCATGGGTCGTGGGAATCCTGTCATTGGCAACTTTTCTACCTCTTCCCAAGTTGCGAGCAATACGTTTGAAGTTAATCCTGATATCATGTAACTAGCAAAGAACCTTGATCGCTTTGAAATAACTCCTGACGGTAGAAGCTTCAATCCTATCCCTATCCTTTCTATCTTTGAGAGTTTGAATATACTCTACGAGCTTTTGCTGGGCCCACTCTTTCTTCTTGGCCTGCTTTAGAAATAGTGAGGTTTGTTTTTCCAGGTCCAAGTCAGTCTGCCATATGCGTATTTGTTTTGCAGTATTCATTCAGATGGCCTTCTATTATTGTCCTGCGTCTGAAGGGCTCGCTTAATAATTATTATGCATATCGACAAGGACCTTCTCCTGTGTTGCTAATAGAATTGTTGCAAGGATTATCGTACACAGTAATCGTGGATTTCAAGTAACATAACAATATGTAAAAATCTGTCCGATTCCAAGTAAGAGAAAACAATTAAAAGCACCGATAATGCCCATCTCTCGTTGGTAGACAGATGGCTAATATTTGTAATATCTGAATTCGTTAGCGCAGCACTTGGATTTCTCTGGGGCTTTTATACTGGCTCGGTTGTGTTCTTGTGGATTGGGGGTTTCTTCTTCAGTCTCGGAGTCTTTGCAGCAACTAGGCTAGGATTTGACAGGTGGAAGACGAAGCAGAGACCGAAACGAAAAAGACATTGAGGTCTTAGACTTAAACGAAAAAGACGCTGTTCGATTCTTATACAAAACTGAGTGGCTAATATGATCTAACGTCCACTTACTTATTATCATAAAAAATGAGTGGATCTGTAAAAAAACTTTTATAATTGCATATCGAATTGAGTCTGAAAGCACTAGCCATGGAAGAACAAATCATCGAAAAGGTCAGGGATAAGATAAAGATAGGTATTGAAAATTACAGATCTGCAGCTGATGCACCTGCAAAAGTTGACGTTTACGATGTAATAGAAGAAGTTTTCGCTGATCATAACCCCATCTTAGGTGATGAAACTAAAATCTCGGTAGAGGAGTCGAGTGGTTGCCTTAGAAGTGCGTATCTTGATAGAAAAGATCCCGTTGAACGAACGCATAGACAGATGATATCTGCTTTGATGGAAAAGGGAGCGTTGAGCATCCTAGAGAAACCGGCTGAGAGTGAGATGGAAGTTGCCGACAACATAAAGTTGATCGGACGTGCTGACAGAGTTGAAGACGATGTAGTCATGATATTTCGAAGAGTCTCCGAATTACCAGAGATTCCGTCCCCTGAACACTTTATACAGTTAAATTCATACTTGTATATTTTCAAGAAGGAAGAGGGAGTGATAATTTACTTTGACAATGAAGGAAATGAGGCAGAATATATAGTTCCTAAGAACGAAAAGCTTTTCAAAGAAACTTCTAGAAGAGTCCGCATCCTTAACACTCTGTTGAAAAATAATATAATCCCTGCTATTGAACCGTCATCAAGGTGCACTGCATGTGCTCACAACGAGAAGTGCTATTATTCATCCGAGGATAAGCAAAAATGGGGATTCTGGGCTCGTGGAAAATGGCGAGAGCTCAAACCCAAATCATTCCTGTAGATTGCGTTCGAGAATTTCTAGCTTTCACCTCGTCTAAGTTAAGAGGTCTTAGCATGGATTCTTGGGAGGGGTGCCTTTATGGAGACTACGCAATGTATGTCAGAAAACTGTTTCCTACCAATGTTAGCGATGTTCATATCCTATGCCACTTCAGGCGCCTATAACGAGCATAGCCACGGGTTAGCTAACTTCAACTACAACGAAAAGGATAGTTATCCTCACCATGCACCTGACTCTACCTTCCATTCTTGTAGTCCTTATGCTCTTTGGATTTGGTGATTGGTTCCAACGTCACTTCCTGTTATTTTCTCCTTTTTCTCATTTCTTTCTTCCATAAACGGTAGTGGACATTATAATATACATAAGTTGACACTCCTAATGATACATTCAACTGATACTAATAGGTATGAAGGTCCGTCTTGTCCCGACAGTATGTAGTCTTCTATGCTGCCTGGTCATCATAGGCCATAGATTTGCTAAAATATGACAAATCTGGATCAAAACTCTTTTTCAATGGCGTGACAGATATAATAAAGTGGGTTTACGAGTAGAAGATTATGAGGATTTCCGTCGGTTCCTATGTGACGTGATTACTTTAATCGGCTATATTGAGGACGTCTTAACCTGGACGGACCACTCGAGTTAATTTTTTGTCACTAGCGATATTGCCAAGCAGACAAACGACAACTAGATGAATTTCTACATAGGGTTTGATAACGGGGGCATGGTTAGCAGACGCAGAGAATCAACATAGTACCACGTATTATCGTGGCGGCTGTAGTGGAGACAGCGAACATATGCCGGCACAGGCGAAAGCATCCTTAAAGTACTGTATACCATTGAACTGGTTCGTAGAGACAGGGTCAAGGAAATGCCAATAATCTATAATAATAATCTATGACACCACGTATTAGGACCATTATAGTAGTTTATTATAGGGATATGGTACACAAACCAATCGCGATAATGATTTTACCTGTATTTGTAGCGGGGATTCTGATGCTGGGTATATTGGCTGCAACTGGAAATGCACAGGAGAGCGGCAATACTGGAAATAGACAAAATACATTCCTCCCTGAAACAGAGGAAAACAACGCTCACTTCGCACAGGAGAGTAACAACCATCCCATGTGCCTCAATGAACACACTGAGAAATGGGAGCCCTGCGTTGTAAAGAACTCGCCACAAAAACATGAGAGCAGCAACACCCCACCCTCACAGGAGAGTAGCAAGACTGAAAATGGAGCTACGTCACCGACATCGTCACAGGAGACTAGCAACACTGGAACTGCTGCACAGGGGGCTGGAAAAGTAGCACAGGAGAGCAGCAATAAAAGCAGTGTACCAGTTCGAACACCAATAACATTAACACCTATCCAGACACACATCACAACAAAGGCACACATGACAACAACTAACGAACAACTATCCAAGAACGGTAGATTGACGGAACTAACCAACGTCTATCCATGTCGGCTCGAGCTGGGGAAGGAATATCGGTTTGAAGGGGGTAAAATTCTGGGTCTTCCTGCGAGCTGTGGAGGGGAGTTTTCGGAGAATCCTGCAGCGGATTGCCGCCAGACATCCGATGGTGGGTCTTGGATTTGTCTTCCTAAGACTGGAAAGACCGTTGAGCGTGCTCCTCATACAGGAAATCTCTACGAGATGAGAGAGGCAGCTAAAAAAGTACCAGTAACTGCTGCCACAACGTATAGGGTTACTGCCGCGGAAGTTGGTCCAGGATGGAGGGAAGTCCATCCCGGGGAACAATGCGCGGTAGGAGGTGGGGAACCCCTCAAGCCAGGGGAGAGCGCAACTGGAGTTGCCCACGGAAAGAGCTATGAGCAGTTCACTACCATGGCAGGTCAGCACTTTTGTCGTGGGGGAAGCCAACCTTCTGCAAATGGCCCAGCGTTGAATTCGTTAGCTAAAGTACACAACACAATTTTACATTGATTGGGGACATTTATGACAACAGATGTGAATGCCTACCGGGCAAAGAGAAAGAAAGCTTCAGCTCTACACTAAGGGTACCCTTACTTCTGTTACTAAGGGTATCCCATAAGAGTCCCTCTGAGCAGAACAATCCACACATCGTAGCACATGTATGTTTAGTAATAATTTATGCCGTGGACACAGGGTCGTACATACATCAGCATTGAGCGAGAGACTACCCCAGTTCCTGATGAAGATTTGCCATATCAAGCTCGAGATTATAGACACTTAGTTTTCACACAACTTTTCACAGGAGCTGGCATAGCTTGGAGTGAGGCTGCAGTGGGACATAATGGCTGGACTTTGGCCCAGCTGGACCAGGCGGGCTACCGGGTTTTGTTCATATGGTTGCATCCGAAGTGGGGCGTGTCAAAGGTCTTTGTTGAAGCAGCCGGACCGTTTGGAGCAAACCAAAGCCAAACGGTATAAACGCATATGCACGGCTTGACCTACCAAAGAGCGACTTTCCGAGTGGATATATGTACAAGATAGGCATAGGGACCTGACGACAATAGCATGGTTCACGCAGATGAGTACAGATGCAAAAATCCAATTCTATACCTATACCCATGCTGACAATGGCAATGAGTATCTAGCACTACCAGGTCCATTCGCTCCAGTAGCTCCCAATACCTGGCGGCCGTTCAATGGTACGGGTGGGTGATAATGTGGTAAGCGTACAAGAGAGGGACCAAACTAAGAGAGGAGATATCACGTATAATTGGCGACGAAGTTTGGAAGACTAGCAAAGATGTCAGAGATGTTATCTCGCTATCGAAGCTGATTCGCAAAAGCGATGGCCCTGATGAAATCGAGGCTATAATGCGGACTTTGACCAAATACGGTCCGACATGATTTACAGAGCGAACATGAACAGAGCTCCTTCAGATAACTGTAGTACTATAACATATGGGCCCCGTTTTTCATGGAGCTGCAGTAAGTTTTCAGGAGAGGAACATCATGATGCTTTCAAGTCACGTATTTTATTCCTTTTATAAGCGATAAATGGCATCTCAGTTAGAGTGCGCTATTGCTGAACTCTAGCTCAAACCCAGCAGTTAGAAAAAGTTCGGCTAGTTTATCCTCGAAAACCTCGGCGACATAAACAATTTCCTGATAAGTCTTTGACCGATCTCACTGCCTGAATTCCATCAATTTATACTTATGTCCAGTAACAAAATTGCTTATGATGATTGTGAAGACAAATGCCGGGATTATCGCACTGGCGATTCTTGCTATATTGGTTGTAGGTTTGGGGGGTATCGGTGTATATCTAGCTGAACACGGAAATCCACGTGCTAATATAACTAACTTAGGTGATGCCTTTTGGTGGGCTGTAGTTACCATAACAACCGTAGGCTATGGTGATTACTATCCAGTTACGGCAGTTGGACGAGCAATAGCGGTAATAGTGATGTTCTCAGGAATCGGTGTCTTCGTACTCTTTGTAAGTACTCTTGCACAGCGAAGATTTAAGCGAGCAGAGTCGAGGTTTAAGGCTACGACTGACGTTCAACCTACGTTACAAGGTGGTGAGTCCAAGAGAGCAATAAAGAATAAAATCGATGAGATTGAGAATCTGGCTCAAGAGGATTTTGATAAACTCATTATCGCGATGAAAGAGGTCCGTCGTAGTTTACTCGAAGATTATAAGTGCTCAAGATGTGGTAGCGTTTATCATGCCAAACCTAAATTTTGTAGCAACTGTGGTCTTGAGCTGACATAGGATACGCAAAATGAAGGGAAACAAAGACATCCGCGATATCATGCCACGGTAAATTATTACGGAAAGGTGACTGACCCGAAGAAATTGAAAAACTCGCAAAAACTATGGCTAAGTATACCGATTCCACCTGACTGTGATACTCAACCTTAACTATGACGACACGTCGTTTTATGGTTTTTGAAACATCCCAAAAACCAGCTTTTCCTGTCAAGGCAAATATGGAGAGTCCCGGTCTTTCACCAAGGGGGAATAAATGGGAGGAGCTGTCTGGGATAGGTCTGGAGGAGATGATGGTGCTGAATGCGAATGTAGGTGTATATGG
>Ga0187772_10001059_pt1 | contig 12808 bp, 12 predicted proteins | sample 0116_SJ02_MP15_2_FD_133137 | JGI IMG/M metagenome (GOLD analysis project Ga0187772, IMG submission 133137) | Tropical peat soil microbial communities from peatlands in Department of Meta, Colombia - 0116_SJ02_MP15_20_MG | ecosystem: Environmental > Terrestrial > Soil > Wetlands > Peat | place... | reverse complement strand
GGGGATCGGTCCGCGCGCTCCGGTTAAGCTCGCGACTACCCGTCCTCCGCGGTGGAGCGCCGCTCGGCCGGACTCCGCCTGCGGGATAACCTCGCGTGCGGCTCAGAAGAGGGGATCGTGCCGGCCCTAGCATAGGCCCGACCTGCGATGGACGTCCTTCGGGGCGCACTCCGTCGCCCGTGACCCGCGGAGAGGACCATGGGTCCAGGGATTAACGGGCCGCAGCGCTTGCCGGCGTGATCGGCCCTGAGTGCTATTCGTTCGAACCTGCGCCGCCGGTGGACCGAGCCACCGCCGAAGAGATCCAGGTTCTCCCTGCGGGAGACCGGCCTCGTTGCGACCGCGGATCCGGAACCGGGCGCCGCAGTCGACTGAACGCTTGGACCCGCGGGTGCGGTCGGGGTAACCGAGTTCTTTAATCGGGTCCCGGACTGGGCCCGGCAATGGGACTCCCCAAGTCCGTCGTCGACCAGCTCCTCCGAGAGAACGAGGACCACTGCTGCCCGGACGCGCCCGAGATCTGCGTCAAGATCCGGGCGATCGCGAACCTCCCGACCCGGTTCGGAGACTACCAGGTCGTGGCGTTCTGGAACGACTCGGACCACAAGGAACACGCGGCGTTCGTCCACGGCAATATCTTCGGAGCCGAGCGGGTGCCGGTCCGGCTGCACTCGGAGTGTCTCACGGGCGACGCCATCGGATCTCTTCGGTGCGATTGCCGAGACCAGCTCACGGAGTCCCTCGAGCGGATCGGGAAGATGGACGCCGGGATCGTGCTCTACCTTCGTCAGGAAGGCCGCGGGATCGGCTTCACCAACAAGATCCGGGCCTACCAGCTTCAGGACGCCGGGTACGATACGGTGCAGGCGAACGAAGCGCTCGGGTTCCGCCCGGACGAGCGGGACTACGGCATCGCGGCGCACATGCTCGGGTCGCTCCATGTCGAGTCGATCCGGATCATGACGAACAATCCCGCGAAGGTCCGCGACTTGGAGCGCCACGGGGTGCGGATCGTCGACCGGATCCCGGTCGTCGTCCCGCCGAACGCTCGGAACTACGCCTACCTCGAGACCAAGGCGAAGAAGATGGGCCACCTGCTGGATCTCGAGCAGACCGACGACCTCGACGCGGCCGAAGAGAACGCCCGCTAGTCCGAAAAGACGGCCGTCGAAGGGTCCGGACCCGGGGAGACCGGGACGCTACCGGGCGCGAAACCCGTAGAGCCCGAGGTCCTGACACCGCACCGGAGAGGCTCTCCGCCGGTTCGCCCAGTGGTCGAGGGCGGGGCAGAGGTCGCCGGACGGCCCGTGATCGACGATCGCCACCGAGCCCGGGCGGAACGCGGCATCGACCGCCCGGAATTCTCGGGCGCTCGCCCCGTCCTCGTGGGGTACATCGTAGAGGAACAGGTCGACGTGGTCAAGTTCGCCGGCGAGCGCGGGCAACAGGTCTTTCTTGTCGCCGATACGGAGGTCCCAGCGGGAACGCAGGCGCTTCGGAACGGCCCACCCCGAGTCGCGCCCTTCGGGGATCGCCCACGACTCGGTGGGACGGGTCGTACGGGGTCGGTTCGGGCGAGGGCGCTTCGGAAGGTCGATGGAGTGGAGGCGCCCGCGTCGATTCCGGTCGAGCGCCGCGAGCAGATAGGCCGTCGAAACACCGGAGGAGACCCCGACCTCGACGACCTCGTGAGGTCGGGTGAGGCGCGCGAGCGCGAAGAGCTCGAGGGGGGCGTCGATCTCGACGTACCCGGGGCGACCCCCCTCCTGATGCCTTCGAGCCAGGTGACGGAAGAGCGCGGTCTCGGCGGCCGCCTCCTCGATCGCCGAGCGGCTCGCTTCGAGCGAGCGACCCGCGAGCTCCGCGACCCATCGCGGATCCGGTGCGGTCTCGGTCCTCATCGGGAACCCTTCCGCGACGGCGCTTCGAGAGGGCTGGGATCCCCGAGCCAATCTCGGGCGTGCTCGACCTTCGGACGGACCGCCCGGATTCGCGCGTACGCGTCGTCGAGCGAGAGATTCTCGTATCGGTGGAGATACCACGCCCCGGCCATCGGGGAGCGACGCACTCCGTGACCGCAGAACACGATCACGGGCCGATCGCGGACCCGGGCCGCGTGCATGGCCGACGCGACGCGATCGAGATTCTCGACGATCGGCCGGTCCGAGGCGTCATCGTAGATCGGGATGTGGGTGCCCTGCGGCATGTCCTCGGGCTTCTCATCGAGGACGCAGAATCGCTCGCCATCGAACGCGACCGCCTCCTTCCAGCCTCCGACGAACACGCCCGGAGCGATCTCCGAGCCGACCGCCGGCTTCCGTTCGGACTTCGCGGGCGCCTTCGAGGTGCGTGCGGGGCACATGCTCGTCCCGACCGATCGGCGGGTTATGAATCGCGGCGCGTCTGTAACATGCGTGGTACGACTTATCCCCGGGCCGAAAGCTCCGAGGCTATATCCCGACCCGCGGCGTGGGCGCCCCGTGCGCGTCGCACCGGCCGTGTCGCTGAGCCCGGAAGAGCGGGCGACGCTCGAGCGGTGGTCCCGCGGAAGGTCCCCGAACGACTTCCGCATCCTCCGCGCCCGGATCCTTCTCGATGCGGCCGCCGGTCTCGAGGACATCGAGATCGCGGAACGCCGGGACATCCACCGGCTCACCGCGGCCCGGTGGCGTGCGCGCTTCCTCGCCTCCCGGCTTCGAGGGCTCGAACGGGATCGAGCACGGTCGCCGCGGCCCGGGACGATCTCCGACGAGCAGATCCGCGCGATCGTACGGGCCGGAGGGGGCCGCCCGTTCGGGCGCACCGGGCTCTGGAGCACCCGGAGCGCCGCCCGACGGTTCGGGGTCAGCCACTCCACGGTGCGTCGGGTCTGGGACGCGTACGGAGTTGTTCCCCGCTCGTTCGGGGGTCGATCCAATCGGCCGGACCCGGCGTTACGGCGGGATCCGCTCGATGTGGTCGGAGTCTATCTTCGACCACCCGACTACGCGGTCGCCTTTACGGTCGGAACCGCCCCGGGGAAGACCCTCGGTCGGGGCCCCGCGCCAGCGGCGCGCGGCGAGGGCGCGGAACTCGCGCCCGGGTTCGACCGCTGGATCGAGCGCGACGCGGGCATCGGGGGTCGGGCCACGCCGACGCGACGGCGGCAGTTCCTCCACTTCCTCGGGGAGGTCCACGCCGAGTTCGGCTCCGATCGTGAGATCCGGCTCCTCGTGGCCGGGCCGGACCTATCGGGCTCTCCCCGGTTCTCGGCGTGGCGCACGCGCCACCCCCGTTTCGAGTTCGAGGAGGTCGAGGGCGTCGAGCGCTGGCGCGACCGGCTCGGCCGCGAGATCCGGACGACGGGAGGGGGGAGGGGTGGCGGCTACGGCCTCGGAGTTCGGGGAGAGCTCGTCCGGCGCCTCGCCGACTACCTCACGAACTTCCACGAGGGCAGCGGGGGGTTCGAGTGGGTCGCCTCGGCCGGCGACGTGGCGCGCCGGCGGGCCGGGTTCCGCTTACGTTACGACCTCAGTGTCACGGGTCACGCGGGGTTCAAAGGGCCGAGCGAGGTCGTGCAGACCGTGGGCGAACCTCGATCTCCCGATCCCCGGGCCCGTCCGATGGCCCGGACCGTCCTCCGCCGGAGTCTCCGGGTCGCTCGCGGCGAGCGGGTCGCCATCGAGAGCTGGACGGAGACCCTCGAGTTCGCGAACGCGTTCGTCCTCGAAGCGCTGCGGATCGGCGCGCGGCCGATCTTGCTCTATCAGGACGAACCGACCTACTGGGCGGCCGCGACCGAGGTCCCGGCCGCGAATCTCGCGAAGCTCGGGGATCACGCCCGGGCGGCGCTCGAGCGGAGCGATGCCCTCGTGAGCTTCTTCGGCCCCAGCGACCGCGAGAGGTTTCATTCGCTGCCGCGTCCGACGATGCTCCGGCTAAGCGAGTACCGCGATGCATTGTACGCGGCTGCGGCTGAGGCGAAGGCCCGGGCGGTGCAGATCGCCCTCGGCCGGGCCTCACCTGCGTCGGCCCGGATGTACGGCGTCGAGCTCGCCCCTTGGCGGGACGAGCTGATCGAGGGGACCCTCGTGAACCCGAACGAGCTCCACCGGCGGGCGACGACCGTCGTTCGACGTCTATGTCGCGGGCGGGAGCTCCGTGTGCACCACCCGAACGGGACCGAGCTCCACCTGCGCCTTCGGGGGAAGCCGCCCGAGGTCTCCGACGGGCTCGTTCGCCGCGCGCCGAAGCGCGGCGGCTGGAACCTCGTCCAGCTGCCCGCCGGGGTCGTCTCGGTCGACCTCGATCAAAGAGTCGCGGACGGCACGTTCCAGGCGAACGTTCCGACGGCGGTCGGGGTGAGCGTGGCGGTCGGCGAGGTTGCGGGGGGTCGCTGGCGTTTCGAGAACGGGCGGCTCCGCCACGCCCGGTACGAGCGCGGGCAGGAGCTTTTCGAACAGAGCTACGGGACGGCGGGACCCGCCCGCGATCGGCCGGGGACCTTGTCGATCGGGCTCAACCCTCGGATCGACCGGGCCCCGCTCCTCGAAGACCAGGGGCTGGGCACGATCACGCTGCAGATCGGCTACGGTCCTGAAGCCTGGCGAGGCCCCCGCAGCGCGTGGAGGGGGTGGCTTCTTCTCCGGGGCGGCGACCTCGACGTGGACGAGACGCCCGTCGTTCGAGGGGGAGTGGTCGTTCCATGACCCGAGGGACGGGGCGCGCGACGCGCGGGGCGGTTTCGGGGAGTCCCGCGGAGGGGTGGACCCTCGCGAGCACGAGACCTCTCAAAGGCCGCGTCGCCCTCGTGGCGGGAGGAACCCGGGGCGCGGGAAGGGCCATCAGCGTCTCGCTCGCCCTCGCGGGGGCAATCGTGTACGTCACCGGGCGGAGCTCCCGAGGGCATCCGGCGACGCGCGGACGTCCCGAGACGATCGACGAGACGGCCGAGATGATCCGCGGCTTCGGGGGCGAGGCGTACCCCGTGCGGGTCGATCACACGCAGGGGCCCGAGGTGCGGCGGCTCGTCGACCGAATCCGCTCGGAGCAGCAGGGCCGGCTCGACGTTCTCGTCAACGACATCTGGGGCGGGGAGGAGCTCACCGAGTGGGGAAAGCCGCCGTGGGAGATGTCGTTCACCAAGGGCCGCGCGATGCTCGAGCGCGCGGTCTTCACGCACCTCATCACCTCGCGCGAGGCCGTGCCCCTCATGGTCGCGCGGCGCCGGGGCCTCGTGGTCGAGGTGACCGACGGCGACCACGACCTCTACCGCGGCAGCCTCTACTACGATCTCGTGAAAACGAGCGTAATCCGCCTCGCGCGCGCCTACGCCGAGGAGTTCGCCGAGGCGCGTCTGAAGAGAATGTCCGCGGTCGCGGTCACGCCCGGGTTCCTCCGGTCGGAGTTCATGCTCGAGCAGTTCGGGGTTCGCGAGGAGAACTGGCGCGACGCCATCCCGAAGGCCCGGCACTTCTACGCCTCCGAGACCCCGTACTTTCTCGGGCGGGCGGTCGCATCGCTCGCCGCCGACCCTGAGGTCCATGCGAAATCCGGGAAGGTCCTCGGAAGCTGGACGCTCGCGAAGGAGTACGGGTTCACCGACCTCGACGGGAGCCGACCGGATTGGGGGAAGGTCTTCCGCGAGCAGATCCGCTCCGAATCGTAGGCCGGTCCCGCTCCTCTCCCGGCCCTCGGGGGGCTCCCTCCGGTGCGGAGGCCGAGCTAGCACGGAGCGCGCGGAATCCGGCCCCAATTCCGCCGGGAGCGCGTCGTGTCGGTACCGCTTGACGCGCCCTTTATCCCCGAGCTTCGCCCCCTTTCCCCCGGGTACGCCATGCAGACCATCCAGGACAAGCGCACGGATCTCGCGGGACCCGGGATCGGGGACTATCGCGAGCTCGAGAAGATCCTGCCGGACGACTACCACTCGCTCCTTTCCCCGAAGGAGACCCAGCGGGCGATCTATGCCGCGAAGGCGTACATCGAGGAACACCTCGCGAAGGAGCTCAATCTCCTCCTCGTCCAGGTGCCGCTCATCGTGGAGGCGGAGAGCGGCGTCAACGACATGCTCGACCGCGACGGCTCGCGGACGCCGATCCAGTTCCACATCTCGAACGACCGGAACCTCCACCCGGTGGAGGCCCAGATCGTGCAGGCGGCGACCAAGTGGAAGCGGATGGCGCTGAAGCAGTTCGGCCTGGTCCCGGGGGAGGGACTGCTCACCGACATGCGGGCGGTGCGTAAGGACTACTTCCTCGACCACGACCACAGCGCCTACGTCGACCAGTGGGACTGGGAGCGCGCGATCCGCGACGAGGACCGGAACCTCGACTACCTCAAGGAGACCGTGAAGCGCATCTGGAAGGTGATCACGGGAGCGGAGCGCCACCTCCACAAGCTGTTCCCGGCCCTCAAGGACCCGCGGTACCCGCCGCTACCCGAACAGATCCGGTTCGTCCACGCCGAGGAGATCCTCGACATGTACCCGGATCTGCCGCGCAAGCAGCGGGAGACCCAGCTCGTGCAGAAGTACCCCGCGGTGTTCATCATCGGGATCGGCTGGCCGCTCAAGGACGGCTACCCTCACGAGATGCGGGCCGCCGACTACGACGACTGGATCACCGAGGTGAGAGGTCCCGACGGCCAGGTCACCCACGGGCTCAACGGGGATATCCTCGTCTGGAACCCGGTGACGCGTCGCCGCCACGAGCTCATGTCCGGCGGGATCCGGGTGAATGCCGAGACGCTCCGGCAGCAGCTCACGCTGTCGAAGCAGCTCGACTTCCTCAAGTTCCCGTACCATCAGGGGATCCTGAACGGGGAGATCCCGCTCAGCATCGGAGGCGGAATCGGGCAGTCCCGGACGCAGATGCTGTTGCTGCACAAGGCGCACCTCGGCGAGGTCAGCGTCACGGTTTGGCCGAAGATCCTCAAGGAGATCTGCGCGAAGCGCGACATCCACGTGCTCGAGTGATCGCGCGCGGCACCCCGCGCTCGGGCCGCCCGCCCGTCCCCGGGCCGAGGGCCGGCAACAAGGCGTACCGGGGCGCATCGCTGCGACCTGAGCGGTCTTAGGCACCCGGGCGCTGGGTTCCGAGGATGTCCCGGGAGGAGGTCGCCGGGATCCGCCCCGCGCGAGGCGAGGTCGACCTCGGGCTCGCCTCCGAACTCGTCCGGGAGTACGCGGAGAGCCTCGGCTTCAGCCTCGAGTTCCAGGACTTCGAGACGGAGCTGGAGGAGTTCCCGGGACACTACGCCCCTCCCTCCGGAGAGCTTCTCCTCGCGACGGTCGGCGATCGCGGGGCCGGGGTCGTCGGCCTCCGTCGCTTCGGGGAAGGGAGCTGCGAGATGAAGCGACTGTTCGTCCGACCCGAGTTTCGGGGGTGGGGGCTCGGGCGGAAGCTCGCGATCGCGATCCTCGACGTCGCCCGGGAGCGGGGATACGGGTTCATGCTCCTCGACACGGTCCCCTCGATGCTCCCGGCGATCGCGCTCTATCGGTCGCTCGGCTTTACGGAGGTTCCGCCGTACCGGTACAATCCGATCCCCGGCGCGGTCTACCTTCGCATCGCTCTACGGTGAGCCGACGCGCTTCTTCCCCCCGGTCCGCCCGTCCCGGTCTGCACCGGAGGCTTTCGGCGTCCCCGCGGGGGCCGGACCCCGGGCGATCCTCGCCGGATCGCGAAACGAACGGTCATGAAGGGGAAGCTTCATGGCCCCCGCATGTGCGACATGGCCGAGGAGGAGTTCGCCGAGTACCTGCGATGGCAGGAGGCCGCCCGGGCTCGCGCGAGAGCTCCGAACCCTCTCCCGAGGACGCGGCCGATCGTGCTCCAGGGCATCCCGCCGGCTTCCGACGCGGTCGAGGCGTAGCCCCGCCGGGAATCTAGCCGGAGCGACGTCGGGCCTCGATCCAGGCGCGGACCCGACGCTCGAGCTCCCCGAGCGGCAGCGCTCCTTCGGAGAGCACGAGGTCGTGATAGGCTCGGAGGTCGAACCTGTCGCCGAGCTCCTTCTCGGCGACCGTCCGCATCTCGCGGATCTTGAGCTGGCCCATCTTGTAGGCGAGCGCCTGACCCGGCCAGACGAGGTACCGGTCGACCTCGACCGCGATGTCGACGTCGCTCTTGCCCGTATGCTCTCGGAAGAACTCGATCGCCCGGTCCCGGCTCCAGCCGAGCGCGTGCATCCCCGTGTCGACGACGAGGCGGATCGAGCGCCAGAGGTCGAAGTTGAGCTGCCCGGCCTTCGAGTACGGGTCCTGATAGAGCCCGAGCTCCTCGCCGAGGCTTTCCGCATAGAGCCCCCAACCCTCGACGAACGCGGTGGGCCCCGTGTACCGTCGGAAGTCGGCGACGGAGTCTAGCTCCTGGGCGAGCGCGAGCTGGAGGTGGTGTCCGGGCACCGACTCGTGGAGCGTGAGCGCCTCCATCTCCCACTTGGGCCGGACCTCGGGGCGATAGGTGTTGGTGAAGAAGTAGCCGGCGCGCCCGGTCGCGGGGGCGCCGGGCTGATAGTAGGCCGTCGGGGAGCTCACCTCGCGGAACCGGGGGACCGGTAGGACCCCGTACGGAAGCCGCGGGAGCCGCCCGAAAAGTCGGCCGAGCTCGGGGTCGATCCGCTTCGCGAGGACGCGATAGCCGTCGACGATCGCCTCGGCGCTCGGCCAGCGGAACCGCGGGTCCGTTCGGAGGAACTCGTTGAACTCGGCGTAGCCTCCCACAAAACCGGTCCTCGCGATCACGCCCGCGATCTCCCCGCGGATGCGGCGGACTTCGGTGAGACCGATCTCGTGGACCTGCTCGGGGGTGAGATCGGTCGTCGTCTCCCAGCGGACCAAATAGGAGTACGCCGCGCGCCCGCTCGGCAGCGCGGACGCTCCGAAGCTCTCCCGGCACGCCGGGAGGTACTCCGATTCGAGGTAGTCGGCGAACCGCCGAAGCGCCGGCGCGACCTTCTCGGTCATCCGGCCCAACGCCTCCTCGGCGAGACGCGCCCGCTCCACGGCGGGAACGGTCTCGGGCGCGCCGAGGATCGGCCGGACGAGCGGGCTCTCCTTCGGGTCCTCGGGAACGAGCCCCCGCACCTGGGCCGGCACCCCCCGGATCGCGACCCGGTTCGGGGAATACCCCGCGTCCAGCCCGGCCTTCATGAGCGCGAGGTTCTGTTCGAGCGCGGCCGGCAGCCGTTCGAGACGGGCGAGTCGATCGGCGAAATCCTGTCCGGTGCTCCGGGGCTGGAGTTCGGCGAGCTCCCCGGCGGTGAGGTGGATGCCGTCCATCTGGTTCACGGGCATCCAGAGGTTGTGAGGGAACCCGAGGTGGAACGGGAGCGGGTCCCCGCCGTACTGGAGGCCCTCGTGAGCGGTCTCGAGGCAGTCCCGGTAGAGATCGTAGTTCAGGAGCTCAGAGGGCGGCAGCGCGGCTCGGTCGAAGCTCTCGAGCGTCGCGCGGCTCTCGGCGAGGTGCCGCTTCCGCGCCGTGATGCCGTTCGGCGATTCGTCGGTCCACCGATCGTTGCGACCGGGGTAACCGAAGTAGCTCGAGAGCTCAGGATACTGATCGAGCCAGGCGACCCAATCCCGATCGAGAAATCCCCGGAAGCCGTCTTCCGACCCCCTTCCCGTAACCTTGCGATCCGACATCGTCCGCTCGAGTTCGTCCGAGCGACCCCGAGGACCTTCGATGATATAGGCGCCGCCCGAGCCCCGCGTTGGAGGGGTGGCGGACCCGCCTCGGTGGCCGGAGTGGAAATCCTATCCTCTCCGGCGTCTCTCCCCTTTCGCGCCCGAATCGGTTCGCGGGAGGATCGGATGTTCTGCGCAGGGTGTGGCAAGGAGCTCCCGGCGGGAGCGGCCGTGTGCCCGGCGTGCGGGTTCTCGGTGGCCGCGGGCTCGGGCGGCGGCGCCGCCACGACGATCCGCGACATGGTCAACGAGGCCCGCCGCGCGGCCCGCGAGCTCGCGGACGCGGCCGGCGAGCTCACCCGCCAGGTCAAGACCGGGGCGGAGGCGGCGCGGAAGGACCCGACCGGGACCACCCGCCGAGCGATCCGGCGCGCCGCGAAGGAACTCGAGTCGGCCGTCGACGAGGTCGACCGGTTGATCAAGAAGCTCTGACCGGCGCACCGCGCGGCTTCCTACAGGACCATCGTCGAGCGTCGGAGCGCGCTCTCGAGCAACTTCTTCTCGATGAGGGCGATGGACTCCGAGACCGACGACTTGCTCTTGCCGAGCTGCTTCGCGAGGTCGGTGAGATTGATTCGGCGGGGCACGGCAAAGTATCCGGCGGTCATCGCTCGGCGCAGGAGGTCCTCCTGGGCGGGGCTCAGAAGAGGGAGGTGGCTCCGCAACGGCCTCCGACGGATCGAGATGACCTCGAGTTCGGGGTCGACCTCCTTCGCGTAGGCGAGGATCGCCTTGAACTCGCTCGGTCGGGCGACGACCTCCCACTCGATCTTCCCGGCCTGGATCCGCAACGGGAACTGCGGCGGCACCCGAAGGCGGCGGTACACATAGACGACCCCCGGGTTCCGGTACGTCACGCGGTAGAGGCAGCCATCGCCGACGCCGGCCAGGCTATCCACTTGGAGCACGTCGCGGAAGCTTCCGATCTCCTTCGCCCAGCAGCCGGGCGGCTGGCCACCGATCCAGTAGTCCGAGACGGAGACGTCTCGGCTCACATCATGCCGATTGAGGACCTCGAGCCGCGTGTCGGGGTGCCGGTACGAGAAGGCTCCCGTCCAGATCTTGGTGGGCATGCGGATCCGCAGCGCCGCGAGCCGCAGTCCCTCGTCGATCGGGGACGGGTCCGCGGAACGGCGTAACCGTCGCAGGCGTCGCGTGGTCCTCTCGCGGTCCTCTTCGGGTCGGGACGGCTCGGAGACGACGACCCGGGTCCGGTGCGAGGCGGTCACGACTCGACGCCGCGCGACCCCCTTGGGGGCCGGCAGGTCAGCTCGGTACTGACGTTCTCCGCCATATAACCGATGGAAGGCACCGGTCCGAGGCTCCACCGCCGCGATCGCGGGTCCGAGAGGCCCGTTGCGCCGCGCACGCCCGACCGACCGGGACCGCGGAACGGGCCGAACGCACCCGAACCCGTTCGGGTTCCCGAATGGGTTCGAGCATGTCTCATATCGTTCGCCACCGTTGTACCCAGTGGAAAGCCTCACCGGAGCGCGCTCATGTTCTCTCGTTACAGCGTATCCTCGGCCACGTGGTTGGACCCGCCGACCGGTTCCGCCCCCCCGTCCATACCCCTCGGCGGCGGGGGACCATCGGAGCCGCATGCTCCGGGCCGATCGACGCCGGACGCTCGTTACCCACCTCTCGACCCCTCGCTACCGGTCGAGCTGAGATCCCGGCCGCTCACCGCGTTCGTCTACGGTCCCTCCCGTCCGCTCGTCGGGCTCACGCTCTACTCGCTCGCGCTTGCGACGAACCCGGAGTTCCTCTGGGTGGACGTCCGGATCCGGGGAGAGGAGCCCCACCACCTCGACCCCGTCGCCCTCGGGTGGGTGCCCCAGCACCGGCTGGTGGCTCTCGATCACCTCGAGGTCGCTCGAGCGCAGGCCCGGGTCAGCGGGACCGCCCTCTCCTCGCTGCTCGACCCCGCGGAGACACCGGGCCTCGATGTCGTCACGGAGTTCTTGCGCATGCCCGACCTGACGCAGCGGCTCCTCGCCGCGCCGCCTTCGACCCCGGGACCGGGGCTCGTTGCGGTCTCGAACGCCCACCGCTTGATGGCCGCGGTCGACCCGATGCGCACGACGCCGATCCTCTCCGCCTACCGCCAGGCGGGATACTCGCTGTTCGTCGGCTACGCCGAGGCGACCGACGGCTCGCGGATGCTGTTCGACTACGTCTTCCGCCTCGATGGGGAGTCGGCGCGCGACTGGCGCCACGCGACCCTGACGTGCGAGAAGGGGGACGCCTCGGGGACGCTCCGGGTCGGCCACTCGGTGCGACTCTCCCGGCTCCCGTTCCTCGAATCGGTCCTCTCGAGGGCGCTCCCGGAGCCGGACGACTAGGTTCGGCCCCGGCGCCCCTCCCTTTTCCCTATCTCGGTCGGCTCGATCGATAATCGCGTTCGAGCGCGTCGCGGAAGCTCCGCCACGCTCGGGTGGTGTCCCGTTCGACCTCGGCCTTCTTCAGCCGCCGCCCTTTCGGTCCGGGTCGGCGACGCCACCGGAGATCGAACCGGGTCCTTTCGGGGGAGAGCGCCGTGAGCGCGTAGTCGAGGGTCGCATCGCGGTAGTTGCCCACCGACTCCGCGTGCCAGCGGTCCGGGGGTTGGAGCCGGACGACGTACTGGGCCCAGTGCCAGCCGTCATCGGCCCACTCGAGATCCTCGTAGACGATCCGTCGGGGCGCCCGTTTGAGGATCTTCCGTTCGAACCCCTCCTGCTCGAGCCGGGCGTCGTCCGACTGGAAGTCGGTGCACCATCGAAACGCGAAGTCGAGCGGGGCGCGGAACACCACCGAAACATGGTACTCCGGCCCGGGCCAGCGGGACCGCGTCATCGGCCGGGCCATGGGGTACCGCCTCTTAGAGGCACGCTTCCCCGAGGGGAGCGCTCAGCGCCGATCGCCGCCCGACCCGGGCGACAACGGCGTGAGTTCCGCCGCGAGCCCGGGGAAGTCGGCGAGCGCGAAGAGCGACCCGGAGGAGAGGAGGCCGTCGCCGACCCCCTTCTCGCAGCGGACCCTCGCCGTGCGCCAGTCCGCCAGCTCCGCCCCCTCGACATGCAGGATGAAATCGAAGACGCTCCGCGCGGCCGGGGGAGGCGCGACGAACGGCATCACGAGCGAGCACCCCGTCGCGAG
>Ga0187772_10001058_pt1 | contig 12815 bp, 9 predicted proteins | sample 0116_SJ02_MP15_2_FD_133137 | JGI IMG/M metagenome (GOLD analysis project Ga0187772, IMG submission 133137) | Tropical peat soil microbial communities from peatlands in Department of Meta, Colombia - 0116_SJ02_MP15_20_MG | ecosystem: Environmental > Terrestrial > Soil > Wetlands > Peat | place... | reverse complement strand
GCCTTCAGTTACGCACGGGATTGAGCGAGCCTTTCCCATGATAGGAAGGGGGATACGGGGCAGCAAGGAGGATGGGGCGGGCGGGTTCCTCAGGTATACCTGTACGAAAGGACGGGTACGCAAAGTAAAGCGCCTCGGATTGCCCCGAGGCGCCAGGAAACGGTTGAGTTGTGGGACGAGCGAACAGCGACCGGCTAGTCCTGACCCTCGGTGGCGGCGTCGGCTTCGGTCTCTTCGTCCTTGCCTCCAAGGAACTCGAGGCTCGCGGCATCGTCGGTCGCGAATTCCGAGGCTTCCGGAAGCTCTTCAACAGGAGCAGGCGGCGGCATTTCGGTGAGCAACTGGATCGAGCGATAGTGCTCGAGTCCGGTGCCCGCGGGGATGAGCCGGCCCATGATGACGTTTTCCTTCAGGCCGCGCAGGTAGTCGACCTTGCCGGCAACCGCGGCTTCGGTGAGAACACGCGTGGTCTCCTGGAAGCTGGCCGCCGAGATGAAGGAGTCCGTCGAGAGCGACGCCTTGGTGATACCAAGGAGGAGCGGACGCCCGGTAGCGGGACGGCCGCCTTCGGCGATGACGCGGTCGTTCTCTTCGCGGAAGCGGAATTTGTCGACCTGCTCCTCGAGAAGGAACGTAGTGTCTCCGACGTCTTCGACCTTGACCCAACGCATCATCTGACGGGAGATCGTTTCGATGTGCTTGTCGTTGATGTTGACGCCCTGCAGGCGGTAGACCTCCTGAATCGCATTCACAAGGTAAGCCTGGGTGTACTTCTCGCCCAGAACCGCAAGCAGGTCGTGGAGGTTGAGCGGGCCGTCGATGAGCGCTTCACCAGCGCGGACGTGCTCGCCTTCCTGAACGTTGATGTGGACTCCGCGCGGGATGGCATATTCCTTGGAGGTCTTGCCATCTTCGCTTTCGACGTAGATTTTGCGCATGCCCTTGGCGATTTCGCCGTAGCGGACGGTGCCGTCGATTTCGGAAATGACGGCGGGGTCTTTAGGCTTGCGGGTTTCGAAGAGTTCGACAACGCGCGGCAGACCACCGGTGATGTCCTTGGTCTTGGTGGTTTCGCGCGGGATCTTCGCGAGCACGTCTCCGGCCTGAACTTCATCGCCATCCTGCACCATCAAGTGCGCGCGGGAAGGCATAAGGTACTTCTTCCGAACCTTGCCGGTGGAATCGCGAACGAGGATCGCGGGCTGATGCTTTTCGTCGCCTGGGGGAAGCGTGACGACAAGTTGAGACAAGCCGGTCACTTCGTCCACCTGCTCTTCGATGGTGAGGCCGGGACGCAGGTCGTCAAACTTCACAGAGCCGGCGGTTTCGGTCAGGATCGAGAATGTGAACGGATCCCATTCCGCGAGGATCTGGCCGTGCTGCACGGAGTCGCCGTCGTTTACACGGAGGCGAGCGCCGTAGACCACGTGATAGCGTTCCTTTTCGCGGCCCTTTTCATCGACGATGACGATGAGGCCGGAACGGTTCATGGCTATGCGAGCGCCGCCGCGGCCTTCCACGTGACGGAGGTCGACGAACTTAACGACGCCGGCGTTCTTGGCTTCGAGAGTGGAGCGCTCACTGACGCGCGTAGCCGCGCCACCGATGTGAAACGTACGCATGGTGAGCTGCGTGCCGGGTTCGCCGATAGACTGCGCGGCGATGACGCCGACCGCTTCGCCGAGTTCCACCATGCGCCCGGTAGCAAGGTTGCGGCCGTAGCACAGCGCGCAAACACCGCGGCGGGATTCGCAGGTGAGCACGGAACGGATGCGCACGCGCTCAATGCCGGCCGCCTGGATGGCGTTAGCCAGCTCTTCAGTGATCTCCTGGTTGACTTCGACAATTACGTTGCCTTCGAAGTCCTTGATGCGTTCGAGCGAGACGCGGCCGACGACGCGATCGCGCAACGGCTCGACTTCGACGCCCGCTTCGATGATGGGCTCGACGTAGATGCCGTCCGAGGTGCCGCAGTCGTTCTCGTTGATGATGACGTCCTGCGCCACGTCGACGAGACGGCGGGTCAGGTAACCGGAGTCCGCGGTCTTCAGCGCGGTGTCCGCGAGACCTTTACGCGCACCGTGCGTAGAGATGAAGTACTGCAACACCGTGAGGCCTTCGCGGAAGTTGGAAGTAATGGGGGTCTCGATGACCTCGCCGGAAGGCTTAGCCATCAAGCCGCGCATACCGGAAAGCTGGCGAATCTGCTGCTTCGAACCGCGAGCGCCAGAGTCGGCCATGATGTAAACGGGATTGATGTTGCCTTCACGGTCCTGGCCTTCCAGGGCCTTGAACATTTCGTCGGCAACTTTTTCGGTGACGTCACCCCAGATGGCGATGACCTTGTTGTAGCGTTCGCCGTTGGTGATGGCGCCGTCCAGGTATTGCTGCTGCACCTTGACGACTTCCTTCTCGGCGGTTTCCACCAGCCGGTACTTGTCGCTGGGGATGAGCATGTCATCGATGCCGATGGAGATGCCGGACCGTGTGGCGTAGGTGAAGCCGAGCGCCTTGAGGTGGTCGAGCAACTCAACAGTGGCTTCGAGGCCGAAACGCAAGTAGGCGTAATAGACCAGTTGCTGCACGCCCTTCTTCTTGAGCAAGCCGTTGATGTACGGCATCTGCTTCGGCAGGTGCGAGTTAAAGATGACGCGTCCGACGGTGGTCTGAATGAACTGCCGCTCCATCTTCACCGGCTCGGTGTGCGTAACGTCCTGCGAATCGAAGGCGGTGATCAGGTCGATGACTTCCCCGGTGTAGCGCAGACGGATCGGGGTAAGTAGCTCGACTTCGCCCGCTTCGAGAGCGAGCACGACGTCCTCCGCGGAACCGAACACGCGGCCTTCGCCCTTGGCGCCGGGCTTGTTCTTGGTCAGGTAGTAGATGCCGAGCACCATGTCCTGCGACGGAACAGCAAGAGGCAGACCGTGCGCGGGAGACAGGATGTTGCGCGAGCTGAGCATCAGGACAGATGCTTCCACCTGGGATTCCGGAGAAAGCGGGATGTGCACAGCCATCTGGTCGCCGTCGAAGTCCGCGTTGAACGCGGTGCAGACGAGCGGGTGTATGCGGATGGCCTTGCCTTCGACAAGTGTCGGCTCGAAGGCCTGGATACCCAGGCGGTGCAGGGTTGGAGCGCGGTTCAGAAGCACCGGATGCTCGCGGATGACATCCTCAAGGATGTCCCACACCACGGCTTCTTGCTGCTCGACCATCTCCTTCGCCTGCTTGATGGTGGTGCAGTGGCCCTGCGCTTCGAGCTTGTGGTAGATGAACGGCTTGAACAGCTCAAGCGCCATTTTCTTGGGCAAACCGCACTGGTTGAGCTTCAATTCCGGGCCGACCACGATGACGGAACGGCCAGAGTAGTCCACGCGCTTGCCGAGCAGGTTCTGGCGGAAACGGCCCTGCTTGCCCTTGAGCGTATCGCTGAGGGACTTGAGCGGGCGGTTATTGGTACCACGCAGAACGCGGCCGCGACGGCCATTGTCAAACAGCGCGTCCACTGCTTCCTGGAGCATGCGCTTTTCGTTGCGGACGATGACGTCCGGCGCACGCAGTTCCATCAGCTTCTTCAACCGGTTGTTGCGGTTGATGACGCGGCGATAGAGGTCGTTGAGGTCGGAGGTAGCGAAACGCCCGCCATCGAGAGGCACGAGAGGACGCAACTCGGGCGGAAGAACCGGGATCACGTCCAGAATCATCCACTCGGGCTTGTTGCCGCTCTTGCGGAACGCTTCGAGCACCTTCAGGCGCTTGGCGTACTTGATGCGCTTCTGGAGCGAAGGATCCACCTTCATCTTTTCCCGCAGATCGTCGGCGAGTTTCTCGACGTCGACGCGGCGCAGGAGCTCCTTAATGGCTTCCGCGCCCATCTTGGCGGTGAACTGGCCGGGATACTCGGTGGTGAGCTTGCGGTATTCCTCTTCCTGGAGGACCTGGCGTTCTTTCAGGATCGCAACTTCTCCCTGATCGACAACGACGAAGGCCTCGAAGTAGAGAATGCGCTCGAGATCGCGCATGGAAATGTCTAGCAAATAGCCGATACGGCTGGGCAGGCCCTTGAAGAACCAGACGTGAGAGCACGGGGAGGCCAGCTCGATGTGGCCGAGGCGCTCGCGGCGGACTTTGCTGAGCGTGACTTCCACGCCGCACTTGTCGCAGATCACGCCACGGTGCTTCATGCGCTTGTACTTGCCGCACAAGCATTCCCAGTCCGTGACCGGACCGAAAATTTTTGCGCAGAACAAGCCGTCACGTTCCGGCTTGAACGTGCGGTAGTTGATGGTCTCGGGCTTGGTAACTTCGCCGTGAGACCAGGAACGGATTTTTTCCGGACTGGCCAGGCTGATGCGGATCGAATCGAAATCTGCAATCAAACTGGCGCGATCATAAGGGCTGCTGCGATACAAGGTGATTTCCTCCCTCCCTGGCTTTCGCCGGGGACGCGCCTCCTTCAGTTTGGAGACTGACGGTGGCGGCTGGAACCCATAAAACGATTACTGCGAATCTGTTCGTCTCCGCTAAGGAAGAGGCACGACGTATCGTGCCCCCGCGCGGAAATTTCTAGTCGGCGGCCTTCTCCACTGCCGGCTTCTGGCGCTTCATCAACTCGACGTCGAGGCAGAGAGACTGCAACTCGCGCACGAGCACGTTGAACGATTCCGGCACGCCAGGTTCGATGCCCGGCTCGCCCTTGACGATGGCCTCGTAAATCTTCGCGCGGCCATAGACGTCGTCGGACTTAGCGGTCAGCAGTTCCTGCAAAATGTGCGCGGCGCCGTAAGCTTCGAGGGCCCACACTTCCATTTCGCCGAATCGCTGTCCGCCGAACTGCGCCTTGCCACCGAGCGGCTGCTGGGTGATGAGCGAGTATGGACCGATCGAACGCGCGTGGATCTTGTCGTCCACCAGGTGAGACAGCTTGAGCATGTAGATGTAGCCAACGGTGATGGGCTGATCGAACTGGTCGCCGGTCATGCCGTCGAAGAGGTTGATCTTCCCGGCATGAGGTAAGCCCGCAACTTCGAGCAGGTGGCGGATTTCCGGCTCACGCGCGCCATCGAATACGGGCGTGGCGAACGGAATGCCGTCGCGGAACCCCTCTGCGTATTCGAGCAACTCGTCGTCGCTCGCTTTCTGCAGAGACTTCCAGATAGCCGTGTCGGTGAAGACTTCGCGGTACCAGCGGCGAATGGCTTCGGCCTTCACTTCCTTGCTCAACAGGCGCTTCAGGCTGTTGCCGAGTTCCTTAGAGGCCCAGCCGAGGTGGGTCTCCAGAATCTGTCCGACGTTCATACGAGAAGGAACGCCGAGCGGATTCAGAACGATTTCCACCGGTGTGCCGTCTGGAAGATAGGGCATATCTTCCTCGGGAACCACGCGGGCGATGACGCCCTTGTTCCCATGGCGGCCGGCCATCTTGTCGCCGATGGAGAGCTTGCGCTTCATGGCGATATAGACCTTGACCAGCTTGATGACGCCCGGAGGCAGTTCGTCACCCTTCTTCAGCTTTTCCTTGCGCTCATCGGTGATCTTGCGCAGCACATCGATCTGGCGCGAAGTCATCTCTTCGATTTCTTCAATCTTCTCGATGAGAAGCGGATCGCGCTCGTTGAGCTTCAGGCGCTTCAGGTTGCGCGTGGAGATCTTTTCGATCAGGTCGCGCGTCAGTTCTACGCCCTTGTTGAGCAGGCGCTTGTTGGTCTTTTCGTCGTGCAGGTCGGCTTGGAGAACCTTGCCGCCCAGCAGATCTTCGAGGCGCTTGAGGCGCTCGTCGGTCAGGATGCGGATTTCGTCAGCCAGGTTCTTTTCCAGTTTGAAGACCTGCGCGGCTTCAATGGCCTTGTGGCGCTCGTCCTTCTCTCCGCCCTTGCGGGTGAAGATTTTCACGTCAACGATGGTGCCCTCGATGCCCGGCGGGCAGTAGAGGGAAGCGTCGCGGACATCGCCGGCCTTTTCGCCGAAGATGGCGCGGAGCAGTTTTTCTTCCGGTGTCAGCGTGGTCTCTCCCTTGGGAGTGACCTTGCCGACGAGGATGTCGCCGGGCTTCACGACCGCGCCGATGCGGATGACACCGCTCTCGTCGAGGTTGCGAAGGAACGATTCGCTGATGTTGGGGATGTCCCGTGTGACTTCTTCGGGACCGAGCTTGGTGTCGCGGGCTTCGATTTCATACTCCTCGATGTGAATGGAGGTGTAGTAGTCGTCCTTCACGAGCTTTTCACTGACGAGGATGGCGTCTTCGAAGTTGTACCCGCGCCACGGCACGAAGGCCACCAGCACGTTACGGCCGAGCCCGAGCTCGCCGCGATCGGTGCAAGGACCATCGGCGAGGACCTGACCCATCTTCACGCGGTCACCCACGCGAACGAGTGGCTTCTGGTTGATGCAGGTGTTCTGGTTGGAGCGCTTGAACTTGGTCAGCGTGTAAATGTCCGCACCAACTTCACGGCTGAGCACGCCGGAATGGTCGCTTTCAACGCGAACGATAATACGTTCGGAGTCGACCTGATCGACAATGCCCTCGCGCTTGCAGAGCACCACGGCGCCGGAGTCGCGCGCAGTGACGCGCTCCATGCCCGTGCCGACGAGCGGAGCCTCGCCGCGGATGAGCGGCACGGCCTGGCGTTGCATGTTCGAACCCATCAATGCGCGGTTCGCGTCGTCGTTCTCGAGGAACGGAATCAGGCTGGCGGCCACGGAAACGAGCTGCTTCGGCGAGACGTCGACGTAGTCCACCTCATCACGATGCTTCAGGACGAAGTTTCCGGCCTGGCGACAGTTCACAAGTTCGGTGGTGATGCGCAACTTGTCGTCGAGCGAAACGTTGGCCTGGGCGATGACGTACTTGTCCTCTTCCCAAGCAGACAGATAGAAGCAGTAGGGCTCGAAGACTACCTTGCGGCGCTTCAACTCTTCGTTGAGCTCTTCGACGCGGTCGTGTTCGACGATGTCACCGGCCTTGAATTCGCTGTCTCCGGCATTGACGATCTGCACGTAGTCGACGATGCGGCCGCCCTTCACGCGGCGGTATGGCGATTCGATGAAACCGTAGTCATTGATGCGGGCGAAGCAACTCAGAGAGCTGATCAGACCGATGTTCGGGCCTTCCGGCGTTTCAATCGGACAGATGCGACCATAGTGCGTCGGGTGAACGTCGCGGACTTCGAATCCGGCGCGCTCACGGGACAAACCGCCCGGGCCAAGAGCCGAAAGACGGCGCTTGTGGGTGATTTCGCTGAGCGGGTTGGTCTGATCCATGAACTGGCTGAGCTGCGAACTTCCGAAGAATTCACGGATCGCAGCCATAACCGGCTTGGCATTGACCAAATCGTGCGGCATGGCCGTGGACATTTCCTGGTACACGCTCATCTTTTCCTTGATGGCGCGCTCCATGCGGACCAAGCCGATACGGAACTGGTTTTCGAGCAGTTCACCCACCGCGCGGACGCGGCGATTGCCGAGGTGGTCGATATCATCGACGACGCCGATGTTCTTGCGCAGCTTGAAGAGGTACTTGATGGCGGCGACGAAGTCGGTCGTGTCCAGAGTGCGATTGTCGAGCGGCGTATCGAGGCCGAGCTTGATGTTGAACTTCAAGCGGCCGACGCGGCTGAAATCGTACTTGCGCGGATCGAAAAACATGCCGCGGAACAGGTTCGTGGCGGTTTCGAGTGTTGGCGGATCTCCGGGACGCAGCTTACGATAGATTTCGATGAGCGCTTCCTTCGAAGAGCGGATTGAATCCTTGTCGAGCGTGCGGGAGAGGACCACTCCAATGTCGTCGCGCTCCGGGAAGAACACGTCAATTTCCGTGATCCCCGCTTCGGCAAAGGCCTGCCAGAGGTCTGCAGTGAGCGGCTTGTTGGCTTCGAGCAGAACTTCACCCGTCTGGCGGTTCACCACGTCGGCGACGCTGTACGCGCCTTCAAGGTCCGCTAACGCGGCGCGAACCTGGGTAATCTTCGCTTTGATGAGTTCCTTGAAAAGAGTCTCGGTGATGCGCTTGTGCGCGCCGACGATGACTTCTTCGGATTTGGGATTGCGGATTTCGTGGGTCAGTTTGCGGTCCACAATACCCGGCGAAACGTTCCAGAACAGTTCCTTGTCGCGCAAGGAGATGCGTTCCACCTGATAGAAGGTCCGCAGGATCTCTTCGTTGGACTTCATGCCCAGCGCGCGGAGGAAGATGGAGCCGAGGAACTTGCGTTTCCGGTCGATGCGGACGTAGAGAATGTTCTTGGTATCGTATTCGAATTCCACCCACGAACCGCGATACGGAATGATCTTGCCCAAGAAGTAGGTGCGGTTGTTGGCGCTTTCGAAGAAGACACCCGGCGAACGGTGCAACTGGCTGACGATGACGCGCTCGGTGCCGTTAATGATGAAGGTGCCGTTATCCGTCATTAGCGGAATATCGCCGTAGAAGACTTCCTGCTCCTTGATGTCGCGAATGGTCTTCGCGCCGGTGTCCGGGTCCTTATCGTAAATGGTCAGACGGATAGTGACCTTGAGCGGGGCGGAGTAGGTCATGCCGCGCTCCTGGCACTCGTTCACATCGTATTTGAGCTGCATGGCAACCGGGTCGCCGCACTTGTTACAGAAGGTGGGCGTGTTCTTGTTGAACGTGCCGCACTTCTGGCAGACGACGTCGCCGGTCTGATAGGGATTGGTGACCACGGAAGCGCCGCAATTCCGGCAAGTGGCACGGAGATGGTGCAGACCTTTCAGGTTGCCGCACTTGCACTCCCAGTTCCCGATGGAGTAGTCCACGAATTCGAGCTGAGACATTTCGCGGAAGTCCCGGATCGGAAAGACCGACGTGAACACGGATTGGAGCCCGCCGTCCTCGCGCTCGCTCGGCAGAAGATCCATCTGCAGAAAGCGCTGGTAGGACTTTTTCTGGACCTCAATCAGGTTTGGGATCTGGATGGACCCCTGGATTTTCGCAAAATCCAGTCGCTGGCGTTCCCGAACATGCTGGTTGCTATTGGACATGCCTGATTTACCTCATTCCCTTTCGGGCTGGAGCAGAAACACTAGAAAGACACTAAACCGTGTTGCCGCGCGGCTTGCCCGAAGCCGCCCTGCACACGGTTAGTGAAGGTCCCCCACGGACCCACGGAGTTGTAGACAATACCGGCCGCAGCGTTCGTACGAATTCCCCTGGCGCAACCCGCCCTGGCCGCGCCGAACCGGAAGCCCGGACCACGGAATGCCGGCCAGATTGTGGCCGGCACACCATTACTTGATCTCGACCTTGGCGCCCGCCTCTTCGAACTTCTTCTTGATGTTGGCGGCTTCGTCCTTGCTGACCCCTTCCTTCACGGTCTTGGGCGCGCCGTCAACGAGGTCCTTCGCTTCCTTCAGGCCGAGGCTGGTGACCTCGCGAACGGCCTTAATGACGTTGATCTTGTTGCCGCCCACATCGGTGAGAACAACGGTGAACTCCGTCTTCTCTTCCACAGGAGCCGCCGCGCCGCCAGCCGCCGCGCCACCAGCCGCCGCCACAACCGTGGCAGCCGCGGCGGACACGCCGAAGGTTTCTTCCATCTTTTTCACCAGGTCGGACGCCTCGAGAAGCGTCAGCCCCTTGATTTCTTCCAGGATCGTTTCGACTTTCGACATGACTGCTAGTTCTCCTCTCCAATTTGTTAAGCAAACCCTTGGAACCGCGGCGGGCGGGGCCCGCTTAGCCCCCGAACCCTACGAACTGAACTTGTTGGCCTTCACCGCTTCGCTGACCGTCACGGCGAGGTTGCGAGGCAGCGCGTTGAGCGCGGTCGCAATCCGCTGAGCCGGAGCGTTCAGCAAGAACATGATCTTGCTGATAAGTTCTTCCTTGGACGGCATGTCCGCCAGTTGCTTGATCTCGTTGATCGAGACCACCTTGCCTTCTACGACGCCGGATTTGAACTGGAACGCCGGAACGTCCTTGGCGATTTTGGTCAATGCCTTCGCAAGAGCGACCGGGTCGGTCTGCGTGTAGGCGATGGAATGTGTGCCCTTCAGGTTCTTGAGCACGCCTTCGGCGGGGGTGCCGGTGCCAGCGAGTTCGGCAAGGGTGTTCTTCACGACTTGGTACTTGCCGCCTGCCGCCTGCACTGCGCGGCGCAATTTGGTGTCCTCTTCGACAGAGATGCCTTGGAAGGTGGTCAGAATGACCGTGGAGACCTTCGCGAGCTCTGTCTTCAGCTTGTCCAGATCCTGCTGCTTTTCACTCTTCTTCTTCATGATCTCTTTCCTCGGGCGCTAGGCAGCCGTCGCGAGCGTTTCCGCTTCGGCGAGGTCCACGTTGATGCCGGGACCCATGGTGGAGGTAAGGGTGATGCGCTTGACATACTTGCCTTTGGCAGCCGCGGGCTTCGCTTTCAGAACCGCGGAGATCAGGGCGTGCGCATTTTCCGCCAGCTTCGGCGCGTCAAAATTGATTTTGCCGATCGGGCAATGCACGATTCCGGCCTTGTCCACGCGAAATTCAACCTTACCAGCTTTCGTCTCTTTGATGGCCTTGGTGACATCCGGCGTGACCGTGCCGGTCTTCGGATTGGGCATCAAGCCGCGAGGGCCGAGCACCTTGCCGAGCTTACCGGCGGAACGCATCATGTCCGGCGTGGCGATGACAGCGTCAAAATCGGTCCAGCCGTCCATGATTTTCTGCACCAGGTCGTCGCCGCCAACATATTCGGCGCCGGCTTCGGTGGCCTCGCGCTGCTTGTCGCCGCCGGCGAGAACAAGAACGCGAACGCTCTTGCCCAAGCCGTTCGGAAGAACGACGGTGCCGCGCACCACCTGGTCCGAGTGCTTCGGATCCACGCCAAGATTGATGGCTAGCTCCACGGTCTCGTTGAACTTCGTGTGATGCGTCTTCTTGATCAGCTCTGCTGCTTCCGCGAGCTTGTACGGGCGCGCTTCGACCTTCTTGCGCGCGTTCTCCACGTGTTTGCCTGACTTCTTCATCGTGCTGCCTCTGCGACCTCTGGCACCTGTGACTCCCTAGGCTTCCACGACTTCCAGACCCATGTTGCGAGCCGTGCCCATCACGGTGCGCACCGCGGAGTCCAGATTGGTGGTGTTGAGATCGACAAGCTTGGTTTTTGCAATTTCAATGACCTGCTTCTTGGTGACCTTGCCCACCTTGTTGCGGTTGGGCTCGGCGGAACCTTTCGCAATTCCCGCCGCGCGAAGCAGAAGAACGGAGGCGGGCGGAGTCTTCAGAATGAAGGTGAAGGTGCGGTCGGTGTAGATCGTGACCAGCACCGGAAAGATCATGCCGTCTGGTTCCTTCTGCGTCTTGGCATTGAACTGCTTGCAGAAATCCATGATGTTCACGCCATGTGGACCGAGGGCAGTGCCCACTGGCGGAGCCGGCGTGGCCTTGCCGGCCGGCAACTGTAACTTGATCGTCGTTTGTACCTTCTTTGGTGGCATTGTTCCTTTACCTCAATCTCGTTCTTGGCCGTTCTTAGCCAAGCTTCTCGACGCTCGCGAAATCCAATTCGACTGGTGTGGAGCGTCCAAAAATCGTTACGGAAACCTTCAGGCGGCTGTGGTCGTTGTCGATTTCCTCGACCACACCGTTGAAATTCGCAAAAGGTCCGTCGACGATGCGAACCTGCTCGTTGCGCTCGAAGACCACTTTCGGTTTCGGGCGGTCCATCGGCGTGTGCACGCGGTTGATGATGGCATCCACTTCCGTTTCGGAGAGCGGCGGCGGCGCGGTGGCCGAGCCGACGAATCCAGTGACGCGCGGCGTGTTGCGCACAATGTGCCAGGTGTTCTCGTCGAGGTCCATCTCCACGAGCACATAGCCGGGATACGACATGCGTGAAGCTACGGTCTTCTTGCCGCCGCGCACTTCCACCACTTCTTCCGTGGGGATCAGCACGCGGCCGATCTTGTCCTGAAGATTGAAAGCGGCGACACGACTCTCCAGGCTTTCTTTGACTTTCTTCTCAAAGCCCGAGTACGTGTGAATGATGTACCACTGCATTGGCATAAGTCGTCACGCCCTTAAACGTGGAAATAATGCAAAAGCTGATCCAATCCCTTCTGGGCAATCCACTCCACGATGGCCAGAAAAACACCAAAAAAAGCCACGGTGGCTATCACCACGCCAGTGGTGGAAACCACGTCGTCCCGGCTTGGCCAGGTCACCTGCTTCATTTCCACTCGAACGTCGTGGAGGAATTGGCGACTGCCATCGATCGTGCCGGTAACCTTGTTGACGAGCGGGAGATTCGACCCACTCTGAGATTCATCGTTCATTTTCACCGCCCGCGTGGCCATAACCTTTTCACCCGCACGAACCCATCGGTCCGTGTCCTTACAATATCTGGCAGGGGAGGAGGGATTCGAACCCCCATACCCGGTTTTGGAGACCGGAGTCCTAACCGTTGGACGACTCCCCTAAGACCAAAACCGCTAGAATCTTGCCCCTGACCAACTTCTACCGAGAGATCCTTTGGCTGTCCTCAGCGGATAGCCTCAAAAGGACAAACAGAGGGAGCTTATTTCGCTTCCTTGTGATCCGTGTGCTTCCGGCACGCACGGCAAAACTTCTTGGTCTCCAGGCGTTCGGAGTGCTTCTTCTTGTTCTTGGTGGTGGTGTAGTTTCGGTTCTTGCACTCACCACATTGCAATGTAATGATTTCGCGCATTGACCTAATTCCTTGTAGCGAGCGCGAGCCGGGGTAAGCCGGCCCGCCTCGGAAAAGTTACTCGATGATCTCCGTGACGGCGCCGGCGCCGACGGTGTGGCCGCCTTCGCGAATCGCGAAGCGCAACCCCTTCTCAAGAGCCACCGGCGTGAT
>Ga0187772_10001057_pt1 | contig 12816 bp, 10 predicted proteins | sample 0116_SJ02_MP15_2_FD_133137 | JGI IMG/M metagenome (GOLD analysis project Ga0187772, IMG submission 133137) | Tropical peat soil microbial communities from peatlands in Department of Meta, Colombia - 0116_SJ02_MP15_20_MG | ecosystem: Environmental > Terrestrial > Soil > Wetlands > Peat | place... | reverse complement strand
CTCAGCGAAAATCGCCCCGAGTGGACCATCGCCGATTTCGCCACGCTCGCCATCGGCGCCGTCACCGTCCCGGTCTATTCCACCCAAACCGCCGACCAGACCGCCTTCATCCTCAACGACTCCGGCGCGCGCGTCATCGCCGTCTCGACGAAAAGCCAGCTTGAAAAGCTGCTGACCGTTCAGCAACACACTCCCATCGAGCACATCATCGTCATGGATGCGGTCGAAACCGCCCACGCCGCCCACATGCAGTCGCTGATGCTGCAGGGGCCAAAGGATCGCGACCCGCAATTCGACTCCCAACTGCGCGCCATCGCTCCCGACGACCTCGCCACCATCATCTACACCTCTGGCACCACCGGCACTCCCAAGGGAGCGATGCTCACTCATGGCAACATGGCGTCCAACATCCAGTGTTCGCTCGAAGGCTTTGGGCTCGGCACCGACAGCGAAGTGAGCGTATCGTTTCTTCCGCTCTCCCACGTCACCGCCCGCCACGTCGATTTCGCTCTTCTCCATCGGGGAGTCACGCTCGCCTACTGTTCCGATCTCACGCAGCTTCCCAAAGTCTTGAGTGAGGTCCAACCCAGCATCTTTGTCGCCGTCCCGCGCGTCTACGAAAAAATTCGCCAGCAGGTCATCCTGAAGACGGCGGGCTTTCCCAAAAATGCCATCTATCGCTGGGCGCTCAAAGTGGGCCGCGCCCACCGCGCCGAGGTTCTCGCCGAAACCGAACCCACCGCGCTCTCCTGGAAACTCGCTAATCATCTCGTCTTTTCTAAAGTCCGCGTCGGCATGGGCGGCAAGGCGGAAGAATTCATCTCCGGAGGCGCACCGCTCGGCCGCGAATTGGCCGAATGGTACGCCGATATCGGCATCCGCATCCATGAAGGCTACGGTCTCACGGAAACTTCGCCCGTCATCGCCGTCAATAATCCCAAAGCACATAAACTGGGCACGGTCGGCAAACCGCTCTCGAACGTCGAAGTTCGCATCGCCGACGATGGCGAAGTTCTCGTGCGCGCGCCCTCAGTCTTCCAGGGCTATTGGAATCGTCCCGACGAAACCCAGGCGGCCTTCGTCGACGGCTGGTTCAAAACCGGCGACATCGGCAACCTCGATGCTGACGGTTTTCTTTCCATCACCGATCGCAAGAAAGATCTCATCAAAACCTCGGGCGGCAAGTTCATCGCCCCTCAGCCCATCGAGAACTCACTCAAGCTCAATCCGCTGATCGGAACCGCGGTCGTGCTCGGCGACCGGCGCAAATTTCCGGCCGCCCTGATTGCGCCGCACTTCCCGGTGCTCGAGGATTGGGCGCGCGCCAACAAAATCGTCTTCGCTTCGCGGCACGAACTCGTCAGCCATGTCAAAGTCCAGGCGCTCTACGAAGGCATCGTCGACGAAATGAATCGGAACCTGGCCCGCTTCGAAAGATTGAAGCGCGTGCTGCTCGTCGCCGAAGAATTCTCCGCGGCCGACGGCACCTTGACCCATACCTTCAAAGTCCGCCGCCGCGGCATCGAAACGCGCTACCGCGCCCTGATCGATGAAATGTATGCCAAGGCCGAAGCCGAAGCACCAAAAGAAACGGTCCCCTGAACCAAGCGAAAGCAAGAACCGAGAAGCGCGAACAGAAAAGCGAGAGCCGAGAGCCGAGAAGCGAGAGCCGAAAGCCCGAAATCACAGCGGAACGCGCCGCCAGAGTCGTACAATAATCCACATGACGGACTCATTGATCATCGCTGGCAAACAATTCCGCTCCCGTCTCATTGTTGGGACCGGCAAATACCGCTCGTTTCAGGAAACCGCGCGCGCCCTCGAAGCCTCTGGCGCCGACATGGTGACCGTCGCCGTGCGCCGCGTCAATCTCGATCGCTCCAAGGAATCGCTCCTCGATTACATCGATCCCAATAAATATTTCCTCTTGCCCAACACCGCCGGCTGCTTTACTGCCGACGAGACCATTCGCACCGCCCGTCTCGCCCGCGAAGCCGGCCTCTCCGACTGGATCAAGCTCGAAGTCATCGGCGATCAGGCCACGCTGTTTCCCGATGTGCAAGCCACGCTCGAAGCCACGCGCACGCTCGTAAAAGAAGGCTTCACGGTTCTCGCATATACGTCGGATGACATCGTCTTCGCCAAGCGCCTCGTCGATGCAGGCGCCGCAGCGGTCATGCCGCTCGGCGCGCCCATCGGCAGCGGCCTCGGCATTCAAAACGCCGCCAACCTGCGCATCCTCCGCGAGATGATCACCGGCGTTCCCCTCATCGTCGACGCCGGAGTCGGCACCGCCTCCGACGCCGCCATCGCCATGGAACTCGGCTACGACGCCGTCCTCATGAACACCGGCATCGCCGGCGCGCACGAACCGGTTCTCATGGCTGAAGCCATGAAGCACGCCGTGATAGCGGGCCGCCAGGCCTACCTAGCCGGCCGCATGCCGCGCAAACTCTACGCCACCGCCAGCTCCCCGTTGGAAGGCGTTGTTCGCTAGCTCTCTCTATTTTGTCATCCCGAGCGGAGCAGGGATTTCACGAAAGTGAAATCCTTGCGCAGTCGAGGGACCTTGCGTTTCCGTGAATCACGGAACCCTCTTACCTGGCCAGAGCCCAGAGCCCAACGCCCAAAGCCAGCAAAAAAACAGGCGGCCATCACGGCCGCCCAATCTTTCTCGCAAAGGGTCGATCTCTACAACATCTTTACGCTCTCCACATGAATGCTGTCCCCGGTAATATGTCCGGTGACCGCCACGTGATGTCCATAGTGATCCTTGAGCGCATCAGGATTTTCGACGTTCAGAACCTTCTGGTCCTTGTCCGTCACCACCACCGGGCTGGCCCCGGCGGCAATGCACTTCTTCGTGCAACCCTCGGCCCCCGCGTTCGCTCCCTTGGCCCCGCACTTTGAGTCGCTGATCCAGCCGTTCACAGTTTGAGTATCCCCGGCCAGTGCGACCGACGCAACCAGCAGAACCAACACAAAGGCAAGCAACAGTACAACAATCTTCCGCATACATCCTCCTCTAAATTAATCCCCACACATGACTGTTCCCGAAAACTCTATCACAGGATAGTAGAAGACCGCATCCCGGTCCCCCGCACTTGCCCACGCCTGCACCGTAACCGCGTCGTCATCCCAAGCGGAGCAGGGAATCACCCGCAGTGAAATCGTCAGGTCCTGCTTGTCTGAAGCCCAGAGCCGAGAGCCGAATAGCGAGAGCCGAAATCCAAAGCCCAGAGCCTGAAGCCCAGAGCCGATTTTCAAAACTCCGCCAATTCCTTCATCGCCCGAAATAAATCGCTCGCCTGCGGCAGAATGGCATCTTCGAGAATTGGCTGATACGCCACGAACGTATCCGTGGCCGCAACCCGTTTCACCGGCGCATCCAGATGATGAAAGAGCTGATCCGCAATCCGCGCCGCAATCTCCGCGCCGTATCCCCAGCTCAGCGAATCTTCATACGCAATCAGCACGCGGTTGGTCTTCTTCACCGAAGCCGCGATCGCGTCCCAGTCAAAAGGGTTCAGGCAGCGCAAGTCGATCAGTTCGACGCTCACCTGATGCTCGCGCTCCATCCGTTGCGCCGCCTGCAATGCGCGCGGCACCACCGCGCCGTAAGTAATCACCGTCAGATTCGTTCCCGGCTGAACGATCTTCGCCTTGCCAAACGGAATCATGTAATCGGGCCCCGGATAAGGCGCGCGCCCAAATGTCTCCCGATACAGCCGCTTGTGCTCAAGAAAAAGGACCGGATCATCGCACCGGATCGCCGTGCGCAGCAGCCCCGCAGCATCCAGTGCATTCGAAGGAAACACAACCCGCAATCCCGGAATATGCGTAAAGATGCTCTCGCCGCATTGCGAGTGATAAATCGCCCCGCCCGTCAAATACCCGCCAATCGCCACGCGCAGCACCAGCGGCGACGAAAATGCATTATTCGAGCGCCAGCGCATCAGCGGCAGCTCGTCCCGCAGTTGCATCATCGCCGGCCAGATGTAGTCGAAGAACTGGATCTCCACCACGGGCTTCAGCCCGCGTGTCGCCATTCCGGTCGCGCGCCCCACAATCGCCGCTTCGGCCAAAGGCGAATTGAACACGCGATCCGAGCCGAACTCCGATTGCAAGCCGGAGGTCAGCTTGAAGACTCCGCCCTTGCCTTTGACGAGCTTCTGTTTCACGTACTCTTCGCGGCTGCAATCGGCAACGTCTTCGCCGAACATCACGATGCGCTCATCGCGCCGCATCTCGTCGCGCAAAGTGGCGTTGATCAGGTCGGCCATCGTCTTCGGCGCCGAAGCCGCGTTCCGTTTCCCCTCCGCGCCGCTCTCCGGCGCAGCAAATGCCGGGTGAGTATCGAACGCCGCCGAAGTCGGATCGAGGTCGGGCGAGTAGACGAAGTTGTAAATCGTCTCCGGCTGCGGCAGCGCCGCTTCAAGCGCGCGATCGGCGTCGGCCTGAATCTGCTCTTCCACCTCTTTCTCAATCTTGTTGATGCCCTTTTCGTCGAGAATCCCTTCGCGCAGTAAAAACATCTGCAGCCGCGGCACCGGATCGCGCGTCGCATCCCTCTGCCGCTCGCTCTCCGGACGATACAGCCGCTCATCATCCGACAGCGAATGCGAGTACGGACGAATCACATGCGCGTGCACAAACGCAGGCCCATGACCAGCGCGGCAGTAATCGGCAGCGCGCTTGAACGCGGCATAGGAGACAACTGGATCCGTACCGTCCACTTCTTCGAAATGAAAATTTGGAAATCCAGAAACCAGCCGCGAAATATTTCCACCAGCCGTCTGCACCTCGACCGGCACCGAAATCGCATACTCGTTATCCTCGATGCAGAAGATCACCGGTAATCGTCGATTGGCAGCCGCGTTCAGCGCCTCCCAGAATTCCCCTTCGCTGGTGGTGCCGTCGCCCAGCGACACATAGGTGACTTCGTCGCCCTGGAAATGAACATCCTTGAACTGGCGGTAATCGCCATTCGCCTTTTGCGCGGCGTTGGGATGACCAAAGAAATAGCGCCCCGCTTCGGCACAGCCGACCGCTTGTAGAATCTGGCTCCCGGTAGGCGACGACTGCGTCACCACGTTGAGACGCTGAAACGCCCAATGCGACGGCATTTGCCGCCCGCCTGAACTCGGATCATCCGCTGCCCCGACCGCGCCCAACAGCATTTCATAGGGCGTCGCCCCCAACCCCAGGCACAGCGCCCGATCCCTATAATAAGGATAGAACCAGTCGTAAGCGGGTTTGAGCGCAAACGCGGCGGCAATCCCAATCGCCTCATGACCTGCCCCCGAAATCTGAAAGAAGATCTTCTGCTGGCGCTTAAGCAGAATCTCGCGGTCATCGAGGCGCCGCGAAGTAAACATGATGCGATAAGCGTCGATGAGTTGCTGGCCGGTCAAACCCTGGTAGGCTTTTTTCTTGAGCTCCTTCTCACTAAGCTTGGGATCGACTTTGGTCGTGGCCATGCTTTCCGCTCACCCCAGAGGAACGTAACGCCGCGCTCTATTGTAAATGACCCACGAGCCGCGAGCTACGAGCTGGAGCTAGCTGGCAGTTTGCTGAAGAAGCCCAAATTGTTGGCACCACCGTGGAAGAGCGGCCCTTTAGGGCCGCGTAAAGCGTATCGAATCGGTCAGGGCTTTAGCTCCAGTGGTCGTCTTTAATCCTGCAATCCTGGGACGATTTTCACAATCACCCGATCACCCGATTTGAGTGACCCGATTCCCATAGCTCATCCAAAGCATCATTTATTCTAGAGGGTCCATGATCCGCTTCCTCCGCCGCTTCGATCCGCGCTCGATTCGCCTTCTGATCTTCGATCTGGATGGCACGCTCATCGATTCCCGCCTCGATCTGGTCCATTCCGTCAACGCGACGCTCCGCCACTTTGCCCGTCCTGAGCTCAACGGCGCTGTGATCGCAAGCTACGTTGGCGACGGCGCTCCTACGCTGGTGCGCCGCGCTCTCATTGCCGATGGCGAAGCGCTCGACCCGGCCGTCTCAGCCGAATCCGCCCTCGCCAGCACCACCACCGACCCCGCCGACCACGAGGCCTTTTTTCGTAGCGCACTCGACTATTTTCTCGGCTACTATCGCCTGCACAAACTCGACCACACCACCGTCTACGACGGAATTCCGGAGACACTCGCAGCACTGGCGAATGGCGTAGCCCACATACCCGCTGCCCCGAGCGCCCCAAGCGGTCACGCCGAAATCGCGCCTGCTGCCGGGCCAGGCAGCCCAAGCGTGCAGGCGGCAGCGCGCCACGACGCCCGCCCCGCGCGACTGATGGCCGTGTTATCGAATAAGCCGGTGCGCCCGTCGCAGGACATTGTGAAGGCGCTCGGTCTGGCGGACTTCTTTGTGCGCATTTACGGCGGCAACAGCTTCGCGACGAAAAAGCCCGACCCGCTCGGCGCGCGCACGCTGCTCGAAGAAACGGGTGTCCCGGCCGGGCAGGCGCTCATCATCGGCGATTCCTCCGTCGATGTGCTCACCGCCCGCAACGCCGGAATCTGGAGCTGCGGCGTGACCTATGGCTTTGCGCCCCATTCGCTCGAAGAGGTCCCTCCCGATGTGGCCGTCGATGCGCCTCGTGAGCTAGGTGAGTTACTCCTCAGATTCTCAGTGTGAGCGCCTTTCCTCATTTCATCTCGAGAATGCCATCTCCCAACTGCTAAGAGATAACTCCACAAAAAAAGACCGGACACTCCTGGGTCTCGATCGGCACGAGACCCCAGGAGCGTCCGGCATGAGTGTTTCGACTAACGGTGTTAACCGATGCAACCGTTGGTGCCGACGTGGTACCACATGGGCCCCGATGAGCTCTGTCCGTTGTGGACCTCAACGATGCCGTTGTAGTTTGGATCGGCCGCAATCGACGGGTTCCATCCCCAGTCATACTGCGTGGTCGGTCCCATGTTCAGCGTGGTTCCTCCTTGCCACGAGCCGTAGTGGTACCACAGATCGCTGGGGTAGCTGTTGGCGTTGTGAACCTCCATCACTGTGGGCGGGTCGTCATAGCAATCGCCGATGAAGAAGGCGACTTTCGGGTTGTAGCCCCAATCGTAGGTGTTCGCAGGTCCCCACTCGATCTGGGAGCTGCCGACTGTGCCCACGTGATACCACATGGGTCCGGCTCCGCCCTGACCATTGTGGACTTCAACCGCGGTGGAACCAGCCAAGGCAACGGATGGGTTGTAGCCCCAGTCGTAGCTATAGGCCGGCTCCCAGGTGATCTTCTTTCCGTGGATCTGGCCGACGTGATACCACATCTCCCCAGCCTGGCCCTGACCATTGTGAACTTCGATCACGGTTGAGCCGTTGACGGCGACCGATGGATTCCATCCCGTGTCGTAGTTGTAGGCTGGTCCCCAGGTAATTTTCGAGCCAGAAATCTGACCAACGTGGTACCACATGGGGCCGGATGCGCCCTGTCCATTGTGAACTTCGACAACCGTGGAACCGGAAATAGCGACAGAAGGATTGAACCCCGAATCGTAGTTGTAAGCCGGGCCCCAGGTGATGCTCACCGAGTCATAAACTTGACCGACGTGGTACCACATAGGGCCGGACGCGCCCTGTCCATTGTGAACTTCGACGACGGTTGAGCCGGAGATGGCGACCGCTGGATTGTAGCCCGAGTCGTACTCTGTGCTGTTCCCAAAACCCCCAAAGAATTGGGCATGGCCGAGCGAGACACAGGCTAACAGGATGAGTGCAGACCAAAAGATTGTGGCTAGACTGCTGCGGTTGAAAATATTGGCTGCCATCGATTCTTCGTGAGATTTCATAATTAGCTCCTGTAGAAAGGTGTTTGAATTGAATTGGCGGGCTGAAACTGACCTCTTATGCCCGTCATCTCGTAAAGTGAAATTGGAAAGAGATTTGGCTCACGGACTAGAAAAAATTCCCGCCTGGTGGATAACGCAGGCACTCCAGGGTACAAGTGACCCGAAAGCTCGCCGTCAGCTGTCAGCGATCCACGAAAACGGTCGCCGTCAGCCAAGCGAAACTCCGCCCAAACGCACGACTTCCGATTGACTTCCTCCTGGATGCGGGGTATTTTTCCACACCAAGATTTTTCAGGGGGATGCTTCATGGCCGCCTCTTCGGGCGAGGTGACCGAGTTACTGCTGCGGTGGAATCAGGGCGACAGTGCCGCGCGAGAAAAGCTGGTTCCGCTCGTTTACGACGAACTGCGGCGCATCGCGCGCCGGTTGCTGCCCGCCCGCAAGGGGAATCACACCCTCGCAAGCACCGCTCTGGTCCATGAGGCCTATCTTCGCCTGGTCGACAACACGGCGGTGCAGTGGGATGGGCGGGTGCACTTTTTCGCGGTCGCGGCGCAGCTCATGCGCCACATTCTGATCGATCACGTCCGCAAGCAGCATGCCAAGAAACGAGGCGGCGACGCGGTGACGCTCGTGCTCGACGAAGCTGCCGCCATCCCCAACCAGCGCGAAGTCGATCTCATCGCCCTCGACGATGCGCTTACGGTTCTCGCCGATCTCGATGAAAGACAGTGCCGCATGGTGGAATTGCGTTTCTTCGCCGGCCTCACCATCGAGGAAACTTCGCGCGCGCTCAACATCTCACCGGCGACCGTAAAACGCGAATGGGCGACCGCAAGGCTATGGCTGCTCCGAGAAATGAGCCGCAACCCGCGAGCCTGACTGGCTAGAGCATCCCGCTTGTTTGCACTCCCAGGATCGCCAGCGCCATTTCCAGTTTGTTGACGGCCTCCCGGATTTCCGGATGCGACGCGCCAATTTTTGTCTGCAGACTTCTTAGCAACTGACTCGCGGCAGCCACATGCTCGGCCGCCTGCTCCGAGTTCGATCCCATCCCAGGTTCTTTCTCTTGCGCGGGCATAACACCTCACCAAGCAAAATTCTAGCCCCAGAATCCGCCGAATGCACCCTCCTCGATTCTAAAGCGCGAGGTCTCGACAAAACAGCGGGCAAATCGATCCACCTCGGCTAAACTCTGACCATGAAAAAAGATCGATTCTCCCGAAGGGCTCTGACGGCGGTGTGCGCCTGTGCTGGTTTTCTCGCCGTCCCGTCGATCCAAGGGCAGCAACCGCCATCTTCGTGGCCGGAGCAGTCTGTAAACCTGCAGCAGCGCGTGACCCAGCTCGAAGCGGAAGTGAGCGAGTTGAAAACGCTCGTCAAACAACTGCAATCGGCAAACCGCGCTTCGGGAGGAGCTGCCGCGAATGCCGTGACGCCCGAAAAGGGCGACAGCGATCCCCCAGCGCAGCAGTTCGTGACAGCCGACGACGCTAAGACCCTCGCCTTCCTCCGCGACACCACCATCAATCTCTCCCTCGACACCTATTACGAGTACAACTTCAACCATCCGGTCGGCCGCGTGAATCTGCTCCGTGCCTACGACGTTCTCAGCAACGAATTCAGTTTGAACCAGGCCAGCGTAATCTTCGAGCGAACTCCCGACCCCGCCGCGGGTCGCCGCTGGGGTGGTCGCCTCGATCTGCAGTTCGGTCAAGCCACAGATACGTTGCAGGGCAACCCCACCAATGAGCCTCGCCCCGACATCTATCGCAACATCTTCCAGGTCTACGGCACTTACATCGTGCCGCTCGGCAAGGGCCTGAATGTTGATTTCGGCAAATGGGGAAGCTCGCTCGGCGTCGAAGGCAATTACACGAAAGATCAGATGAACTATTCGCGAGCCTACTGGTTCGACTTTCTGCCCTTTTATCACATGGGACTACGCGCCAGTTTTCCAGTCAGTGATCGTTTTACAGTGAACTACTGGGTGATCAACGGCACCAATCAGGTGGAAGCCACCAACGGATTCAAAGACGAGTTGTTCGGTTTCACCGCCAAGCCCCATAAAACTCTCACCTGGACGATGAACTATTACCTCGGCCAGGAGCATCCGGATCGCGCCCCCGCCACAAATTGCGGGCCGATACCCGTGCAGCCAGGCCTGTGTTTCACCGCAATCCGCCCCGCTCCCGATGGCCGCACCCACATCTTCGACAGCTACGCAACCTGGCAGGCGACTCCCAAACTCACTTTGCAACTCGAAGGCGACTACGTGATTCAGCGCTTGTGGCGCAATCAGGCCCCAGGCGAGTCGTCCGCCCCGTCTCACGTCGATGGCGGCGCCGCTTACATCGCCTACCAACTGACCCCGAAGTTCGCGCTGGCGACCCGCGCAGAGTATCTGTCCGATCGCGGCGGACTCTTCAGCGGCATCACCCAGGCGCTGAAGGAAAATACCGTCACCTTCGATTACAAGGTCGCCGATGGAACACTCATCCGCTACGAATGGCGGCGCGACTTCTCCAATCAGCCATCATTCTTGACCGACGTCCAGGGCGCTTTCAGCAAACAACAGAACACCGCGACCATCGGCCTGCTTTGGTGGTGGGGACGCAAGCAAGGAGCATGGTGAAGACCCAACAGTGCAAGCTCTGCCGCGGAAGTACCACGAATGCTAATGCACTTTGGTGATCGCGAGGTACTTTTTATTTTTGACACGGAGAACGTGAGTGTCCAAAAATAGCCGTACTCGTCGTGCGCGGGAAAATAGTTCAACGTTTCTTTGAGAGGACAACTTTGAGAGGACAACTTATGAAGAAGATGCTGATTACCATTGTTGCGGTATTACTGGCGTTTGCTGCCGGATTGGCCGTCGCCGAAAAAGTTCATGACTGGGCGGATCTGGACAGAGCCCACAACCACATTCTCGAAGCCATGAAAGAGATGGATCACGCCCGCGCCGCCAACCATTACGATATGGCCGGACATGGAGCCAAGGCAGAAGAACATCTGCGGGCGGCAGAGCACGAACTCCACGAAGCGATTGAAGCCGCCAAGATGGCGCGATAAGGATGGCGAGATAGTTTACCTCACGAATCGGTCGCGGATAAAAAGATCGATATCTGAAGACAGGCGCGGATTGATTCCGCGCCTTTTCTTGTCAGCGCCGATGGCCGCAGGCTGCGCGCGATACGCTCCGATGACCGTTGCGCCCGAAGCCCCCGCCTTTAAGCCAGGAACGACACCGCGGAACTCGCAACCGTCGAGCCAAGCAACTCGCTTTCGCCGCCCAGAGCCACCTGCTGCGCGTCCTGTTGCAGCGTAGCGTAAGCCTGTTGCGCCCCCAGCGGACTGGCCGCCGAAGCGCCGCCGGCGGTCGTCTGTCCGAGTTGGTTCAGGTCTTGCAGCAAAACGTTCTGCTCCGGCCCGTTCTCAATCCTCATCCGGTGATGGTTGTGGAGATGCCTGGCGCTCTCAGCATCCTGCTGAATCGTCGAGTAATCTTTCTGCGCCGCCGTCAGGTTGCCAGACTTCAGATCGGTAGCGAGCTGTTGAAAGGCCTGCGCCACCGGGTTCGAATTCGAAGGCGACGCGACAGCCGTTTGCGCGAAGCTCTGTTGCAGGCTCGCGAAATCCGACTGCGCCGCCGACAGATTGCCGGAAGCAAGGTCCTGCCCGAGTTGTTGGAATTGCGAACTGGTAAGCTGATACTGCGAACCGACCTGATTGTTGCTGAACGTGCTGCTGACAATTCCCGCGATCGACATTGAGATCCCTCGATGTAAAGATAGACGCCTGCTCTCCGAAATGCGCAGTTGCCTTTCGGAGTAACAGCTGAGAACAAGCACGCGCCTTGCCACAGAACCGCGAAGCCTGCAGTTCGCATTTTGAGCAACTTGCGCCAGTGGCCGCCGGCAACCAGGCAAATCGTTCCCCAAATCGCGAGGCAAAACTTGCCGGGAGAAAGCCGGCCGCAGCACCAGTGACCGCAGTCGCAGACTAGCAGCCGACAGCGCGGTACAATCCCACCTTCGGGTAGGATTGCGTCCCGGCAATTCTCGGCATAAGTTCAAATGTCATCCTGAGCGCAGCGAAGGATCCATGTATTTTGCTTGCACCACCAGAATCTCAGCTGAGCTCATCACTCAAGGGCGAGACCTCTAGTGCAAACCTCTGGGACACAATACCAGGATCGAGTACCTGAGCGACGGCAGTGAAGCCGGATTGACAGAGAGGGGACTCTCCGCATGGCAAGAAAGTTCAAAGATCTGTCGGAGCGCGAAATTCTGGCGTTGGCCATTGCCCTCGAAGAAGAAGACGGCCGCGTCTATGCCGATTTCGCCGACGGCCTGCGCGACACCTATCCAGCCACGGCAAAATTGTTCGAAGATATGCGCGAAGAAGAATCGGGCCATCGCGCCGCGCTCATCGATCAATACCGCAAGCGCTTTGGCGAGCACATTCCGCTGATTCGCCGCCAGGATGTCAAGGGATTCATCCAGCGCCGTCCCTTCTGGCTGACGCGCCCGCTGAAAATCAAAGAAGTCCGCAAGCAGGCCGAGATCATGGAACTGGAAACGCGCCAGTTCTACCAGAAGGCTATGTCGCAAGTGACCGACGCGGGCATTCGAAAATTGCTCGGCGATCTCGAAGAGGTCGAGCGCAAACACCAGGTCGCCGCCGAGGCCCTCGGCGAAGAGATCATCACGCGCGACGTAGAAAAATCCGAAGAAGAAGCGCAGCGCCGATTGTTCGTTCTGCAGATCGTGCAACCCGGCCTCGCGGGCCTGATGGATGGCTCGGTCTCGACGCTCGCTCCAGTCTTCGCGGCCGCGTTTGCCACAAAAAGCAGCAAAGACGCCTTTCTGGTCGGCCTTGCCGCCTCGATCGGCGCCGGCATCTCCATGGCCTTCGCAGAAGCCCTCTCTGATGACGGCTCGCTGACGGGCCGAGGCCGCCCCATGCTCCGCGGCGCAGTCACCGGACTCATGACCGCCGCCGGCGG
>Ga0187772_10001056_pt1 | contig 12818 bp, 12 predicted proteins | sample 0116_SJ02_MP15_2_FD_133137 | JGI IMG/M metagenome (GOLD analysis project Ga0187772, IMG submission 133137) | Tropical peat soil microbial communities from peatlands in Department of Meta, Colombia - 0116_SJ02_MP15_20_MG | ecosystem: Environmental > Terrestrial > Soil > Wetlands > Peat | place... | reverse complement strand
TTTCAGCAATGCCACCAACACTTTCGCCAATCATTTTTGCGCGTTTTACGCACTCTTCCATCTGAACTGATGCATCCGGATCACAGCATCTCACGACGCTCATTTCAGCTGCCCGTAGATCCTCAGGAGTTTCAAAAACAAAGTTCGATTTAATCCCATGAATTTCCACAACGTGTCCAAGCACCCGTACTCCAAAGTATTCGAGCAGCCTTTTTGCTATTGCTCCAGCAGCAACCCTACCCACGGTTTCTCGTGCGGATGATCTTCCACCCCCCCTGTGATCCCTATGTCCATATTTTACAAAATAGGTATAATCCGCGTGTCCAGGTCTAGGGATATATCTTATTTGCTCGTAGGAGCTTGAGTCTATGTCTTCATTTCGTACGAGCATTGAAATTGGTGTCCCAAGCGTCTTGTCTTCAAAAACACCGGATAAAATCTCTACAGTGTCCCTTTCAGTGCGTGAAGTAGTCACGTCACTTTGACCAGGACGCCTCTTGTCAAGCTCTTTTTGAACATATTCGGTGGTTATTGTGAGTCCTGATGGGCAACCATCTACGATTGCTCCTATTGCTGGTCCATGGCTCTCACCCCAGGTTGTCACCCTAAACATTTTTCCGTACGTGTTCATATTTGTAAAATGTCAACGTCAACATTCTTCATTCATAGTTATTTACTAGGAGCAGGTTCAATGTTTGCCCCTAGAGCAAATAGATCATCAAAGAAATCCGGGTAGGAGACATTAACCGATTCTGCAGTATCAATCTGTGTTTCTCCTTCTGATGCGAGTCCAGCTACAGTCAGCGCCATAACAATTCTATGGTCTCCGTACCCGTGGAGTCTTGTCCCCACGGGTTTCGTCCCTTTTATAATGAGGGATTCGTCAGTTACCCTGATGTCAACGCCCATCTTACGAAGTTCTGTTGTCATTGCCAGCAGCCTATCAGTCTCCTTGTAACGTAGATTTGATACATTACAAATTTCGGTTTTCCCTTTTGCAAAGGTTCCTAGCACAGCAAGAATGGGTACAAGATCTGGAACGTCGCCGGCATCGATTTTTATACCTGTAAGTTCTGCTCCGTCCACGGTGACTTCATCATCTTTCCATTCGACCCTTACCCCCATCTCCTTTAGGATATCCACAATCCTCTCATCACCTTGCCTAGACCTCGCAAGGCTGTTCACGGTTAATCTTGAGTTCGTTATCGCGGCAGCAGCTAAATGGAATGACGCGGATGAAAAATCTCCGGGCACATAAAAATCCATATCTGAATATTCTTGTGCGCCGGGAATCATAAATTCTCGGAAGTCCGTAATCACATTTATTCGAGCATTTTTAAGAAGTTCAAGTGTTATCTCAACGTACGGCCGTGACCTTATATCATGAACATTAAGTGTAGTATCACTTTGACAAAGTGGGCACGCTATTAAAAGTGCTGATATGAATTGTGAGCTTATCGGACTGATTATGTTAGAGCGTCCGCCTCTCAATACTCCTTTAACAACAATCGGTGCCGCCCCATTTTCCTTTGATGACTCGACGTGCGCGCCAAGTTCATTCAGTGCATCGACGAGTGGTGCGTTTGGTCTCTTCCTCAAACTTGAATCCCCTGTAAGAATGCTCATACCATCGATAAGAGAGCAGACGGCGACCATGAAGCGGAGCGTCGTGCCGGAGTTCGCACAGTCAATAACATCCTCTGGTATCTCAGGTTCACCCCCCACGCCATCAACAATGAATTCGTCCCTCACTTTGGTAATAGAGGCCCCTATAGACTCGCAAGCTCTAAATGTTGCGCAAGTATCATCTGAAATTAACGGCTTGAATATTCTTGAGCTTTTAGAGAGACTTGCCATAATAAGTGCACGATGTGTATAGCTCTTAGAAGGGGGGGCATCTACCCGGCCCTTAATTTTCGAGCTTAATATCTTAACGTTCATATCATATGAATGATTAATTCCAATTTATATAAACGTGGTGACCATGCTGCACAGACTAGAAAACGAAATTGAAATGCTTGAAAGGCATTTAGAGGTGCTGAATGCCGTCGTCACTAGTGAGCCAATAGGAATATCAAAGTTGTCAGAGATGACGGGATATTCCAAATATAAGGTGCGTTACTCGCTAAGGGTACTTGAACTCGATGGACTTATAAAACCGTCACCTTATGGAGCTATTACAACAAGCCAGGTCTCAGAGTTTTTAAAAGATTACAAGAATGTACTTGATAGATCATTGGCTAAACTGGAAGAGGTAAAAAACGACTATAAACAGCAAACCAAATAATCTAGAGCGACTTCACGGGATACTCGCTAGAATTGTAAAATTAGGAGTATCAGTCATCTAACAGCTGTTCAATCTCACTACCTTAAAGCTTAAGTAAAAAAAGCTTATATTAAAGAGTTACCCAATCGCTAGCCGCCATAACTCAGTTGGTAGAGTGCGTGGCTGTTAACCACGATGTCACAGGTTCGAGCCCTGTTGGCGGCGTTTAGGGGCCTGTAGCTTAGCCAGGTCAGAGCGCCCGGCTCATAACCGGGCGGTCACCGGTTCAAATCCGGTCAGGCCCATCCAATATCCATGCTCAATTAATTAAAATAAAGGCTTAAAGAGTTCATCATATATTCGCCTTTAAGGATTAATTTGTAGTATTTTCTAACAAAATCGTGTAAATTTTTGAATTTAGTTTTTCGATATATTTTTTAACGAACTCTACATAAACTAAGAACGAACGAATAAAGAGTGTTAACTACATCAAAATAATCTAAACAAGTTTCAAATATCGGAAAACTTAAACTGTATTACTTAATTAGAAGCACATTCTAAAAGACTGTAAAATTCACGATTAGCTAAAAAATTCAGTTCCTTTTAGAAATTCGTCTACTAAGCCAATATAGATTTTTCACATATATTGGTTGAATGTCCTTATAATCTAAAAAATGTAAGAGCTCTCGTAATCTACAAACATAAAGTTATATATCTTTGCTTAATCCCAAATTTTCAGCTATGGCATGCACTACGATCGGCAACGCTATGGTGGCATCAACAAAAACCTGCACTTTTTGTGCGCGTTCTCTGACTTTTCCCCATGAAACTGCCTCTTCGAAGGTGCAGCCTGAAAGCCCGCCCCATTGCGGGGAATCAGTCGTAAACTGAATAGCGTAATTGTGACCATACTCTTCATCACCACCACTTGCAATTTTAATGGCCATCGCAGTCTGCTGGATAAAGTTCTTAGGCACTCCACCACCTATGTAAATGACACCACTGCTTTCAGAACCCCGCACTATATCAGTGATTTGACGTATGTCTTCTATGTGGTCAATTAAAACGTCCTTGCCCGACAACTTTGCAAGATAGAGTGAGAGTCCGATAGAGCTGTCACAAAGTGCTGGCACAAAAAGTGGAATGTCGTGCTTGTAAGCGCTCACGATGATGGAGTCAGAAGCCCCGCCCACTTTTTCGACGTGCTCCCCGAGTAGCCTCATAAACTCAGCAGAAGAATAGGACTTAGCTGATAATGTCATCGCAAAGTCATTTACAATCCAGTCTGTAGCTTCAAACTTCTGTTCGTATGCAAAAATGTCATAAATTCTGTCTATTCCCAGCTTACCCAGTTCAACATCATTTACTTTATGTGTACCGACGTAGTGGCTGTTCCCGAGTGCCTCATGGCAATCGTGGAAGACATTCGCGCCTGTTGAAACGAGGCAATCTATAAGCTTGTGTTGTATTAAAAATGCAATTAATTTTCTCATTCCTGCAGGAACCATCGCTCCTGAAAGCCCCATAAAGATTGTCACGTTTTCTTTTACCATGCGCGTCCAGACCTCTACGGCTTCCGCTAACTTTCTACCCTGGAACCCAACGTTCAACATAACTTCGGTAAGTTCTCCCACAGTTCTAAGTTTAACGTCCACTGGACTTGTCGGGTGCATATAGCAAAATTATCACTGTAGTTTAAAAAAAATATCGGTGTCACAGACACATTTGCGCAATGATTACTCTTTTTTTAGTGTTAACAAAACCTATAAACAAATAGATTACTTTAATAGTTGTGGTAAGATTGAAACTTGCAAGGGTAGTCAGGAACATAGAGGAGGTCGTAACGGAACAAGAATTACAAAGGCTTCTTGAGAGAGACGAGCCAATTAAAGCTTACGCCGGCTATGAACCGAGCGGAGACTTGCACATGGGGCACTTGTTAACAGTGAATAAGCTTATAGATCTCCAAAGTGTGGGAGTCAACGTAACGGTGCTTCTTGCTGACTTACACGCTTTTTTAAATGAAAAAGGGACTATCGAACAAATTGGCGAGTGGGCAAAACACTATAAGAAATCGTTTGTCGCGCTTGGCTTAAATCAGGACACGAAATTCGTACTCGGAAGTTCTTATCAATTTGATGCTGATTATACTCAAATTGTGCTTAAAATGGCGAGAAATGCGACACTTAACAGGGCGCGCAGAAGCATGGATGAAGTCTCGAGAAATGCTGAGGATCCGGTCGTTTCTCAGATGATCTACCCGCTTATGCAGGCTGCAGATATCGGATACATGAACCTTGACATTGCAGTCGGTGGGATAGACCAGAGAAAGATCCATATGTTAGCGCGTGAAGAACTCCCACGATTGGGATTTAAATCGCCTGTCTGTCTGCATACTCCGATACTACTAGGACTTGACGGAAACAAGATGTCATCTTCCAAGGGAAACTTCATTTCAGTAGACGATGACTTTGCATCTATAGAGAGAAAAATAACGGCGAGTTACTGCCCAATAAAGGTGATAGAAGATAACCCTGTATTGCAATTATATCAGTATTATATTTTCCCACAGTTTGAGATAATAGAAATAGAAAGGGCTCAAAAATATGGCGGAGATGTGACTTATGAGGACTTGTCAAGGCTCAAGCACGACTATGCAAGCGGAAAGCTTCACCCTCTTGACCTTAAAAATGGAGCGATACAATACATAGATAGGATAATAGAACCAGTAAGGGTCATTTTAAACGAGAATTAAGTTTCATTTAATCTTGCGATATAAAAAGTGCAGATCGATGAACTACTAAAATGAGGTGTTTTTCTGATAAATGAAGAAGAGGTAACTAAAGTAAGGCTGCCGAGAAAAAATGAAAATGAAATACTTGGCGTTGTTGAAGCGATGCTTGGCGCAAATCGCGTAAGAATTCGCTGTTTGGACGGAAGGACACGGATGGGAAGAATTCCCGGTAAGATGAAAAAGCGAGTCTGGCTTAGGGTCGGCGATTTGGTTATCATTAAGCCCTGGAGCTTTCAGGACGACAAAGGGGATATTGTCTGGCGGTATCAAGGGTCTCAGGTCGAGTGGCTGAAAAGGAAGGGCTATCTATAACTAATTTCGAAAACGTGTGGTTACGTATTTTTAGTGCCGTAGAATAAATGATCCATGCCCCTGCAATTGTGAGGCTCAGTTGATAGATAAAAAATTGGAACGTATTGACAAAGGCATCGATAAGCGCAAAATTCGAACAAAAGATGCAAATGAGTTTAAAGTACGTGACGAGGTTTTCGACGTTCCGACGCTTAAAGCTCTATATTACCTTGCCAACCATAACATCATCGGAGTATTAGGCGGAGTGGTATCAACAGGGAAGGAAGCAAACGTCTTCCACGCGCTCGATCCATCACAAGCAGAGCTAGCCGTAAAGATATATAGAATTCAAACCAGTGATTTTAGGGCAATGCAAGATTACATTATGGGAGACCCAAGATTTCAGAACATTCGCCGAACCAAAAAGGATATAGTGTTCGCATGGACAAAAAAAGAGTATAGAAATCTTATTAGGGCATGTAAGGCGAAAGTAAGGGTCCCGGAGCCAAGAGGCTATGAACGAAATGTCCTTGTCATGGAGTTTATGGGTCACGCAGGGGTTCCGTTTCCTCTTTTAAAAGGCGCTGTTAATGAAATTGAAGATATCGAAGCTGTTTATAAAGTTACAATTAAGTACATAAAAAGGCTCTATACGGATGCGGATCTTGTTCATGCTGACCTTAGTGAATATAACATACTATATGATCGCGAGGAAGGCCCGATTTTTATAGATATGGGGCAGTCAGTGACACTCAATCACCCAAACGCTGAGGAGTTTTTACGACGAGACCTCAAAAACATAATCAAATTCTTTTCAGAGAACGGTGTTTCTGCCTCTTTTGACAAGACCTTGAAGGAGATAAAGGATGAGAGAGAATATAAAGGCCCCGTACGATAGAATTGGAGTGTTAATAGGAATTAACGGCAGCACTAAAAGCGAGATTGAAAAACGAGGGGAAGTAACAATTGATATTGACAGTAAAGCTGGCACCATCATCATAGAGAGCGACTCGATTAACGCCCTTCGAGCAGTGGATGTTGTTAAAGCGATAGCGCGAGGATTTAGTCCTGAACGGGCTTATCGATTATTTGATGATGAGATGGTCATACTCGATATAATAGAGCTTTCTAAAAGTGTAAGTACGCCAAAGGAGTTAAAGAGAATTTTGGGGCGTATAATTGGAAAAGATGGAAAGACAAGGGAGATCATCGAGAGCCTTACAGGCTCCTACATCTCAGTTTACGGGAAAACGATAAGTGTAATAGGCTATCCTGAACAAACGCAAATTGTACGAAAAGCGATTGAGATGCTTGTAGAAGGTGCACCTCATGGCACTGTGTATGGCTTCCTTGAAAAGAAGAAACAAGAGCTAAAGAGAGCTCAGATGGACTACTATATGTGAAAGAATGGATGGGTCGAGAAAAGAGTTCATACACAAAACAGTGGCGATGCTGAAAGAGGCCGAAACAAGTCTTCCGGTTGACGTTATGGCCGCATTACAAAATGCGCTCAACGCCGAGACCAATGAGCGCGCGCGGGAGCAGATAAAAGCAATGCTCGAAAACGTGAAATTCGCAGGCAATAAAGGACTGCCAATCTGTCAAGACACGGGTACCCCTATATTTTACGTCCACGTTGGGAGGTCGGCCAACATTGATTTTGACGTTAAACATGCCCTGTATATCGCCGTTCAAAAGGCAACTGAGGTAATACCGTTGAGGAAAAATGCGGTACACCCACTCACGAGAGAACTCGAAGATAAACCCTTGCTCGACGTAATTTATGAAATTGCCGAAGGAGATCAGATAGTGGTCGATCTACTAGTTAAAGGTGCGGGATCTGAAAATGCGAGTATGTTGAAAATGCTTAACCCTTCAGCTGATATACGAAAGTTCGTGCTTGAAACAATAGTCGCCGCAGGTGGAAAACCATGTCCCCCGATAATTGAAGGGGTGGGAGTCGGAAGCACATTTAATGGATGTGCTTGGCTTGCAAAAAAAGCACTCTTTCAAAGTTTAAATAAAGAACACACCCTACTGGAGGAGAGACTTTTAAAGGATATAAATTCACTGGGTATAGGACCTATGGGACTTGGGGGAGATACTACGGCGCTTAAGGTTTTCGTTGAGATGGCCGACTGTCATACAGCATCCCTTCCAGTTGCGGTTAACATTCAGTGCTGGGCTAACAGAAGAGCATCATTTGAGATGGGAAGGTGACTTAACTTGCCCCCCGTTGAAAGTGCTATTCATGCGATAGGTGACGAACTATTTTCGCTTGAAACTCCAATTAAAATAAGCAACATTAAAAAACTACACGTTGGAGATTTAACGTTCATAAGCGGCGTAATTTACACAGCCCGGGATAAGGCACATGCAAAAATTAGACGGAATCGAGCTCATCTACCGTTCAATTTAGAAGGGGGCTGTATATATCATTCCGGCCCAATAATTATACAAACAAATGAAAAATACAGAGTTGTTGCAGCGGGTCCGACTACGAGTGCGAGGATGAACGAATACGTCCCGGACGTTATAAAACTTGGAGTGCGGGCTATAATCGGAAAAGGTGGGTTGTCCGATCGAGCAGTTGAAGTCATGAAAGGGCGGTGCATATACCTAGCCTTCACGGGTGGGTGTGGAGCATTAGCCCAGCGAGCAATCGTGGATGTTTTACAGATTTACTATCCAGAACTTGGAGAAACAGAAGCAGTCTGGAAATTAAAGGTTAAAAACTTTGGACCCCTCATAGTCGCTATAGATTCGAACGGACGTAGCTTGTATAAAGATGTTGAGAATTACTCACATCGTAAGTTGCATGAACTCCTAGGTTAGGCTTCCACACGCTTGTGGCTAATCACACTTTTCAGTAGGACGAGTCGAAATAAAATATAGCCTTACCTCCAGTGAATAGATCACGGCATCGACTTCTTCTGGATGTAACCACTCCTTTTAGTCTTATAAGTCTCTACCATAGATTCGAGCCACTCGGTTCTTTCTCGCCGCTTTATTTCTGAGGTTTTTTTGTGCCAATCTTCTATTTTTTTGTCAAGAGCGTCCCGATCGATAGCCATCATACCGGATGTAGCCTTTAATCGCAGATCGTCAACAGAAAATGCTGGAATTTCGGCTTCAAATAATCTTCTCTGCGCCGTATGCGACAGTTCATTTTTGACTATTATAGCTTTCACCTTTTTTTCAGCCAGCATATCGACGGCAGCAATTCCGCCTCCGCTGGCATCCTCAAAAAACACTATACTATTATAGAGGCCATACTGTTCATCCGATAGCTGTATAGAGTCCTTATTAAACGATTTTAAAACCTGAATCGCCTTTAATGGCTCTTCTGCTTCCACTGAATTCATCCTCTTCAGTGTTTTGATACGCCTCTGGAGGTCTTTATTTATTTTTTTATTCTTACCAAACTCCTCGGATAGACGTTTAATTTCTTTATTTCGTAGTGCTATTTCTTTGCTCATCTTGAGGCGTTTTGCCTCTTTCGACTTCAGAAAGTCAATTTTATCGGTTAATCTTACAATATTTTGCTGATCTTCAACAATCGTTTGCTTAAGTTCTTTAACGTAGCTTACCAGTCTTGTTATTTGCTCGTCCTGTCTTTTGATGATCATGCGATAGAAGGGGACATCCTGTCGCGGAAGGGTCTCATCATGTGCTGCATCCACCATTTCAGTATCTTCGACTGATGCAAATGGTTTTTTTAGCAATGCAATGGCAGATTCGAGGGAGTGGCCTTTAAGTATTAGCACTTTAATTTCATCTAGATCTATTCCCTCCGGTGCTTTTCTCTCAATTTGCATAAGCTTATTCTTATGACTCCTGTAAGCGTCAAGTGCAGCTGCAAGCGCATCTCGTTCGTGGTCATTTGAGTGTTCAATGTCCCTAGTGTCCTTTATCTTCTGTTCGATTGATAGAGACGTTGAAGGAGCATGCAAAATAGCGTTAAATGCTCGTTTTATTTTTTCTACTGTTCCTGGAGTCGGATATTTGTCAGTAGCTACAATGATCGGACGACCGGTTTCGACCATTACTTCTATAATATCAGAATTCGAAAACGACCTAGAACTAACGGTTTTTATTACGTTACCTTTCAAATCTAAAACGGCCACTGCTGTCGTTGTTCCAGGATCTATTCCAACTATAGTGTATGACCGCCTCGGTGTAACGCAACGATCGACCTTCTTGGAAGAAGTGTGAATTTGTTCGTACCTCCGTACAATGGTATATTATCATTCCATATAAAATTTAGACTGCTATTGAAATTGAGCGTTCGCCTATTAGTACGTAGTCGTAATATAGCTTAAAACATTCTCAACGCTCCTTTTAATTCCAAATTTTCTTCTGAAATATGACAAAATGTTATTCACATCTCGTTTCAGAAGTTCTTCTGAATTAGGATGCGTAACGTAAACGTATTGGGGCCAGTCTATGATTGTTACTGTCCCGTCAGCAGTTACCATCACATTGTACTCACTCAAATCGGAATGGACTATTTTTTGTTCGTAAGCAGACTTAATTTGGATGAATATCAGATCTAGGAAATAATCTGGATCCTCCAATTCAACTTTCACTAGATCTGTGCCATTCACCAACCCCATAACAACTACATGTCTGCTGTAGTCTAATGGCTCTGGAACGGATACTGTTGGGTAAAGCTCATTTAATGCCCGAAACTCTCTCTCGGCCGCGAGCTTTGAGGCGAGCAGCCACGAATAGTGACCTCGACCAGAAAGATGAGCTCTCTGGCGTTTTACATGTTTGAACGTCGTACCCTCTCGGTGTAACTTAACTACTGCCCCTTTCCCATCTTTTTTTGCCTCGTAAATGTCCGATTCTTTTCCTACGCCTATCCTAGATCCTAGCGAGCTTATTACATTACGCTTAACTAGTGTATTCAGTGCAAGCGCGTCGTAGCCAGCGAAGGTTAGTTTAAACCCAGTATAATGAACGGACTTACGCTGCACCATCTTAAACTTTGATGCTCGCTTAAGCCGATAGTCCACTTCATCTTTCGGAAGCCTACTATATTTGGGAATTTCGTCCACAGGAACCCACTCAAAATAGCGCATACCCACTTCGACAGCTCCAATTACTCTAAAGTCATAATCTTGGAGATTCTTAAATCTCTGGGCTACATCTTCCAACATTAAGCTACCCCTCATAGAATACTGCATTTATGAGTTGCAAACGTGATATGTGCATGTGATAATCGAATCTACGAAGAATCATCTGCAAGCACTTTAATAAGCGACGGATGTCATATATAAACACGGATGAGATGCCATAAGTGTAACGCTAATGCTGTGATATTCCAGAAATATTCAGGACTACACCTTTGTAGACGTCATTTTTTTGAAGATGTCGAGAGGAAAATAAAGAGACATGTCCGAAAATATTATGTAGAAGGGACGTTGGCGGTCGCGCTTAGTGGTGGAAAAGACAGTGCCGTAGCACTTTACATCTTAAATGAAATATTTTATAGATCTGACGTCGAACTTGTAGCTATTACTATTGACGAAGGTATTGCTGGATATCGAGATAAGACTTTGGAATCCGCTGCCATGATCGTTACAGAGCTTGGGGTGAGATGGGAAGTAACATCCTTCCAAGAGAAGTTTGGAGTTAGGATCGATCAAATAAAAGAGAGGCCTTGTACATACTGCGGTATCCTCAGGAGATCTCTTCTAAACAGAATGGCTAATGAGGTCGGCGCATCTAAGATTGCAACTGGCCATAATTTGGATGATGAGGCCCAAACAGTCCTTATGAACTATCTAAGAGGAGATATTGATAGGCTCTTAAGGCTTGAACAAAATGCTAAAGAGGGACTGGTACCAAGAATCAAGCCTTTGAGAGATGTTCCGGAAAGAGAGGTCGCTTTGTATGCAATTCTAAAAGAGCTTCCCATTGATTTAAATGAATGTGTATTCTCATTGGACGCATTTAGAGCAGAAGTTCGCGATAAGCTAAACGATTTTGAGTACCGACATCCAGGAACGAAATACTCTCTCATAAGAGGTTTAAACAGGATTTCAGGTCTCGTAAAGAAGGAGCCATTTGACTTAAGACGGTGCAGGAATTGCGGTGAGCCATCTGTTCATGAATTATGTCAAACCTGCGAAGCTTTAGTAACGCTCGAAAAGATAACTATGTAGCGTACCTGCTAATCATATCACGAGTGAACTAATTCACGCCCTGCCCATCGCCATTTAGGAAGGCTAAACCATATAGGGTTTTTACATCTTCTAACGGATCCTATCTATCCCTTTGAAACTGAGATCGTAGCTGGTGTTACTTAACTGGTTAACTGATATTTTTTTAGAATTATCGACTGTATTTGAATAAGGATTCAAGTACTCTATTTTCACTGGGCCCAAAACTTGTGGGCTTTGTACCCCTGTCATTATTGCCATGACCCTGACGCGACCTTCAAATTCTTTCTGTACTCTTGCTCCCCAGATAACATTTGCATGCTGGTCAAGTTCAAATGTGAGTGCGTTGGCAATCTCTTCCGATTCTTTAAGTGTTAAGTCAGGGCCCCCCGTTATATGGATGAGAGCGCCTTTCGCGCCTCGACAATCAACATCAAGAAGGGGGTGGTTGAAAGCCTCTCGAACTACTTCTCGAGCTTTGTCCTGGCTCTTGGACTCCCCGACGAGCATCGCGGCTACTCCACCGCTGTTCATAACAGTTCTAACATCAGCATAATCGAGATTTATCAATGATGGTTGAGTAATAGTTTCAGCTATACCTTTCACCGTTTCAGCTATAAGCTGATCCATTACTGAAAACGCCTGACCTATTGGGAGATTTGGGACGTAATCAAGCAAGCGGTTGTTATCAAGTACGATCACCGTATCTGCTGCTTTCCGAAGCTCTTCAAGTCCTTCTTCGGCTTTCATGATTCGCGCCCGTTCAACATCAAATGGAGATGATACCATAGCTATAACGATTGCTCCGTGAGCCTTAGCAATTTCAGCTACGACCGGGGCAGCGCCAGTACCTGTGCCCCCTCCCATTCCTGCGGTAATAAAAACCATATCGGCGTCCTTTATCAGATCTTCAATGGTTTTCCTTGCAAGTTCTGTAGCCCTCCTTCCAATATCGGGGAACCCTCCAGCGCCGAGTCCCTTTGTAATCGACTTTCCAACTAAGACCTTCTTATCGGCATCCACGATATCGAGGTGCTGCTTATCTGTATTTATCGCGATGGTTTCAGCGCCGTCCACCCCTATGTTGTACAGCCTGTTTATTGTGTTATTGCCTGCTCCGCCGCAACCAATTATGATGATTTGGGGCGTACCGAACTCCTCACCATCTTCATCAACTAGATACCGCTTATGTTGTTCCAATTCAGAACGTTTTAATGCTTCTTGTATAATGCTCTGCAAATTCATCCCACTCTTTTGTGCTAAGTAATTTGCTCTTCTATTCTATTGAATATGTTTT
>Ga0187772_10001055_pt1 | contig 12819 bp, 11 predicted proteins | sample 0116_SJ02_MP15_2_FD_133137 | JGI IMG/M metagenome (GOLD analysis project Ga0187772, IMG submission 133137) | Tropical peat soil microbial communities from peatlands in Department of Meta, Colombia - 0116_SJ02_MP15_20_MG | ecosystem: Environmental > Terrestrial > Soil > Wetlands > Peat | place... | reverse complement strand
GGGGCCCGAGTAGACATCCTGGAGCTAATTACGTTAAGCGCCCTGATGGAAGAAGGGTTAAACTAACTGAAAGGAATTGCGAAGAGGTAGCCGGTGTCATCGATCTTGGATGGATTGTGGAGCGTCAGTTGAAGAATGGTGACATAATTTTATTCAACAGGCAACCGTCACTTCACAGAATGAGCATCATGGCACACCGAGTTAAGGTCATGCCAAATAAGACATTTAGACTGAACCCAGCTGTTTGTCCTCCGTATAATGCTGATTTTGACGGGGACGAGATGAACCTTCACGTACCGCAGACTGAAGAGGCTAGGGCTGAAGCTCGGATATTGATGCAAGTTGAAGAGAACATTCTCTCTCCTCGGTTTGGAGGGCCTATTATTGGAGGCATTCATGATCACATTACGGGTCTATTTCTTTTAACACAGCCGGATGTTAAGTTTACTGTTACAGAAGTTTATGACCTCCTAAAGAAATGTGAAATTGAAAAAGAACTTCCAGAACCTGCAATTAAGGAAGACGGAATTGCTTACTTCACTGGAAAACAGGTTTTTAGCCAAATTCTGCCGAATCGATTAAATCTGACGTTAAGAGCTAAGAAGTGTTTAATGCACGCGCATTGTCTTAGAAATGAGTGTGAAGCAGATGCATATGTGAAAATTGAACACGGTAACTTACTGTGCGGCACCATAGATGAGAGATCGATAGGGGCATTTACTGGAGCAATTCTCGATGGCATCATACGAGAATACACAGAAGACGGATTGAAGCAAGCATCGAAATTCCTTGATAATTCTACAAAACTTGCCATACGGGGCATCATGAAATTTGGATTTAGCTTCGGAATAGACGATGAAGATATTCAATCTCAAGCTCAAGTTGAAATCGATGAAATCATTGAAAAAGCTGAAAAACGTGTACGCGCATTGGTAAATGCTTATGAAGTAGGCGATCTCGAATCAATGCCTGGAAGAACTCTAAATGAAACGCTTGAAATGAAGATTATGCAAGAACTTGGAAAGGCGAGAGATAAAGCAGGAGAAATTGCAGGAAGAAACTTAGGATTTGAAGGAGAAACTGCACTTGACAACTCAGCCATTGTGATGGCAACTTCAGGAGCTAGGGGATCTATGCTTAACCTCACGCAAATGGCGGGTTGTGTCGGACAGCAGTCAGTAAGAGGCGAGCGGATCAAGCGGGGCTATGGAGACAGAACTCTACCACACTTTCGTCCGGGCGATCTAGGCGCTGATGCGCACGGCTTCGTAAAGTCAAGTTATAAGAAAGGCCTAAACCCAACAGAATTCTTCTTCCATGCAATTGGCGGTCGCGAAGGTCTTGTGGATACAGCAGTGAGAACATCGCAATCCGGTTATTTGCAAAGAAGATTGATCAATGCGCTTCAAGATCTTGAGGTTGTTTATGACGGGACGGTTCGATCAGGAGAGAAGGTTATTCAATTTGTATATGGGGAAGACGGGATAGACCCAACTAAGAGCGACTACGGAAAATCGGTAAACGTAAAGAGGATTATTCAAAGCGTTACCGGGAAAGAACTTGATCAGGTCTAGGTTAGGGAGATGGACATGGATTTTAGAGAAAAAATTTATTCGCTTGAATTACCTCTCAACATTAAGGACGAACTTTTTAGTGAGTTATCTAAGATCGAGGTGCCTGACGAGCAGGTAACTGAAATCTTACAAAAGACTGTTGATGTTTATGCTCGAACAAAGGTTGAACCTTGCGAAGCGGTAGGAACCATCGCTGCGCAATCGATTGGTGAACCAGGAACCCAGATGACAATGAGAACTTTTCACTATGCTGGAGTAGCAGATATCAACGTGACATTAGGGCTCCCTCGGCTCATTGAAATTGTTGATGCGAGAAAGGTTCCAGACACCCCAATGATGACCGTGTTTCTCGAAGGCGAATATGCGTCAGATCGAGACAAGGCAATGGGACTCGGCTGGGAAATTGAAGTGACAAGAGTAAATGACATCGCCGATATCATAACCGACACCGACGAAATGAAAGTGTATATCACGTTTGATAGAGCTTCGCTGGAGCAGCGTAACATAACATTCGACGATGTTAAAGCAAAATTACAAACAATTCAAAATGTTAGCATCGAATTTGGAGATTATGTGGTAGTGTTTATCCCGCAAGAGAGAAAATATAGAGATCTCCTTCAGATTGTCGAGAAAGTTAGATTTATGTCCATCAAAGGCATCGACGGTATTAAAAGAGTCGTTGTGAGAAAGGAAGGAGATGAGTACGTTCTGTACACCGAAGGGTCATCGTTGAAAAAAGTACTGCAGTTAGAGGGCATCGATCACACGAGAACAAAAACGAACAACACAAACGAAATGGCTGACGTGTTTGGGATTGAAGCTGCTCGTAATTCTATTATTGAAGAAGCGATGAACACGCTTCGCGAACAAGGCCTGAACGTGGACGTTAGACACATAATGCTCGTTGCTGACATGATGACAATCGACGGGGACGTCAAACAAATCGGAAGACATGGGATCGCCGGCGAAAAAACAAGTGTTTTATCACGTGCGGCATTCGAAGTTACCGTAAATCATTTACTTGATGCTGCAATAAGGGGGGAAGTAGATGAACTAAGTGGCGTCACTGAAAATGTAATTGTCGGTCAACCAATTCTTCTCGGGACTGGCGATGTTAGGCTGATTGCAAAAAGAAGTAATGCATAAATCTTTGAGGCTAAAAAATGGAAACAGACGTGGCTAGGACGTTGAGAACTGCAGTAAGAACCGGAAAGGTTTATTTTGGAGCTAAAAGAACTATTAAGTCCGTCCTGAGTGGTGATGCAAAACTCGTCGTCATTGCATCAAATTGCCCGAAAGAAATTCGCGTCGAAATAACGGATAAAGAACCCATCATCTACGATTTCAAAGGCGACAGCACAGAGTTAGGATCGTTATGCGGAAAAACGTACGCCGTTTTAGCGCTTTCAGTGGTTGACGCCGGCTCTTCTGACGTTATGGCTCTTGTGAAAAATGGGGATGAGCAATGATGGAAGTTAAACTCACGACAGACGGCATTAGATATATAGCACTGTTTGAGAGGTTGACTGGCGCAGTTGCTCGTGATTGTATCGTAGATGAAGAAAATGACCGAATTATCTTTGTCGTTAAAAATGGTGACATGGGACTGGCAATCGGAAAAAATGGGAACAATATAAACAGGGTTAAGAAGTCCATCGGAAAGCACATTGAAATCGTTGAGCACTCGGATGATCTGAATGAATTTGTAGCAAACGCGTTACAGCCAGTCGCAGTAAAAAAGGTTCAAATAGTCTCGAAAGATTGCAAGAGGACGGCTTACGTTGAGGTAATGTCTAAGGACAAGGGTCTTGCTATCGGGAAAAATGGTAGGAACATACTAAAGGCGAAAGTGCTTGTCCAGCGGCACTATGGACTTGAAGATGTGATAATTCAATAGCTGATACAGAAACAGAAGAGGTTTTTCATGGGAAAAGGTATTTATGCTGCTAGAAAGCTGAAAAAAGATCACAAAGAGCTTCGTTGGAGTGATAGGCATTACAGCAGGCGTGAGCTTAATCTAGACGAGAAGGCTGATCCGTTGGAAGGAGCCCCTCAAGCCCGCGGCATCGTGCTTGAGAAGATTGGGATAGAAGCGAAACAACCGAACTCTGCGATTCGGAAATGCGTAAGAATCCAACTAATCAAAAATGGTAGGCAAGTTACTGCTTTCTGTCCTGGTGTTGGAGCAACTAATTTCATAGATGAACACGATGAAGTTACAGTCGAAGGTATAGGCGGTAGGATGGGGGGCTCTATGGGAGACATTCCTGGGGTTCGCTACAAAGTTGTTAAAGTAAATAACGTATCGCTACTGGAAATGGTGTCTGGAAAGAAAGAAAAACCAGTGAGGTAAACAAATGGAAGGAGACTACAAAGGTTTGCTCTTTGGCGAATGGGATCTTTCGAGTATAGAAGTTGAAGATCCTGGTGTGAAGAAGTATATTCGGTTTGATATACCAGCAGTGAATACTGGCGGAAAGCATGCGCACCAGCAATTTAATAAATCAGATCTCTCAATTATTGAGCGTCTCATAAACAAAATGATGCGTGGAGCAAATAACACCGGCAAAAAGCTCAAAATTTATAACATAGTTAAAACAGCATTTAAAATAATTAATAAACGTACCGGCGATAATCCGGTCCAACTTCTCATAAAAGCTATAGAAAATGCCGGACCACGTGAGGAGACCGTTAGGTTAAAGTATGGTGGGATCTCAGTCCCCAAGGCAGTCGATACTGCTTCACAAAGACGTGTTGATTTGGCGTTAATGTACATAGCGCAGGGATCTCAAAGAGCATCCTTTAAGAGCAAAAGGACTATTGAAGATTGTCTTGCTTCAGAGATAATAGCAGCATCAAAGAATGACGTGAGAAGTTTCTCAGTTAGCAAGAAAGAAGAAAAGGAACGCATCGCAAAGGCAGCAAGATAGGGCTACAGTTGATAATAAATGGGCCGAAGGAAAAAAATGGTTGAGCGTGTCAAAACGCTGATGGACGTACCCGAAAATATCAGGAATATAGGAATAGTCGCTCATATTGATCACGGTAAGACTACACTTACGGATAATCTCCTTGCAGGTGCTGGCATGATCTCTAAAGAACTTGCAGGCACTCAACTGTTTATGGATTTCGATGAAGAAGAACAAGCAAGAGGAATCACGATTAATGCCGCAAATGTTTCAATGGTTCACGAGTTTGAGGGAGAAGAGTACTTGATAAATCTCATCGATACTCCTGGCCATGTTGACTTCGGCGGGGATGTTACCAGAGCAATGAGGGCAGTCGATGGTGCTGTTGTTGTGGTCGATGCTGTAGAAGGTACAATGCCACAAACAGAGACAGTATTACGACAAGCTCTAAAAGAGAATGTCAAACCGATTCTCTTTATAAATAAAGTAGATAGGCTCGTAAATGAGCTGAAGCTTGAACCTCAAGCAATGATGGGTAAGTTCATCAATTTGATCAACCATGTTAACAAGTTGATACAAGGGATGAACGAGACAAAATATAATGAAGGATGGAAAGTCAAGGTTGATGACGGTTCGGTGGCGTTTGGTTCCGCTCTTTATAACTGGGCTCTAAGCGTGCCCCAAATGCAAAAGACCAAAATAACGTTCAAAGATGTTTATGAGTATTGCGCTCAAAATAACCAGAAGGAGCTCGCAAATCTGAGTCCGCTGCACGAAATTGTATTGAACATGGTTGTATCACATTTACCAAATCCGTTACAGGCTCAGAGGGATCGGGTTCCCGTTATATGGCACGGTGATAAGGAATCGGCCGAGGGGAAAGCTATGCTCTCTTGTGATCAGCGTGGTCCGGTTGCATTGATGGTTACAGATATCACCGTAGACCCTCATGCAGGTGAAATTGCTACAGGGCGCCTGTTTTCAGGTACCCTCGAGAGAGGTCTGGAACTAGTCATTACAGGCATGCCTAACAAAAATCGTATACAGCAGGTCGGCATATTCATGGGGGCTGAGCGGCTTGAAGTCGAAAAAATTCCAGCAGGAAATATTTCTGCAGTCACCGGACTTAGGGATGCGGTTGTCGGTTCTACAGTTTCATCGATAAAGGGAATGGTTCCTTTTGAGAGCATTAAACACTCAAGTGAACCTGTTGTCACTGTAGCGATTGAAGCGAAGAACATGAAAGACCTTCCAAAGCTGGTTGAAGTTTTGCGACAAGTATCTAAAGAAGATCCTACCCTAAGGATTTCTATTAATGAAGAAACTGGAGAACACCTCATATCTGGAATGGGCGAGCTTCACTTAGAGATCATAGCGCATAAAATAGAAAGAGACAAAAATGTTGAAATAACTACTTCCGAGCCGATAGTAATATACCGTGAGACAGTGCGAGGTCACGCTGGGCCGGTAGAAGGAAAGTCTCCAAACCGCCATAACCGTTTTTACTTCGAAGTTGAGCGTTTGCCTGACGATATAGTCGCTCTCATAAAAGATGGCACGTTGACCATGAATATGCCCGAAACAGAACGGCGAGCGACGCTTGTAGAAGCGGGGATGGATAAAGAAGAGGCTAAAAAAATCGTTGATATTTTTGGTTCTAATGCGCTCATAGATGCGACGAAGGGTATCCAATACTTACGTGAAACAATGGAGTTGATCATCGAAGGATTCCACGAAGCGACAAGAACGGGACCACTCACTAGGGAGCCCTGTGAAGGCATTAAAGTAAAACTTGTGGATGTTACACTCCACGAAGATGCTGTGCACAGAGGACCCGCGCAGGTCATACCTGCTGTTAGATCGGCTGTATTTGCTGCGATCTTGATGGCGGATGACGTTTTGCTTGAACCCAAACAAAAGGTATTCATAAATGTTCCTCAGACATTGATGGGTAATGCAACCCAACAAATACAAGGACGACGCGGCCAGATACTTGATATCCATTCAGAAGGTGATATGGCTATCATTGTCGGAAAAGCTCCCGTAGCTGAGATGTTTGGATTTGCAGGAGATCTCAGATCTGCCACTGAAGGTCGTGCAATTTGGAGCACAGAACTTGCGGGGTTTGAAGTGCTCACTCAAGCCTTACAACCGGAAGTTGTAAAGCAAATCAGGCAGAGAAAAGGTTTAAAAGCGGAACTACCGAAACCACAGGATTTTATAGCGTAAAGGAGGAAAGAGAAAATGGCGGAAAAACCCCATATGAATTTAGCAATGATAGGTCATGTCGACCACGGCAAAAGTACTTTGGTCGGCAGGCTATTATTTGAGACTGGAAACGTAGGTGCACACATTATTGATGCTTACAAGAAGGAAGCCGAATCGAAAGGTAAAGGATCCTTTGAATTTGCTTGGGTGATGGACTCTCTTAAAGAAGAGCGCGAAAGAGGAGTTACTATTGACGTCGCTCACCAGCGTTTTGACACAGAAAATTTCTACTTCACTATAGTTGACTGCCCAGGACACAGGGATTTTGTGAAAAATATGATTACAGGGGCGTCCCAAGCGGATGCAGCGGTCCTCGTTGTGGCAGCTCCTGATGGCGTGATGGCGCAAACAAGAGAGCATGTATTCCTTTCAAAAACACTCGGAATAAATCAGCTTATCGTAGCTGTAAATAAGATGGATGCAGCAAATTATAGCGAGAAGCGGTTCAATGAAGTCAAAGAAGAAGTTGCAAAACTTCTAAAAACGATTGGGTACAGAGATGAGGACGTCCAATACGTTCCTACTTCAGCTTTTAAAGGAGACAATGTAACGAAGCCAAGCGAAAATATGCCGTGGTATAAGGGTGAGACCTTGCTCCAAGAGCTCAACAAGCTTAAGCTTCCAGAAAAACCCATCAAGCTTCCGCTACGTTTGCCAATTCAAGACGTCTACACAATTTCAGGTATAGGCACGGTGCCTGTTGGACGCGTTGAAACAGGAAAGATGAAGAAAGGCGATAAAGTAATATTTGAGCCTGCAGACGTCCGTGGTGAGATAAAATCCATAGAGATGCACCACGAAGAGATACCTGAAGCAGTTCCAGGAGACAATATAGGATTTAACGTAAGAGGTGTATCGAAGAAAGATATAAAACGTGGTGACGTCACAGGGCATCAAGACACGCCACCAACTGTTGCACGAGAATTTACCGCACAAATTGTTGTTCTTCAGCATCCCAGTGCAATAACTGCGGGGTATACTCCAGTATTCCACGCACATACGGCTCAAGTAGCATGCACGTTTACTGAGCTTAAAGCTAAAATTGACCCTAGGACCGGGCAGGTGAAACAAGCGAGCCCCGATTTCATTAAAGCTGGGGATGCTGCCATTATACAGGTTAAGCCGACTAAGCCTCTCGTTATTGAAAAAGTAAAAGACATACCGCAGCTTGGAAGATTTGCCATTCGAGATATGGGACAAACAATAGCTGCTGGTATGTGCGTAGATATTATGGCGAGATGAAAGAAAAGTGATAAGATGCAAAAAGCAAGAATAAGGCTTTCGGGGACTAGTCCGGATCTACTCAATCAGGTTTGTGACCAAGTTAAGAGCATTGCAGAAAAAACCGGAGTCAACATCTCCGGTCCCGTCCCACTACCAACAAAGAGGCTTAAAGTACCAACAAGAAAAAGTCCCGATGGGGAAGGTACCGCTACGTGGGAGCATTGGGAGATGCGTGTGCATAAACGTCTTATAGATCTTGATGCTGATGAACGAGCATTGAGACAGTTAATGAGGATTCAAGTTCCGAGGGATATAAGCATAGAAATAGTACTTGAAGGTTGAGTTAATTAGCTAATACTCAGTGTTTAACACAAAATAGTTTCATTAAGTCGCTTTTTTTAAGAGTGCCGCAAATCAAAATAAAGCCGAGGTAGCCAAGTGGACTACGGCGCCAGCCTTGAGTGAGTTTAAATGTCAACGTAAGCTGGTGAGGCCATCGCCTCGCAGGGGTTCAAATCCCTTCCTCGGCGCTTATCGTTCACAAATTTCGGATGTTGTATCCAACGGTTTTACCATCGCAAGTTGTCTGTTTTGGTCGTCAATATTTTTAATTACGTATTTTATACCTCGCCTATCAAGAAAGTGTATGAAGAACTGCTCAAAATAAACTGAGTTGTCAGCATTAAATCTCGTCGCGGACAGGACAAACGCCATCATGTTTTGGCAGAAGCGACTGACGAGCCAATAGTAGTCTTGGTCGGAGATGTGGTACTTTATTTCAGGATTTTCGTGTTGCCTTTTATTTTTAAATAGCGGCACTAAAATACGACCTTTACGTTAGGTTTTTTTACCAATTGAACATCAATGAATCATCTATATCTTTGTTTGTTATTGTTGAGAACCCCTTTACCAATTACACTGTTTAGAGGCTTTCGTACATGCATGCGTATTTACTAACATTCTTGTATAAATGCAATCTTGATTGTAATGCTCAATGTCTTAATTTCGCTAAAGCCGAAAGAAATTTGTGTGATGACACACTTAAGTACTTTTCTACGTCGTTCGAAGGGCTATGTACATCATTCGATTTTGAACGTCGTTTAAGCATTACTACGTTTTTGATATTGGTAGGATAATTAATGGAATTACGCTAATATAACGAGTTTCAAAGAATTAACTTTTGAATTCATCACGTCAAAAAATATCGCGTCGGTATCAAATCGAATGCTTAAAATAACGTTATACGTCCCTCTTTGTTGAACACATTAGTTAAATAAAAGAAGAAGATGAAAAAGTAAAATATAAAGTTGACAAATAAACGGCCGTTTCACATCTTTAACATTTTTTCTAAAGTTTCTTTGTGTTCGTATTCTACGCTCGTGATATCTTCAATAGTTTTTCGGAGATCTGTATCACCGTATTCATCAGCCATCTTTATGATCTTGTCATAGAGCTCTATTGCCTTGTTTTCTGCGGCAAGATCCTGATTTAACATATCTGTGACCGTTTTAGCTGTGTACATAGCAGCGGGTTGTGTTGTTGGAATGCCGTCATAAGCAACAATCTTCTCAGAGAGGTACTCCATGTGTTCCATTTCGGCCCTCGCATTCTTTTCAAGTCGATCAGACACTGTATCTCTGTAAGGCCCCATAACTGTGTAAGAATGGTTCAAATATTGCAAAATGGCTCCAATTTCCATACTTAGTGCTTTATTTAAGTAATTAATCAATTCCTCTTTGCTAACCATGGTAATCACCGTAACTACAATACGGTTTATGTTATTATTTCTTTCTCTCGATTTCTTTGAAATGGAGTTCTTTATGCCAAAATTTAAATCATATTAGTACTATTTTTATCTGATTTCGTTACGTGGGGTGAAAGGACGTACGCTTAAATAGCATTGATGGTATCCTCGTCGGGCTGTCGGCCTTAATTGCGATTTTTTTTGTATCAGACATTATAGGCACCAAAATTCTATTTAACGGCGATTCAAACTCGGCACGTTACCTATTGAGCGCTCTTCCTCAAAGCCTTTCCGCATTATTTGCGATTTCTTTTTCTGTTTTAATTATAGCTATTGAATTTTCGGCATCAAAATATAGCCCAAAAGTTTTGCATTTCCTTCTTGAATCGATTTTTAAGGATTTTCAAATTGTTGGCATTATAACTTTTTTCATTTTAACTATATTTCTTAGTTTTATTACCTTAGCCCATATAGATGGAAGTGGTGTCTCCAATGAACTGAGAATGCTTACGTCTCTCAACGTAGCATTAACAGCGATTTGCTTTTTGTTAATTGTAAATCTATTTCGCCGCGTTCCAAAATTTTTTAATCCAGAGGACATAATCCAAAACCTTAAGCTAAAAGTCTCAAGTGAGCGTAGATGGCGAGAAAATCAAGAGTATCTAAAGATCTTGGGCGACATAATTAAAAAAGAGTTGATACAACGCAACACTGACGTTGCAACAGAAGCGTTAGTAACGCTAAAAGAAGTTGCTATTTTTAATTTTCGCAATAATAGAGAAGGGCTTAATGAAGAAGCGTTAGAACAACTGTATGATATATCAAGGGCTTCGCTTGAAATCGATGACATAAATATGGGTATCGAAGTCGTTCAAGTGATCAATTCAATTTGCATGGCTACGGTAAATGAAGACAGCAAGTACCTTGCTGCGTTTAAATACTTGCGAGAAATCGGGATACTTGCCCTCGATTTTTCACAAGGAATAGTTCACACGCAGTTGCTTCTTAACGTCTCTCGAAGCTTTAAAGATTTAATATCGTATGCTAAAGAAAAAGAGCGAAGCGTTCAAGCGTTATTTGCAATAATTCAATTCTTTATTTTAGGCAGTTTTTATAAGTCTAACCATGAATCCATTGCAAACCACATTATGGAAGATTTAGCATCCGTCTGCTCACAACGAGAAGTAGAAGCAGCTTACAACGGCGTAATTCAAAAGAAAGAAACTTTAAGACCTTATTTTGGAGGCAAAGACCCAGAAATAGCGTTTAACGATTTTTATTCGGCAATGATGTCTGATTGATTTTTACTGTAATTAGGTAATTTGCACATTTGGAACATGGCTTTTGTCTGAACATCTAAGGTCATACAATTCAAGCTTTGCCTTGCCAATAGGACATTCGGCTGAATGTTTACCAGCACCACAGTGTAAACATGCATTATCCAAAGCCTTTATCGCGCTATCTACTTGATCCAATGAGACCTCTTTTCCACTATATTTCCATTTAGTCAAACGAATTGCACCCACAACAAATTATTACGAATTATATATTAACGTGAAAGTATAAAAAAACAGCTAAAGTTTCATAATAATTTCCGGATTTACTTCAACCGTATAAGTAAATTAAAACGAAGAGGTACCCTTATGAATACAACGGTTGGAATAAAGTATGTCATGCGAATTGATTTGTGGATAATTATCTCTGCGTTAGTACGTTATGATACAAACTATTCAATTTAATTTAACATTATGCGTCGAAAACCCGCATCCAGAATAGAGGCTAGGATGTTGAATTTCATACTTGTTATTACGTATCTTGACTTGAATTTTAAGCTTAGGCTCCGTACAATGCGAAATTAGAGCTCCGGTTTCAGTTTTGTTGGCAGGGTATAAATATTAAAAATAAATATGTATCCAAGATGATTAATCAAATTAGCTTTGTGATACCAAAGGGAAGTTTGGAGGAACAGACTTTAAAATACTTAAAATTAGCTGACTTAGAAGTTAAACGAGCGAGCACAAGGGACTACAGTCCCGTTATAAAAGATTTGAGAATCTCCCGCGTAAAGATATTGAGGCCGCAGGAAATTCCTATATACGTAGAAGCCGGATATTTTGATCTTGGCATCACTGGGCTTGATTGGGTACTCGAAACCGGTACCAACGTAAAAACAGTTGCTGAACTCCCATATAGCAAGAGAGAGTCAGACAGGGTTAAAATTGTTTTAGCGGTACACGAGAAATCAGATGTTAGTTTACCAGCAGAATTAAAGCCAAATAGTAAAGTATCAACCGAATATCCAAATTTAACAAAAAAATATTTTGAAAGACTTGGCCTGCCTGTAAATATATTCTTGTCTTATGGGGCTACTGAGGCTAAGGTTCCGGATATAATGGACGCAATTGTTGATATAACTGAAACTGGGGAGACTATAAGGCGAAGCGGGCTTAAGATAATTGATGTCATACTTGAGTCTTCAACTGTTTTAATTGCAAACATAAACAGCTATAATGAAAAGAGGCAATCCATCGAGGAGATTAAAACCCTTATACTTGGTGCAATGGATGCCGAAAAGCGCGTGTTAATAAAACTTAACATCCCGCAAGAAAAACTAGAAGATGTTATCATGCTACTTCCGACAATGAAAGCCCCAAGTGTATCAAAGCTTTATAATACCGACTATTATGCAGTCGAATCGGTAGTTGAAAAAGAAAAGATTAATGAACTAATTCCAAAACTGAAAAGATTTGGTGCTGAGGATATTCTCGAACTCGGTATTAATAAAATTGTAGATTAGTTTATTTATTGCTCACCGTAAAGTTTAACAGAGATCTGTCTACTAACCTCGATATACGTTTATTAAATACTTTATATGAAAGAGCACACGAGAAAGGAATTATGAACTGCGTGATTTCACTCTTAAAGCAGAAGAGTCAAGGGATTCAAGACAAATTAAAGCGCAGATCGAAGAATATGATAATCCTCTTTCTCTTATTTACAGTTTTAACATGTTCGCTCGTCGTTTCTGGATGCCTTCGAGAAGAAGGCCCTGTATCGCCAGTTCCTGACATATTAACTATCAAAGACTTGAGTTTACAGC